>Ga0075163_10006436_pt1 | contig 15559 bp, 15 predicted proteins | sample JI1023141ADNA_FD_71478 | JGI IMG/M metagenome (GOLD analysis project Ga0075163, IMG submission 71478) | Wastewater effluent complex algal communities from Wisconsin, to seasonally profile nutrient transformation and Carbon sequestration -... | ecosystem: Engineered > WWTP > Effluent > Algae... | reverse complement strand
AAATAAAAGTTATTTGGGTATAATCTTGGTATTAGATGGTGGAAATGAGTTAATATATGAAAAAATGCGAGAAATATGGTTTAAATATGGTAATATAAATCCAAAATTTAGGATGTTTTTTATTAGATACCGTGAGTCTAATATAGAAGAAATCGAATTATCACTAGAAGAATCGTGCATTTATTCAAAGGGTAAGGAACCAAATAATCCATATGCGAATAAAATGTTGGTCGATAAAACTTTAAATGCTTTAAAGTATTTGGATAAGAATGATTATCGATACAATTTTATAATAAGGACGAATATAAGTACATTCTGGGATACTTACAGATTAGAGAAATATCTTGAAGATATCGTTAAAAAACAGGATGAAAGCTTAAATTTTGATACTGTCCTAGGATCACAATTAGATAATAGTTATATAAGTGGTACATGTATGATTTTTTCATCATCTGTAGTTAAAAAGCTCTTAGAGAATATAGGAATCTTAACATATGATAAAGCAGAAGATATAGTATTTGGTAAAGCTGTAATAGAATTGGGTTATACAATAACAGATCTTGGCAGAGCTAATTTTACTAATAATAATATTAACAAGATATTTAGGAGGATTGCATCGTATAGAAATAGGGGATTCTTTATCTTTAGAGTAAAGAACAAAAAGAATAGGTTAAAATATGATCAATTCATATTTAACACATTATATGATATTATTTATATACATAGAAAATGATAAACATGGGACAAAAAGCTGGACTAGGTCGTAGAGCTAATCAACCCTTATATTATATATAAAAAATGATAATTAAATTTTTCTCTTTTGTTCCAAGAACAAAAAAGAGAGAGAAGGGAAAGGGAAAATAAAGAAATGAGTTATCAGGTTACTGTTGTTGATTGGAATAATTATAAAACAAGTTTTATTCTGTTTAGTTCGATGGATGCCTTGTTGAACGCGGCGAAAGAGCAATGTATTATTACTGATGAGAATGCAGCTCGAATTACTAATGCATCAACAAACTCTGTTGAGTTTGATTCAGCTATTAACGATTTTATCTGTGATCAATATAGTGAGATTTATTCTTATCCATACAGCATGTTTGGTTGGACACGTATTGTCAGGCTTTCTGATCAAAAGGTGTGGCCAACTGATAATCGAGATGCGGTTATCGAGAGTGCTTATGTTGTCACTCTCATTGATTGTAAGTATTGCACGCATGTTACGAAAATTTATCAAACAACCGAAGCATTGCTTTCTGCTATTCGGGAAGAGAAGTGTTGGTCATCTGATGATGAAAACAATGATGTTATTACTCCATACACAAATGAGGAATTTACATATATGCTTACTGGATTTATTGAGGAGGAACATGATAAGATTTATTACGAGGCAGCACAGGGTTGGGCATCAATCGTGGTGATGGCGACAAAACAGATTTTCGGTGAAGAGGGAGCTAGGGAGACTTAAATCATCTGTCAGTATCAAATCATTAAATAAAATATATCTATTATGCATACTTTGTTTCTTCATTTTCTTGTGATCTTGAAGATCTAAGAAAATGCAAAGTAAGTTTATGAATCATAATGGTTCTTTTTCTGAGTTGGTCATTCTGTGTTTCCGAAAAACAATTAAAAACATTACAATAGACTATTTTGTGGACAGGGTGTTAGGATACAAAAACCAAATGCTATAATAAAAGGTACGAAAAATGGAGTTAGAACTAGTATTAGAGGAACTATCATTCTATTATAGTTATTATTAGGTTTAACAGTTTCAATAGTTATAAAATATAAAGGGAGTGCTAGGAAGTATACAATATACACATAAAGCATTGATAATGGAAATAAACCCAATCCATTATCCTGAATACAGTAGTTGTCAGCTATTAAATATGCAAAAGGTAGATAATACATTTTGAATAAGTTTAGCATAAGAGTATCGATAAAAGAGTCTAACATTGTAAAAATAATTTACGAAGGAATATTCTAAAGAGAAAAAGAGACTTTGTAAAAATAATGATTATTTGTTAAAAAATTCTTAATTAAGATTCAATTTTTAATGTATAAGGATATTTCATTATTTAATAATTAATAATGAATGATAAGTGAAACAGTAATATATGATTTACTAACAGTAAATTTTACAAAAGTTAATAACTCCTTAGAAAGCAATAATGTTAAATGGATAAAGAACAATAATACATATATTCATAAAGATTTAAATATAAAGCGTAAGGCAGGTGCATTAGTATTATTTTCAAATAATTCGAATAACGATCATAATGAAATTATTGGACTCATTGCTAAATTAGAGACAAAGTTGGATGCATGGTATAAGATTAAAATAAGATGTTCTACAAGTGAATTACATATGGTAATTAGAGACTGTATAGTAACAGATGATAAAATTGTTTTAAATGAAGAGCTATTACAGTGTTCATCTTCTTTTAAAAATGTAAATAATGAGATAAATTTAAAGGATGTTGAGGAAAAACAAAGTGAGAAAGCTGAGGCTGTGATAACTGTGACAAATGCAATAATAAATACAGATGTTATAGAGATTAATAATGTGGTTAAAGATATAGTTTGTAACAATGGTAAAAGTAAAGAATACAATGAATATGTATTATATTTTAAGGCGGTTTCACAGCAAAGTTTAGTTATCATCAATAATAGTGATGAAATATGGTTAACGGATTTTGTTATTTCTGAATTCGAGGTTCAAAACCTTTCTAGTCTATGTGTAAGTTATGTTTTAAATCAAGGTATAATTTATGATTTTCCGCTAGCCGATCTATATAACATGCATTTGAGTAAGGACTTAAGGAAATTTGGTATAGGTATCTATCCAGAAACTGTCGATCTTATTTATTTTTCGTCTAGCAAATATAAACATTTAAGAATGTCTTTGTATATTATGAAAATATTGGGAATATATCATCTTTATATGAAAGATTTAATAATCGATTTACTATTTGATTATAGTACATATTTACTGGAATTTAATATAGAATTGGAATATCACAAAGCTTTATATAATAAAACTATAATAAATAACAGTACTAAAATACCAATTAAGATAATGCAAATATCTAATTATCTCTCTCCTAATCCTAACCAAGATAGAACTGATGGAATATTAGAATTAAGGAAGGAGGGTTTAGCTCTTATATATTATTCGGATTTACTACCGTTCTTTCCTAATTCTAGAGCAGAACAATTCATATATAGCCTTTTAAAAAAAACCTAGGGAAAAATATTCTATAAATTAGCTTTTAAGATCTAGTCTTTTATTTCTTTCATTCTTGATGAAGACGATAATCTGCCATACATCAATCATAGGCAACAATCGTGCACATACATCAATCTCACACATAATAGTATATGTCTCAATAGCTGAAAGATCGAGTGATGCCAATGTGAATAAAGTGTTAACACACATTTCTTTAAATTGGTGTTTGACTTCTACACGAAATTCATTAATGGTTAAATTGGGCACGACTATTAACGATGTATCAGCTGGATGCCAGTTAATGCCATAATATTCAAAAGCATAGGCTTGCGATACAGTGTTACATGTTGTATCGAGCCATCTCTTAATGGTGTCTCTATTAGAATGTTTAAGCAAAACATGATAGCGTGGATCATTAGCCGCTGTACCATTAAATGCAAAATCGGCAATATCGATCAAACCTGTATAATAATTTAGGAAATTGTTTAATCGCTCAGCGCTAATATTTTTTGGTGTATAAAATTCATAAATAAAGTCTTTCTGATTTAAAACTGATAAATGAGTGCTGTTACAGAATATCCAAGTATCTATGGATAATGTTGTAGCATGATATGGTTTATTAATTTCAAGGCTAGTATCAATTGTCCTAGCTGATAATGTAATACTATTCTTAGACATTACTCTTGCGATAATATTAAGTGCAATAATATTACTCTCGGCAACTGTATGCCTTACTATACTAGCTATATCTCCGAGTGGCATTAAATTCATAATGAGTATCTCTAATATTTGGTTATATTCTCTGTGTGCATCGCTATCACTACTATAATAGTAACAGTAATAATCATATTTTTCAATGCTATACATTACTAAAGCTTTACTGATATCACTATCTATAATATCATAATAACTAAAAGGGTTATTGATAGTTTTAATGCAAAACTGCTGTAAAAAAGCGATCCTCCTATAATCTACTGCACACTTAAAAATTTCATAGAAATTGCATTCTTCTAATTTATTGTATTTCTTTTTATTAAAATTATCCAGAATAAGGTTAAAAGCCTTTTCTTCTTTATTATTTATTAGTAATGCTCGAATTATCTGAGTAGTTGGTCTAAACACATCTCTAGAGTATCTCGACACTCTATCATTATCATATTCGATAAATAACCTTTCATCATTAAAGAGTAAGAAGAAACTGGCAGAATCATAAGCAGCTCTTTCAGCTGCAATATCAATCATTTCTTGAGTTATAGTGCAAGAAATTAAGGTTTTAGTATTATCAGTACTATCGACAATAACAACATTATTGTCGATATAAGGCAGGGAGAGAATCCATTTAATAATATCGATACGATTTTGTTCGGTTGCAAATTTTAAGAGTTGGTTTAGAAGTGTGATATTCCTCTTATTTTTAAGAGTTTTAATAATAGAAGAAACATCGAAAGGTGAATCAGCAATTTTTTGGATTAGTTTAGCTAATCCTCTAATAAATCTAGCCATTCTCACTATCCCTTTTTCACACTTTTTCTTTTCTTAAAAAAAGAAAAAAATTTTATTATATATATATATATCATTTTTACTTTATAATATATTTACAGATCATCAGTTTCTACTTGTTCACTGATAGTAGCTTCTGTAATTCTGCCTAGTCTACTTAGACAATTTATAATACTATCTAAATCTTCCTGAGATGGTTCAATATCCAAGTTTCCAAACCAAATTTCAACCGTTGAATTTCTGTTATTAGAGCTTAATTCCGTCATTTGAAATGGAATATTGCAGCGATTAATGTAATTTTTGACATGATTATATAAATCACCACCATTGATTGGATTTATATTAAGTTTAACATATATCTGCCAGAATATAGTTTCCATATCTTCACTATCACTATTAAAGCCACCAATTTGCCTTTCAAACTCTTTCATTAACTGATTGTAAACTCGTCCACCTTCTTGTATCTGTCTACCAGTCAGAGGATTAATAATATACTTTTTCATTTTTCTATATATATAGCCTTTTTTAAAAAAAAGCCTAGGGAAAAATCTATAGCTTTGTCTACAAAAAAGTCTATAGTCTAGAAAATAAAAAGACCCTTTTAAACGCGGTGTATAATCACGCTAAAACATAGTGCTAAAACATAGTGCTAAAACATAGTGCTAAAACAGAGTGCTAAAACAGAGTGCTAAAACAGAAAATAGCTTTAGCAAATTTTTAATCATACGATAAATAGCCTGTGGTTGCAAAGCAATAAAATAGCTTATTATACCGTATAATAGTTTTTAATTATATGGGTATTTATTAATAATTTATTATAAATAGAATATTATAATGAATAATGAAAAAATTAAGGTGTTTATTACTAGGAAAATTAGTAATAACGTAGATAATAATGAGGTGTTATGTTCTGAAACTAAAGATAATGACACTAACGATAATGACACTAACGATAATGACACTACCGATAATGACACTAACGATAATGACACTACCGATAATGACACTAACGATAATGACACTAACGATAAGGACACAAACGATAAGGAAACTAAAGAAAAAGAAGAGAATGGGGAAATAAATGAGCTAAAAGATAATAAAGATAATAAAGATAATAAAGATACAGTTGAAATAAATGAGAATAAGCAAAGGAATTATTACTGTTATATATTAAAGAATTCAGTGCCATCAGAGAATAAAAAGACGTATAATGGATTTACGGTGGATTTAAAGAAGAGAATTAGACAACATAATTCTGAAATTACAGGTGGTGCAAAGTATACGACTAGTAATGGTAAGAAGACATGGCATTATTATGCGATCCTAACTGGATTCGACACAGCTGTATCAGCCTTGAGCTGTGAATGGTGGATAAAGCATCCAACTGGTCATAGAAGACGACCATTGTGTTATAGTAATCCATGTGGTAGAATACTAGGCTTGCAGAAAGTCTTAGAGGATACTCGATTTAAGGGTTATAATCCAAATTTACAATATACTTTATGGTTAGATAGGAAATACTTGAATAATTTAAACTTAAATAAGATAAAACCCAATATTAAAGTTATGGTCTTGACAAATTTTCTAATCATCTGATAAAATAGCCTTTTGGCGACTTTAGAAATTATTCTTGGCAAGCAACAATAGATACGATGGGTATATATATTATAAGATAAAAATGAATTATTTACAAGATGTCTTGTCTTTAAGACGTTAAAGACAAGACCAGGGAAATGACGGAAAATACGAAAGTTATTCGTGACACTTTTAAGGGAAATGCTACAATCGGTATTTGGAAAGTAGATGCTAATGGTAACACTGTGGGAAAGGTTCCAATTATCTCTTTCGGATACAACAAGGCAAAAGCTATTGCTAATCATGTACAAGAGCTCCTTGATTGGGTTGCACAGCAGGAACAAGAGCAACAAGGAAATCGTAGTGTTACCGCTACCACTAGTGCTACCGCCAGCACTGAGAAATCATCAGAAGTTGGAATCAAAGCACTTACTTCAGATGAAATTACTGTTCTGCGTAATTTCTTGTTTAAGACAAAGATTTCAGAGTAGTAAATTTTTTAATCATTCGATAAAATAACTTAAAGTAGCTTTTTCTTCCAGAAAAAGTTATACTTTGTTTTATAATTTTATTTATTAATAAACTCTAAAAGTATGTCTCCATGGCATAATCCTGGTTTACACCAACAACCGAGTGTTTTTCCTTTTAAAGCTCTCAGTTCCTCTTTTGTGATTGCACCAGTTGATATCTGCTTTTCGAGATGGGCCCTATAGAGTTCTAGTGATTTTTCAAGAGTATAATCTTTAACTGGAAATGGATTGCAAAACTTACTATCTTGTGGTGGAAATCTCGCTTTCTTACCAGTTATAGGATCCTCTAACAAAACTATACCTCTACGAGCAATATAAACATTCTGTGGATCTTTCATCCATTCTCTAAGATCTTGATATTTAGGTCGGATAGAAGCTACTTTAACAGATACTACGGATGTCACTGTAGGTTTTGTTGTTGTGGATGTTGTTGTAGGCTTTGTTGTTGTAGATGGCACTGTAACCGTGGGTGTGATTGGTGTTATTGTAGATGTTTCTACATTTTTTATATTCTTTACTACAGGTGTTCGTGAAGGAATTTTTAGTTTTGGAAGAGTCTTTATTTTTATTACTGTAGGAGAAAGTGTTGTTGTTGTTTTTGCTGATGCTGCTTCTACTGCTGTTGTTTTTGTTGACTCTGTAACAGCTGAATCTGAGTTTGCTAATTCTACTGCTACTTCCGTATGTATTTCTGCTGGTGTTACTGGTGAATTAACCGTCGTTGAAATCATCTTAATTGCATTAGGGTGTTTAGATGGGTTAGGTATACCGTCTTTATTTAAAGGGCATGTAGATTTGTTAGTCCCATCTGAGCCACATAAACTACATTTAACACCACCAACCTGATCAAGGTAATGATCCATCTATATTATTAATAGGTAATTAAAAATATATTTCAATTTTTGTGTTTATGAAAAAATGATATATTTCTTTCTATTATATTGATTTTCTAATAACACAATAATGACTTCAATACCTTATGTTATTAGCATGGGCCACCCAGATTATAAGAGACCAAGAGTAAGTCAATCTTTCTTACAGGAAGCTACTATAGAAGAAGTTATTGCTAAGTGCGTTCAACATTTAGCTGAATCAATAAAGGGATTACCAAAAAGAGATTGGAAGGATATGGACCAAATTTATCAGTATCATGCTAGTCGAGAATCTTATATTGAAAACTCATTTTGGCAAGCTCGAGTTTTTGTAAATGGAGATTGGCAAGATATAAGAGCCATCGAACCAAATTTGGGTAGTCTTGCTATTAAACTTTCTAAACAGAGTCATCTGGAAGATGAAGATGAAAATGAAGATGAAGCTAAAAATCTTAATTAATAAACCAGACTTGCCGGAATTAAACCGGACTTGCCGGAATTAAACCGGACTTGCCGGAATTAAACCGGACTTGCCGGAATTAAACCGGACTTGCCGGAATTAAACCGGACTCGCGCAGCGAGGCCAATAGGGCAGGGTTCATAAGGGCTTACAGCTTCAGCTTCGCTTTAGCGGCCCTCTGCCCTTATTAGCTGAAGTTGCTCATATCATAATAGCCTGGCTCAATTTCGTTAAGACCTTCGAAATGAATCTTATCACCTAGATAGGGATCTACAGCATTCTGTTCTTCAGAAGCTAATTGATTTAAATGTTGGTTATTAGCAAGAAATTCTCCAAGAACATCGCGAACGGTGACGGCTTCTTTGTTAGATGCATCGACAAATACATCTTCAACATCACCATCTAAACTGACTAACATTCTAACACGTATTCTTGGCGAAAAAGCAAGAATGGTGTCTAATTCTTTTTTGTTAAATGGTCTCATTCCGAGTTTATCAAGGTTTTTCTCACTCTTTGGGTTATCAAAAAATCTTTTAACATCTGATTCACTAAAATCTTTCATACTGGCTACCATTGATTGTAATAGAATTAAACCTTCAGGATTTGTAACGTTTGCAACGCTATTTAGAGCTTTCTTCGGACTTGATCTCTGCTTCTCTTCAATATAGCCATATTGTTCTGCAGCTTTTGCAAGTAATTCGACTTTTCCTTCAGGATCATTCCTATAATAAATGTCTTTGTTTGTATCTTCGTTTCCTGTGTAATTTTCATAGAAAATATCGTCAGCTGCATTATATATGTTTAAAAAATTATAGAAAGTAATTTCATCATCTGTCTTACCAACTTTGGTAAGAAAATATTGATACTCATTGTACAAAGGATGCTTTTGGAACCTATCTTTTTGTGCCTTATTAAAATCACGTAAAATAGTCTTAGCAGGTGATGCTGGTTTAACTGGTGACACCTGTTTAACAGGTTTAACAGGCGAAACTTGTTTAACGGGTTTAACTGGCAATACCTGTTTGACATCTTTCTTTGCTAGAGCTAATGGATGTTTTGCAGGATTCGTCTTAACTGCATCCGAATTTAAGGGACAAGTAGATTTATTAGTTCCTTCAGATCCACATAAACTACACTTAACTCCACCAACTTGATTATAAAACATTTTATCTATAATGTATTATAGATATTAAAAAACCCTTTTTTAACTAAAGAGACAAAAAAGACTCTAAAGGTCTCTTTAGTTGACTCCCTTCGGTCGATAGACTAGGGGAAAAACTCTACCCTAGACTTTTAAAAATTGATAGATATCTTCTAATATCAGATTAGATATTTATAAAATAATGGATCTTGATCTTTCTAGAGAGCTTAAAGGGTTTAAAAAGTTTAGGAAGGTGCAAAAAAGATTAAATGAAGAATTTAATACACAGATTAGAATATGTGTAATAGATCTGAGTAAAAGTATTCCTGGATCCGGAATACAATACTTATTATCTGCGGAAGAATATAACTCTGATAAACCAAGAAAAGAATATCTTCAATCGCGTATGACTAAATATGGTGTAAATTTAACTGAACAGATGGGTTTCTTTATACCAGATACTTGGTTAATAATGTATGATTTAAATACATATCCAGATATTTATAAAGATAAATGTAGTCCATATAAGATTAAACACTTATTTTGTTCGCAAAGATATGCAAGAGGGAGTTATCATGGTCGGCCATTAAAACCGAAAAAATATTTCTATTCATCTGGTCTTAATTCACCAAATGGATTTAAAGAGTTAGAAGATGAGAATACAAAGAAAAAGAGAAAGATTAGAATAAAGAGGAAAAAAATAAATAAAAAAGATTAAAGACATGGTTATCTATTGCTGAGCGCATTGTTGAGCATGCATCATTCTAGGTCCACCCATATTAGGCATACCTGTTCCATCTCCATCTTCATCATCATTTTCATCAGATTTAATCTTTAAATAGGTTAATGTAACAGGTGTACATTTTTCTTTATCATTCTCTTTATTATCTTTAATATCGTTAGTGTTAGTGTTGGTATCTTTAGTGCTAATATCTTTAATATCGTTAGTGTTAGTGTTTTTAGTGGTATCTTTATTGTCTTTAGTGTTAGTGTTTTTAGTGGTATCTTTATTGTCTTTAGTGCTATTGTCTTTAGTGTTATTGTCTTTAGTGTTATTGTCTTTAGTGTTATTGTCTTTAGTGCTATTGTCTTTAGTGTTATTGTCTTTAGTGTTAGTATCTGTATTCGTAAGACCATTTCCGAATAATGCATGTAAGACTTCGGCAGATTTCTTGCTAACTTTATTAGGGAAGATAACGTTAAACTCGAGAATTAAATTTCCGAACACTGGATTTACTTTATCGAGTGGCATTCTGCTTTGTATGACTTGTTGATTCATAACAGGCATACCTTTATTCTTAATAATGTATATAGATCCAGGTTTAATCACATCATTGTGATCGATGGATAAGAGTTCACCTGTTGCAGGATGTCTAAATTTATATTTAAGATTAGTTAATGCATTTATAAGTGGTATATTAAATTTATATATTAAATCTGAGTTTTCCCATTTATAATCATTCATTATGCGTACTCCTTCATATAGTTCGTTATTACCATAATTGGTTTTATTAGTGCCTTGATCACTACCATTATTACTATTGTTAGGAGAGATACGTTTCCAGTGAAATTCTTTATCGTTATCATCATCAGATTCTGATCCAGTAGGACTATCATTGTCTGAATTATTATCAGGTTTTATTGCAACTACTAAATCACCAGGTATACAATCACGTAGTTCATCACCAGCACCCTCTACTCCAACATGAGTATTCCAGTGCATACCTGGATAAACGGTAAAGTCAGTTTCTTTCTGTTTTATAGTATAAGTCTTGCCCTTACATATAAGGCATTGATTGGCTGCACTGCATGATCTACCCTTTCCAAGGCATTTATCACAAGGTTGTTCTGTCATTTGAACACCGAAACCAGGTATAGCTCGCTTAGTTACTCTAGAACCTCTGCCATTACAGGTAGAGCATTGTTCGAGTTTTTTATCTTTAGAGCCGGTACCTTCACAAGAGTCACAACCCTCTTTATAGGGATAGAATAATTTGAATATTCCGCCATAGTATAGATCTTTTAATGATAATCTTAATTTAAAAACGGTTTGTTTGCATTTTTGAATTTGTTGTCTTCCCCCTTGATTAAACATGCCACCAAATGGACCGAAGCCACCAAAAGCACCAAAAGGTGAAGTCTGAGTAGGATCGATTCCTTTATCTAGCATATCAAGACCTTCTTGGCCATGTCTATCATAAATTTCTCTTTTTTTTGCGTCGCTTAAAACATTATAGGCATTAGCTATTTTTTGGAAGGTTTCGGTGGCTTTTTCGCGGTTAGTTGGATTCTTATCAGGATGCCATTTTATAGATAGTTTACGATAACTGGATTTAATTTCTTCGGGTGTAGCATTTTTCTGAACTTCTAGAATCTGATAGAGACTCATTTTTTGATTTAAATTAATAAAATATATAGAATGTGCATATTATTTTAATCAATTTTATTCGCAGCTAGAAAAAGACTTAAAGTGTAGCGAGCATATAAACTTTTTCCTCAAAAAAAGATAAAGACTCTTTAAGTGTAGCAAGTTGATAACCCTTGGCATTTTTCTTTAAAAAAAAGACCAAAGTATTTAGATTAATCTAAATAAATAAAATTTAATTAAATAATAAATAAATAGATTTTTATTTATTTTCTGCGTTTAAAATATAAAAAAATGGTTAAAGATTGTGGCTGTGGTGAAACTTTCGATCGCAAAGATTGCAAAAAGGGATGCCGTCGTGATGACAGATTTGATTGCTCTACTCCTTGGTGGTGGAAACCATGCAACATTCGTGGCACTGAATGCAGTGGCTATGGACGCCCATGGAACAACTCACAGCGTGGCGTTGGCGAAAAGCGCTGCGAACGTGCCTTATGCAGACGTGCTGAAAGAGGCTTCGGATTCGGTGGTTTCGGTGGATGCTGCGGTGGCTTTTAAAGAATGACACTTGAGTGTTTTCATCTTAATTAAAGATCCTTAGTTAAAAACTAAGTGAATAAATCATATTTACTCACTTAATATTAAGGCACATTGATATTTATTTTATTGCTTTTTCTTTTTTGAATTAAAAGCTTTATTCACCTTATTGAGAGCATTGTTAAGTTGGTTCTCTGTTAAACCAGTTATTTCTAATGTTCTATTAATATTTGTATTCGTATTTGTATTCGTATTAATTATTTGATCCAACACTATTTGTCTATTACTATTATTGCTGTTGTTATTAAGAATAGGATTATTAATAGGAGTTGGTTTATTACTTACTGCAGGTCCGATAACTTTTAATACAACAGGTTTATTGCTATTCGCAACTAACCCTTCATCTGTTTTTGCTTCATCTGCTATTTGTCTTGTCAAGATCTTAGATTTAACATTATTATTAGTTAATACTCTTGCTTTTTTTTCATGTATGGATTTAATCTTAATTCTATTATTTGCATCTTTAATTTCTGCTCTTACTGCTGGAGTAAGAGATGTATTATTTCTATTATTATTATTGTTATTATTGTTATTATTGTTATTATTGTTATTGTTATTATTATTATTGTTATTATTGTTACAATTTCTGTTATTATTGTTATTATTATTATTGTTATTATTAATGATTCTTGGTCTATTTAAAGGAATACTAAATACTGGCATTATTTGGTATATATATTATATACATAATATAAAAGTTAGTATATATATTATATATAAAAAATGATATTTTCAGAATCAAAACCTATGTCATATATCACTACAACAAAAACAACGTGATGAGCAGCATTAAGGAGCAGAAGGAGGTGGCGAAGGCTGAGGAGCAGCAGGCTGATGAGCAGCAGGAAGAGCAGCAGGCTGAGGAGGAGCAGGAGCAGGATGAGGAGGAGCATGAGAAGAAGGAGCGCAAGGGGCAGGACCAGCACCAGAACCGTGTTGTTCTTCCGTCGATGCGTGTTTCGGTTCCGATGATGCCTCGTAAGCCTGGCATCGGCTCTCTGATCTCGGACATCAATCGTGTTCGCCGTGAGCGTGACGGGTTTCACACTATGCGTTTCATCGACAACAAGAAGTTCTCTGATGAGGATTATGCCTGTGGGTATGTCCTCATCAAGTCGAAAGAGCTCGATGATGTGGAGTACTTTTACCGTCGTGTTGTCCTGATTGTCAAGGCGGTCGCCAGCGAGTACGCAGTCGACCAGCAGCGTGACCGCCGCGCCCGCTACAACAACGAGGGTCCCGACTACCAACGTGAGTTCGGGGCTCGTCAGCGCCCGTCCAATCTGCAGACCATTCGTGAGGTCCGTGAGCCGCGTGACCAGCGAGACCAGCGTCCTCGCTACAAGCGTGACCAGGATCGCGATCAGCGTCCCCGCCAGCAACAGCAACGTGATCAGCAGCCAGACCAGGATCGTGAGGAGCGCCTCCAGAAGCTGAAGGACCAGCAAGATCAGGAGAAGAAGCAGAAAGTCAAGCTTCAGCTCCCGCGCAAACCGACCACAGCAGCTGCGGTCGCCTCGACCTCGACCACAGCAGCTGCTCCTGCGGTCGCCTCGACCTCGACCTCGACCACCTCGACCTCGACTCCTGAGAACTGGGACCAACAGTAAATCAACAGACCAAAAAAAGGTTGCGATCGTGCAACTACTTTGTAAAAAGGGCTTCGCTCGAACGAAATTTCAACCAGCACCAGTCGCTTTAGCAGATCGTCCTTCGGGTTGCTTTCGGGACTACCGCTAAAGCGAAGCTGAAGCTGTAAGCCCTTATGAAACTAAAGATACCCTGCTAAACTGGTCTCGCTGCGCGAAGCTGGTTGAACCCGCTACCAACTTTTGTGCTTTGCTCGTTTGCTGTAACTAACTGTAATGAATATAATATATAAATTGATTTTTAAATTTCTTAAATGTTTTGTCCAGTTTAAAAAGTATCTTTAAGATGTCGAGACCTGCAATATATAGTACTGATCTACCAGATAGGTTGTATAGTGCTATAATCGATAATACACATTCAATAATAACATTAGCAGCTCCAACTGGGTTCGGTAAGACTTTTATGATTAATCATATGATAGCCAAATCTAATATTCCAGGACAATCCTTAATGCCATACAGAGTCTCAGTTAAGACGATGCATCAATATTTAAATCAGATGTTCGATGATTTTTCATTTGGTTATGCAATGAAAGATGATTGTAAAGTTTCAAAGGACGATCATGTTGTCCTTCAAACGGTCGGCTACTGGCTAGAAAAGTTTTTTAAGGGATATCTAAATTTTAGTAAAATAACTTACGGAGGAGTTAACTTTAGTAAAACTTATGGAGGAGTTAACTTTAGTAATGAGGGAAGACAGATTATCTTTATAGATGAGGTTCATGATGCTTCTTGGCAAACAAATCTCGCGCTAAATTTATTAATCTGGCTTTTAAATAAGGGTGCAAATATTACAGTTATACTTGCGTCTGCTACACTGCCAGACGAAATCGATTTTAGTCCAGAATATTGTTTACATCTATCTGTTATAAATGAAAAGGCAAGAGTAAATAGAATCTTCTTAGAGAAGAAGATTAGTGATACGATCAAGGGAGAAAATTTATCGATTCCATTTCGTAAACAAATAATAAGTACATTAAACGATATTATTGATAATACACTTTACAAAGATGATATTCTTGTAATTCTTCCAGGATTCGATGATATTACATATATACACAATAATCTTTATAATGATGTAAGATATGAACAATTTATTATATACCCACTATATTCCCAGTTATCCAGAGAAGAGATAGCGAATGCAATTGCTTATAATAGTTTTGAACGTAAAATTATATTATCGACGAATATCGTGGAGAATGCAATAACGATTGAAAATCTCGAAGTCGTAGTGGATAGTGGATATCGCAAAATCATGCATATAGATTGTGAAGGAGTTCAACAACTATTAATAGAAGCAGCTTCGAAAGCTAATATAATACAATCAAGTGGGCGTGTTGGTAGGGAGGGTCGGCAGGGTTATTCTTATTTAATGTTAACAGAGAAAGAATTTGAATCAAGGAAGGAGCATCAAGAGAATGAAACGATGAGAAACCCTTTTTATCAGCAAATAATTAAGTTGGTAGCAAATAATCTACCTGTCTTCGAAATTCTGCCATATCATAAAGAAAAACTTAAAGAGAATATCTCATATCTAATAAAGAACGGGATTTTAGAAGTTGTACACACTAATCATAATGACAACCATGAAAGTCATGAAAGTTGCCATGTTGAAAGTCATCATAATAGTGATGATAG
>Ga0075163_10006435_pt1 | contig 15561 bp, 12 predicted proteins | sample JI1023141ADNA_FD_71478 | JGI IMG/M metagenome (GOLD analysis project Ga0075163, IMG submission 71478) | Wastewater effluent complex algal communities from Wisconsin, to seasonally profile nutrient transformation and Carbon sequestration -... | ecosystem: Engineered > WWTP > Effluent > Algae... | reverse complement strand
TGATCGGGATGCCCCGGCGCACGTTGAAGGTCCGGCCCGGATAGGACGGCGCCTGGCTGTTGGAGCCGTAGCCCCACAGCGTGGTGTTGAGCGCGGCACCGGTGGCCGGGTCGGTGAGCCCGAGGGCGGCCTGGAACTCGCGGATCCGCAGCGTGTAGGACGTGCCCAGAAAACTGTCGGGTGCGAACAGGTTGGCCGGGTCGAGGGGGTTGGGCATCACGCGGGTGAACTGCCGTTGCCGGGCGCCCTGGAGCAGCGCCGGCGCCGTCTGGGCGAAGCTCCACGGCGAGATCAGCGACGCGAGGAGACCTGCACTGCCAGCTTTGAGAAGTTTGCGTCGGCTTACCATTTGTGGTTCTCCCATCTGCGTTCGTTGATGATGTTCAGGATCGAGGTTCAATAGCATTCAGATACAATATATCTCTCGATATTGTTGTATGCATGCAAATATTGATGTTTTTTCCATATTTAGCATATATGGAACGATCCCACGCCATCACGGATCGGCCGGCGGCCTTGCAGGGGGCTGGAGCACAAGGCGCCGTACTGACGCCATCTCTCGCGTCAAGGTGTCAGCGGCGGGCGAGCGGCTCCCACTGGTAGTCCCGGAAGGCCGCCAGGGCTTCGTCGGGCGGCTGATCGGCGCGCAGCGCGAAGCTGTCGAAGCCGCAGCGCTGGAGGAAGTACAGCTGATCGCGCAAGACATCGCCCACCGCCCGCAGCTCGCCGGCGAAGCCGTGCCGGCCGCGCAGAAGCCGGGCCAGCGAATAACCCCGCCCGTCGGTGAACACCGGAAAGCGGATGGCGATCAGCGGGATCGTGGCCAGCCACGGCAGCAGCGGCGCCAGCGCGTCGTCGGGGCCGAGCCACACGCCGCTGCGGGTGGCGTCGAGGCCGGCCCGCTGGGCGCACCACCGTGCCAGCGGCAGGATCAGCCGCTCGCCGGCCGCGGGCGCTTCGTCGTCGTCGATCCACCGCCAGCGGTCTTCGACGAGTTCGCCCCTGCAGATCAGCCGGCTCATGCCGCACCCCCGTACACCCGCGCCTTGAAGGGCTCCAGCCCGATCCGCTCGACGACCTCGATGAAGTGTTCGCCCTCGTGGCGGGCGCCGAGGTAGGCCTCCAGCAGGCGCTGGATCACGTCGGGGATCTGCCCCGCAGCGAAGGCCGGGCCGATCACCCGGCCCAAGGCCCCCCTCTCCCCTTCCCGGCCTCCGACGGTGACCTGGTACCACTCCTCGTTGTTCTTATCCACGCCGAGGACGCCGATGTGGCCGATGTGGTGATGGCCGCAGGCGTTCACGCAGCCGGACAGCTTGAGCTCCAGCGGGCCGAGGTCGAAGAGGTAGTCCAGGTCGTCGAAGCGCTGCTGGATGGCGTCCGCCACCGGGATCGAGCGGGCATTGGCCAGCGAGCAGAAATCGCCGCCCGGGCAGCACACCAGATCGGTGAGGAGCCCGATGTTGGGCGTGGCCAGCCCGAGGGCCCGGGCGCCCTGCCACAGGGCGGGCAGATCCCGGTGGGCGACGTGGGGCAGCACCAGGTTCTGTTCGTGGCTGACCCGGATCTCGCCGGCGCTGTAGCGTTCGGCCAGCGCGGCGATGCCGTCCATCTGCTCGGCGGTGGCGTCGCCCGGGGGCACGCCGGTCTTCTTGAGGGACAGGGTCACGATGGCCTGGCCGGCGGCCCGGTGGGGGCTGACGTTGCGCGCCACCCAGCGGGAGAAGGCTGGATCGGGGGCTTGATCGCAGGCCCCGTCGGCAGTGGCCGGCGCGCTGTCGTGGCGGGCGAAGAAGGCTTCCATGCTGCGAAAGGTCTCCTCGCACAGGGTGGCCGGGCCGCCGCGGCTCCACGCCCATTCGTCCTCGACCTCCCGGGCGAAGCCTTCGAGGGTGAGGTCCTTCACCAGGATCTTGATCCGCGCCTTGTACTTGTTGTCGCGCCGGCCGTGGCGGTTGTAGACCCGCAGGATGGCCTCGAAGTAATTGAGGAGCTCCTCGCGGGGCAGGAAATCCTTGAGCAGCCGGCCGACCATCGGAGTGCGCCCGAGGCCGCCGCCGACATGGATCTCGAAGCCGAGCCGGCCATCGGCCGCCTGCCGCGCGCGGGCGCCGATGTCGTGGAAGCGCACCGCCGCGCGGTCTTCGGCGCCGCCCGAGATGGCGATCTTGAACTTGCGCGGCAGGAACAGGAACTCGGGCGCCAGGGTGGACCACTGGCGGACGATCTCGCAGTAGGGGCGCGGGTCGAACAGCTCGTCGGCGGCGACGCCGGCGAAGGGGTCGGTGGTGATGTTGCGGATGCAGTTGCCGGAGGTCTGGATGGCGTGCATCTGCACGGTGGCCAGCTCGGCCAGGATGTCGGGCACCTCCTCGAGGCGCACCCAGTTGAACTGGATGTTGCAGCGGGTGGTGAAGTGGCCGTAGCCGCGGTCGTAGCGGCGGGCGATGTCGGCCAGCTTGCGCAGCTGAGCACTGGCCAGCGTGCCGTAGGGGATCGCCACCCGCAGCATGGGCGCGTGGCGCTGTACGTAGAGGCCGTTCTGCAGGCGCAGCGGGCGGAACTCGTCCTCAGACAGGCGGCCGCCCAGGAAGCGGCTCATCTGGTCGCGAAACTGGGCGACCCGGTCGTCCACCAGTTGCTGATCGGCTGGGTTGTAGCGGTACATGATCTTTTGGCGTGGGTTCAGGGAAAGACGAAGGTGCTGCGCTCGGTGACCCGGGTGGCCGGGTCCTGGCGGGCGCTGATGTGGAAGCGGATCGGCCGGGCGCCGGCGGGGCCGCTGGCGGCGGGCGCGGCCACCGTTACCTGCACGCTGCGGATGCCGCCCGGCTCGCCGGCAAAGCGCTGCGGGCCGATGAGCGCGATGCCCGGCAGGCCGCTCACCTCGACGTCGAAATCGCGGGCTTCTTCGGCCAGGTTGGCGAGCTTCAGGGTGTAGGCGTTCTCGATGCGGCCGTCGGCGGCCTCGCGGGCCAGGCTGCTCCGGTCGCGCAGCACATCCACCAGCAGCAGCGAGCGCTGGCTCACCGTCCATGCGCCCAGGGCCACGAAGGCGCCGATCAGCCCGGCATACACCGCCAGCCGCGGCCGCCCGCGGCTGCGGGGCTGGCCGGCCAGCTCATGCTCGGAGGCGAAGCGGATGAGGCCCGCCGGCTTGTTCACCCGGCCCATCACCTCGCCGCAGGCGTCCACGCACAGGCCGCAGTTGATGCACGGGTACTGCAGGCCGTCGCGGATGTCGATGCCGACGGGGCACACCTGCACGCAGATGCCGCAGTCGATGCAGTCGCCGCCGCCCTTGCGCGGCTCGCCGCGGGCGCTGTCGTAGCTCACCGTGCGGGTGGCGCTGTCGAACATCACGCCCTGGAAGCGCGAATACGGGCACATGTGCTGGCACACCGCCTCGCGGGCGAAGCCGGCCTGCACGTAGGTGAACAGGCCGTAGAAGAGCAGCCAGAAGGCCTCCCACGGCCCCAGGCTCCAGCCGGCGATGGCCGGCAACAGCTCGCGGATCGGGGTGAAATAGCCGACGAAGGTGACCGCCGTCCACGCCGCGATCAGGCCCCACAGCGTGTGCTTGGTGGCGCGGAGCGCCAGCTTGCGGAGCGTCGGCGGGCCCTGGTCGAGCCTGAGGCGGGCCAGGTGGTCGCCCTCGACCCGCGCCTCGACCCACATGAAGATAGCCGTGTACACCGTCTGCGGGCAGGCGAAGCCGCAGAACAGGCGCCCGGCCAGCGCAGTCACGAGGAACAGCCCGGTGGCCGCCAGAATCAGCGCGATGGCCGCCAGCAGCGCGTCCTGCGGCCACAGCACCAGGCCGAAGAGGTAGAACTTTTCGTGGGGGATGTCGAACAGGATCGCCTGGCGGCCGCCCCACTCGAGCCAGCAGGCCCCGTAGAAGATGATCTGCGTCAGCCACACCAGGGCCCAGCGGATGCTGTTGAAACGGCCACGCACCTCGCGGGCGTGGATCTTTCCTTTCTTGCGGTAGAGCTCGAGCTTTGCTTCGCGGACTTTACTGACGGGCTTGTTCATGCGGGCATTCCTCCTGGGCCCGATTAGAACCGCCGGGGAGGAATGGCAACAGATTCAGCTTGTTCGATTTTGGATAGGCACAGATGCCCGCGGGCCCGCCCGCTAGGTGAGCAGCTTGCTCAGCGCGACGACAGCCTCGCGGCTGCGGGCGTCGACGGGGTGCCCGAAGTTGAGCCGGATGCAGTGGGCGAACTCCCGCTTGGCCGAGAAGATCGGGCCCGGCGCGACGCTGATGCCCTGGGCCAGGGCCCGCCGGTGCAGCGTCAGCGCATCCACCCAGCGCGGCAGCTCCAGCCACAGAAAATAGCCGCCCTGGGGCCGGGCGAGCCGCGTGCCCTCGGGAAAGTTGGCCTCGATGGCCGCCACCAGCGCTGCCTCCTGGGCCACCAGGCTGCGGCGCAGATGGCGCAGGTGGTTCTCGTAGCCGCCCTGCCTGAGGTAGTCGGCCATCGCGATCTGCACCGGCACGGTGGTGGCGAGGCTGGTGGACAGCTTCTGGCGCTGGATCAGCCCGGCGTAGCGCCCGGCGGCCACCCAGCCGATGCGGTAGCCCGGCGCCAGGCACTTCGAGAACGACGACACGTGCATCACCCGCCCCGCCGGGTCCACCGCCTTGCTGCACAGCGGCGCGGTGGGGCCGAAGTGGAGTTCGGCATACACGTCGTCCTCGATCAGCGGCACGTCGTGGCGGTCGAGCAGCTCCACCAGCGCCCGCCGCCGCGCGTCCGGCACGCAGCTGCCGGTGGGGTTGGCGAAGTTGAGCATGAACAGGCAGGCCTTGATCGGGTGGTGACGCAGCGCGTCTTCGAGCGCCTCGAGGCTGACGCCCTCCCGCGGGTGGGACGGGATCTCGACCACCTTGAGGCCGAGCCGCTCACTAGCCTGCAGGCCGGCGTAGAAGGTGGGCGATTCGATGGCGATCAGGTCGCCCGGCCGGGTGACCGCCTGCAGGCACAGGTTGAGCCCTTCCATCGCCCCCGAGGTGATGACGATCTCCTGGGGCGGCACGCGGGCGCCCTGGGCCAGGTAGCGCAGCGAGAGCTGGCGGCGCAGTTCGTCGTTGCCCGGCGGCAGGTCGGTGACGGTGGCCAGCGGGTCGAGGTGCCGCGCCGCCGAGGCCAGGCAGCGCCCCAGCCTGTCGAGCGGAAACAGCCACGGGCTGGGGAAGCTCGACCCGAGCGGGACCACCGCCGGGTCCTTGGTGCTGTCGAGGATCTCGAAGATGAAGTCGCTCACCTCGAGCTGCGTCGAGTGCCCCACCGGCCGGCTCATCTCGGGCTCGGGGAGGCGCTGGCCGAGCCGCGCCCGCACGAAGTAGCCCGAGCGCGGGCGCGCCTCGATCAGCCCGCGGCTCTCGAGCAGGTGGTAGGCCTGGGTGACGGTGACCGGCGCCAGGCCGTGCAGGCGGCAGGTGTGGCGGACCGAGGGCAGGCGGTCGCCGGGGCGCAGCACGCCGTCGGCGATCAGGGCGGCGGTGCGGTCGGCGAGGTCGTGGTAGCGGGTCATGCGCCGATGGTAGCAGGGGCCGCGGGCGCACCTGGCGGCGCCGGGCGGATCTCAGGCCCGACCGGCCCCGGTAGTATCGACGCGCCGGCCGTCCAGCTCTTCGAGGTAGGCCCGGGCGATCGCCAGCGCCCGCGCGTGGGGCTGGCCTTCGGGGGAGTTCTGCAGGGCGATGACCCGTTGAAGCCAGTGGGGGGCTTCGTCGTCGTGGGACCTCATCGCCTGTTCGATCACATACATGACTTGATTGCACGCAATCATCGGAGCGTCTTGCGAAACGGGGGGCGCCCATTTTAAGCCTTCCGCCGGCCGCCCCCGTCTGTGGAAACCCCCAATGGCCGCGCCCTGCCGGACAGGGCGCGGCGGCGCTCAGGGCTGGGCCAGGTAGTCCAGCGCCAGCGCGGTCATGGCGCGGGCGCCGACGGCCAGCGCGGCCTCGTCGATCTCGAACTTCGGCGAGTGGTTGGGGGCGGCGGTCTTGAGGTCGCGTTTCGGGTCGGTGGAGCCGAGGAAGAAGAACACGCCGGGCACCTTCTTCTGAAACTCCGAGAAGTCCTCGGAGGCGCTCAGCTTGGGCGCCAGCACGGCCTTGCCGGCGGTGACCTGCTGCAGCGTGGGCAGCATGCGGGCGGTGAGGTTCTCGTCGTTCACCGTGGCCGAGTAGCCGGGCTTCAGGAACTTCACCTCGGCCTTGGCGCCGCTGGCCTGGGCGATGGATTCGGCGGTGGTGCGCATGCGCGCCAGGGTGTCGTCGCGCATGCGGTCGTCGAAGGCGCGCACGGTGCCGAGCAGCTCGACGCTGTCGGGGATGATGTTCTCCCGGTTGCCGCCGTGGATGGAGCCGATCGACACCACCACCGGCTCCTTCGAGAGGTTCATCTGCCGGCTGACGATGGTCTGCAGGCCCATCACGATCTGGGCGGTGCTGACGATCGGGTCGATGCCGTTCCACGGGAAGCCGCCGTGGGTCTGCTTGCCCGTCACCTTCATCGTGAAGGTGTCGCCCGAAGCCAGGATGGGGCCCGGGCGGTAGCCGACGGTGCCCACCGGGAAAGCCGGGATCAGGTGCAGGCCGAACACCGCGTCGACCCTGGGGTTCTCGAGCACGCCGGCGTCGACCATCGCCAGCGCGCCGATGTGCTCGTCCTCGCTGTGGGGCGCTTCGGACGGCCCCTCCTCGGCCGGCTGGAAGATGAACTTCACCGCGCCGCGCAGCTGGCCCTTCATGCCGGCCAGCACCTCGGCGGTGGCCATCAGGATCGCCGTGTGGCCGTCGTGGCCGCAGGCGTGCATCACGTCGACCTCCTTGCCCATGTGCCTGCCCTTGGCCTTCGAGGCGAACGGGAGATCGGTGAGCTCCTTGACCGGCAGCGCATCCATGTCGGCCCGCAGCGCGACAACCTTGCCCGGCAGCGCGCCCTTGAGCAGCCCCACCACGCCGGTGCCGCCGACGCCAGTCTTCACCTCGAGGCCGAGCTTCCTGAGGTGATCGGCCACCAATTTTGCGGTGCGATGCTCCTGGTTGGAGAGCTCCGGGTGCTGGTGGATGTCGCGCCGCCAGCCGATCATGCGGCCTTCGACGGCGCCGACGCGGGCCTCGATGTCGGCCAGCAGCGGGGCCTCGACGGCCTGGGCGGGAGCGGTCATGGCCAGCAGGAGGCTGCCGAGGGCGAAGGCCGGCTTGGTGAGTTTCATGGGCGTTGTCTCCGTGGGGTCGGGTATCGAATGGATTTATGTTGCAATAAACGTGACTTGTTATGGATAGTAGAAACCTACCATCCATGCGTCCAATGCAAAGTTTTTTAGCATTCGATTACCAAAGGTAATACGTGAACCTCAACCAACTACGTCACCTCATCGCCCTGGCCGAGCATCACTCGTTCAGCAAGGCCGCCGAGGCTCTCTTTCTCACCCAGCCGGCGCTGAGCCGCAGCATCCAGGCCCTCGAACAGGAGCTGGACGTGCGGCTGGTCGACCGGGACGGCAAGCGCAACACCCTCACGGCCTACGGCGCGCTGGTGGCGGAGCGGGCGCAGCGCATCCTCTTCGAGGCGCGGGAGCTGAAGCGGAGCGTCGAGCTGCTCAAGGAGGGGCAGCTCGGCGCGCTGAGCGTGGGCTTCGGCCCGACGCCGGCCGCCGTGCTGATGCAGCCCTTCCTGGCCCACATGGCGAGCCGCTACCCGCGCATGCAGCTGCGGGTCGCCCGCGGTTCGGTGGAGCTGCTGGTGCAGTCGCTGCGCAACGAGTCGGTGGACATCATCGCGATTGACCGGCGCGCCCTGCCCACCGCGGACGACCTCGCCATCGGGCCGGTCACCGCCCTGCGCGGGGGCTTCCTGTGCCGCAGCGGCCACCCGCTCACAGCGCTGCCGCAGATCGACCTGGCCGCGCTGCGCAGCTACCCGGTCGCCTCGACGCCCCTCAGCAACGAACTGGCGCGGCTGCTCGTCGAACAGCTCGGCCCCGACGCCCACCCGGCGCGGCTGCTCACCCTCGACAGCGAGGACATCGCCAGCCTGCTCGACCTGGTGGAGGGCAGCGACACGGTGTTCTTCGGGATCTTCGCCTGCGCCCGGGCCCGCATCGCCGCCGGCCGCATTCGCGAGATCCACGTGCAGCCGCACTTCGAGCGCTTCGGCCAGTACGCCCTGGTCACCCTCGCCCGGCGCAGCATGTCGCCGGCGGTGGAGGTGTTCCGCGGATTCGTCGCAGAGAATTTCGGGGAGTGAGGGGCGCGCCAGCTTACGCAAGCGCCTACGCAAACACCTCCGCCAGGTCCACCGTCTCGCGCTGGCCCACGTCGGCGCGGTGCTGGCGGATCCAGCGCGCCGCGCGGGCGCGGCCGAGGTCGCGCAGTTCGTGCAGGAAGGCGCGGGTGGCGTTGAGCTTGCTGCCCTTGCCGGCGTCGGCCAGCTCCTCGGCTTCGAGCAGATGGAAGCGCAGGCCCGAGAGCTTGCGTTCGAGGCGGCCGCCGGGCAGCCAGCCGCTGCCCTCCTGCATGTAGGCGCGGGCCTGGCCCAGGGTGCGCATCTCGCGCAAAAACGTGGTTGAGAAGCCCAGCTCCATGCTGCGGTTGGCGATCTCCTCGGCGCTGCGCGGGGCGTCCGGGTGGCGCAGCGGGTTGAGCAGCACCAGCAGGATGTCGGGCGTGGTGCAGTCGTAGATCAGCGGATAGACCGCCGGGTTGGCGGTGAATCCGCCGTCCCAGTAGGCCTCGCCGTCGATCTCGACCGCGTGGTGGAGCGTGGGCAGGCAGGCCGAGGCGAGCAGCGCGTCGGCGCTGAGCTCCGGGGTGTGGAACAGCCTGACCTTGCCGGTGCGCACCTGGGTGGCGGCGATGAAGAGGCGCAGACGGCACTGGCTGCGGATGCGCTCGAAGTCGAAGCGCGCCTCCACCACGTCGCGCAGCGGGTTGAGGTCGAAGGGGTTGAGCTGGTAGGGCGAGAACATCCGGGTGAGGCTCAGCATCATGTGCATCGGCCCGGGCAGGCTGCCATCGGCGGCGCCGTTGAGACTACCCAGGCTGTGGAGCAGGTCGAGCTCAAAGGGCGTGGAGTCGGCCACCGCCTCCCAGAAGCCGGACAGGCTCTCCCGCGCGCCCTCGGCCCCGCCGCGCACCCAGCCGTCGGCCAGGGCCACCGCGTTCATCGCCCCGGCGCTGGTGCCGCTGATCCCGTCGAGCCGCCAGTCGTCCTCCAGCAGGCGGTCGAGCACGCCCCAGGTGTAGGCCCCGTGCGCGCCACCGCCCTGGAGAGCGAGGCTGAGCGCCGGCGCGGCCGGGGCGCCCTTCCCTTTCCACCATCGTCTGGCAAACATGCGAACCTCCTTCATGACGTGGGTGACAGCAGATGCTGCACTGCACAATACATGAAGGATGGACGGAGAAGGGTTTCAGAAGTTCAAGGGTGGGTGGGCTGCTCGTCAGCCGGTGATCGCGGAAAGCAACGCCCTTAGTGCCTGTTCGTCCGGCGCGGAGAGGCGGCCCATCGTGCGCAGAATGAGGGCTTGCTAGATGGTGGTGAGCACAGGCTTGAAAACCGAGGGCTTGATCAGGCCAGCTGACTCCCAGTCATTGACGGGCAGTTCACCGAAATCCGGCGGTGTCCGAAGGCGGCTGGTGATCGCCATGATCAGCACGTCGCGCCGCTCAAGGTTGTAAGCCGCACTCGAGATGATCACGGCCGGCCGCCGCTTGATACCCTGCTGATCCGAAAACGGAAACGGAAACGGAAACGGAAACGGAAACGGAAACGGAACGAGGACAACCGCGCCAAAGAGATGGTTCATTTCAAAGCCGATCGTACGCGGCGTCTTCGTCGTTATCCCAGACCGCCGCGAAACTCGGCTCCGCAGCCCGGCTGGCGTCACGGGTCAGACTCTTCGAGGACTCCCGCGCCCGCAGGAAATCGACGAAATCCTCTACCTCGGCAATACGCTCCTGGGACAGCTCGCGAATTTTTTCGATCAGATTCTGTTCAACCGCACTCATTTGCTCCCTCCCGGATATGGCAGACCGCCGCACGCAGGCAATCGCTCCACTGCCAAAGTATAGACAGTGGCGCAGCAAATCACTCACCCACCCCGCCTCCGGCATTCTTGGCCAGCTGCACAGCGGCCAGCAGGCGGCGGGTGGCGAGGTCGTTGGCGCTGCGGCGGGCGGCGAGGTGGGTGGCCTGGGCGGTGACGACGTTGAGGTAGCTGACGGTGCCGGCGCGGTACTGGTTGAGGGCGATGGCCTCGGCCTCGGCGGCGGCGGTGACGGCGGCGGCCTGTTCGACGGCCGCGGCTTCGAGCAGGCGCGCGGTGGCGAGGTTGTCCTCGACCTCCTGGAAGGCCACCAGCACGGTCTGGCGGTAGGTGGCCACGGCCTTCTCCCAGCCGGCCTGGGCCTGGCCGACGGCGGCTTTTTTGGCGCCGGCATCGAAGATGGCCGCGGCCAGCGTGGGGCCGAGGGACCAGTAGCGGCTCGGCACGGTGAGCAGGTCTTCGATCTGCGCGTTGCGAAAGCCCGTGTTGCCCGACAAACCCAGCACCGGGAAGCGCGCCGCCTGGGCCGCGCCGATGGCAGCGTTGGCGGCCGCCACGCGGCGTTCGGCGGCGGCGATGTCGGGGCGGCGCTCAAGCAGCGTGGACGGCAGCGTGACGGCCACCGGCGCAAGCGGCAGCGGCGCATCGGACGGCGCCAGCGCAAAGGCCGCCGGGGCGAGGCCGAGCAGCACCGCGATGGCGTGCTCGTACTGGCTGCGCGACAGGCTGGCGTCGAGGGCCGCGGCGCGGGCGCTGCGCAGCTGGCTCTCGGCCTGGGCGACGTCCACCTTGCCCACCACGCCGGCGGCATAGCGGTTGCGGGTGAGCTCGAGGGCGCGGGCGTAGGCGGCCACCGAGGCGTCGAGCAGCGCCTGCTGGCGCTCGGCGGCGCGGAGCTGAAAATACGTCTGGGCCAGCGTGGCCCGGGCCGACAGCCGGGCGGCGGCGAGGTCGGCGGCGCTGGCGGCGAGGCTGGCGTCGGCGCCCTCGACGTTGCGGGCGATGCGGCCCCACACGTCGAGCTCCCAGCTCACCGTGGCGCCCAGGCTGAAGCTGTTGCGGGCAGGCGCGTTGCCGCTGGTGGCGGTGGCCGCCGAGCTGGCCGAGCGGGTCGCGCCGGCGGTGGCGTTGATGGCAGGGAACCACGAGGCCCGCGCCGCATCGGCCAGGGCCAGCGCCTGGCGGTAGGCGGCCTCGGCGGCGCGCAGGTTCTGGTTGGAGACTTCGAGCCGGGCCTGCAGCTCGTCGAGCACCGGGTCGCCGAAGACGGCCCACCAGTTATCCGCAGCCAAGGGCTCGCGGGGCTCGGCGGGTTTCCAGTCACCGATTTCCTTGAAGGCGGCCGGGGTGTCGACGGGCGGGCGCTGGTAGTCGGGGCCGGCGGCGCAGGCCGACAGCAGCAGGATGGGGACCAGCGTGGAGATCAGGGCAGTTTTGTTCATGGTCAGCGTGCGGCGTCGAGGCAGGCCTGCGGGGCGGTGACGGGCTTCCGCCGTAGCTTGTCCATCATCACGAACACCACCGGCGTGGTGTAGAGGGTGAGGATCTGGCTGAGGATGAGCCCGCCGACAATGGCGATGCCCAGCGGCTGGCGCAGCTCGGCGCCGTCGCCGCTGCCGATGGCGAGCGGAATCGCGCCGAACAGGGCCGCCAGGGTGGTCATCAGGATCGGCCGGAAGCGCAGCAGGCAGGCGTGGTGGATGGCGTCGCGGGCGCTTTCGCCGAGGCTGCGCATGCGTTCGAGGGCGACGTCGATCATCATGATGGCGTTCTTCTTGACGATGCCGATCAGCAGGATCACGCCGATCATCGCGATCAGGCTGAACTCGGTGCCCACCGCCATCAGCGCCAGCAGCGCGCCGACGCCCGCCGAGGGCAGCGTGGACAGGATCGTGATGGGGTGCACCAGGCTTTCGTAGAGCATCCCGAGCACGATGTAGATGGTGACGAGCGCGGCGAGGATCAGCAGCGGCTGGGTGCTCATGGATTTCTGGAAGGCGCCGGCCGAGCCCTCGAAGCTGGCACGGATGCCCACCGGCACGCCGATGCCGGCCAGCGCCGCGTCGATGGCTGCGGTGGCCTCGCCGATGGAGCGCCCCTCGGGCAGCGCGAAGCTGATGGTGGACGCCGCCGAGCCGCCCTGGTGGCTCACCGACAGCGGCGCCAGCGTGGATTCAAAACGGGCCAGCGCCGACAGCGGCACCAGCCCGCCGGCGGGCGTGACCAGCGTCAGGCGGGCCAGGGATTCGGACCCCTGCAGGTAATCCGGCATCGCCTCCATCACCACCCGGTACTGGTTGAGCGGGTTGTAGATGGTGGACACCTGGCGCTGGCCGTAGGCGTCATTCAGCGCCGTGGTCACCGCGCGCATGGTGAGGCCGTGGCGGGCCACCGCGTCGCGGTCGATCACCACACGGGTCTGCGGGCCCTTGTCCTGGCTGTCGGAGCTGACGTCGGTGATGGCATCCAGCCGGCTCATCGCATTGCGGATGCGCGGCTCCCACAGGCGCAGCTCTTCGAGGCTGTCGGACTGCAGCGTGAACTGGAAGGACGAGTTGCCGGAGCGCCCGCCGATCCGGATGTCCTGCACCGGGCTGAGGTAGAGGCTGGCGCCGGGCACCTTGGCGAGCTTCTTGCGCAGCCGGCCGATCACCGCGTCGACGGGCTCCTTGCGCTCGCCGATGGGCTTGAGGGTGATGAACATCGACCCATAGTTGCGCTGCGAGCCGCCGGTGAAGCCGGTGACGTTGGCCACCGCCGGGTCGGCGCCGACGATGGCGAGAAAGGTATCCATTTTGCCGCGCATGGCCTGGAAGGAGATCGCCTGGTCGGCCTCTACAAAACCGCGGACGCGCCCGGTGTCCTGCTGCGGAAAGAAGCCCTTGGGGATGGTGTTGTAGAGGTACACATTGGAGCCGATGGTGGCCGCCAGCACCGCCAGCACCAGCCACGGCCGGGCCAGCGCCCAGCCCAGGCTGCGCCGGTAGCCGCCGGCCATGCCGTCGAGCCACCCGCCCACCAGGCGGTCGAAGCGGCCGCGCTCGGCTTCGGGCGGGCGGCGGCGCAAAAGGCGCGCGCACATCATCGGCGTGGCGGTGAGGGAGATCACCATCGACACCAGGATCGCCGCCGACAGCGTGACCGCGAACTCCCGGAACAGCCGCCCGACGATGCCGCCCATCGCCAGGATGGGGATGAAGGCGGCGATCAGCGACAGGCTCATCGACAGCACCGTGAAACCGATCTCCCGCGCGCCCTTCAGCGCCGCCCGGCGCGGCGACATGCCGGCGTCCACGTGGCGGGCGATGTTCTCGAGCACCACGATGGCGTCGTCGACGACAAAGCCGGTGGCGATGGTGAGGGCCATCAGCGACAGGTTGTCGAGGCTGTAGCCGGCCAGGTACATCACCGCGAAGGTGCCGATCAGCGACACCGGCACCACGACGCCCGGGATCAGCGTGGCCCGCAGGTTGCGCAGGAACAGGAACACCACCATCACCACCAGCGCCACCGAGATCGTCAGGCTGCGCTCGACCTCCTTCAGCGAGCCGCGGATGGTGGGCGTGCGGTCCATCACCACGGTGAGGTCGATGGCCGGCGAGATGCTGGCCGAGAGCTGGGGCAGCAGCGCGTACACCCGGTCAACGGTCTCGATGATGTTGGCGCCGGGCTGGCGGTAGATCATCAGCAGCACCGCCGGGCGGCCGTTGGCGTAGCCGTAGTTGCGCTCGTCCTGCTCGCCGTCGCGCACCCGCGCCACATCCGAAAGATGCACCGGGCTGCCGCCCTTCCACGAGACGATGAGCTGCCGGTAGTCGTCGGCCCGGCGGGCCTGGTCATTGGCGCCCACTTGCCAGGCGTGCTCGTCGCCCTCCAGCACGCCCTTGGGGCGGTTGGCGTTGGTGGCCACCAGGGTGGCGCGCACGTCGTCGAGGTTGAGCCGGTTGGCGGCGAGGCGATCGGGGTCGAGCTCGACGCGCACCGCCGGCAGCGAGCTGCCGCCGATGCTCACCTGCCCGACGCCGTCCACCTGCGCGAGGCGCTGGGCGAGCACCGTGGAGGCGGCGTCGTACATCTGCGGCCGGGCCAGCGTGGCCGAGGTGAGCGCGACGATCAGGATCGGCGAATCGGCCGGGTTCACCTTGCGGTAGGTGGGGTTGCTCGGCAGGCTGGTGGGCAGCTGGCTGCGCGCCGCGTTGATCGCCGCCTGCACCTCGCGCGCGGCACCGTCGATGCTGCGCGATAGGTCGAACTGCAGCGTGACGCGGGTGGAGCCAAGGGTGGAGCTGGAGGTCATCTCGGTGACCCCTGCGATCTGCCCGAGCACCCGCTCCAGCGGCCCGGCCACGGTGGCCGCCATCACCTCGGGGCTCGCCCCGGGCAGGCTGGCGGAGACCGAGATGGTGGGGTATTCGACCTGCGGCAGCGGCGCCACTGGCAGCAGCCGGAACGCGATGATCCCGGCCAGCGCGATGGCGAGGGTCAGGAGGGTGGTGGCGACGGGCCGGAAGATGAACAGGCGGGAGAGGTTCACCCGGCGGCCCTCCGGAGGGCTTTGGCGGTGCCCGGCTGCGGCGGCCGGGTCGAGTCGCTGCACCCGCTGCTGGCTTGTAGCTGGTGGAGACTCGTCGTGTAGGTCGGGTTAGCGCAGCGTAACCCGACGTCCGCGGGGTGGGTCCGAGCGAGCCTGTCCGAACGCTTTGCTGTCCGCTGATGGAGACCAGCCGCGTTCCGTTGATTGGCGTCACATTGGCCGGGTCGCGATTCCACGGCCGGGTTTGCACACCCGGCCGGCTGCGGCGGCGCGAAGCGATGCTTCGCGAAACCCCGCCTACGCCCAGCGAGCGCCCTACTTCTTTGCGTCGCCAAAGAAGGAGGCAAGAAAGGCGACCCCGCCGAAGCGATCGTCTGCTGCGCAGCCGACTGCCTTGCGCTACTCACAACAGGCGGCCGGCGCAGAACTCGCGGGCTGCGCCCGCTCAAACAGCTGCGCCGGACTTCCCCGCCTGTTGCTCCGCGGATCAAAGGTTCGGAAGGGGCTTTCAACGCACACCGAGCCTTTACTGAAGCGCCGGGGGTCATCGACGAGTTCGTTCGGGTCCGTGGGAAATGGGTGCGATTGTCGCCATCCCCGCCCCTGGAATGTCGGGTTACGCCCTGCGGGCTAACCCGACCTACCCGGCTTCCCGCGTCCCATTTCCCGCCCTTCGCCTTTCCGTCGATCACACATGAACGGCCTGCAACGCGCGGTGATTCCGAAAAGCCCCTTCTGAGCCGCCGAGCAGCGGAGCATTGGGCGGGGCCTTCCGGCGCAGCTGTCTGAGCCCGCACAGCGGGCGAGTTCTGCGCCGGCCGCCCGATGCGAGCAGCGCAGGGGAGTCCTTGGATCAAGCAACGCTTGATCCAAGGACCGGTGAAGCGGGGTCGCCTTCTTTGCCTACTTTCTTGGCGACGCAAGAAAGTAGGCCGCCCGCCGGGGCGGGACCCGGCCAA
>Ga0075163_10006432_pt1 | contig 15564 bp, 12 predicted proteins | sample JI1023141ADNA_FD_71478 | JGI IMG/M metagenome (GOLD analysis project Ga0075163, IMG submission 71478) | Wastewater effluent complex algal communities from Wisconsin, to seasonally profile nutrient transformation and Carbon sequestration -... | ecosystem: Engineered > WWTP > Effluent > Algae... | reverse complement strand
GGGCGAGCCGAGGCCGAGGGGCGACACGCAGGGCGTTGATATCCGGAACGTTCTCGACCTGCTCAAGAACGAGCCAGCGCCGCCAGAGCATGCAAAAGGCCCCGGCGAGGATCGCCGGGGCCGCGTGCGAGGAGAGATCGGGGTGAGGGATCAGACCGCGATCGTATCGTGGACCGGCATCCCCTCGTCGTCGAGCGGCACATCGCCGTTCAGGACCGCGGCGAGGCGGCCCTCGTCGAGCTCGCCCTCCCAGCGGGCGACGACGATCGTGGCGACCGCGTTGCCGATGAAGTTGGTGAGCGCCCGGACCTCGGACATGAAGCGGTCGACGCCGAGGATCAGCGCCATGCCGGCGACCGGCACCGAGGGCACGACCGAGAGCGTGGCGGCGAGCGTGATGAACCCGGCGCCGGTGATGCCCGCGGCACCCTTCGACGAGAGCATCGCGACGAGGAGCAGGAGGATCTGATCGCCGAGCGACAGGTCGATGTTGCAGGCCTGGGCGATGAAGAGCGCGGCCAGCGTCATGTAGATGTTGGTGCCGTCGAGGTTGAACGAGTAGCCGGTCGGGACCACGAGGCCGACGACCGAGCGCTTCGCCCCGGCGAGCTCCATCTTCTCCATGAGGGAGGGCAGCGCCGCCTCGGAGGACGAGGTGCCGAGCACGAGGAGCAGCTCTTCCTTGAGGTAGCGGATGAGCTTCAGGATCGAGAAGCCGTTGAACCGGGCGACGGCGCCGAGGACGACGAGGACGAAGATGAGCGCGGTCAGGTAGAAGGTGCCGACGAGCATGGCGAGGTTCACCACCGAGCCGATGCCGTACTTGCCGATGGTGAAGGCCATCGCGCCGAAGGCACCGAGCGGGGCCGCCTTCATCAGGATCTCGACGAGCTTGAACATCGGCGCGGTCAGCGCCTGCAGGAAGTCGTAGACCGGCTTGCCGCGGTCGCCGACCGCCGCGAGGGCGATGCCGAAGAGCACCGAGAAGAACAGCACCTGGAGGATGTCGCCCTTGGCGAAGGCATCGACCACCGTCGAGGGGATGATGCCGGTGAGGAAGCCGACGAGGCTGGTCTCGTGCGCCTTCGCGGCATAGTCGGCGACCGCCGAGCCGTCGAGCGAGGCGGGATCGATGTTGAGCCCCGAGCCCGGCGCCACGAGATTGCCGATGATGAGGCCGACGATGAGCGCCAGCGTCGAGAAGGTGATGAAGTAGGCGAAGGCCTTGCCCGCGACACGGCCGACCTTCTTCAGGTCCGACATGCCGGCAATGCCGGTGGTGACGGTCAGGAAGATGACCGGTGCGATGATCATCTTCACGAGCTTCACGAAGGCGTCGCCGAACGGCTTCATGCTCGCTCCGACCTCCGGCCAGAAGTGCCCGAGGATGATGCCGAGCACGATCGCCGTCAGGACTTGGAAATAGAGCTGCCTATAGAATGGCTTCGGTGCGATCGCCGCCCCGGCGTGATGCGGAATGTGCATGTGTTTCCTCCAGTTGGCGCGGGCCTTGCCGCTGCCGGCCGACCCTGCAAGCCTCTCCACGCAAGCCTCGTGCCAACAGCCTGCGAGCCGGATTCCGCCCGTCGGTCCGGCCGCTTGCCGCCCGGCCGGTGGGCAGCGCGTGCGGAATTCCGCACGGGTTGCGCTGGCGTCGTGCCGGATCCCGCACTAGGCTCCGGCCCGGGGGGAGAGGCGCCATGGCGCGAGAGGCGAGAAGGACGATCCGCCGGCCGCTGGCGCTTGCGCTTGGCATCGCGCTCGTCGTTGCGCTCTCGCTCCTCGCCGGGCGGGTGGCGCGCACCCGCACCGCGTCCGATCTCGCCGAAAGCGCCACCGCGGCGCTGCCGCTCGCCAGCGCGACGCTGACCGGGGTGATCGAGAAGGAGCGGCTGGTGCCGCTCGTGCTCGCCCGCGACCCGGAGGTGATCGCGCTCCTCGCCCGGCCGGAGCCGGCGGCGGAGCGCCGGCTCGACGCGAAGCTCGCCGACATCGCCGGGGAGGCGGGCGCCGCGGTCATCTACGTGGTCGGCCGCGACGGGGTGGCCGTCGCCGCCTCGAACGCCGCGCGCGCCGACAGCTTCGTCGGCAGCGGCTACGGCTTCCGCCACTACTTCAGCCAGGCGATGGCGGAGGGCACGGCGATGCAGTACGCGCTCGGCACCGTCAGCCGCCGGCCGGGGCTCTATCTGTCGCGCCGGGTCGACAGCGTGCTCGGGCCGCTCGGGGTGGTGGTGGTGAAGCTCGAGCTCGACGACCTCGAGGCGCGCTGGCGCAGCGCCGGCTTCGTCGTCGTGGCGAGCGACGCCGAGGGCCGGGTCGTCGCCACCACCGAGCCCGGCTGGCGCTTCGGGATCCTGCCCGGAGCCGCGGGCGACACGCGGCTGCCGATCCCGATCACCACCGAGGCGGACGGGCTCTACCGCATCGACCGCCGCGGCGCCGACGGGCCGGCGCACTACGCCGGCGCGGCGGCGCCGATCGGCCCGACCGCGCCCGGCTGGCGGCTCGCGCTCTTCCTCCCGGCGGAGGCGACGCTCGCCACCGCGGCGCGCAACGGCGGGCTGATCGCGCTCCTTGCGCTCCTTCTCGCCGGCGCGGCGCTCGTCTGGTTGCAGCGGCGCCGGCGCTTCGCCGCGGCGCTCGCGGTGATGAACGCCGAGCTCGAGCGGCGGGTGGCGGAGGAGATCGCCGAGCGCGAGGCGGCCGAGACGCGGATGCGCCGGGTGCGCGACGAGCTCGCCCAGGCGAACCGGCTGTCGATCCTCGGGCAGATCACCGCCGGCGTCGCGCACGAGATCAACCAGCCGGTCGCCGCGATCCGCACCTACGCCGAGAGCGGCCGGCAGCTTCTCGGCGTCGGCGAGCCCGGCGAGGCCGCGGAGAACTTCGGCGCCATCGTCAAGGTCACCGACCGGATCGGCACCATCACCGAGATGCTGCGCGGCTTCGCCCGGCGCAGCACGGCGCCGATCGGCCCGGTGCCGGTCGAGGCGGCGATCGACGGCGCGCTGGCGCTGCTCGCCGGCCGCATGCGCGACGCGCGCGTGCGGATCGAGCGCGACGCCGTGCCGCCGGGGCTCGCCGTCCTCGCCGGGCGGATCCGGCTCGAGCAGATCCTCGTCAACCTGCTCTCGAACGCCCTCGACGCGCTGCGCGGCGGGGTGGAGCCGGTGATCGCGATCACCGTCGCCGCCGGCGACGAGCGGGTGACGATCCGGGTGCGCGACAACGGCCCCGGCCTCGATCCACGGATGCAGGAGAGCTTGTTCATGCCATTCAGCACCACCAAGGCCACCGGGCTCGGGCTCGGGCTCGTCATCTCCGCCGACCTGGCGCGCGAGTTCGGCGGCAGCCTCGAGCTCGAGCCGGCCGACGGCCCGGGCGCCTGCTTCGCGCTCGAGCTGCCGCGGCCTCCGGCGGACGCCGAGACCGAGGCCGAGGTCGAGGGAGCGGCGGCGTGACCGGCACGGCGGCGAAAGCCGGGGGCCCGAAGGCCGCGGGGCCGGTAATCTTCGTCGACGACGACCCCGACCTGCGGCGGGCAACCGCGCAGATGCTGAAGCTCGCGGGCTTCGAGGTGCAGGCGTTCGAGGGCGCGCCGGCGGCGCTCGACGCGCTCGGGGACGAGTTCGCCGGGCCGGTCGTTTCCGACATCCGGATGCCGCGGATGAGCGGGCTCGAGCTCTTCGAGCGGGTGCGCGCGATCGACCCGGAGATCCCGGTCATCCTCGTCACCGGCCACGCCGACGTCGACCTCGCGGTGCAGGCGGTGAAGGACGGGGTCTACGACTTCATCGCCAAGCCGTTCGACGCGGCCCGGCTCGCCGGCACGGTGGCGCGGGCGGCCGAGAAACGCCGGCTGGTGCTCGAGAACCGCCGGCTGCGCGAGGCGGCGGCGGGCGTCGGCGAGGACATGTCGCTCGTCGGCGAGACGCTGTCGATCGTGCGGCTCCGCGACACGATCCGGCAGGTGGCGGACGCCGCGGTCGACGTGCTCGTCCTCGGCGAGACCGGATCGGGCAAGGAGGTGGTGGCAAGCCTGCTGCACCGCTGGAGCGGGCGGCGCGGCAACTTCGTGGCGCTGAACTGCGGGGCGCTGCCCGAGAGCGTGCTCGAGAGCGAGCTCTTCGGCCACGAGGTCGGCGCCTTCACCGGCGCGGCGAAGCGGCGGATCGGGCGGATCGAGCACGCGAACGGCGGCACGCTGTTCCTCGACGAGATCGAATCATGCCCGCCGGCGATCCAGGTGAAGCTCCTGCGGGTGCTCGAGACGCGGGAGGTGGAGCCGCTCGGCACCAACGAGCGGCGCCGGCTCGACCTCCGGGTGGTGGCGGCGACCAAGGCCGATCTCGGCGACCCGGCGGCGCGCGGCGGCTTCCGGGTTGATCTCTACTACCGGCTGAACGCGGTGACGCTGCGGATCCCGCCGTTGCGCGAGCGGCGCGGCGACGCGGGGCTTCTCTTCGCGCTCTTCGCCCGCCGGGCCGCCGAGCGCTTCGGCCGGTCGGTGCCGGCGATCACCCCGGCGATCCGGCGCCGGCTCGAGGGCTACGACTGGCCGGGGAACGTGCGAGAGCTCATCCACTACGCCGACCGGGTGACGCTCGGCCTCGACCTCGAGGCCGACCGGGCCGCGGCGCCGGCCGGCGCCGAGCCGCCGGCGGGCACGCTTCCCGAGCTCGTGGAGCGCTACGAGGCGGGGCTGATCCGCGACGCCCTCGCCCGCCACCACGGCGACGTGCGACCGACCATCGAGGCGCTCGGGGTCCCGCGCAAGACCTTCTACGACAAGCTCCGCCGCTACGGCATCGTCCGCGCCGACTACGGCGCCGACGCGGCGGAGGAGGCGGCGCGGGGATGACGCGCGGGGATGACGCGGGCGGCGCTCACGACCGCCAGCTCATCAGGCTGAAGAGCGCGACGACGACGAGCGCCTCCATGCGGCCGACGATCATCGCCCCTCCGAGGACGGCAAGCGCGGGCTCCGGCATGGTGGCATAGCTCGCGCCGCCGCCGAGCACGTGGATCGCCTGCCCGCAGGTGGTGAGCGCCCCCACCGCCAGCGCCAGGCTGTGATTGAAGCTGAGCCCGCTCGCCGCCAGCGCCGCCATGGTGAGGGCGAGCGCGACCAGGAAGAGCATGAGGAAGATGAACGCGATCCGCGCCCCGCGGTGCGAGATGAGCGTGTCGCCCCGGCCCCGCCGCCCGACTCCGGAGGGGTGGATCAGCCGGTCCATCTCGCGCAGGCCCAGCCGGTAGAGCGCATAGATCCGCAGGAGCTTCACCCCGCCCGCCACCGTGGCGACGCCGCCGCCGATCACGGTGACCGCGAGCAGCAGCGGCCCGGGGCCCGGCAGGTCGGACCAGAGCTGCAGCGTGCGCCAGTCCTGGCTCTCGAACCCGGTGGTGGTGAGGAACGCGAGCACCGTGAAGAGCCCGCCCCAGATCGCCCGCCCCGCCGCGACGAGATCGCCGCCGCGCTCGATCTCGGCGGCGCCGACGAAGCTGCGCAGGAACAGCACCAGCGTCACCGTGAGGACGGAGATCAGCATGAGCTGGATCTCGGGATCGCCGAGCCCGGGCAGCCGGCGGCCGGTCAGCACCCCGAGGACGCGGTGGGAGACCGCGGGCATCAGGAAGAGCGCGATCATCACCTCGCCGGCGATGCCCGAGCGCCCGCCGGCGAGGCCGCCGACCGGCGACACCCCGCTCGTCGAGAGCGTCGCCATCGCGTGGCAGACCGCGACGAACGGCCGGTCGCCGGCGACGATGAGCACGAGCGCGAGCGCCCCGGTCAGGCCGACGTAGATCGGCGCGACGGTGCGGAAGACCCGCACGATGCGCGCCCGCGCCTCCTCGATCGTGCCGCTGCGCTGCCGCTCGCGGCGGGCGCTTTCCTGCCCGATCTCGAAGCCGCCGAGGTTCAGGGGCGCGAGGATCCCCCAGGTGGTGACCAGCACCATGAACCCGCCGAGCCAGCCGACGAGGGCGCGCCAGAGATGCAACGGCTCGGCGAGGCTCGCCGGGCGGTCGAAGAGCGTCGCCCCGGTGGTGGTGAGGCAGGAGAGCATCTCGAAGTAGGCCCGCCCGATCCCGAGCCCCGGCACCGACGCCGCGAACGGGGCGGCGAGCAGCAGCGGCAGGAGCAGGTAGGCCATGAGGATCGCGAGCAGCAGGTAGCGCGCCGGCACGCGGGGCGGCCGCCGGTTCATCGTCGCGAGCCCGACGAGCACCGCGAGGAGCGCGAAGAGCAGCGCGTGGTCGAAGAACGCCCGCGCCACGTGCCAGTCGCGGAGCCGGAGCGCGTGCAGCGCCGGCACCAGCATGGCGCCCGACGCGAGCAGGACGAGGATGACGAGCGCCGGAAACTGGCGGAGCGCCCGCATCAGAAGAAGTCGAGGCCGACCTGGAACAGCCGCTCCACCTCGGCGACCGCCTCGCGCATGGCGAAGATCGTCAGCACGTCGCCCTCGGCAAGGCGGGTGTCGCCGCGGGGCACGACCAGCCGGTCGCCCTTCTGGACGAGGCCGATGATCGCGGCCTCGGGCATCTCGCTGTCGCGCACCGTGCGGCCGGCGAGAGCCGAGGTGCCGAGGACCTGGGCCTCCATCACCTCGGCCTCGCCGTCGCCGATCGAGTAGACCGCGCGGATCCGCCCGTGCCGGACGTAGCGCAGGATCGAGGAGACGGTGGTGGCGCGCGGGTTCACGTAGGCGTCGATCCCCATGGGGCCGATCAGGCCGATGAGCGAGGGGTCGTTGACGAGCGCCACCACGAGCTTCGCCCCTTCGCTCTTCGCCCGGACGCAGGCGAGGATGTTGGTCTTGTCGTCGTCGGTGAGCGCGAGGACCGCGTCCGTCGCGGTGATGTTCGCCTCCTCGAGCAGGTCGATGTCGAGGCCGTCGCCGTTCAGGACGACGGTCCGCTTCAGGGCGTCGGCCGCCACCTCGGCGCGGGAGCGGCTGCGCTCGATGAGCTTCAGCCGGATCCGGCGGCTGTCGGCCTCGAGGGTCTGCGCCACGTGCAGGCCGATGTTGCCGGCGCCGACGATCAGGACCCGCTGCACCTCGCGGCGCGGCTTGCCGAACACCTCCATGAGCCGCGCCATGTCCTCGGTGGCGCTGATGAGATAGACCTGATCCCCGGTGTAGAGCTGGTCGGACGGCTCCGGCACGAACAGCCGCTCGCTGCGGCGGATGCCGACGACCACGGCCTTGAGCGTCGAGAAGAGCTCGGAGAGCTGGCGCAGCGGCGTCCGCAGCACCGCGCAGGCGCCGTCGAGGCTGATCCCGACGAGCTGCGCCTTGTTGTCGAGGAAGCCCTCGATGTCGAAGGCGGCGGGGGCGGCGAGGCGCTGCATCACCGCGTCGGCGACGGCGTACTCGGGCGAGATCACCACGTCGATCGGCATGTGGTCCTGCCGGTAGAGGTCGGAATAGAGCGCGTTGAGGTAGGAGGGCGCGCGCAGGCGGGCGATCTTTCTCGGCACCGAGAAGATCGAGTTCGCCACCTGGCAGACCACCATGTTCACCTCGTCGGACTGGGTGGCGGCGATGATCATGTCGGCGTCGCGGGCGCCGGCCCTCTCGAGCACGTCCGGGTGCGAGGCGAAGCCGGCGATGCCGCTCAGGTCGTAGGCGTCGGTGAGGCGGCGGATCAGGCCTGCGTCCTTGTCGACGACGGTGACCTGGTTCGCGATCTCCTCGCGCGCGAGGTGCCGGGCGATCTGGCCGCCCACCTGCCCCGCCCCGCAGATGATGATCTTCATGGCGCCCCGTCCCCGGCCCCCGTCCCCGGCCCCCGGCCTCGGCGAGGATCTATAGCCGCGCGGGTCGGGGCGCACAATCGGGTGCGCTCGGGCGCGGCGCGCGGCCTCACGCATGGGATTGCGGGTTACACATTGAAACTGAACGATAATCCCAGGAGCACCGGCAATCCGGCAGGCGACACGACACGGGCGCGTCGAAAACGCCCCGGGACGGGAGCCTCGCCGCAATCGCACCCGCAATGCGGTTCGTGTAACGATTGACAGACGGTTTTCCCCGTGGCCTATAGGAAAGGTACCCAAAAGGGTATGAGTAAGAAGAACCCGGCTCCCAGGGGGCCGGCGGAGGAAACCAGGATCGAGGAGCGTGGTTCGCCGTAGTCGCGGCGGAGCGGTTGTCACTCGTATCCGTTGCGGGGAAAAACAATGAAGCGCTGGATTTTGTCAGGGGCAGCCCTGGCCATCGTGCCCGGACTTGCGTTCGGCCAGGCGATCTATCCGCTTGATCGTGCCACGATCATGTCCGGTTCAAAGTTCGACTTCAAGGTCGAGTTTCCGACCATTGTGGCGCAAGACTCGGTCGAAGTGCTCATCAACGGCGAGCCCTACGACAAGATCCTCGGCGCCACCGCCGAGTACATCGAGGACGAGGAAGGCAGCGGCGGCTCGACGCTGCTGCTGCGCGACGTGGCGATCGCCACGCCCGGCACCTACACCGTCGAGGCGAAGGCCGGCGACGTGTCGAAGTCGGTCGGCTGGGAGGTCTTCGGCACCGCCGCCGAGCCCAAGGCGAAGAACGTCATCTTCTTCCTCGGCGACGGCATGACGGTGGCGCACCGCACCGCGGCCCGCATCCTCTCCAAGGGCAACACCGAGGGCAAGGCCGACGGCCGCCTCGCCCTCGACGACCTGCAGTACATGGCCTTCATCGGCACCTCGAGCCAGGACTCGATCCACAACGACAGCGCCAACACGATGGCCGCCTACATGACCGGCCACAAGTCGGTGGTGAACGCGCTCGGCGTCTACGGCAGCCGGGCGGAGAGCAACTTCGACCACCCGAAGGTCGAGACCATGGGCGAGGCGATCCGCCGCCATTCCGACAAGGCGCTCGGCATCGTCACGAACACCGAGGTCCAGGACGCGACGCCCGCGGCGCTCGTCTCCCACACCGTCTCGCGCAACGACAAGGCCGAGATCACCGAGATGCACCTCGCCGTCGAGCCGGACCTGCTCTTCGGCGGCGGCTCGGCCTACTTCCTGCCGCAGGCGACGCCGGGCTCGAAGCGCAAGGACGACAAGGACATGGTCGCGGCGTTCAAGGACAAGGGCTATGCCTTCGCCACCAGCGCCACCGAGCTCCAGCAGGCCGTCGCCGACCACGAGGCGGGCGGCAAGATCCTCGGCCTCTTCAACACCGGCAACCTCGACCCGACCCTCGACATCCGCGTGACGAAGGCGGGCACCGTGCCGGACTTCCCCGACCAGCCGCTCGTCGCCGACATGACCCGCGCGGCCCTCGAGGTGCTGTCGAAGGACCCGGACGGCTTCTTCCTGATGGTCGAGGACGGCTGGACCGACAAGGCGACCCACGCCCTCGACTGGGAGCGCGCGATCTACGACATGATCGCCCTCGACCAGGCGATCGGCGTCGCGCGCGAGTTCCAGGAGGCGAACCCGGACACGCTCATCGTCTTCGTCGGCGACCACACGCACGGCCTCTCGATCACCGGCACGGTGGATGACGACAAGCCGGGCGACGTGATGCGCGAGAAGGTCGGCACCTACCAGCATGCCGGCTTCACCAACTACACCGACGAGGACGGCGACGGCTTCCCCGACAGCATGGACGTCTCGAAGCGGCTGATGATGTACCTCGGCAACTTCCCCGACCACTACGAGACCTTCCGGCCGAAGCTCGACGGCATCTTCGTGCCGGCGGTGCAGGACGCGGATGGCAAGTACGTGGCCAACGAGGCCTACAAGGACGTGCCGGGCGCCATGCTGCGCACCGGCAACATCCCGACCGACATCAACGCCGGCACCCACTCGATCGACGACGAGGTGCTGCAATCCTCCGGGCCGGGCGCCGAGAACTTCCGTGGCTACATGGAGAACTCGGACGTCTACCGCGTGCTCGTCGATGCGATGGCGCTGGCGCCGGCTGCGAACTGAGCCCATCATGGGGCAGGCCCGACCCGACGGGTCGGGCCTGCCCCGCTTCGCGGAGGAAAGCCGGTGACCGAACCCACGACCTTCGACTTCGACGAGATCTTCGCGAGCGTCGGCGTGCTCGGCCACACGTTCTCGGACCGGATCGCTACCCTCGACGGCCGGACGGTGCGGATGCGGGGATACCTCGCCCCGGCCGCGCACGGGCACGACCACCACGACCACGGGCACGACCACGGCGGCAGCGGCGTGCTGCTGCTCACCCGATCCCCCGTCGCGCCCTGTCCGGATTGCGGCGGCGGGCACGACTACCCGGATGACGCCGTGTTCGTGTTTCCGGCCGGCGCCGAGCGGCCGCGCTTCGCCGCCGGGCGCGAGACCGAGGTCGAGGGCGTGCTCGAGCACGGAAGCCTCGTCATACCCGGGGTCGGGACGAGCTTCGTTCGCCTGCGCGAAGCGCGCTGGAACCACACCTGACGGAGATCGCCCATGGAACGCACCCGCCCGTTGCAGATCGACCGCCGCGCCCTCCTCGGGCTCGGCCTCGCCGCCACCCTCGCGCCGGTCCGGGCATGGGCGGCGGCGGATCTCGGCTTCGACGAGCTTTACGGCAAGGTCAGCGTTCTCGGGCTGGAATTCTCCCGGAAGGTGCTGGAGCTCGACGGCCAGACGGTGCGCGTCACCGGCTTCATGGCGCCGCCGCTCAAGGCCGAGGCGAACTTCTTCGTGCTCGGCAAGCAGCCGATGGCGATCTGCCCCTTCTGCTCCTCGGATGCCGACTGGCCCGACGACATCGTCGTCATCTACCTCACGAAGAAGCGGACCTTCGAGCACATCACCGACCGCGTGGTCGTCGAGGGCACGCTCGAGCACGGCTCCTGGACGGATCCGGAGACCGGCTTCGTCAGCCTGCTGCGGCTGCGCGACGCGACCCTCCGCGGCGCCTGACGGTGCTCGGCCTCGAAATCGAGGCGGTGGCCGTGCGCTACCCCGATCTCGCCGCGCCCGCGCTCGAGCTGCCGCGGCTTTCGGTGGCGCCGGGCGAGAGCCTCGCCGTCACCGGCCCGTCGGGCGCCGGCAAGAGCACCTTCATCAACGTCATCGCCGGCCTCGAGCGTGCCACCGAGGGGGCGATCCGCTGGAACGGCGAGGATATCGGCGGCCTCTCCGAGGCAGCCCGCGATCGCTGGCGCGCCCGCAACGTCGGGCTGGTGATGCAGGACTTCCACCTGTTCCCCGGCCTGAGCGCGATCGAGAACGTCCTCCTGCCCGCCCGGTTCCGCCACCTGCGCCTGCCGGACGGACTGCGGGAGCGCGCCGCGGCGCTGCTCGCCTCCGTCCACGTCGACGCCGGGGAGCGCCGGATCGGCACGTTCTCCCGCGGCGAGATGCAGCGGGTGGCGATCGCCCGCGCGCTGCTGTCGCGGCCGGGCGTCATCGTCGCCGACGAGCCGACCGCCAGCCTCGACACCGAGAGCGCGCGCGCGGTGGCCACGCTCCTGACCGGGCTCGCCCGCGAGACCGGGACGACGCTCATCGTGGTGAGCCACGATCCCCGCCTCTCCGACCGGCTCGGGCGGCGCATCACGCTGGTCGGCGGGCGCTGCGCCGACGACGCCGCCGACGTTGCGCCGGGGCGGCGGCAATGATCCGCTTCATCCTCGCCGACCTTCGCCTCCACGCCGTCGGCGTCCTCGTCATCGTGCTGCTGATCGCGTGCTCGACGGCGCTCGGCATGGCGGTGCGCATGGAGGAGCGGGCGCTCCGTCTCGGCAGCGCCCGCGCCGCCGACCGCTTCGACCTCGTGGTCGGCGCCGCGGGCAGCGAGACGCAGCTCGTCCTGTCGTCGGTCTTCCTCCAGGCCGCGCCGCTGCCCCTTGTCAGCGGCAAGGTGCTGAAGGCGCTCGCCGAGGACGAGCGCGTCGAGTTCGCCGCACCGGTCGGGTTCGGCGACTCGTTCCTCGGCCATCCCCTCGTCGGCACCACGGCGGAATTCGTCGAGAGCCTCGGGCTCGCCGAAGGCGCGGACCCGTTCGGCACGCCCGGCGAGGCCATCGTCGGCGCCGGAGTGCCGCTCGAGGCGGGCTACGAGATCCGCCCGATGCACGGCCTCCCCAGCCAGGAGGCGGGGGAGCACGAGGGTGTCGTCTACCGCGTCGCCGGGCGCCTCGCCCCGACATCGACGCCGTGGGACCGGGCGATCCTCGTCCCGATCGAGGGAGTCTGGCAGGCGCACGAGCACGGCGGCGAGGAGGATGGAGACGACGGGCACGGGCACGAAGCGCACGGCGGCGAGGCGCATGACGACCATGCGCGGGACCGTCTCGGGCCTCCCTGGCCCGAGGACGTGCGCGGCGTTCCGGCGATCATCGTCAAGCCGAGGACCATCGCCAACGCCTACCAGCTTCGCGGCGACTACCGCACCGAGACGACGCTCGCGGTCTTCCCCGGCGAGGTCCTGACGCGGCTCTACTCGACGCTCGGCGACGCGCGGCGGGTGCTCACGGTGATCGCGCTCGGCACGCAGGCGCTCGCCGCCGCGGCGGTGCTCCTCGTGGCGATGGCCCACCTCGCCCAGCGCCGCCGGCAGATCGGCGCGCTCCGCGCCTTCGGCGCGCCCCGGCTCGCGGTCTTCGGCGTGGTCTGGTCGGAACTGCTGCTGATCGTCGGCGCCGGCGTCGCCCTCGGTGTCGCCCTCGGCTACGCCGGCGCGAAGGCGCTGGCGCTGGTCCTCGGCCGCCAGAGCGGCATGAGCCTGCCGGTGACGCTCGAGCCCTCCGATCTCGCCTTCGCCGCGGCGCTTCTCGCGGTCGCGGCGGTCATCGCGGTCGCTCCGGCGATCTGGGCCTACCGTCAGTCGCCCGCGGCCGCGCTTCGCGGCTGACCCGCAGGCGCGCTCAGGTCGGGAACCGTGACCGTCATCATCCGATAGTTCACCGGATGATAGTAGTTCGTGCTCAGGTGGAGCATCTCGCCCACGTCGTCGAAACTCGAGACCCTCTCGCAGAGAAGCGGCGTCGCCTCCGCGATCCCGAGCTCGGCGGCCTGCTCCCTCGTCGGCAGGCGCGCCTCGATCTCCTGCCGGATCAGGCTGCTCGGCGAGGCTCCCCGCCGGAGCGGCTCGCAGCCGCTCCGCGCCGCCTCGGCCTCGCCGAGCTCCCGGGCACGGGCGACGGGCGCGAGGTCCTCGAGGATCGCGCAAGGCTTGCCGTCGACCGCGCGAAGGCGGCGGATCTGCAGCAGCTCGTCGCCGACGCGGAACCTGGTCCGCCGCGACAGTTCCACGTCGACGACGACCCGGACCTGCGACAGGATCCGGGTGTCGGGGACGGGCTGGACGCTCAGAACCTCGGCGCGCAGCGACCGGCGGGCGCCGAGCCCGGCGATCCGGGCGTCCTCGGCGACGACGGTGCCGACGCCCTGCATTCGACGGATCAGCGCGAGCTTGGCGAGATGGTCGGTGGCGCGCCGCAGGGTCTTGCGCGAGACGCCGAACTGCGCGCAGAGCTCGGACTCGCGCGGCAGCATCTGGCCGGCCCGCAGCCTGCCGGCCCGAAGCGCTGTCTCGAACCCGTCCACCACCTGCACGAAGCGCGGCAGGGTGCTGTGCCGGTCGATCGGGTCAAACACCATGTCTGAGGCGGTGGCTCGCAGCGTCCGGCTCCCGTCTTCTTCCGCCGATCATCGGGCACGGGGACGGTAAGCCCAGCCGCATTCCCATCCGAATGCGTCGTAGCGTCGCATCACTGGATGACATCCGTATGACACCGGCCGATCCCGCGGCCGATCCCGCGGCCGATCCCGCGGCCGTTGCGAGCGAGGGAGGCCCGAAGGCGCGGCCGAGCGGGTCGGCGCCGCGCCGGTGCGGTGCGCGGGCATTGGCGCGGAGGCGCACGTCCACCGGATCACTCCCGTCCGTTGCAACGGCAGCCGTGCCGCAAAGATCCCCGGGCACGCTGAAGCCGATCATCCGGCGCGGAACACCGGCGCGGGGACATTAACCCTGTCGCGCGACGGCGCTTCCGGGGCGCGCGGCGCTCGATGTACGCTCCGTATCAGGGGCGCTGCGATGTTAACCATACTGCCGCGTCACGCGCCGCCCGCCCGATGCAGTTCGCCGCCGGATCCGCCCGCGGCCACCTCGCCCGGGCCCGGCGCCGGCAGGCGGATGCGGAAGGTCGACCCGCGCGAGCCGGTCTCCTCGAGCGCCAGCGTCCCGCCGTGGCCGCGCACCAGCTCACCGGCGATGGCGAGGCCGAGCCCCGCGCCGCCGGGCCGGGCCGAGCCGCGGAACGGGCGGAAGAGGTTCTCCCGCGCCTTCTCCGGCAGGCCCGGGCCGGTGTCGCGCACCCGGATCTCGGTCACGCCGCCGCTCTCGGCGGCGATCACGGTCACCGTCGCCGGCCGGCCGGTCGCCTCGATCGCCTGCGCGGCATTGCGCACCAGGTTCGTCAGCACCCGGAAGAGCTGGTCGGAATCGCCGCGCACCGCGAGATCTCCGGGCACCGCCGCCACGAAGCTCGCGCAGCCCGACCCGCCGCTCCCCTCGTTCTCGAGCACCTCGGCGACGAGCGGCGCCAGCGGGAAGACCGAGATCACCGGCGGCAGCTCCTCCGCCCGGCCGAAGTCGAGCGTGCGCTCGCAGAGGTTGATCGCCCGGGCGAGCGAGCCCACGAGCTTCGGCGCGGTGCGCTTCACCGCCGGGTCGTCGCTGCCCTCGATCCGGTCGGCGAGAAGCTGCGCCGTCGTCAGCATGTTCCGCAGGTCGTGGTTGATCTTCGCCACCGCCGAGCCGAGCTGCGCCAGCCGCTCCTTCTGCCGGAGCGCGGAGATCAGCCGCACCTGGAGATCGTGCAGCGCCACCTCGGCTTCGTTGAGCTCGCGCGCGCCCTCGCGCGGCGAGATGATCCGGGTCGAATCCTCCGGGTCGTCGCGGAACGCGGTCATGTGCGCCACCACCCGGTCGATCGGCCGCACGATCAGCCGCTGCACCGCGAGAAAGAGCAGCGCCGCGGTGGCGAGCGACAGGCCGAGCGAGATGTAGAAGATGCGCTTCGCGTGGTCGACGAGCGCGGTCCGCAGCGGCTCCTCGTGCATGGTGACCTCGACGGTACCGCGGCCGGTCTCGCCGGTCACCTTGATGATCCGGTCGCGGTCGAGGAAAAGCACGTGGAGCGCGTCCCTGATCCGCGTCATCTGGTCGGCGTGGACAAGGTCGAAGCTCGCGCTCACCTGTCCGTCGAACGGCGCCGAGAGCACGAGCTCGCGCACGCCGCCGTCCCAGAGCACGACGTTGAGCAGCCCCGAGGTCTGCAGCAGGATGCTCTGCAGCCGTTCCGAGGCCGCGTCGCCCGACGAGTTCAGCATGGCGAGCGCGCCGAGCTCGCCGAGCTCGAGGCGGCCCTGCAGGTAGGTCTCGCGGAATCGGGCGATCGACGGCACCGAGACGAGGATCTCCGCGATGACGACGAAGACCACCGTCAGGCCAAGGAAGCGTCCGGAAAGCGTGTTGAGCGGCATGCGTCCGAGGCTCACGATGTGGCCCCGAGTCTAGGCCCTGTGCCGCGCCGCGGCAAGTCGCCGGCCGGACAGGCGAAAAACCCGCCGGAACTGCGGGGCGCGCG
>Ga0075163_10006431_pt1 | contig 15564 bp, 12 predicted proteins | sample JI1023141ADNA_FD_71478 | JGI IMG/M metagenome (GOLD analysis project Ga0075163, IMG submission 71478) | Wastewater effluent complex algal communities from Wisconsin, to seasonally profile nutrient transformation and Carbon sequestration -... | ecosystem: Engineered > WWTP > Effluent > Algae... | reverse complement strand
CTGATGCTGGTGATGTCCAACAACTTCCTGCAGCTGTTCTTCGGCTGGGAGGCGGTGGGCGTGGTCTCGTACCTGCTGATCGGCTTCTGGTACACGCGGCCCACGGCCATTTTCGCCAACATGAAGGCCTTCCTGGTCAATCGCGTGGGCGACTTCGGCTTCCTGCTGGGCATCGCCGCCATCGTCTACTTCACCGGCTCGCTGCAGTATTCCGATGCCTTCGCCGCGGTGGATCGCATCGCCGCCGAGCACATCACGATCTTCGGCGGGCATGCGTGGAGCGCGCTCACCGTCATCTGCATCTGCCTGTTCATCGGCGCCATGGGCAAGTCGGCACAGGTGCCGCTGCACGTGTGGCTTCCGGATTCCATGGAAGGCCCCACGCCGATCTCGGCGCTGATCCACGCGGCCACGATGGTGACGGCCGGCATCTTCATGGTGGCGCGCATGTCGCCGCTGTTCGAGGGTTCCGACACGGCGCTGTCGTTCGTGCTGGTGATCGGCGCCACCACGGCGCTGTTCATGGGCTTCCTCGGCATCATCCAGAACGACATCAAGCGCGTGGTGGCGTATTCCACGCTCTCGCAGTTGGGCTACATGACCGTGGCGCTGGGCGTGTCGGCCTATTCGGCCGGCGTGTTCCACTTGATGACCCATGCCTTCTTCAAGGCGCTGCTGTTCCTGGCCGCAGGCTCGGTGATCATCGGCATGCACCACGACCAGGACATCCGCAACATGGGCGGCCTGCGCAAGTACATGCCCATCACCTGGATCACCTCGCTGATTGGCTCGCTGGCGCTGATCGGCACACCGTTCTTCTCGGGTTTCTATTCCAAGGACAGCATCATCCTGGCCGCCGAGCACAGCCACATATGGGGCGCGGGCTATGCGCAGTTCGCGGTGCTCGCGGGCGTGTTCGTCACGGCCTTCTACAGCTTCCGCATGTACTTCCTGGTGTTCCACGGCAAGGAGCGCTTCCGCGACAAGCCGTTCCCGGCCGAGCAGGATCACGCTGCCGATGATTCGCATGGCCACGACGAACACGGGCATGAGGCGCACAAGGGCGACCACGGCGACCATGGCCACGCGCACGAACCGCACGAGAGCCCGGCCGTCGTGTGGGTGCCGCTGGTGCTGCTGGCGATCCCTTCGATCCTGATCGGCGGCATCGCGGTGGCTTCGATGCTGGGTGGCAGTTACTTCGATGGATCGATCTTCGTGAACCTGGAAAAGCACCCGGCCATGGAGCATGTGGCCGAGCACGCCGCGCACCCGGGCACCATGGGCTGGCATGCCTTCCTCACGCTGCCGTTCTGGCTGGCGCTGGCCGGCGTGGTGGTCGCGTGGTTCCTCTATCTCAAGCGGCCCGAACTGCCCGCTGCCATTGCGGCGCGGCTGAAGCCGCTGCTGTGGGTGCTCGAGCGCAAGTACGGCTTCGATTGGTTCAACGAAAACGTCATCGCGCGCGCTTCGCGTGGGCTGGGTGCGCTGCTGTGGAACGTCGGCGACAAGGCCATCATCGATGGCGCCGCGGTGAACGGCTCCGCGCTCACCGTGGGCTGGCTTGCCGGCATCGTGCGCCGCGTGCAGACCGGATTCCTCTACTCATACGCCTTCTGGATGGTGATCGGCCTGGCATTGCTGCTGGGCTGGTTCCTGGTCGGCAGGCACTGACATCATGCAGACGACACTCCTTTCCCTGCTGATCTGGCTGCCCATCGTGGGCGGTTTCCTGGTCATGGCGCTGGGCGCGCGCGTGGCGGCGGCCCGCTGGCTGGCGCTGCTCATCTCGGTGGTCACGCTGGCGCTGTGCGTGCCGCTGTACGCGGGCTTCGATGGCAGCACCGCCGCCTTCCAGTTCCAGCAGAACCTGCCATGGATCCCGGCGTTCAATGCCCGTTACAGCATTGGCGTCGACGGCATCGCGCTGCCGCTGATCATCCTGACCGCTTTCATCACCGTGCCGGTGATCATCGCGGCCTGGACTTCCGTGACCAAGCGCGTGGCCCAGTACTACGCGGCCTTCCTGATCATGGAAGGCCTGATGATCGGCGTGTTCTCGGCCATGGACGCGCTGCTGTTCTACTTCTTCTGGGAAGCCATGCTGATCCCGATGTTCCTGATCATCGGCATCTGGGGCGGCCCGCGGCGCATCTACGCCACCATCAAGTTCTTCCTGTACACCTTCCTCGGCTCGGTGTTCATGCTGGTCGCGCTGGTCTACATGTACCTGCAGACCCAGGACTACAGCATCGCGGCGCTGCAGGCCATGCCGCTGACGTTGGAAGAGCAGAAGTGGATATTCCTGGCGTTCTTCGCCGCCTTCGCGGTGAAGGTGCCGATGTGGCCGGTGCACACATGGTTGCCGGATGCGCACGTCGAGGCGCCCACCGGCGGCTCGGTGGTGCTGGCGGCCATCATGCTGAAGATGGGCGGCTACGGACTGCTGCGTTTCGCGCTGCCCATCGCGCCGGATGCAGGCCGCGAGCTGGACGGGTTCGTCATCACGCTGTCGCTGATCGCGGTGGTGTACATCGGCTTCGTGGCGCTGGTGCAGCAGGACATGAAGAAGCTGATCGCGTATTCATCGATCGCGCACATGGGCTTCGTCACGCTGGGCGCCGTGCTGGCCTACGACATTGTCGGCGCCACGGGCAGTCCGGCGGGCGCGGGCATGGGCCTCGACGGCGCGATGGTGCAGATGATCTCGCACGGCCTGATTTCCGGCGCCATGTTCCTGTGCGTGGGCGTGATGTATGACCGCGTGCACAGCCGCGAGATCAGCGCCTATGGCGGCGTCATCAACAAGATGCCCATCTTCGGCGCCTTCATGGTGCTGTTCTCGATGGCCAACTCCGGCCTGCCTGGCACCTCCGGCTTCGTCGGCGAGTTCCTGGTGGTGCTGGCCGCGTTCAAGGCGAACTTCTGGTACGCCGCCCTGGCCGCCACCACGCTGATCCTGGGCGCCGCCTACACGCTGTGGCTGGTCAAGCGCGTCATCTTCGGCAAGGTGGGCAACCACCATGTAGCCGAAATGAAGGACGTGGACGGCCGTGAATTCCTGGTGCTGGGTGTGCTGGCCGTGTCGGTGGTGCTGCTGGGCGTGTGGCCCGCGCCGCTGCTGGACATGATGCGCGGCTCCATCGAACACCTCACGCAGATGATCCTGGCGACCAAGCTATGACCTTCACGACCAACGAAATCTGGCTGGCGCTGCCGGAGATCTATCTCACCACCGCACTGTGCGTGGTGCTGCTGTTCGACCTGTTCTTCGCGACGAAGAACCCGGGGCGCACGGCCACACTCACGTTGCTGGTGCTGGTGGTGGGCGCCGTGCTGGCCTCGCGCCAGGTGATCGCCGACCGCCAGGTGATCCTGGGCGGCATGTACGTGGCCGACCGGCTATCGAGCCTGCTCAAGACCGGTGCTTTCCTGTTCACGGCGATGGCGCTGTTCTACAGCCGCGACTACCTCGCGCGCCGTGGAATACAGAAGGGCGAGTACTACGTGCTGTCGCTCACCGCGCTGCTGGGCGTGCTGGTGCTGGCCTCGGCGGCCAACATGGTCACGCTGTATGTGGGCGTGGAGCTGCTGTCGCTGTCGCTGTACGCGCTGGTGGCCTTCGACCGCGATTCCGGCGTCGCCGCTGAAGCGGCGATGAAGTACTTCGTGCTGGGCGCCATCGCCTCGGGCACGCTGCTGTACGGCATGTCGATCCTCTACGGCATGACGGGCACGCTGGATCTGGGCGCGCTCACCGCGCGGCTGGGGGATTCGCCGGGGCTGGGCTTCACGCTTGCCATCGCGTTCATCGTCTCGGCGATCGCCTTCAAGTTCGGCGCGGTGCCATTCCACATGTGGGTGCCCGATGTGTACCAGGGAGCGCCCACGGCCTCGGCCATGATGGTGGCCACGGTGCCGAAGCTCGCTTCGTTCGCGATGGCGTTCCGCTTCCTGGCCGAAGGCCTGATGGCGCAGACCCCGCAGTGGAGCCAGATGCTGGCCATCCTGGCCACGGTCTCCGTGATCGCCGGCAACCTGATCGCCATCGCGCAGACCAGTCTGCTGCGAATGCTGGCGTATTCGGCCATCGCCAACGTGGGATTCATCCTGTTCGGCTTCGTGGCCGGCAGCGGCGCGGGCTTCAGTTCGGCGCTGTACTACACCATCGCCTATGTGCTGATGACGCTGGCGGCCTTCGCCATCGTGCTGATTTCGAGCCGCGATGGCTGCGAGGCCACCGAGCTGGATCACTTCAAGGGCCTGCACCAGCGTGATCCTCTGCTGGCCGGCGCGATGGCGGCGGTGATGTTCTCGACCGCCGGCGTGCCGCCGTTCGTGGGCTTCTGGGCCAAGCTGCAGATCATCCAGGCGCTGCTGGCCTCAGGGCACCTGACGCTTGCCCTCATCGCTGTCGTGGCGTCGGTGGTCGGCGCGTTCTACTACCTGCGCGTGGTCTGGCTGATGTATTTCGAGGCTCCTGCCGAGCAGCCGCCTCTGGGCAAGGCTCCCGGCATGCGGCTGGTGCTGGCCATCAATGCGCTGGCCGTGCTGGCGCTGGGCATCATGCCGGAGCAGCTGCTGGCGCTGTGCCGGCAGGTGATTCCAGGGGGCTGAGAAAAATCTCCCACTTGCGGGCGCCTTCGGCTAAGATGCGCGCCCCTACTGGTGCGGGGTGGAGCAGTCTGGCAGCTCGTCGGGCTCATAACCCGAAGGTCGCAGGTTCAAATCCTGCCCCCGCTACCAATCCCTTTCATAGGATTGAACCATGGGTCTTCTCGACGGTGTACTCGGTGGCGTGGTCGGCGCGGTAGCGACGAACGCGATTTCCAACCTGCTCCAGCACCACGGTGGCGTGGGCGGCATCGTGCAGCACATGGAAAAGAACGGCCTGGGCGACACCGTGAAGTCCTGGGTGGGCAAGGGCAGCAACCTGCCAATTTCCCCCGCGCAGCTCCAACAGGCGTTCGGACCCGACAAGATCGGCCCGCTGGCCAAGAGCCTGGGTGTGTCGCCGGATGATCTGCTGAAGAAGATCGCCGCGGTGTTGCCCGACACCATCGACAAGATGACGCCGGACGGCGTGGTGCCGAAAGCCGGCTGAGTCAGCCGGAAGGCTCTTCGAGCTCTTCCAGCAATTCCAGGTACGCCGTTATCTCGAAGCGCACGCGCTCGAGTTCCGCCAGTTCTTCTCGCGAGGGGTTGGCCACCGTGGTGGCCAGCACCAGCAATGCCTCGCGTTCGGCCAGCGCATCGACATGCGCGCCGATTTCCTCGGTCGTCCGCAGGTAGGGAAACTCTCGGGCGCGCGCCGGGGAAGCCATGACGTTCAACCGCAGGTTTCGCACAGCAGCGGACCGAACAGGGCCGTGTAGGCCTTGTGCCATTGGGCCGGCGAGGGCTTGGTGACGCCGAACATCACGAACACCTTGGCGCGCAGCTCGGCCAGGCTTTCTTCGGCGAGCTCGGGTTCCCAGGCATCCCGTTCCCGCGGATTGTCGAGGCACTGGCCGCGGTAGCGGTGCAGCTCGGCCAGCGCCGCTTCGAACTCGTCGGACGAAGGCTGGCGGAACAGGCCACGGTGCTCCAGCACGGTTCGCACGAAGGCCATTTCGAACGGGCCAAGGGGAGGGGCTGCGATGGCGGCGGAGACGGCTACGGCGGACATGGCGACCTCGGGGAAGGAATGGCGGGGGAGCCAATACTGTATATCCATACAGTCCCGAGTCAACCCCCGTTTTCGAGGGGGCATGGCCCATAGGCGGCCTCTATCATCGGCCTTCGGGGCGAGTGCCCCGTGCATTCAAAACGGGGGAACCATGGACGACAAGAATCTGAATCGCCGCCAGATGCTGGGTGGCGTGGCAGCGGCCGGCGCCGCGGGAATGGTGGGAATGGGTGCGGGCGCGAACACCGCGCGCGCGGCAGAGGCCGCGGCTGCCGCGGGGCCCACCTTTCCTGACGTAGGCCCTTCGCAGGCGCCGCCGATCACCAGCGTGAAGGACAAGGTGGCCTACATCACCGGCGGCTCCAGTGGCATCGGCCTTGGCATCGCGCGCGCGCTGCACGAGCAGGGCGCCAAGGTGATCCTGGGAAACCTCAATGACCGGCAATGGGCCGACGCGCTGAAGGAATTCCCCGAGAAGGACCCACGCGTGGCCACTTTCGTGCAGGACGTGATGGACCGCGATGCGTGGGAGGGCAAGGCCGACGAGATCGAGAAGATCTTCGGACCCGTGCACATCCTGGTGAACAACGCCGGCGTTGGGCTTTTCACCAGCGTGCGCGAAGGCACGCTGAAGGACTGGGACTGGGGCATGGGCGTGAACTTCTGGGGGCCGGTGTATGGCAGCCGCACGTTCATTCCCCGCATGCTCAAGCATGGCCAGGGCAGTCACATCGTCACCACATCTTCCACCGATGGCGTGCTGCTGGGCACGGCGGGCATCTATGCGGTGACGAAGATGGCGGTCAGCGGCCTGATGGAGCAGCTGCGCCACGAGCTGCGCGCGACGAACATCGGCACCTCCAACCTGGTGCCCGGCCAGACCACTTCGAACCTCGGCCGCAGCGAGAGCGAATACCGCCCCGAGGCGCTGAAGAACGAGGCGCCACCGACGCCCCGCACCCCGGGCGCGCGTCCGCCTGGCGCGGCGCGCCCGCCAGCGCCCGAGACCACGCCGCTGTGGGCCCGGCCACAGACCGCGCTGACGGTCGGCCGGCTCGTGGTCGATGGCATCCTGAACAACGACATGTGGATCTACCCGGCGCCGGAATACATCGTGGGCGTACAGGCGCGAGGCATGGCGATGGCCGAATCGATGGTGCCGTACCAGCCGATGCCGGAGCACATCGCAGCAGGAAGGGACCGCTACTACCGGACGCCGATCTACGTGCAGGAAATCATGCACCGGCGCGCCACGCGCAAGCGCAACATTCCGGGCATCTAGGCTGTCGGGCCAAGGCGCGGCGGGAAAAGCCCGCCGCGCCTGTTTGCGATAAAGTGCTGCGATGAGCCAGCGCGCCCCGGATCACCTGCTCGAACGCATGCTGTTCTTCTCGGACGCGGTGTTCGCCATTGCCATCACGCTGCTGATCATCGAGGTGCATGTGCCCGCGCTGCCGCGGGGCGCCTCCGCAGTGCAGTTCTGGCAGGAGCTGGTGCACCTGATCCCGTCGATCTTCGGGTATGTGCTCAGTTTCCTGGTCATCGCGCGGTTCTGGATCACCCACCATGCCGCCTTCGCGCATTCGCCGCCTTTTGATGCGAAGCTGCTGTGGCCCAACATCCACCTGCTGATGATCGTGGCCTTCATGCCCTTTGCCACGGCGTTCCTCACCAAGAACATGGGAGCGATGGTGCCGGCGCTGATCTACAACCTGACGCTGGTGGTGGCCTCGATTCTCAGTGTGCGGCTGGTCAGGCGGGCGACTTCGCTGGGTGATGCGGCAGGGCACCACGGCGAAGAACAGCTCGCGTACCTGCGCACCCGGGGACTTGCGATCCTCTTTGCGGCCGTGATGGCGCTGGTGCTGGGGCTGTTCGTCCCTTATGTCAGCCAGGCGGCGCTGGCCTCCGCGCCGCTCTGGCTGTACCTGCTCAAACGCCGGGCCCGCTCCCGCGTGAACGCAGTATCAAGCAGTTGAGATAGCATCAACCTGTTGATATATTCCCGGGAAGGCTGTTTTTCGGGGGATGTCATGGCTGATCAGGATCGTCGGGATTTCATTCGCAGCGCCGTGGGCGCCGCTGCCACCGTGGGTGTGGCTGCAGGGCTGACGGGCAACGCCGTGGCGGCCGCGGCGGGGGCGCCAGCCATTACCGATACCGTCACCCGGCCGGCCCACGGACCGGCGCGCAGCGCGGGCACCGGCGGCCAGTTCTCGCCCATCCGCGCCGAGGTCACCATCCTCGACTGCAACATCGAGGGCAAGCTTCCCGCCGACCTCAATGGCGGCTTCTATGCCACCGGCCCCGATCCGCAGTACCCGATGCGCCAGGGCAACATCATTTTCGACGGTGAAGGTCATGCACGCCTGTTCCGCATCAGGAATGGTCGCGTCGACTACCGCACGCGCTGGGTGAAGTCCGAGCGCTTCGTCGCCAACGACAAAGCCCGCGCTCAGCTGTTTCCCATGTACCGCAATCCGTACATGGACGATCCGCGCGCCAAGGGGCTCTCGCGCAGCACCGCCAATACCCACGTCATCAACCACAAGGGCCTGATTCTCGCGCTGAAGGAAGACAGCCCGCCGGTGGCGATGGACCTCAACACGCTGGAAACCGTCGACCCGGTGTACACCTTCGACGGCCAGTTGCCGCGCGACCGGGCCTTCACCGCGCATCCGAAGGTGTGCTCGAAAACCGGCAACATCGTTGCCTTCGGCTACGAGGCCGATGGCTTCGGTTCGGCTAGCGTCGCGTTCTTCGAGATCGACAAGGCCGGCAAGAAGGTGTGGGAGACGAAGATTCCCGTGCCGTACTGCGGGCTGCTGCATGACTTCGCGGTCACCGAGAACCACATCGCGCTGTTCGTGGTGCCACTGGCCTTCGATCCGGAGCAGATCAAGCGGGGCGGCATCCACTGGTCGTGGGACAAGACGCTCAAATCCCACCTCGGCTGGTTCCGTCGCTATGGCGACGGCAAGGACGTGAAGTGGGTGCAGGGTCCGGCGCAGAGCGGCACGCACACCATGGGCGCCTTCGAAGATGCGGGGCGGATCCACTTCGACACCGAGATGACGGCGGGCAGTCCGTTCCCGTTCATGCCCAACAAGGACGGCTCGCCACCCGACCTGCCGGGCAGCGTCAGCACGATCTACCGCATCAGCGCCAACCTGTCGGGCAAGACCAAGGGCTACGAGGTCAAGCAGCTGTACGCGCTGCAGGCGCCGCTGCCCAAGCAGGACGATCGCTACAACACGATGCCGTATCGCTATGGATACGCGGCGTGTCCGGATCCCACCGTGGCGCTGGGCGAAGTGGCGGGCAGCTGCTACGCGCGCATGGATGTGCAGAACGGCACATATGAATTGTGGAATGCCGGACCGAAGGTGTCGCTGGCCGAGCCGGTGTTCGCGCCCAAGAGCGTGAATTCCCGCGAGGGCGAGGGGTATCTGCTGGGCGTGGCCTACAACCTAGACCAGAACCTGCGCTCGGATCTGGTGATCCTCGACGCCGAGCGCGTGAAGGATGGCCCGATCGCGCGCGTGAAGCTGCCGGTGCAGGCCTCGCCGCAGGTGCATGGCTGGTGGGTGCGCGAGGATCAGTACCCGGCATGAACGAGGAACTGCAGCGCCTGCAGCGCATCGGCTGGCTGTTCCGCGCGGTGAACGTCGCGTTCCGCGAGGCCATCGATGCGGCGCTGAAGCGCGATGGCGTGGGCCTGGCCTTCAGCCAGGTGTCCACGCTGTCGATCCTCGATACCTACCCCGGCATCAACGGGGCGCAGCTCGCGCGGCACAACATGGTCACCCCCCAGGCCATGACCGCCGTGCTGCGCCTGCTGGTGCAGAAGAAGCTGATCGAGCGGCGCGAACATCCCGACAGCCAGCGCGCGGACAGCTGGCACGTGACCGCGCGTGGCGAACAGGTGCTGGGGCGCGGGCGCGCGTCATTCGCGGCGGTCACGAGGCAGATGCTGGGTGACATGGCCTCTGATCAGGTAGATGCTCTGGAGAGCCTGCTGGCAAGCTGCGGTGCGTCGCTGGAGGATTCCAAGAGCAACCGCCGCGGCATCCGCGCAGGCGCTCCGCGGGGAAGGAAAGCACAACCTTCCGTGAAATCACTGGTCTGACATTCCGAGGGCTAGAAGCTTGGACAAGCGTCGCAGAAGGGTTCTGGGTTGGGGGCTGGCCGCCGTGGCATCGCCCGCGTTGCTGGTTCCAGGCGTTGCATGGTCCGCGCGTTCGCGGCTGACGCTGACCCCACTGGCAGGAAGGTTGTCGCTGATCACCGGTGGCGCCGCCAACATTGTCGTGGCCAGTGCCGGCAACGAGCTGCTGCTGGTCGATGGCGGTGCGGCCGCCGATGCCGCGCAGCTGTCGAAACTGCTGGCTGCGCATTTTCCGAAACACCGGCTCCGGGCCGTGATCAACACGCACTGGCACTGGGCGCAGTCGGGTTTCAATGCCGCGGCGCGCAAGGCGGGCGCCGACGTGCTGGCCCACGAATACACGAAGTTGTGGCTTTCCACCGAGGTCAACTCGCGCTGGGAGGGCAGGGTCTACAAACCCCAGCCCGCCGCAAGCCTGCCCAACAAGACGTTCTACAGCGGCCCGCAGTCGCTGCCGTTCGGTGGTGGCGCGGTGGAGTACGTGCACCTGGGCCAGGCGCATACCGATGGCGATGTGTACGTGAGGTTCCCCGAGGAAAACATCATCGTCGCGGCCGACATCGTGTCGCCGACGAAGTACCCCATCGTCGATTCGGCCAGCAACGGCTGGCTGGGCGGCATGCAGGGCGCGCTGCGCACGATCGCCGCGCGTTGCGACGCGAATACTAAAGTGATCCCGGCGGTCGGCGCGCCCGTGGGCGTGGATGCCGTGAAGAGCCAGCAGGACATGTGCTACTCGGTGGTCAGCCGCATCGGCGAGAACTACTACAAGGGCGGCACGTTCGATGAGCTGCTGGCCTCGAAGCCGACGAAGGAATTCGACTCCCGGTACGGCGATCCCGCGCTGTTCCTGAAGCAGTCGTACGAAACGGCCTGGTACCACGTGAACGAGATCCGGCGGGTGGCCCGCTGATGGATATGGCAATCATGCGAAATTCACTCAAGTTGCTGCTGGGCGCTGTGCTCGCGTCCGGCTTCCAGGTGTCGGTGGCGCAGCAGGCCGCGGCGGCCGGGCATGCGCCGGCAGTGCTGTCGCAGAAGTGGGAGTTCATCGACAAATACTGCGGCAGCTGCCACAACGCGCTGGACTGGGCCGGCGGCGTGGCCTTCGACACCATGGAGAAGGATGACGTCGCGGCCGAGGCCAAGACCTGGGAGATGGTGGCCGAGAAGCTCAGGGGTGCGCTGATGCCGCCCACGGGCGAGGCACAGCCTGATGCCGCCGCGCGCACCGGTTTCATGAAGGCCGTGGAAGAGGCGCTGGATCGCGCCGCCCCCGCCACCAACCTGGGCACGGTGGTGCTGCATCGCCTGAACCGCCCCGAGTACGCCAACGCCGTGAAGCAGCTGCTCGACCTTGACGTGAACGCCGAATCGCTGCTGCCGCGCGATGATTCGAGCGCCGGCTTCAACAACATGGCGGATGTGCTGAAGATCAGCCCTTCGTTCCTGGAGCAGTACCTGGCCGCAGCGCGGCAGGTGAGCATCGAGGCGCTGGGTAATCCGCGCGCGCGCACGCAGAGCACGGTGTATGCGGGATCCTCCGCGGCGCTGCAATACATGAACCACGAAGGCCTGCCGCTGGGCACGCGTGGCGGCCTTGCGATCGACCACTGGTTTCCCGCCGATGGCGACTACGAAGTGACGGTCAGCGGACTGGTGGGCGGAGGCTATGTCTGGGGCGTGATGGATCCCTTCCAGCTCGTGGTTACCGTGGACGGCGATCGCGTCTTCCAGGGGCAGGTGGGTGGCGAGGAAGACCTGCGCGCCATTGATGTGCAGCAGGCCGTGGGACTGGGCGCCATCGATGAACGCTTCCGCAACATCCGCATCAGGGTTCCCGCGGGGCGCCACAGCATCGGCGTCACCTACAAGCAGAAGACCGCTGCCGAACAGGACGAAGTGCTGCACAGCTGGGTGCCGGTGGCCGGCATGTCGCAGATGGTCAATGGCAATTCCGGCGGTCCGCGCATCAGCAATGTCGAGATCAAGGGCCCGCTGCAGGCCGCGGGCGTCAGTGATACGCCGAGTCGGCGCAAGCTGTTCGTCTGCCGACCGCAGTCGGCCGCTGAAGAAACCGCCTGTGCGCAGAAGATCCTGGGGAATCTGGCCAAGCTCGCCTTCCGTCGTCCTGTGAACGCGGAGGACCTGCAGGGTGCGATGGAGTTCTATGCCAACGGCCGCAAGGTCGGCAGCTTTGATGACGGCATCCAGAAAGGCGTCATGGCCATCCTGGCCAGCCCGAAGTTCCTGTACCGCGCGCACACGCCACCGGCCGGCGCGAAGCCGGGCGAGGTGTTCGCGCTGAATGACCTGGATCTTGCGGCACGGCTGTCGTTCTTCCTGTGGAGTGGTCCGCCGGATGAAGAACTCATCGACCTTGCGGCTGCTGGCAGACTGAAGGATCCGAAGACCTTCGAGGGGCAGGTCAGGCGCATGCTGGCCGATCCCAAGTCGCTGTCGCTGGCCACGAACTTCGCCGGCCAGTGGCTGAATGTCAGTGGCCTTGACCTGGTGAATCCGGACACCAATCTCTTCCCGGACTACACCGAGGATCTGATCCCCGCCTTCCGCGAGGAGCTGTTCCGCTTCGTGGCCAGCGTGATCACCGAAGACCGCAGCGTGAACGACCTGATGACCGGCGACTGGAGCTTCCTCAATGAACGCCTCGCCATGCACTACGGCATCAAGGGTGTCCGCGGCGGTGAGTTCCGGCGGGTGAAGCTGCAGCAATCCGAGCGCAAGGGCCTGCTGGGCAAGGGCGCGCTGCTGATGGCCACCTCCTACGCCAACCGCACCTCGCCGGTGGTTCGCGGGGCCTATGTGCTTGAGCACCTGATGGGCACTCCGCCTGCCGCGCCGCCGCCAGGTGTGTCGCCGCTGCCCGAGAGCCAGGAGGGCGGCGAGCAGCTCACCGTGCGCAGCCGGCTCGAGGTGCATCGCAAGACAAAGTCCTGCGCGAGCTGCCACGCCATCATCGATCCGGTCGGGATCGCGCTGGAGAACTACAACGCGCTGGGCCAGTGGCGGCGCAAGGATGTCGATGCCGCCGTGGGGATCGATTCGGAGGGCAAGCTCGCCGACGGCACCACCGTGCACGGCGTGGAGGCGCTGCGTGACTACATCGTCGCGCGGCCCGACCTGTTCGTGCGGACCGTCACCGAGAACCTGCTGACGTATTCGCTGGGGCGCCCCGCGCAGTACTACGACAAGCCGCTGATCAGAAGGATCGTGCGCGATGCGGCCGCCCAGGACTATCGCTTCTCGAGCCTGGTGATGGGCATCGTCACCAGCCCGGCCTTCATGACCGATCGCGTGCCGGCGGACAAGTAGAGGATCCACCATGTTCATCACCCGCAAGCATCTTTCCCGCCGCACCGTGCTCAAGGGCACCGGCGTGGCCGTGGCGCTGCCACTGCTCGACGCGATGATTCCCGCCGCGACGGCGCTGGCGGCGACGGCGGCGGCGCCCAAACCGCGCGCCGCGTTCATCTACTTTCCGCATGGCGCGGTGATGGACCAGTGGACGCCGACCAAGGTGGGTTCGGATTTCGAGCTGCCGCAGATCCTTGCGCCGCTCAAGCCCTTCCAGAAGCAGTTGACGGTGATCAGCGGGCTGGAGAACAAGTCGGCCATCGCGGCACCGGTGCATGCGATCACGCCAGGAACCTGGCTGTCGTGCATCCCGCCGCGGATCAGTCACGATCCCCTGGGCGGCACCACACTCGACCAGATCGCGGCCCAGCACATCGGCCAGAACACGCCATTGCCTTCGATCGAGGTGGGCACGGAAGAGCGGGGCGGTGAAGGATCCTGCGACCGCAACTACGGCTGCAGCTACGGCAAGACCATTTCCTTCCGTGATCCGTCCACGCCGCTGCCCATGGAACACAACCCGCGCAAGCTGTTCCAGCAGCTTTTCGGGGCCGGTGATACCGCGCAGGAGCGAGAGCTGCTGGCGCGCGAGGACCGCAGCCTGCTAGACCTGGTCTCGCGCGACGCGGCCGACCTGAAGCGCCGGCTCGGGGCGCGCGACAGCGCGCTGGTGGATGACTACCTCACGACGGTGCGGGAAATCGAGCGGCGAGTGCAGCAGCTTTCCAGCAGGGATTTATCCAGCGTCAGTCTGCCTGACGCGCCTTCAGGGATACCGAGCAGGTTCGATGAGCAGGTCAGGCTGATGTTCGACATGATCGCGCTGGCCTTCCAGGCCAACCTGACCCGCGTGGCCTCGTTCATGATGGCCGCCGAGGTCAGCAACCAGCCCTACAATTTCATCGGCATCTCCGATGCCTTCCACCCGCTGTCGCACCATGCGAACAACGCCCAGAAGCTGGAGCGGCTGGCGCGCGTGCAGGCGTGGAACACCGGCGAGTTCGCGCGCTTCGTGAAGAAACTGCAGGGCCTTCCCGATGGCGAAGGCAACATGCTCGACAACTCGTTCATCCTGTTCGGCAGCAACATGAGCGACAGCAACCTGCATAACCACTATCCGCTGCCCACCGCGGTGGTGGGCGGCGGCATGGGCAAGCTGAAGGGCAACCAGCACCTGCGATATGGCGAAAAGACGCCGATCGCCAACCTGCACCTGACGCTGCTCGACCGCATGGGCGTGCCGATGGAAAAGCTCGGCGACAGCTCCATGAAGTTCGCGGAAGTCTGACATGCGCAAGATGCTGGCATTGACGGTACTGGTCTTCGTTCCCGTTTCATGGGGCGCCGCCCCTGCGCAGGACGCGCAATCGAAGCGCAAGGATGGCACCACGGCGCTGCACTACGCCGCGCACGCAGGTGACGTCGAACTGGCCACGCGGCTCATCCGGCAGGGCGCCGATGTCAACGCACGCAATGATTACGGCTCGACACCCATGCAGGAGGCGGCCGTGCGCGGGGATGCCGCGCTCATCCGCGTGCTGCTGAAGGCCGGGGCCAGCGCCGAGTCACCCAATGATGAGGGCGAGACGGCCCTGATGTCGGTGGCGCGCACCGGCAATGTCGAGGCGGCAGCGCTGCTGCTGAAGGCTGGCGCGAAGGTCAACGCGGTGGAGCAGTGGCGCGGCCAGACGGCGCTGATGTGGGCGGCGGCGCAGGGCAATCCCGACATGGTGCGGCTGCTGCTGAAATCCGGGGCGAAACCCGACATGATCTCCACGGTGCGCGACTGGGCGCGCAAGGTGACTGCCGAGCCACGGCCGCAGAACCGCCCGCCGGGTGGCTTCACGGCGCTGCTGCTGGCGGCACGCGAAGGCTGCGCAGCCTGTGCCGCAGCGCTGATCGAGAAGGGCGCCGACATCAACCTGACCAATCCGGAGAACATCACGCCGCTGCTGATGGCCACCCTCAATGCCCGTTTCGACGTGGCCAGGGTGCTCATCGAGGCCGGCGCCGATGTGAATCGCTGGGATGTCTGGGGCCGCGCGCCGCTGTATTCGACGATCGACTACAACACGACGCCCCGTGGCGGTCGCCCCGATCGCCCTTCGGCCGATGAGACCGCGCCGCTCGACGTGGCGAAGCTGCTGCTGGAGCGCGGCGCCAACCCCAACATGCAGCTGAAGCTGTTTCCGCCGTATCGCTCGCTGGGCCAGGACCGCGGCGGTGACGCCATCCTCACGGTGGGTACCACGCCGCTGCTGCGAGCCGCCAAGGCCTGCGATGCCGCTGGCGCGAAGCTGCTGCTGGAGCGCGGTGCGCTGCCTGATCTGCAGAACAGCCTCGGCGCTTCGCC
>Ga0075163_10006430_pt1 | contig 15565 bp, 10 predicted proteins | sample JI1023141ADNA_FD_71478 | JGI IMG/M metagenome (GOLD analysis project Ga0075163, IMG submission 71478) | Wastewater effluent complex algal communities from Wisconsin, to seasonally profile nutrient transformation and Carbon sequestration -... | ecosystem: Engineered > WWTP > Effluent > Algae... | reverse complement strand
GGTGTTGATGCGGGGCGCGATCGCCCAGGCGGTGCCCTGCGGGTAGCCGCGCATGTCGAAGACGATGCCCTTGGTGGCCTTGAACGCCTCGAACATCGGCCCGACCTGGGCCACGGTGAGGTCGGCCAGCGACACGTAGCCGAGGTCGGTGCCGATCAGCCGGTAGGGCAGGCCGGTCGGCGGCGGCGGCGGCGTCCAGGTGGCGGCGCGGGCGATGCGGACCTCGCGGGTCGCGCCGCGGGCGTCGGTGACGGTCAGCACCGCGTCGCCCAGCGGTCCGCCGAGCGTGTAGCCCATGACGTTGCGGTAGCGGGTGGCCTCGGTCGACGCCGACGTGAACGCCAGCAAGCGCGCGACCCGGGTCGCCATCGGCTCGCCGTCGACCGCGGTGACGACATCGCCGATCGCGAGGCCGGCGGCCCGGGCGGCCGGCGCGGCGATCGAGGTCACGACCGCCTGCTTGTCGATCCAGCGCAGCTCGACGGCGAGGAAGCCCTCGCCGCGGAGCAGGCGCTTGAACCCGGGATGGCCCGACAGGAAGGTGTGGCCGTCGGGGACCCGGGTGCCGAGCTCGAGCAGCGCGGCGGCGTAGGCGTCGGCGGTGGTGGCGGCCTCGAACCGCGGGATCATCGCCGGCAGCACCGCGTCCCAGTCGCCGATCAGCGGCAGGTACGGGTAGAAGCGCGCGATCACGTTCCACACCCGGTACAGCGCGAGCAGGCGGTACTCGACCGTCGGCGCCGGCTGGTCGGCGTAGGCGGCGTCGGCGACGAACCGGGGCGGCGGCAGCGGCGCCGCGCGGGCGGTCCGCGGCGCCACTGCGCCACGCCGGGTCGCCAGCGCGAGCGCGGTCTTGAGCCCGTCGCGCCGGGCCGGCACGGTGACGTCGGCGCCGAACGCGTCCTCGGTCCACTCGGTGGTCCGCACGGTGGCGCTGCGTCCGCCCGGCAGCGCGATCTCGGACCAGTCGCCCAGCGTGTAGCGCGCCTCGCCCTGGGCGACGACGAAGCCGTGGCCGCTGCGCTGGAGCGCCCACGGCGCCGCGTCGAGCAGGACGTGGCGATCGACCAGGAACACCGCCCGCACCGCCGCGCTCGCCGGCTGCATGGTCGGCGCCCGGCGGTAGCGCACGCCGGCGACGGTCTTGGCGTACGAGGTGTAGCCGCCCGACGACGGCGCGGCACCCTGCGGCGCGTAGCCGTCGTGGACGATCCCGCGCATCGCCGGGCCCAGGCTGCCGTCGGGCAGGAGCAAGGGCGCCCAACCCTCGAGCGTCCAGCCCAGCCACGGCGGCGGCTCGGCGCCGAACCGGAGGTCGAACACCACCGCGGTGGCGTCGGCCAGCGCCGGCGGCACGGTGGCGAGCGCGGCCTCGACGTCGGCGTCGGCGAGCCCGACCAGCGCCGGCAGGTCGATCACGACAGCGGCGCCGACCCGGCGGGTGACCGGGCGCGGCGGGGCCGGTGGCGTCGTCGGTGGCGCCGGTGGCGCTGGTGGCGGCGCCGGCACGACCCGGGTCACCGGATCGTGGAGCGTCTGCAGCATGCCGTCGATCGCGGCGGCCGCGGCGGCGTCGGTGGTCGCGGCCCGCACCGCCGGGATCGCGGCGACGAGCGGCGCGTCCCAGTCGATCGTCCGGCTGGCGATGGCGGGATGGAGGTAGCGGACCTGGCCCCACACCTTGCCCAGCGCGACCAGGCGATCGTTGCGGGCGTCGGCGGCGGCCGGCGCGGTCGCCGCGATCAGCGCGACGGTGAAGGCGACCAGGCGAGCGGTTCGGCACATGCGACCGATGACACCACAGCCCGCCGGCCTCGGCGACCGCCATCCGCGCGCCCACCGTGGCTCGCCTCCGATCTGGATCAGGCGGCGGCCTCGCTGGCGGCGACCGCGGCGGTGATCGCCGCCGCCTCGCGGTCGAGCGGGATCAGGGCGGCGGTCGGCGCCTGGCCGGCCGCGACCCGGTCGCGCAGCCAGTCGGCGAAGCGCGCCGACTCGAGGAAGAAGTGGGCGTGGCCGCGCGGGTGGTCGCGCCAGTAGGTCGACATCAGGTCGCGCAGCCCGGGCCCGATCGCCCGCAGGGTCTCGCGCAGGTTCATCGCCAGCGGCGACAGGCGGTTCATCCGGTACACGGTGCAGGCCGCGGCCATGCCGCGGTGGCGGGCGATGGCGATCAGCCGGGCCGCCTCGCGGTCGGTGAGCTGGTAGCGCGCGCGCAGGATGGTCGGGTCGGCGCGCACCTGGTCGACCAGCTCGGGCGACGACGTCAGGTCGACCAGCGCCTGCTGCAGCTCAACCAGCATGGCGGGCCTCGGCGCCATCGACGCGATCGGCGCGGTCGCCGGTGGCGGCGGCGCGCGCGCGGCCGCCACAGCGCTCGGCCAGCGCGTGCATGCGCTCGAGCTCGGCGGCGAGGCCGTCGAGGCCGAGGTCGGCGAAGTAGGACTCCTGGTACTCGAAGGTGATCACCCGCAGACGGCGGCAGCGCGGCAGGTAGGCCTCGGCCAGCGCCCACACCTCGGGCGGGGTGAAGGTCGAGTGGCTGTCCATGTAGAAGCCGTCGTGGGCGTCGCCGCCGGCGAGGTGGACCTCCTCGACCGAGTCGAGGTCGAGCTCGTCGAGGTAGGCGACCGGATCGGCGCCGTCGTTGCGGGCGTTGACCAGCAGGTTGTGCAGGTCGAGCAAGGTGCCGCCGTGGCCGTCGCGGTAGAGGCGGTTGAGGAACGCCGGCTCGCTGAGGTCGAGGTCGGGCACCGGGGTGAAGAAGCTGCCGTTCTCGAGCAGCACCGGGCAGCCGAGCAGGGCCCGCAGCCGGCCGAGCTTGGCGGCGATGATCGCGTACGACTCGTCGTCGTAGAACACCGGCAGGCCGAGGCCGGCCTGGGCGTTGGGCACGCTGCCGCGCGGCGCGATGAACAGGTTGAGGTGCTCGCTGTGCCAGGCGAAGCCGCCCAGATCGCGGGACACCGCGGCCACCGCCTCCGCCATCTCCTCGTCGAGCGGCATCGCGCTCGGCAACGACAGGCCGAGGCCGTGGCCCGACACCGGCCGATCGCCGAGATCGGCGACGAGCTGGCGGAAGCCATCGACGGTGCGGCGGAACCGCCGGCCGGCGGCCTCGACGCCGAAGTCGAACCACAGCCGGTCGGGCATGACCGACACGTGCTCGACCAGCGCGCCGGCGTGGGCCATCAGCGCGGGTGTGGTCGGGTTGTAGAGCACACCGACGAGCGGACGATCGGACATGGCACCCTCGCGGCAAACACGCGCCGGCGGGGCGGCGACGCGCCGCCCCGCCGACATCGCGATCAGCCCAGCTGGCCGGTCTGCAGGTTGACGCGGATCACGTCGTTGAGGATGTTGTCCTCGACGACGAACTTGATCCGTCCCGACAGGCACGGGTGCCCGGTCAGCTTGCTGATCAGGTCGTAGGCCCGCGCCGCCACCCGGCCGAACTCCTCACCCGAGGCGCCGAACGGCACCCGGGCGGCGAGGACCTGACCCTCGGCGGCGTGCGACAGCCGCAAGGTGGCGTGACGCGACTCTTCCTTCATCTCCAGACTCGACATGGTCCCTCCAGCGCTGCTCCCCGTCTGGTCGCGTGCCTCATCGCACGCCGACGCCCGACGACCTGCTCATCATGCGCGGTCGATCGGGCGCGCGCGGCGGCAGAGAGCGGAAGCGATCGCACCGGCGCGGCAGCACCAGCGGTCGGCTGGCCGATCGTCGATCAGGTGCAGTCGCGGCGGGTGCGGTCGAGCTCGCCGTCGCAGTCGATGTCGGCGGCGGGGTCGTCGGGCACGCACGACAGCTCGCCCCACGGGCCGACCGCGGTGGTGGTGTCGTCGCAGTCGTTGCACTGCCACGAGTAGCCGGGGACCTCGCCGCAGCCGGGGAACTGATCGAGCGGGGTGCCGCTGCCGTCGCCGTCGGCGTCGCGGCACAGCACGGGGTCGTCGTCGATGACGCCGTCGAGGTCGTTGTCGAGGCCGTCGCAGACCTCGAGGTCGTCGACCGGCATGCAGGCGATGGCGCCGCCGACGCACGCGGTGTAGCCGTAGAACCAGCCGCTGATCGCCGTCGGGTCGTCGGGCCAGTCGTGCAGCGGGTGGCGGCAGTCGACGAAGCCGCCAGGGTTGCCGTCGTCGATCACGCCGTCGCAGTCGTTGTCGACGCCGTCGCAGACCTCGACGTCGCCGGTGGCGGCGTCGCAGGTGAGCGCCCCGGCCACGCAGCGGGTGACGCCGGCCGGGCAGGCGGCGTTGCCGGTGGCGCACGCCGCGCCGCCCTCGGGGTCGCCGTCGTCGATGGTGCCGTCGCAGTCGTCGTCGCGGCCGTCGCACAGCTCGGCGGCGCCCGGGTGCACGCTCGGGTCGTGGTCGTCGCAGTCGAGCGCGGCGTCGACCCCGTCGCCGTCGGCGTCGACCACGCACGAGCCGCAGGTCGCGCCGCCGCAGTCGATGCCGGCCTCGTCGCCGTTCTGGACCCCGTCGCTGCAGGTCGAGTAGCAGATCGTCCACCGCGGTCGCCAGGCGCGGCGCCGGCTCTCGTCGGCCATGCCGATCGGGCTGTCGAGCGACGTCAGGGCGACGCCGTGGTTGGGGACCGCACCGGCCACCCAGCGCCGGACCAGCGCGGTCAGATCGAAGCCGGTGTGGTCGATCGTCTCCGGCTGGGCCTGGTAGGCGCTGGCGAAGCGGTTCCAGGTCACCGTCCGCTCTGCCCACGGCTGGAGGACGCGGTGGGCCTCGAGCGGGTGGGTCTGGAAGCGGTTGAGGACGTGGACGGTGAGCAGCGCCGACTCGATCCGGGCGCCGGCGGGGATGGCGTGCAGGTCGGGCCGGATGAGGGTGATCGCGGTGCCGAAGACCGGGTCGCGGCCGACCCGCAGGGTCTCGTCGCCGTCGAAGTTGTGGCCGGGTCGGCGCGACGCGACGAAGGTGTCGGCGACCACGCCGCCGGCCACGCCCTGGGCGAGGTTGACGCACACCGCGCCGAGGGCGAGCTGCTCGCCGGCCACCCCGGGCGGGTCGTCGACGCAGCCGGCCAGCGCGCCGCCGGCGAGCGCGGCGGCGACCACGGCGCGGCGGGCAGTGGACCAGGCCGGCCGTCCGGTCGAGGCGACGGGCGGCGCGGACGGACGAGGCGGCGGGACAGGGCGACGACGGTGCATGGGACCTCCTGCCGCCAGCCCATCGCAACCGGCGTGCCGGGCCCGGGCCGCGTCGGCGGGCCGCGGCGCGCACGACCACGCCAACGTTGCGTGGTCGGCTGGCCGACGAGGACGCCATGGTGGCGCGATCGCGCCGACGTCGCGCGGCGGCGGTGGCGGCGGTGGGCCTCAGAGCGGCGGCAGGCGGGCGAGCTCGGTGGTGAGCAGGTTCTCGAGCTGACGGATGTTCTGGTAGACGAGGCAGCGGTGGCCCTGGACGTCGAAGCGCAGCTCCTTGATGTCGCGGACCAGGAGGATGACCGGTCGGCCGCGGCCCCAGGCGTAGCCGACCTCGAGGTAGACGTTGGGGTTCATCATCGACAGGTCGGCGATGACGACCCGGGCGCTGTCGATGCGGTCGCGGATGTAGTCGATGATCAGGCCGGTGAACGTGGCCTGGTCGACCCGCTCGCACAGCAGACCGGCCTGCTTGACCGGACCGGCGATGCCGTAGTGGTAGGCGTCGTCGAGCTCGGCGGCGAACGGCATGGCGACGAAGGCGTGGGGCTTGGCGGCCGAGCCGGCGCCGGCGCTGGCCATCGGCGCGGCCATGCGGAACTCGGTGCTGCGGGTGACGCGGTAGCTGCCGTCGGGCAGGGTGGTGACGCCGGGGGTGGCGGCCAGGCCGCTGGCGAGCGCGGCCCGCATCCGGGTGGCGCGGCCGCGGTCGTGCTCGACGATGCGGAGCTCGCCGAGCTCGCCGCCGACGCCGCGCTGGAAGGCGTCGATGAAGCCGCCGGCGAGCGCCAGCACCGCCTCGGTCTCGTCGAGGCCGGCGCGGACGCCGTGGACGGTGGTGGCCATGGTCCGGGCGTGGTGGTCGGCGGCCAGGGTCAGCATGCGCGCGGCCAGCAGCCGGAGCTCGTGGTAGCGCAGCTCGCCGAGGCGGACGGTGCCGAGGAAGGCGGCGCGGGGCGCGGCCAGGGCGCCGTCGGTGGTGACGACCCGGGCGTCGCCGGCGGCGACCTCGAACTCGTGCTCGGTGTAGCGGCCCGACGCGATCAGCCGGCTCACCGCCGCCCAGTCGGCGCCGTAGAAGCTCTGGGCGTGCTTGAAGCAGACCAGGTCGGCGGGGGTGGTCACGATGTCGCCGTCGATGAGCTGGAGCTCGATGGTGGCCGCCATGGCGGCGAGCATACCGGGCGGTGTGCGACGTTTGTCCGCAACCGGCGCGAGCCGCGGACGATAGGGGCGCATATGTCGATGATCGGTGAGCTGAGGCAGGTGCCGGTGACGTTGTTCCCGGCGCTCCATGACAAGGCGACGCGCGAGCGGGTCGCCACCACCCTGATGGCGTCGGACGGCACGTCGCTCGACAAGCTGTGGAACGCGCTGGCGTTCGTGCTCGAACGCGCGTGCGGCGAGGACCCGATCGGCGCGGTCGGCGACCCGCTGCACGGCGTCGACACTGGCTACGGGCCGCCGCTGCTCTTGACCGCCGAGGACGTCCGCGGGGTCGCCGCGGCGCTGGCCGAGGTCGACGACGACGCGGTCCGGGCGGCCTACGACCCCGACGGCATGGCCGACGACGAGCTGTACTGTCAGCCCGGTCCGGGCGAGGCGGAGCGGGCGGCGTACCTCGACGAGCTGCTGGTCCTGGTCCGCGCGGTGCGGGCCTTCTTCGCCGACGCCGCCGCCCGCGGTCACGGCGTCCTCAACTACCTGACCTGAGACTCCGAGCGAAGCGAGGAGCCGAAGTAACAAGGCGCGCCACCGCGGCCGCGTAAGGGCGCGCCGCGCTGCCGCCGATTCACTCACACTCTCTGATCTGATCCGAGGACCGACGCCATGACCAGGACCTGGACCATCGACGTGCGCCTCGAGCGCGAGCAGGCGCTGACCGACGCGGAGCGGGCGCGGGTGGCGGCCCACGGCCGGTCGTACGTGACCGGCTGGCAGCACGCCCAGCACCTGCTCGAGCCGACCACCGACGCGCCGGTGGTGGCGCGCGGTCAGATCGCGATGCCGCTCGACTTCGCGTCCGACGATCCGGCGCGGATGCTGGTGGCGCTGACCGCGCTGCGCCGGTTGATCCCCGACGCGACCTGCGTGGTCGAGGACCGTCACGGGCTGGTCGGCTGGCACCCCGACGGCCGCTACGAGCTGAACGCGGGCGTGGTCGCGCCAGCGCCGGAGGTGGCCGCGGCCGCGGCGGCACCCGCGGTCGAGGTGGCTGCGGCCGCCGCGCCGGTCGGCGCCGACGTCTACCGGCAGCCGCCGCGACCGCCCGTCGACCCGACGCCGCTCATCGACTTCTTCGGCGGCCCGGTGGCCAAGGTCGAGCCGGCGCTGGCGCCGGGTGAGCAGCGTGGGCCGGCGGCGGCGGCCGACGTCGTCGCCGCGCCGACCCCGATCGCCGCCGATCCGGCGCTGGCCGCGCGGGTCCGCGCGCTGCCGACGGCCAAGGACTCGTGGACCGAGCGCCGGTCGCTCGAGAGCAAGGATCCGATCGCGGTCGCGCTGGCGGTCATGAGCGTCCTGCGCGAGGTGCCATCGTCGTACGACGTCACCGGCGCGCTGTCGACGGCGCTGGCCAAGGTCGCCGACCGGACGCCGCTGCGCCCGGCGATGGTCGGGCTGTGGGCCGAGCCGGCGCCGCACCGGGACTGGTGGCGCGATGTCGCCCGCGCGCTCGAGCCGGCCGCCGCCGACCCGGCCGTGCTCGCGACCGTGACCACGATCGTGCTGGCCGACGACGTCGACGGCGAGCGCCGGCGGTGCGCGATCGAGCTGTTGGCCCACGCCGGGCCGGCCGCCGACGAGGCGCTGGCCGTGCTCGTGACCCGGCTGCGGCGCGATCGCGATCGCAGCCGCGACGACGCCCGCTGGCGCGACAACGCGCTGCAGGCGATCGGCCGGCTCGGGCGGAGCGAGGCGCTGCCGACGGTGGTCCTCGAGCTGGCCGCCGACATGACCGTCGGCTGGTACCCGACGCTGCAGGCGCTGGCCCGGGCGGCGGGCGACGCCGCGCTGCCCTGGCTGCGGCGGGCCTTCCCTTGCTCGGGCGCCGCCGAGTACGTGATCGACGCGCTCGAGTACGTGCCGGGCGCCGCCGGGTGGCTGCACGAGCTGGCCGCCAGCCCCGAGCCGCGCTATCGCGACAGCGCGGCCCGGCTGCTGATCATGCGCGGGGCGGCCGAGCTGCCGTGGGTGGCGGCGATCTGCCAGAGCCTCGACGGCATCGGCCACGATCGCCGCGGCGCGCGCGAGCGCTGCCTCGAGGAGCTGGGCCAGCCGCGCGGCGCGCAGGACGCCGACTGGGACGCGCTGGTGCGGGCCACCGGCGCCACGCCGATCGCGCTGCCCGGGTTCGGCGACGTCCTCGACGGGCTGGTCGCGGGCGATGACCGCCGCGGCCGCATGCTCGACCGGGTCGGGCGCGATCACCCCGAGGCCGGGTTGTTGCTGCCGCTGGTGCTGGCGATCGAGCTCGACGAGGCGCTCGGTCGGCGCGGCTACCGGCGCGGGTCGTCGCCCGACTGGCGGCGGTGGGCGCAGGTGGTGCCGGCGTGGCGCCCGTTCGCCGAGCGCTACGGCTACAGCGCCGACATGGGCGACTGGATCCGCGTCCACCGCGCGACCCTGGCCCCGGCCGCGCTGCCGCCGGTGTACCAGCAGATCCTCGACGACGGCGCCGACGCGGTCGCCGCGGGCTGGCCCGATCCGCGCCTCCTGCTCAGCCCGGCCGAGGCCATCACCCTCGACGCCGCCGAGCGCGCGCTGCTCGCGACCTGGGAGGCAGGGCGGGGCGGGCCAGCGGCGGTGACGGCGCCCGCGATCGCGGCGGCCGAGCCGGCGGTGCTGCCGTTCGACGTGAGCGAGCTGTTCGGCGTCGGCCTCGAGCGGGCGCCGGCCCGGGTCGCGCCGCCCTCGCGCGACGACGCGGTCGCGATCCTCGACGGCAGCGCCGCCAGCGAGGTGCTGGCCTTCGTGCCCGGCACCACCGCGCTCGAGCTGGAAGCCGGCGATCCGACCATGCCGTGGCTGACCGTCATCGGTCAGCTCGACAACCGGTCGGCCCGGCCGGTCAAGCTGGCGGCGATGGACCTGGCGTTGCGCGACGAGGACGGTCGGCTGGCCGATGTCGGCCGGCGCGTCCTCCGCGATCAGTTCTGGCACCACCACCCGCTCGACGTCCGGCTGGCCTTCGGCGAGGGCTCGCTCGACCGCGCCCGGACCGTGGACGTCATGATCACCCACGAGGTGAGCTACCGGGCCCGGGTCCTGGCCGCCGACCTCGAGCCGTGGGACGGCGGTGGGCTGCCGGCGCGGGCGCCGTGGCCCTACCGGTTGCGGCCGATCGAGCCCGGCCACCCGGCCTTCGACGTCCAGCTCGCCCTGTTCCGGCCGCGCGCCGACTACCTGCGGCTCGGCTTCGTCGTCGAGCTGCAGCAGCGCACGCCGCTGCGCGAGGTCACGGTCAGCGAGGTGCTGGTCGTGCTGCGCAACCGGGGCGGCAGCGTGCTGAACAAGACCACCTATCAGGCGACGATCGAGAACGGCGGCCCGGTCTACGTCCACGGCGACCTGATGGTCGACCTGCCCGATCTCCGCACCGCCCGCCGGATCGAGGTCGCGCTGTCGGGGACGACCCGCCGCACCGAGCGCGTCGCGTCGTTCGCGCTGCCCGGCCGCGGCTGATCGTCGTCCGTACGCGCAACCGGCGCGCGGCCCGGCCGATAGGCCGGGCATGACGCTATCGCCTCGACGTCGCCGGCCCGGCTGGCTCCGTCCCGCACCGATGGCGGCGATCGTCGCCGCCATCATCAGCTGCCTGGGTGCGGCCCGCCAATGCGCGATCACGGCGCGGCGGCCGGGCTCGGTCGACGCGGTCGTGGCGCTCGATGACGGCACGGCCCTGGTGCGCTGGCGCGGGCTCGCGCCCGCTGACGACCGCTGGCTGCTGCGGGTCGACGCGCGGGGCCATACGCGATGGCGGCAGGCGTTGCCGCCGGCCGCGGACCGCGCCGAGCGCGCGGGCGTCCTGATCGTCCACGCCGGCGTGGTCGCGCTGCGCTACGGGCGGATCGGTCGGCTCGGGATCGAGGACGCTGCGATCGCCTTCGACCTCGCGACCGGCGTGCGGCTGTGGGACGTGGCCCTGACCGAGCCAGGCGCGCGCCCCGCGGTCCCGGCGCGGATGGCGTCGGGGCCGTCGGCGGTGGCGCTGCCGGTCGGCGCCGACCGCCTCGCGTTCTGGACCGGCGACGGCGACCGCAGCGTCGTGCACGTCCTCCACGCGCGGACGGGGATCCAGCTCGAGGCGGTGGCGACGCCGGGGCTGGCCGGCCCGCCGCTGGCGCTCGGCGAGCGGGTGATCGTGCGTGCGGGTGCCGGCGCGGCGCTGATCGATCTGGGCGCGGGCACGGCGCCGCAGACCATCACCACCCGGCACCAGGGCTGCCGCGTCGGCGACGAGTACGTCATGCCGGTCGAGGTCGGCAATGGCAGCGAGGCGGTGGTGGCGTACGCCGCGGCCGGGCCGTCGCGCGACCGCATCGTCGCGCTGCCGTGGCGCGCGCCGGGCGGGGACGACGGCCGGGTGGTGGGCTGCGGGCGCCACCGCGACGAGTGGGTGCTGACGATCGATCGCGGCGACGGCGGTCCGGCGCTGATCGCGATCACCGATCGCAACGCCGTCGTCCGTCGGACGTTCACGATCGAACGGCCGGTGGCCCGCGCGGCCGGCCCGGCCGCCGACGAGATCGACGCGGGCGCGCCGTTCGACGGCGAGCTGACCGGCTACGTGCCCTACCTCGCGGCGGCGACCGCCGGCGGCGCGCCGGCGGCGCGGCTGGTCGTGTACGACCTCAAGCGCGGCGCCGAGGCCTGGTCCGGTCCGCCCGACCCGGCGCTGCGCTTCGCCCGGCTGCTCCGTGCCGGCAGCACCTGGTACCTCGCGACCGCGACCACGCTGGCCACGTTCGACGGCCGGAGCGGCGAGCTGATCGCGGCGATCCGTGATCCAGACCGGCGCCCGTCGAGCGTGGGCCCGGCGCAGATCGCCGCGGGCGTGGTCTGGCTGGCGAGCGCGACCGTGACCGCCGGCCCGTCACCGCTGCGCATCGTCGCGCTCGCCGGGCCCGCGCTGCGCGATCGCGGCGGCGGCGATCGGGTGCGCGACGTGACCGCCGAGCTGCGCGCGCGGCTGGCGCCGACCCTGACGTCGGCGGGGACGTCGAGCTACTGATCGAGGCGACGGGCGCCGACGGCGGCGGCGGCCTCGCGGAACACCCGGCCGCGGTGGCCGAAGTTCTGGAACATGTCGTACGAGGCGCAGGCCGGCGAGAGGACGACGGCGTCGCCGCGGGTGCACAGCGCGGTGGCGCGGGCGACGGCGTCGTGCATGTCGACCGCGTCGATCACCGGGTAGGCGACGTGGTGGGCGGCGCAGGCGGCGCGGATCAGCGGCGCGGCCTTGCCGATCACGACGATGCCCTTGCACACGCCGTCGAGCGCCTCGAGCATCGGCGCGTAGCTGCCGCCCTTGTCGACGCCGCCGGCGATCAGCACCAGCGGGCGGGGGAAGCCGCGGACCGAGGCCGCGACCGAGGCGACGTTGGTGCCCTTGCTGTCGTCGTAGTAGCGGATGTCGTCCTTGTCGCCGATCCACTCCATGCGGTGGGGCAACGGCCGGTAGGCGCGGGCGCCGGCGCGGATGGCCTCGATCGGCACGCCGCAGGCGCGGGCGGCGAGGTAGGCGCCCATCGCGTTCTCGAGGTTGTGGTTGCCGACGATGACCAGATCGTCGACAGGGTAGCGCTCCTCGGCGGCGGCGCCGGGCACGCCGCGGACGACGATCTCGGTGCGATCGGCCGACAGGCAGGCGCCGCGGCCGACGTCGGCGCCGGGCCGCGAGTCGAACCACAGCACCCGGTCGCCGTGGCGCTCGGCCTGGCCGACCACCAGCGGATCGGCGGCGTTGGCGATGGCGACGTCGCCGGCCTGCTGCCAGGTCCAGATCCGGCCCTTCATCTCGGCGTAGCGCTCGAGCGTGCCGAAGCGATCGAGGTGATCGGGCGTGATGTTGGTCAGGATGCCGGCGTCGGGCGCGAACGAGGTGCAGTGCTCGAGCATGAACGCCGCGACCTCGACGACGATCAGGCCGCTGGCGACGTTGGCCTCATGGTCGACGACGTCGATCATGGGCATGTTGCCGAGGTTGCCGCCGCAGAACGACGGCCGGCCCGAGGCCGCGCACAGCGCGCCGGTCAGCGCGGTGGTGGTCGACTTGCCGTTGGTGCCGGTGATGGCGAGGACCCGCGCGCCCGGGACCAGGCAGCGGAAGGCGAGCTCGATCTCGGCGATGACCTCGACCCCGGCGGCGCGGGCGGCGGCCATCTCGGCGAGGTTGGGCACGCCCGGCGACATCACCACCAGGTCGGCGCCGGTGAACGACGCGACGTCGTGGCCGCCGAGCTCGAAGGTCAGCGGCAGCCCGGCGAGCTGGGCCAGCGGTTCGGCCAGCTTGTCGGCCGGCTTGGCGTCGGTGACCGTGACCCGGGCGCCGTGGCGGTGGCAGAAGCGGGCGGTGGCGACGCCGGTCTGGGCCAGCCCGACGACGACGACGCGCTTGCCGGTGAGGTTCATCTGGAAGGTGCGCTCCGGGGCGGACATTTTTTCGCGGTGGCGTCGGATTCGCTGGTGATTCCGGGGGGATGAGACCCCGGAGCCTGTCCCCGCGTCAGCGGAGCTTGAGGGTGCCGACGGCGAGGAGGCCGAGGAGGATCGAGATCAGCCAGAAGCGGACGATGATCTTCGGCTCCTCCCAGCCCTTGAGCTCGTAGTGGTGGTGGATGGGCGCCATGCGGAAGACGCGCTTGCCGCGGGTCTTGAACGAGCCGACCTGGATGATCACCGACAGGGCCTCGATCAGGAACAGGCCGCCGACCAGCACCAGGGTCAGCTCGTTCTTGGTCAGCACCGCCAGCATGCCGATCGCGCCGCCGATCGACAGCGAGCCGACGTCACCCATGAACACGCTCGCCGGGTACGTGTTGTACCAGAGGAAGCCGACCCCGGCCCCGAACAGCGCGGCGCAGAACACCGCCAGCTCGACGGCGCCGGGGATGTGGGCGACGTGGAGGTACTGGGCGATCGACTCCTCGCCGCCGGTCTTGGTCAGGATGGTGGTCTCGACCCCGGCGATGTACGCGAACAGCAGGAAGGTGCCGGCGTTGATGATCGACGGGCCGATGGCGAGGCCGTCGAGGCCGTCGGTGAGGTTGACCGCGTTGGCGGTGCCGACCACGACGAACGAGCCGAACACGATGTACAGCCACGACGACAGCGTCGGCGACACCTCGTAGAAGTTGGTGAACGGCAGCTGCAGCTCGTTGCGCAGCTCGGGCGGCATGGTGTCGGACAGGAACAGGTAGGACAGGGCGCCGGCGGCGACCGCGAACTCGAGCAGCAGGCGCAGCTTGCCCGACGTGCCCTTGGTGTTGCGCTTGGTGACCTTGGCGTAGTCGTCGGCGAAGCCGATCGCGCCGAACAGCACCGTCACCATCAACGCCAGCAGCACCAGCCGGTTGGACAGGTCGCACCACAGGAGCGTCGACACCACCAGGCAGAACAGGATCAGCGCGCCGCCCATCGTCGGCGTGCCGGCCTTCTTCTTGTGGCTCTTGGGCCCGTCCTCGCGGATCTGCTGGCCGATCTGGCGGGCCCGCAGGCGGTCGATGAACCACGGGCCGATCGCGAACGACAGCAGGAGCGCGGTGATCGCCGCGGCCAGGATGCGCATCGACGGGTAGCGGAAGACCCGCAGCCACGACAGCGCGTCGTACTTGGAGAGGACGTTGAAGAAGAGATAGAGCAGCACTAGACCGCCAGCTCCTTGAGGGCAGCGACCACGCGCTCGAGGCGCATGCCGCGCGAGGCCTTGATCAGCACCCAGTCGCCAGGTTCGGTCGCGGCCAGGACCTGGCGCGCGGCGGTGACCGGATCCTCGGTGGTCCAGGCCAGCGCCGGCGAGCCGGTGGCGGCGGCGACCCGGTCGCGGTGGGCGCCGAGCGCGACCACCGGCAGATCGAGCTGACCGAGCTGGGCGCCGACCGCGGCGTGGGCGGCGGCGGCGTGATCACCGAGCTCGAGCATGTCGCCGACCACCGCCAGCGCGCGGACCCCGTCGCCGCTGTCGGCGCGGAGCTCGGCCAGCATGGTCAGGGCCGCGGTCATCGACGCCGGGTTGGCGTTGTAGCAGTCGACGATCACGCGCCGGCCGCCGATCTCGACCAGCTCGCCGCGCATCGCCGCCGGGCGGGCGCGGGCCAGGCCGGCCAGCGCGGTGTCGAGGTCGACCCCGGCGGCCAGCGCGCAGGCCAGCGCGCAGGTGGCGTCGATCGCGGCGTGGCGACCGAGCAGGCCGAGGTGGAGCTCGCGGCGCGCGCCGTGGGCCTCGATCACCAGCGCGGCGCCGTCGGGGCCGGTCGGGCGGTAGCCGGCCAGCCGGACGTCGGCGGCGTCGGCCTGGCCGAAGGTGACCAGCCGCGCGCCCGGGGCGTGGCGGCGGGCGTGGCCGATCAGCCGGTCGTCGTCGGCCGGGACGACCGCGACCCCGCCGTCGACGAGGCCGAGGAAGATCTCGCCCTTGGCGGCGGCGATCGCGTCGGTCGAGCCGAGCAGCTCGATGTGGGCGGTGCCGGCGTTGACGATCGCGGCGATGTCGGGCCGGACGAAGCGGGTCAGGTACTCGATCTGCCCGGCGCCGCGCATGCCCATCTCGATCACGGCGTGGCGGTGGTGGGGGCGGAGGCCGAGCACGGTCAGCGGCACGCCGGTCTCGTTGTTGAGCGAGCCGACCGCGGCGTGGGTGGGGGCGGCGGCGGCGAGCGCGGCCCGGGTCAGCTCCTTGGTCGTGGTCTTGCCGGCCGAGCCGGTGATCGCGACCAGGCGCGCGGCCGGATCGAGCGCGGCCCAGCGCTGGCGATGGCCGGCGGCGATGCCGGCCAGGCCGGTCAGCGGATCGTCGACCTCGAGGACCGCGGCGCCGCCGAGGTCACCGATGTCGGCGCGCCGGCCGCGGGCGATCATGACCGCGCTCGCGCCGTGGCCGATCGCCTGGGCGGCGAAGGCGTGGCCGTCGTGGGTCTCGCCGCGGATCGCGACGTAGAGGTCGCCAGCGGCGGCGCTACGGCCGTCGATCACCACCCGGCTGCAGACGACGTCGGGCCGATCGACGGTGCCGCCGAGCGCGGCGGCGATGCCGTCGAGGTGGAAGCGCGGCCGCAGCGCGATCGCGGCCGCGGCCTCCTCGCGATCGTCGAAGTGGATCTTGGTGGTGCCGAGGATCTGGTAGTCCTCGTGGCCCTTGCCGGCGATGACCACGATGTCGCCCGGCACCGCCTCGGC
>Ga0075163_10006429_pt1 | contig 15568 bp, 16 predicted proteins | sample JI1023141ADNA_FD_71478 | JGI IMG/M metagenome (GOLD analysis project Ga0075163, IMG submission 71478) | Wastewater effluent complex algal communities from Wisconsin, to seasonally profile nutrient transformation and Carbon sequestration -... | ecosystem: Engineered > WWTP > Effluent > Algae... | reverse complement strand
TTCAAAAGTGATTCAGCCGGCCAGTCAGCGCCCGTCTTCTTCAGCATCGCGGCATTCGCTTGAATGATCGTCATGTTCTCACGCGAGAACGGCTGCTTGGAGGCTTTCAATTCACCTGACGCGAGCTTCAACCACACGTTGCGGATGGCTTCATCATCCGTCTCCTGCTCGCGCGTGAGCCAGCCATTGATGACGGCGGGCGCATGAATCTGGCGCAGGATCTTCTTGTTCTGCCGTGCAGTGCTCGTAACGGGCTGGCCTGCGGTGCGGGCTTTCTGAACATCGTCATTATCCAGCCGGATAGCGGTCGCCAGCTCCTCCCAAGTGCCAGGATCAAGCCGGTCACCAGAGACAAACACGCTCTGCAATCGAGCGCTTTCGGCAGCGACGGTGACCTGGTGCGCCACCTTCCACCACGGCCCATAAGAGGCGATGCACCAAATGAGCAGAGGCAGTACAAATGACAGCCCCATCACGAGCGAGGCGCGCGACTGATCCAGATCCTTCCGCACTCCGAACCAGTGTCTGCCAGAGGAGGCGGCCATGGATGGAAAGCCTGACATTGCGGACTATTTGCCCAGCACTTCCTTGGTCAGCGTGGGATCCAGGTAAGCGCTGATGTCCGCAGGCTTCTCATAAACTTTGAACTTAACGTTGAACTCATCCACCACCTTGGTGGAGCCATAGATCGAGCCCAGTCCATCGGTTTTCTTCCAGGCTTTCAGGGCTTCGGCCGGTGACAGAATCTTGGTGCCAACCAGCAGCGGCTCATACTCCGCTGGCTTCACGCCTACGCGCTCGGACAGGATGGCCAGCGCGTCGTCCAGATTCTTCTCCTCGGCCATGTAGGCGACGATTTTGTACCATACCTTCACAACCTTGAGCCATTCAGCACGCCGAGTCTTCACACTGTCGCGATCACAAAACAGCCCGTCATAGATCAAGCCCGGCGCATCCTTGGACGAGAAGACCGGCTTCGAGCCCGGCACCAGCTTCAAGGCCTGCCCCGAGTTCGGCTGCCAGGCACCAATGGCAGCCACTTCACCGGAGGCGAAAACCTGCGGCGTATTGTTGGTGGGCGTGTTCTTGATCGTGATGTCGCTCTCGGCCATGCCGTTCAATTCCAGCCCCTTGAGCAGCAGGAGGTGCTCAACAAAGCCCTCTTCCAAAGCCACCGTCTTGCCTTTCAAATCCTTGAAGGAGGCGATGCCAGGCTTGGCTACGATCATGTCGTTGCCGTTCGAGAAATCGTTGAGCAGGATCGCCACGGAAGGCTTGCCAGTCGCGCCGGTCACGAGTGCGTCGCCATTCGTCACACACACTGCGTCAAGCTTTCCTGCGGCGTAGGCTTCCATGGATTTCACATAATCCATCCAGACAAATTCCGTCTCCACTCCCGCTTCCTTGAACCAGCCCTTTTTCACGCCGATCTCCCACGCCACCCAGCCCGGCCAGTCGGAGTAGCCGATTTTCAGAGGTTCAGCCGCAAGGCTGAAAGTGGAGACGGTGGCTGTCAGCCAAAGCAGCAGCGAGCGGACGATGTTTTGTTTCATGGTGGCGTCAGGTGTTGATGGTGTGATTCCAGTCCTCAAAGCATTCCTTGTGCCAAGCGCTCCTCGCATTCCGGCTCTTCACACGATGAGCGTGCCGTCATCATATTGCGCCGGACACTTTGTTGTGGCGTTAGCATGGTTTCTGCTTGGCTGGGCAATTGTGCTGATTCCAGGCGAAATCATTCATCCATCAGGCGCGGGCGATCTCGACGCCAATGTCGGACTTGCCATGCGTTCGGTGATCGTTGCGAACACGGGCGACCGTCCGATCCAGGTCGGGAGTCATTTTCATTTCTTTGAGGTGAACACCTCGCTCCGCTTCGACCGTGAGGCCGCGCTCGGATTTCGTCTCAACATTCCCGCCGGCACGGCGGTGCGCTTTGAGCCGGGGGATTCGCGCGAGGTCGAGATCGTCGCCTTTGCAGGAAAACGGGAGGTGTACGGCCTCAACAATCTCGTCAATGGACCGCTGCCCGCATGAAGATCACACGAAAACAGCACGCCAGCATGTTTGGCCCGACGGTGGGTGATCAGGTACGGCTCGCCGACACGGAACTGTTCATTGAGGTCGAGCGTGACCTCATCGCCGAGATGGGCGGCTACGGAAACGAGGTGAAATTTGGCGGCGGCAAGGTCATCCGCGATGGCATGGCGCAGTCCCCCCTGGCGTTGGATGCCGATTGCCTTGATCTGGTCATCACGAACGCGACGATCATCGACGCCGTGCAAGGCATCATCAAGGCAGACATCGGCATCAAGCACGGGCGCATCGCTGGGATCGGCCACGCTGGCAATCCGCTGCTGCAAGACGGCATCGACATGACCATCGGCGCGGGCACTGAGGTCATCGCAGGCGAGGGATGCATCATCACCGCAGGTGGCATCGACACGCACATTCACTTCATATGCCCGCAGCAGATCGAGCATGCATTGGCCAGCGGCATCACCACGATGATCGGAGGCGGAACGGGCCCTGCGCATGGGACTTATGCGACGACCTGCACACCGGGCATCTGGAACATGCACCGGATGCTGGAGGCTGCGGAAGAGTATCCGATGAACCTCGGCTTCCTCGGCAAAGGCAACTGCTCCACTCCAGGTCCTTTGCGTGAACAGGTGCTTGCTGGTGCCATTGGATTGAAGCTGCACGAAGACTGGGGCACCACGCCTGCGGCTATCGACACCTGTCTCGGTGTTGCTGACGAACTCGACGTGCAGGTGGCCATTCACACTGACACGCTCAATGAAGCAGGTTTTGTGGAGAGCACGCTTGCCGCATTCAAAGGTCGCACGATTCACACCTATCACTCCGAAGGCGCGGGCGGTGGCCACGCGCCCGACATCATCCGCGTCTGCGGTGAAGCGAATGTGCTGCCTTCGTCCACGAATCCAACACGGCCGTTCACGGTGAATACCATTGATGAGCATCTCGACATGCTCATGGTCTGCCATCATCTCGACTCAAAGATTCCAGAAGACGTCGCCTTTGCCGAGTCGCGCATCCGGCCCGAGACCATCGCGGCGGAGGATTTGCTGCATGACCTCGGTGCGATCTCGATGATGTCGAGCGACAGCCAGGCGATGGGGCGCCTCGGAGAGGTGATCACACGCACCTGGCAGACGGCGCACAAGATGAAGACGCAGTTCGGCAAGCTCGAAGGCCCGACTCATACCGCCGCCGACAACTATCGTGCGCTTCGCTATGTGGCCAAATACACGATCAATCCCGCGATCACGCATGGCGTATCGCATGAGGTTGGAAGCATCGAGGTCGGCAAGCTCGCAGATCTCGTCGTCTGGAAGCCCGCATTCTTCGGCGTGAAACCCGAGGTCGTGCTCAAGGGCGGTCTCATCGCGATGGCGAACATGGGCGACCCAAACGCGAGCATCCCCACGCCGCAGCCGATGTTCTATCGTCCTCAGTTCGGCGCGCATGGTCGGGCGAAGTACAACACCTGCGTCACCTTTGTCAGCGGTGTCTCTTTGCTCGGCGATGCGCTCAAGAGCCTCGGTCTGCAAAAGAGACTCAGCGCGGTGAAGAACTGCCGCGCCATCAGCAAGACCGACATGCTCTGGAACGACGCCTTGCCCAAGATCGAAGTGGACCCGGACACCTACACGGTAAAAGCCGATGGCCGGGAACTGCGCTGCGAGCCTGCAAGCGTGCTGCCAATGGCGCAGCGTTACTTTCTCTTCTGATGATCTTGGTGACCCGGATGATTGCCGAGACGTCGCTGCGGCCCGCGGCAGAGCAAATCGATCTCGTTGGTGAGCGGCGCGTCTTCCTCAAACGTCGGTGGCGCGGCACTGCAGCGGACGGAACGGAGTTTGGTTTCAATCTCGAAAGCCGTCTCAGCAATGGCTGCGTATTCCATCAGACCGACACGCACGACTACGTCATCCGGCAGGAATTGGAGACGGTTTACCAGATCCGTCCGTCCAGCGCGGACGATGCCGCATTGATGGGCTGGAAGATCGGCAATCTTCATTTCCCAGTGCAGATCATCGACGGCACGCTGCGCATCACGCGCGATCCCGCCATCCAGCAGCTCATCGAGCGCGAAGGTTGGCCGTTCGAGGAAGTCACCGTCGTCTTCAACCCCTTGCGCGTCACCGCTCATGGTTCCTGACTGGCTGCCATGGCTTCTACAGGTGAACGACTCCCAGTTTCCATCGGGAGCCTACGCTCATTCGATGGGCCTCGAGGAACTCGTGCAGCGTGGCGTTGTGAAGAAGGCCGAGGACTTGGAAACCTTTCTTCATCGCCAGATCATCCCCAGCTTGCTCGCCTTTGAGCTGCCTTTCTTGATTCAAATGCACGCGGCATCTGCAGCCGGAGATTTGAAGACCGTCCGCTCGCTCGATGACGAACTCGAAGCGTGGAAGCTCGCCGCCGAGCTGCGGCAGGCCAGCCGGCAGATCGGATCACGTCGCCTCTCCCTCATTCGGAAACTGGAGACTGATCCTTTGCTGGAGAGCTACGCGATGAGCGATGCGCCGTGCCATCATCTCACCGTTTGCGCGTTGGAACTTCGCAGACTGCCTGTTGAAGCTTCTATGTGTGCCTTTGCCATGCAAACGATCAGCGGATACGCCATCTCAGCCATGAAACTGATTCGGCTCGGCCAGGAACGCTGCCAGCTTATCATTCGCCATTCCATGTCCACACTCACGCCACGCATCGCATCACTCACGGCTACTCCGCCGAAACGCATCGGCTGGTTCAATCCACTGCACGAAATCGCCAGCATGAGACATGCACGCGCGAACGAACGACTCTTCATCTCATGAGCACACAGAACCCCATTCGCATCGGCATCGGCGGACCCGTCGGCTCTGGCAAAACCATGTGCGTCCTGCGCCTCTGCCAGTGGCTGAAGGACGAGTACTCCATCGCCGTCATCACGAACGACATCTACACCCGCGAGGATGCCGAGTTTCTCATGCGGCAGAACGTCCTATCGGCTGATCGCGTGATGGGCGTCGAGACCGGCGGCTGCCCGCACACCGCCATCCGCGACGACATCAGCATGAACATGGCCGCTGTGATCGAACTGGAGAAACGGCACCCTGACCTGCAATTGCTCATCATCGAGAGCGGTGGCGACAACTTGTCCGCCACCTACTCGCCCGAGCTTGCAGACGTGTTCATCTTCGTGATCGACGTGGCTGAAGGAGACAAAATCCCACGCAAAGGCGGCCCAGCCATCCGCAACAGCGACCTGCTCCTCATCAACAAGATCGACCTCGCCCCATACGTCGGTGCTGATCTCGACGTGATGGCGCGCGACTCCAAAACCATGCGTGGCGACAAGCCGTTCATCTTTGCCGACTTGAAAGCGGAGAAGGGCAAAGACGAACTCATCGGCTGGTTGAAGCGCGAGTACCTGTTTGTGTGACGGCGGGCGCTCGCTGAAGAACTGCGAACCATGCGAGGCCACCTTCATCTCTCTGCGTCACTCGATGCCGCTGGCCGTACTTATGTAAGGGAGCAGTCGTTCAAGGCCCCACTTCATCTGAGCAAACCGCACGAGGACGCCGGCGCGCTCATCGTTAATATCGTGAATCCCACGGCGGGCCTGTTTGACGGAGACGAGATCGACTGCCGGGTTTCCGTTGAAGCCGGAGCGCATCTCGTGCTCACCACGCCGAGCGCAAACCGCATCTATCGCGCTCGTGGGGAAGGTGCTGCCGTGGTCACGCAAAGCTATCGCGTCGCAGCCGGAGCGTTCCTTGAGTTCTACCCCGAGCTTCTCATACCACAGGCCGGCGCGCGCTATCACCAGCGGACAGACCTCCGAGTCGAGCCCGGTGGCACGCTTCTGTTCTTCGAGTGGCTTGCACCCGGCCGAGTCGCCAGCGGCGAGGTCTTCCAGTTCGACGAGCTTGTCTGGGACACCGATGTCTGGTTCGCCGACCGGTTGGTCGGACGCGAGCGCTACACGATCAATCCGGCCACGGAGAGCAGGGAGGCATTGCAGCAGGTCTTTCCCGAGTCCCACTACCTCGGCTGTTTCTTGTTGGGAGACCTGCCATTTCCCACAGCCGCCGTGGAAGCCCTGCAAAGTGAAAACATCTACCTCGGTCACAGTCCACTCGCCGCAGGGGGCTGGGCCATCAAGTCCCTGTGCCGCGACGGCATTTCCACGCGCCGCCTCATGAAAGGTCTGCGGGCGGCGGTGTATGAGCAGTGCACTCGGCCGATCCCCTCGCTCGGGCGATTCTGAACCACCGCAGGTAGGCTGAAGTTAAGGAAGAGTCTCTCCAATCAGATGACTGAAGGTGGCAGCGCCTACTCAGAAGCAATACCGCTCATCACGCGCCGCTAGCGTAGAGCGGACGTGGAGTCGATGAGCAGGGCGGCGGCGCGGCGGGGCTGAGGCTTGTAGCCGCTGTTCCCTGCGCGGATGCTGCGAGCGCGTTCGAGGCACTCTTCGGCTTTCTGAAAATCGCCGGTGGCTTTGTACACGGCTCCGAGATTGATGTAGGTCTGCGCGAGGTCGGTGGCGTCGATCTGGTCTTCCCCGAGACTCTGGCGGATGGCGAGGGCCTTCTCGTGCATCTCCTGCGCGCGCTCGACTTCAAGGGCATTGTAGTAGAGGACGCCGAGGTTGTTGTAAACGGAGGCCACCTGAGCGCATTGCTCGCCGTGGGTTTTGCGAAAGGAGGCGAGCGACTCGTTGTAGTAGCGCTCGGCTTTGTCGGTGTCGCGCAGGTTCTTGAAGATGACGGCGAGGTTGTTCTTGATGGTGGCAATGGTGTCGCTGTCGTGAAGGCCGTGCTTGGTGCCGATTTCGAGCGCCTTCTCGTAGCACTTGGCGGCTTCGTCCATGCGGCCCCAGCGGTCATTGAGATGGGCGAGCAGGGAGTGAATGCCAGCGATGAGAGCTGGATCTGGCTTGCGCGTCTCCTGCACGCGAAACAAGGCTTCACGGTACAGCGACTCGGCTTTGCGGAAGTCGCCTTCCTTTTGCCGAAGGTCGGCAAGGACGCTCATCTGCTCGATCAATTCACCGATCAAAAGCGGGTCGTAATGCGCGCGGCGACGCGCGTCCTCGACGGCGTGTGCGGCTACTGCGATCTGTTTTTCGAGGGTTGTATCCACGGAAGAGATGCGATTTCAAATTGCCGGGTGATTCTCGTTCGCTAGCTGGCGTCGCGGTAGCTCTTGGCGAGGTCGGCAATGGCGTTGCGGGCGGCGGCCATGGAGTCGCGACTCACGCCCGCGCCTTCGTACCAATGCGTGTAGGCGTGATTGTCGAACATGATGTCGAACTGCGAAACGAGGCGCTCGAACACCGCGGCGATCCCGGTGTGATTCACGAGCGCGAGGCCACTGGACGCAAAGCCCTCAGGCGCAGTCTCAGCAACGCCGATCTTGAGGCCGCCCTGGGCAGGGAGATAGGATGCGTAGCTCAGCGTCTTGCGGATGGCGGCCATGTTTTCGTCCACTTCCTTCGCGCGGACATCGCCACGGAAGAGTGCGCAGGCGGCGAGATACACGCCCGTCCAGTCGATGGCGGCGGTGAAGCTCTCCTGCGAGAAAGTTTCCTTTGCGAGGTCGCCAAACTCGATGCGCCCCTGCCCTTCCTGGCCGGCGGCGCGCATAGGCGCGAACGAGGCGGTCAGGAAATGATTGCCTGGGAACGGCACGAGATTGGTGACGAACTCGCCAAGGTCGGTGTTCAACTTGCCCGGGAAACGCAGCGAGGCGGTGACCGAGGACATGATGAGCGCGATGATGTGGTTCAAGTCCATGTAGTTCGGACTGCGCTTGAGCTTGGCCTTGGCGATGCGGAAGAGCGCCTCGTTGTCGAGGATCACGGCGGCATCGGCATTGTTGAGGATGCGCTGGAGCGTGAGGATGGCGTTGTAGGGCTCGACCGCGCTGTCGGAGATGAGGGGCGAGGGGACGACGGAGAAGGTGAAGATTCTCTTCTTTGGATAGGCGGCGCGGAGCTTCTCGAGAATGAGGGAGCCGAGTCCGGAGCCGGAACCGCCGCCGATGCTGTGCGTGAGGAGGAAGCCTTGAAGACCTTTGGTTTTCTCCACGGCGGCGTCGATGACGTTCATGATCTGGTCGATCACGCGCTCGCCCTCGACGTTGTAACCACGCGCCCAGTTGTTGGCTGCACCGGGGATCTTGCGGACGATGCTGCCTTCGTCAAAGAGCTGTGACATGTCTCCACCCTCGATGCGCGCGATGACGCCGGGCTCCAAGTCCACCAGCACGGCACGGGGGACGTATTTGCCGTCGCGCACCTTGTGGAAAAAGACCTCCATGTTTGAATTGGCCGCAGCGAAATGCGCCGCGTCTTTCGGCACGCCGGCCTCGGTGAGTCCGTGCTCGCGCAGTACAAGACGCCAGAAGCGGTCCGCGATTTGATTGCCACACTGGCCGACGTGAATGCTTAGAATTTCTCTCACACTGTATCCTCCTGAAAATGTTGTACTCTGTTGAATCGAATCAGTCGCGACGGCGATCCACAAGGTCACGAAGGCTGACGGAGCCGCCTTGATCCTGGTCGCCATCCGTCGTCGGTGAGGACGGGAATTCCGGCATCGGCGCGATGCCAGCCGGGGGTGCCGCCTTCGGTAGGCTGGCGCGTCCGGTGTCCTGCACTTTGGCCTTGGCACCGCTTTCCTCGGCCACTTGGTAGCTCTGGATGAGTTCCTGCGCGGAGGAGCGGAGCGCGTTGATTTGATCCTCGGTCATGCCCTCGTTCAAATACCAGTTTGCGAAGGCCTTGCGCTGCCAGAGCTTGTCAAAGTTGGCGCAGATTCTGTCGAGCACGCGCGCGATCTCGGTGTTGTTTGCCAGCAGCACCATGCTCTTGCGGTGGGAGATGCCTGACTGCTCGACGTAGCCGATCTTGAACGCGGTAGGGATCCAATAGGTGAGCGGCAAGGTCTCACGGATGTTTGCCAGCGCGGTGTCAGCCACGGATTTGTCGTCCATGATTCCGCGATACAAAACGGCGGTGCTCAGGAAGCGACCTTCCATTGGCGAGCACGCGGCGAAGACGGAGCCGTTGTCGAAAAGCGAGCGGATCATGTCCTCGACTCCCATCTCCTCGAACTTGCTGCGATCCGGCGGCGTGAGAGGCGCGAAGGCACACATGAGGAAATGCAGAGAGGGCTGCGGCACAAGATTCGTGAGCAACTCGCGCAAGCTGATCTCGACGGTAAGGAACCCGGAGAAGCGCATCGAGGCAGTGAGGCCCGCGAGTGCTTCAGTGATGAGCAGATTCAAGTCATCGACCGTAGGGCTTTCGATGTTCCACTTCTTGTGCGCCAGTTCGAAGAGCGCTTCGTTGTCGAAGATAAGGCACGCATCAGCCGTACGGCGGAGGGCGTTGAGTGCAAAAACGGTGTTGTAGGGCTCGGTGACAACGGAGCTGACTTGTGGCGACGGAAGAATGGCGCAACTGAGGATGGGGATCTCTGGGTTCTTTTCCTTGATCGCCTCAATGATCAGCGAGCTAAGACCGCTGCCTGTGCCGCCGCCCGTGGAGTGAAGCACGATGACGCCACCGACGTTGTCACATTTCTCGATCTCGTGATCGAGCCGAGCCATCACTTCGGGAAGTACTTCGCGTCCGGCTCCCAGATAGCCAATAGCAAAATTGCCGCCTGCACCCTCCGTGCGGCTGATCAAGTTCGCTGGATTGAAGAGCGAGCCGGAATTGGTCTTCACGTTCGAGATCACGCTGGGCTCGAGATCGACCATCACAGCGCGCGGCACATAGCTGCCCCCAGAGCCGTCGCCAAGCCGGGTGAAGAAGGACCCCCAGTTTCCGCGTGGCTCCTGGCCATTGACGGTTTGGCCAGTGAGCGGATCAATGCCGTGCTCCTGGCAGATGGTTTTCCAGAATGAAGCGGCGATTTGATTGCCCGCCTGTCCCACGGATAGAACGATTGTGTTGTTAACCTTCATCAGTCAGTCCTCGAAAATTGTGTTTGATTTGAAATGGATTTTTCACAGAAACGGGGTGGGAATGATGACTCGCTTGTGCCGTGAAGACAAGAGCGGACACCACGCAAGAGCGTGAATTTTTCTCGACGCGAGGAACTCACTGATTGGAGGTGCGGTCGGCCAACTCACCCTGCTCCGCGACCGGCGCGGGGGAGGCCTCGGGCATTGCACCCGCCTGCTTGCGGCGGGATTCCTCGATTTCCTCTGTCGTGGGGATGATCGCCTTTCGGATCATGATGAGCACTCGCTTGGCCGCGCTCTGAGGCTTTGACTCAGCCGGAGCGGTGGTGGACCTGGCATCGGCTGTCAAGGCCACGGATGCCGCAGCCCCGGTGGAGGGCGCTGCCGCGCCAGCGCCGCCGCCGAAAAGTGAAATGAGAATGAAGATGGCCGCGACCGAAACGGCACCCCAGATGAGCAACCCCTTGATCCCGTGACGCTGTGGAGCCTGGCGGACGAGTGAAGAATGCACTCGAGTTGTGGCACGCGCCGGAGTCGGAGTAGGCGCAGGGCGAAACTCATTCTCTTCAAAGTCTGAGACGGATCCCGCGCTCTCCATTTCCTCAACGGGCACATGAGCACCGCGCAGAAAGGCTGCAGAGAGACCGGTATCTTCCGCGACAGCACCGACACGCTGCTCGAAGCCTGCGAGGAAATCGTTGGGTTCAGGCGTTTTCCCAAATCGGCGAGCCAATTCCAGTGCCTCACTCACATAGGCCGCGAGAGGTTGGGGCACCGTTTCCAGGAACTCAAAGCCACGACCGATCAAGCGCTCGCCAGTGAGCATGTAGGCCGCGAGGGCCACGAACGCGCGACTACGGAAATCCTTGTCGTGGAAGTGGGCATCGAACTCATCGGCGTCAGTCGGCCGTTCTGAGAGGAGCGGTTCGTAGAGATTCCGCATGGTCATGTGCGGGCGCAATTTGAGCCTGAACGGTGGCCAGGCATCCACGCGCTTTTGCATCAAGCGGTCAAACTCACGAGCAGCGAGCACGCCCCCCTTGGCGAGTTGGATCAGCATGTTGGACGGGTGGAGATCCACGCGCGGCACGCCGCACTCGAGCGCCTGATTGATGCCGTCACGCACTTGCTTGAGCAGCGCGAGAACCTCGACCGGATTGAGCACGATGCGCTCGGCGATGAGCCTACTAAGAGCAAAGCCCCCCTCACGCTCCTCGGTGAGAAACGTCCACTCGGGACTCTCCCAGAGCGTAAGGGAGCGGAGGATATTCGGATGCCGCTGCGGATCGAAACGCCACATCTGAAGTGGCACCGCCTCATATTCATCCTTCGGCACGATACGAGATGGAGGCAGCAGGTGAACCGTGACTGATTGATCGCTCTTGGCGCTCCGAGCGGGAATCGAAAACGGATACCGTCGAACGCCTTCCGCGCTTTCCACGGTGAAGCGACCATTGAGCAGCGCATCGACGGGGATGTCTTCGAGAAGGAGGTCTTGAAGATGGGACTTCGGCAGGAGGTTCTCGTTGGTCACGACCAAGTGACGCCGCGTGTTGCGCGTTTGAAGGTTGCTCACCAGCGCGGCAAAGGCTTCCTTCACATCGTCACGCAGCCTGTCCAGCGTGCTCGGTGCCTGACTATTGTCGGCCAGCACGGTGCGTAGCGTGGAGCGAAGCCCCGAGGTGAGGCAAGTGAGCGCAGGATACTTGTCCGGATTGTCTCCCGCATACGGACGCCCGGTGAGTAGGAGGAAAATCAACTCGCACACCTCGACCGACAAGCGGCGGAGATCGCCGTCAGTGCGCTTCTCTTTTGACGACAAGCCAAAATCGAAGATGCGCAATTGAAGGAAAGTGTCCTCCAGTGCCGTGATCAAGAGACGATTCAGCCGCAAGCCGGAAACGAGTCGGTGGTAGCTCTGGAGTTGAACGAGATCCTCCAAGAGTTGGAGAAGCAAACAAAATGTAGTGGCCGGAGGCAATGCACCGCGCCGAGTGATGAAATCCTCCACGAACTCCCCGTCGCTCAACGAACTGGAATAATAGACGAGCCCATCGTCCTCCCCGACTTCGAGAATCCGGGCAAAGCTACCACCGCGCAATTCCGACGCTTGGACGGCTCGCTCGACGACCGACCGCCGACCAGCGTCGCCGAGGTCAGATGCAGCATGCAACACATGCAGTTCAGTCAACCGCTTGGCCTGGAGATCGAAGGCAAGAAACACCGTTTCATCTGGCGACCGCGACAAGCGGATTGGTTCCCTATCGGCTCGGCGCGCGATGAGGAAATGGTTAAATCTCTCCAGTTCAGGAGTCATCGAGACAGGGGCATTGGGGGGCGACACTGGCGTTTCGGGCTAGGAGGTGACCGGGAGGTCTATCAGAAAATCAAAAAAACATTTCGCTGTCGAGATAATATTCTACAAAATGCGACCTGGGCTTGCAAGAGATTGCTGTTTTTCAATTCATTATTGTTACCCGTTTCTCGTTTTCATGGTTTTATCGCATGAAATCAAGGTCACTGCTGCCACCTGTGCTGCACAGACCGCGCCATCTGGGAGATATTTTTGATGGGAGAAGTTGATATTTTGGTGACTCAGCCAGTTGATCCATGGCGTCTTTGAGGAGATCCGCGACGTCCAGATCACGCCGAAGACCCGCTTCAAGGTCGCCCCGTCCGAGCCTGCTCCCGTCACCACCCTCGCCTAGGGTCGCCCGCAGATCGGCATGATGAACTTCGGGCTCAAGACAGCAAAGGGGCGGCAGATCATGGCGCGTGGAGAGGCCGTCGCCGAGTTTCGCATGTTCCGGGAGGCCTTCCGCCAGCGGCGCTGCCTCATCATCGCGCTCGGCTTCTACGACTCGCTCGACATGGGCGCATTCCGCCAGCCTTGGCACGTTCATTTGAAGGGCGATGGCGTCATGTGCTTTGCCGGGCTCTGGGAGTCACACCCCGACACCGACAGCTTCACCATCGTCAGCGCCCCGGCCAATCCCGTGGTCGCCCGCGTGATCGACCGGATGCCCGTCATCCTGCCGGAGGAGTCTTGGAAGCCCTGGCTCGATGTCGGCACTTCCGTCAGCGATCTCCAATCCATGCTCAACCCCTACCCCGCCGAGTTCATGGAATCCTGGCCCGTGACGCGACAGGTCAATCTGTGCGTGACCAAGGAATCTGAGTCCATGTGCTGATTCAACGCGGCTGCAAAATGGCATTCGGAGCGGTGACGTAGAGCGAACCTCCATGTTCGCTCCCTGGTTATACCGCTAGACTTGAGACCAAACTTGGAAGTTCGATTTACTTTTGCGCCCGCGTCTGATGGGGAGGGCTCAGCCCGTTGCACCCTCACCCCGTTACCGTCCCGCTCCCGCAGTCGGGTTACACCCCATGGCGCGGACTCCGCTCTCAGGGTTAACTCGTGGTCAATGAAAGATCGCGTTCATAACATCATCGAGCTTAGCGGCTTTGTGATGGGTACGCTCAAAAGTGCTACCACCTGCGATCATGAAATCAAACCTATGAAAACAACATCACATTCAATCTCACTGGCGCTCGCGACCGCGATGGGCCTCATGCTGAGCAATTGCACATCACCAAGACAATCCGCGCTTGAGACCCAGGAGTTTCAAGTTTCCGCCCACAAAGGCACACAACCCATGCTCGCCGTCCCAAGAAACACACTGCCCGTCATCGAAAGGCGGCAGTTTCAAGTTGGCTATCGGACCTTCGAGCAAAAGCGCGTGCTCTTCAGCGGGCCACCGTACTATGAAACCCGGGTTATCGCCCAACAGACTGGCACGGACTTTTCCCCCGAGTTCGATTGATCGGCGTTAAGGAGCCCCTTATTGAATCCGTTCGTCCGGGGTGCTGGAGCGGTTAGGCGCGGTGACGAAAACAAAGTGGTCCATGCCTACCGCTGGACAGTTTGTGCCGCCCACCTCCGCCCCGGCACCATCTCCGATGGCGCTCCGGTTCGATCTGCTCGGCTGTCATTCGTCATTTGCTTCCCCTCCCCCTCACCGCGCGCTCTTCACCCAGTCGAAAAAGGCGCGATGCCGCGGCTCCACATGGGCCGCGATCTCCGCGTTGCCGAGCCGCCAGCTTTGGTAGTACGACTTCAGTCCGTTCGTGCCTGGCGCCTCGGGCGGCGGAGCACCCGTTAGCGACCGCGCCATTGCCAGCATCCGCTCCTCATCGTCGAGCGTGTAACGCCACCCGCCATGCGGCCGCACCGGATGCACCGCCACGACCTTCAGCGTCGTCCCCATCGAGATCACCGTTTCCGACTCCCCGCCCGCCCGCCACTCCACGCGCGCGATCGGCGCGCTCACATCCGACGCCCCATCCATCGACAGATCCAAACCATACGCATAGCGCGTCCAAACCGTCTGCCGCGTCGGCGGCCACTCGCTCGGCAGCCAAGTCGTCAACAGCATCTTCCACTCCCGTTGTCGGTTCGCCGTCTTGTCATTCGGAGAGTGGCGTAAGGCATCGCCCCACAGCGTCTTCAGCACACCCGCGCTCTCCTGCGGACTCACCGTCTGCGGCGGAGCCTCCGGGCGCTGACACGAGGCCAGCGTTGCACAGCAAAGCATCAACAAAGGGATCAAGCGGACCATCACACACATGCCCCTAGAAACGCAGCCACCACCCCAGAAAACACAACCATTCAGCCACCCCACCCCTGCCCCACCCCGCCATTCATCATTCTGCATTCGTCATTCCTCATTCGCGATCCTCACTCCTCCAGAGACTGGTTGAAACAAATCCGGTTCCCAAAAGGATCGATGACCTCCATGATCCGGGCATTCCAAGGCGCCTCCTCGATGCTGGGATTCATGTTCGGGTTCGGACGTGACAAGAGCTCCCGGTGCAAAGCCTCCACGTCGTCCACGGCGACAAACACCTTCGCCCCCGGCGACCCATCGCCATAGTGCTCTGTCAGGTGCAGCACCAGCGCATCACGGGAGATCTGAAGATACCACGGCGCCGTGGGTGAAAACTGATGTTCCCAATCAATGCGGAAGCCGAGCCAATCGACATAGAATCGCCGCGCCAGTTGATAGTCGAAAATTCGGAAGAGAGGGATGGCAGCGTTCAGTTTCATGGAGGGTGACGGCGATCAGAGTGCGGCTGGCGATGGCGAAACGCCCACCGCCCAGCCCTTCCTTCGGTCAGTCGTCTCGGGGTTTTCCCATCGCCGACGTCAGGAGGTAGGTGGACCCGCCGGCGAGCAGGATGAAGAGCATGGGAATGAGTAACTCAAAAATCTTCGGTGGACTGCCCGACGCCGTCGGCAGCAGCCGGGTCACCGGATGCAACAGCATCGCGACCAACCAAAACGCAAGGTTCACGACGACCACCTTCCTGGCTTGAGCTTTGTTCATCCTTCCATCTTCATCACGCTTCATCCCTTTATCAATCCTTTCATCTTCCCTGCCACCCATCCCTCCCCTCCAAGTCTCCTCTTCTCGAAGTCTCCTCTTCTCCCAGTCTCCTCTTCTCCCAGTCTCCTCTTCTCCCAGTCTCCTCCACTCCCAGTCTCCTCTTCTCCCAGTCTCCTCCACTCCCAGTCTCC
>Ga0075163_10006427_pt1 | contig 15572 bp, 5 predicted proteins | sample JI1023141ADNA_FD_71478 | JGI IMG/M metagenome (GOLD analysis project Ga0075163, IMG submission 71478) | Wastewater effluent complex algal communities from Wisconsin, to seasonally profile nutrient transformation and Carbon sequestration -... | ecosystem: Engineered > WWTP > Effluent > Algae... | reverse complement strand
GCTACGAAATAGCATCTTTGATTGAAAAATGCGATCTAGAGAAGTTTAAACTTATAGAACACCATCTTGACCTTAGCAAGCTTATTAAGCTATCTGGCGACAGAATAGCATCTTTGATTGAAAAATGCGATCTAGAGAAGTTTAAACTTATAGAACACCATCTTGACCTTAGCAAGCTTATTAAGCTATCTGGCGACAGAATAGCATCTTTGATTGAAGAATGCGATCTAGAGAAGTTTAAACTTATAGAACACCATCTTGACCTTAGCAAGCTTAGTGAGCTATCTGGCTACCAAATAGCATCTTTCATTAAAGGATACGATCTAGAGAAGTTTAAACTTATAGAACACCATCTTGACCTTAGCAAGCTTAGTGATCTATCTGGCGACAGAATAGCATCTTTGATTGAAAAATGCGATCTAGAGAGGTTTAAACTTATAGAACACCATCTTGACCTTAGCAAGCTTATTAAGCTATCTGGCGACAGAATAGCATATTTGATTAAAGGATGCGATCTAGAGAAGCTTAAACTTATAGAACACCATCTTAACTTTAGCAAGCTTATTGATCTACTACCTGGTTTCCAAATAGCATCTTTGATTAAAGGATGGGATCAATACAAGCTTAAACTTATAGTTATAGCACCTCATCTTGACGTTAAAACGGTTATAAAGTATTTGATTCAAGGATGCGATCAATACAAGTTTGAATTTATATTACCTAGTCTTGACCTTAGCAAGCTTCGTGATTTATCTAGATACGAAATAGCATCTTTGATTGAAAAATGCGATCTAGAGAAGTTTAAACTTATAGGACACCATCTTGACCTTAGCAAGCTTAGTGATTTATCTGGATACGAAATAGCATCTTTGATTAAAAAATGCGATCAATATAAGTTTGAATTTATATTACCTAGTCTTGACCTTAGCAAGCTTAGTGATTTACCTGGTTTCCAAATAGCATCTTTGATTAGAGAATGCGATCAATATAAGTTTGAATTTATATTACCTAGTCTTGACCTTAGCAAGCTTAGTGATTTACCTGGCAACCAAATAGCATATTTGATTAAAGGATGCGATCAATATAAGTTTGAATTTATATTACCTAGTCTTGACCTTAGCAAGCTTGGTCATTTATCTGGAGATGCAGCATTATCTTTGATTCTAGAGTCTGATCAACAGAAGCTTAAACTTATAGCACGTCATTTTGACCTTAGAAAGCTTACTAATCTATATGGTTACCAAATAGCATCTTTGATTAAAGAGTCCTATCAACAGAAGCTTGACTTTTTATTAACTCGTCTTGACCTTACGAAGCTTCGTGACATATCTTCCTACTATGAAATAGAGTCTCTAATTGAAAAATGCGATCAACAGACTCTTAAACTTATAGTACCTCATCTGGATCTGAGCAAAATTGGTTTTTTTAGCTCCATTAAAGAGATTGCCAAAATCTCCAACGAGGCAAAGGCAGATCTATTAATAAAAACAATTTTTGACTCCATTAAGAGCCGAAACCCTATTTGTAAGGCAGAAGATCCAGAAACCTTATTTATGTCTGGTGCTCAAGAAGCAAATACTCCTACCTCAATTCCAAAGATAGTGCATTATAATTGGGGTACAACACAAAATAATCCTAGAGAAATTTTTAATGGCGACAGTAAACATGATTTACCTTATATTTATTCTTTAGCTAACAACATTAGAGTATATCCAGATTGGCAGCATATATTGTGGGTTAATAATAAAACATTAATCCCAAAAACTATTGAAGTTGTACAAAAATTAGGCATTGAAATAAGAGAAATCTCTGAAATTCCTACTCAAAGATCAGCAATAATTAATACAGTTAGTGAATTTAACCCTCCAAAAGATGCGATAGGTGCGTATAGTACTTCAATTAAGATATTAGTATCAGAAGTTTTTGGTGGTATATCTACCGATATTAACTATGTATTTAAGGACAAGCTTAATGACAAGCAGTTATCAGAACATAACTTTATTGTGCCTCCTGGTCCAGAGAATTACCTAATTATAGCAAAACCAAATCACGCTATTGCTTCAAAATTGTTAGAAGATTTTGAAGAAAGATTTAGTAATGGGTGTCAGAATGGTGAATGCGATACTAACACATGTTATCATCATTTTCACAAAACTACGTGGAATGAGGTCAAAAATGGAAATTGCATTATGCTCCATAATCAACCTAATCAACTAGATTATCAAACTGTAGTGGGAGAAGATGGCACCGAAAGAAGTTGGGCTCAATAAATATAAAAAACTTGGGGAAGGAGGTGAGTCTTAATTCTCTCCTCCTGCCCCTTCCGCTTAATAAGGCCTTGCTTTCTGCTATAGTTATTTGGCAATCCTCAAAATTAAGATTAATTTATATACAAACTATTATATAACTAAGCTATACTTGCATCGTTCAACTTATGCAATGCTTATGTCTTATGCTTTAGAAATTACTGATCTAAGAAAAAAATACTCCGGCGTGCTTGCTTTAGATCAAATTAGTTTGCGAGTCAGGGATGGTAGTTTCTTAGCGTTGCTAGGTAAAAATGGTGCTGGAAAAACTACATTAATCGGAATAATCAGCTCACTGATTCAGAAGACTTCAGGCAAGATTTTAGTTTTTGACTATGACTTTGATAAAAATTCAGACGACATCAAGCCTTTGCTAGGCATCATGCCGCAAGAATTTAATCTATCCGCTTTTCAAAAAGTAATTGATGTTTTAATAAATCAAGCTGGATATTATGGAGTGCCCCGCGCTACTGCTAAAGATAATGCATATAAATACTTAACACTCTTAGATTTATGGAATAAGCATGATCAGCAAGTACGCAGTCTTTCTGGAGGAATGAAAAGAAGATTGATGTTGGCGCGCGCCCTTATTCATGAGCCAAAAATTTTATTTCTTGATGAGCCAACTGCAGGCGTTGATGTTGAAATACGTGCAAAGATATGGCAATTTCTGAGCAACCTCCATCAAAATGAGAAAAAGACCATAATACTAACTACCCACTACTTAGAGGAGGCTGAGAGACTGTGCGATACTGTTGCAATAATTGAAAAAGGTAATATAGTTTTACAGGATGACATGAAGAGAGTGCTCGCAAAAATTAGTGATTATAGCATTACCATGATCATAGATAGAGGTAACGCCTCTAAAGAAGATATCTTGAAATTACATAAAAATATTAAGTTTATTGACGATAATACTATCGAAGTTTCCATCAATAATACGGACAAGTCTTTAAATAAAGTCTTGCAAAGCTTAATGGCTTTGGGTGTTAACATAAAAACCATTAGAAATAATGAGAGTAGTTTAAATTATTTTTTCAATACGCCAAATTAGATGAAAATAAAAGAACAATATATATCTTATATAACAATTGTCCGCAAAGAGATTTATAGGTTTATGCGGATTTGGCCGCAGACTTTTATTCCCTCTATTGTCACTACTTCCTTGTATTTTATTATATTTGGCAAAGTAATTGGCCAGCAAATAAGGCATATTAATGGAGTTGATTTTATAGATTTCATTTTGCCTGGTTTGGTAATGATGTCAGTTATTATGAACTCTTATAATAATGTGGTCTTTTCTTTTTTCGTCGAAAAATTTCATCATAGCATAGAAGAGATTATGGTGTCGCCTACGCCTAATTCCGTAATGCTTTTTGGTTATATTACTGGCGGGGTAGTTCGAGGAATGCTCAGTGGCGCATTAATTTTATTAGTAGCTAACTTTTTCACTGAGGTCAAGATACACGATGTAAGAACAATGATTGTGATTACTATTATAGCATCGATTTTATTTTCAATAATAGGACTAATAAATGGTATTTTCGCTAAAAGCTTTGATGATATTTCATGGATTCCTTCTTTTGTTCTCACACCACTGAGCTATCTTGGAGGTATATTTTATTCAGTCAATGATCTTCCTGCATTTTGGAAAAGTGCATCGTTATTTAATCCTATTTTTTACTTTGTCGATGCTCTCAGGTATAGCATGGTAGATATCAGCATGCTTAAAGTCGGAGCAACCGTGGTAATCGCTTTAAGCCTAACTGTATTTTTTTGGTTTATAGCAATTTATCTACTAAAGAACAAACTAAAACAATGAACTTATACCAATTCCAGCTTTTAACCATTACATCTTCTACTACATCCTAGGTGAATGACTACCTAGCATGTAGGATTAATCCAGGAATTAGTATAACATTAACCTCTCCGATAGTGCGAAATACAGCGGGATCCCCAGCGTAACGTTAAAAGGAAATGTAATAACGAGGCTCATTGGTATGTAAATCGCGGCCTTAGCTTCTGGCAGGGCATGGCGCATGGCAGCTGGTACCGCAATGTAAGATGCGCTGCCGCATAGCACTGCAAGTAATGTTGCCGTGCCAACATCTAAGCCAATTAACCAGCTGATGGTAAGGCCTATACTAGCACCGATGATAGGCATATAGATGCCAAAGAGAGCCAGTGACCATGTGAAGTTTTTTAGGTGATGTAATTGCTTGGCGACCAGCAACCCCATATCTAGTAAAAATAGACATAGGATGCCTTGGAAGGGTACATCGAAAAAGCCAGATACTTTGTCAAAACCAGGTTGCCCCGTAATCCAACCTATGATGAATGCACCGAAGATAAGAAGTATAGGCCCATTAGTAAAAATCTCTCTGGAAGGCTTCTTTTTCTCGTTTTTATGGTCGAGGTTTTTAGGCGCTTTTCTGTGTGCGATGAATAAGCCAGAGAGAATTGCTGGTGCCTCCATGAGAGCGAGGATAGCCACCATATATCCTGCATACGCAACCTCGTGGATTTTCAGAAAAGCAGTGGCAGCGATGAAAGTCACCATGCTGATCGAGCCATAATGAGCGGCAACAGCTGCCGCAGTTGGACGATCGAGATTAGTGGTGAGGCGCAAGATACCGTAGGAGAGAAATGGTAGCAACAAACTGGTAGCGACTCCGGCACAGATAGCCGCAAGTATCTGGGGAGTGAATTCATGCATATTGGCAATTGCTACGCCGCCTTTAAGTCCTATCGCCATCATAAGATAGATAGAGAGATATCGACTGATGCTGTCTGGCACCTCAAGATCAGACTTTATCAAGCCAGATCCGATACCAAGGCAAAAAAACAGAACTGCCGGCGAAAGTATGTTTTGCGATATCAGATGTAGAAATTCCATAAATATCCTTGTTTTTATTGTCAATAAATTAACATTACGATAGAATCTCCTATATTGAAAATTAATAATTTTAATAGATAATATAAAAATAACTCATAGGTTTTGCAATGCCATTTCATGCCGACACACTTCTGCTCAAAAGCTTTATCTCCATTGTTGAAACTGGCACGTTTAGCAGTGCCGCGGAAGCCGTAGGGCGCACACAATCAGCTCTTAGCTTGCAGATCAAGAAACTTGAAGATAGACTGGGTTGTCAGTTATTCGATCGTTCCGGGAGCAAAGTTAGACTTACCGATCAGGGAGAGATATTTCTTGGCTATGCCAAGCGCATTATCCAGCTGCAATGGGAGGTCTATAGCCGCTTGAAGGAGCCGGAGGTTGAGGGAGAGATACGCCTTGGGACTCCGGAGGATTTCGCCACACATTATTTACCGGATGTACTCTCTACTTTTCGCCAGCACCATCCACGCGTACAGCTTAATGTATCGTGCGATCTTACCCTAAATCTTATTGAAGGTTTCCGACGCGGCGATTACGATATGATATTAGTGAAGCGCGATCCGAAAGCCGCAAAAGGCGGAACAAAAGTTTGGCGAGAACCCCTAGTGTGGGCTGCTTCTGATCGCCACAACCCGGAGGAGCCACTGTCTCTTATATTATCGCCACAACCCTGCATTTACCGCGCTCGGGCGCTTGCTGCACTTGACAAAGCTAAAAAACCTTGGCGCATCAGCTATACCAGCCCTAGCCTTGCTGGTACTATTGCCGCTGTAAAAGCGGGGTTAGGTATCGCTGTATTGCCTGCTAATATGTTGCCTAACGGAATTTACCCGATGCGCGAAGCAATTAAATTACCCGAGCTAGCCGATGCAGAAATTGCACTCATGAAGCGTAATGATTTATCTAAAGCTTCCGAAATGTTTGCTGACCATATCATCTATAGCTTGGAAAATGGGTTCTGTCGCATGTATTGCTAAAGTGTAATATACTCTAGCTTTTAACCATTACATCGTCAGGGTGTCGCTCGGGCCTTAAATATACACGTTGCCTATGAGGCTATCATCAGTGCCTGGTATTTCAAGCTGAGTATGAGTAGAGGAGTAATTACCAAATTGCTCACCGCCTCGACCCATAGGCAAATCTTCGGAAGGTGGCTCCCCACTCCCTACCTAAAACGAACTCATTCTCTGTTTTTAAGATGACGTGTAAATGCAGTTTATATGCTTAAATCTTTGTTTTTATTGACAGCATAGATTAATTTTATTAATATATTTTTACTTTTTTATTTTTTTATTAATATATTTAGTTAGTACTACCATGTCTCTGAGTGATAAAATTTTAGAAGCCCAAAGTCGACAACAACCATATATAAATCTTACCAACCAAAAGTATCAATTATCTGAAATTTTCAGCGAAGAAAATATAGGGCTTTATCAAAAAATAAAACTAAAGTCATTATACGCTCGCTTGGACAAACTAGAGCTAAATGAGAAATTCGGCGAGCAACTCAATTCGCTTACCAGAGCAGGATTTAGAGAGGTGTTCGTATTTTGCAATCAAGAAGATTCAAATCTCACTCAAGAAGACTTTCAAGGCTTTCTCGAAGCCTATAAAATACGTATTAATCTGCGTATTGCTCCGGTATCTGCTGATAATGTTGAACAAATAAACATAGACACTATTGGCCAAAAAGATTTTCTAGGCTTCGATAAGATCGAAAATTATCAGCTTATCTATCGCAATGGCTGCAAAGTTGATCTATTGAATAGCAACAAAAGCGATCAAATCATAAGTAATAACCATCAAGAATACAAAGCAAAAATAGCGGGAAATTATGAATTTGGTGTTAAAGAACCGCAATATATAATCTCAAGCTCTGATTCTAATTTGAGAGAAAGTAAAAGCTCTGTCATCCAGCCTGATCTAAGTGTTGAGTCGCAATTACAACTGGAGATTTCAAACGACATAGATGTCGATCTATCTCTAAATCAAGAAATAAGCCAGGAAAATGAGCTAGATATCGACCAAGACCAATTAGCAAATAAATTTAAGGAAAGGGAGGCATATACGTACGCCTTAAAAAAAATTAGAGGTCAATTTACCGAACCCAATTTGCTTGGTGTACTTAGTGATAATAACCAATCGAACGTGATTTATAGTATTTTTAATAGCGATGCTACGATTGAATATATTACTCAAAAGGCTTTGGATTTAATAATTCCACATATATCATTATTTGGTTCTGGAATTAACATAAATAACCTACCAATAGGATTAGGTTTTAAGGATGGGATAATATTCGCTTCCGAACAAAGACTTGATTCTATGCCCATAAATGAATTTACTGTTAACTTAGATTATATTTCTACTTCTATAAGCGATCCATTAAAATATTCTTGGCTATATTTTGCAAGCAAAGGAAGCATTTCTCTTAATGACTTATACGGTAGCGAAGATTGCCCTAAAATATTTGGCCAAGACCAACATCCTGGAATCGATAATATCTTAGGTGATTCTAGACTCGACATTCCATATAATCATAGGTTTATAAAATACACTGTTGATCCTGTACGGCATACTCCCTCATACACCTACAAGAATATAGCTATCGTACAATCAATTTGCGTTGATAATGTATGCGAATATGAGACTATGAGCTACGATACCTCACACATAAACTTCTATATTAGTACTAAAGGAGAAGAACTAGATGAAGGCAATATATTTCCACATCTGCTATTCTATAATTTATCCCTTGCTGACCGTAAGACATTGAGAGACATATGGCATAAATTAGAAGAACGAGGATTAGGAAAAATATTTACCAATATACTCCTAACTAATAAGATAAATGATGGTGGTTGCCTGTTAGAGGAACAAGCAAGAATTTTTCTAGATAAATTATTTTATGAAATTTTGCCCATCCCCGGCGACAACCATAAGCAAGAATTTTTTAAAGAAATACTATCGATATTTAATAAGTGGGATCCTTATAGAACTCAAAATATGGGTCAAACTTCGATCGAAGATGTTTTTGAGGGTTTGAACGCATCATATCAAAAATTCCAGGAATTCTTAGTAGTTGAAGATATTAAAAGCGAAGAACAGAGATTAGAGCTAACTAATAAACTTCAAATATTACTCGCAAAGCAGTTAGCATCTGCAGAATCATATAAAGTGACTACCAAGAGGATATTTTCTATTCTTGAATTAAATTCAAAAAATGGTGGTAGCCTTAGCGAGCAGATAGAATATTTAAGCTCAGACGGCAATGCAGTAGCAAAAGACCCCAAGGCCGTTGCAAAAGGCGAGCAATTCAATCAAAATGTTATACATAGCTCTATTGAAACATATTCAATAAATGCTCGTTCAGAAGACGTAAATATAAAGGCATTATCTAAAACCGATCAGAGTAGCGATCCAGCAGGAGTGTTTTACCTGGCTATGAGATATTTAGCAACCATCGCCCCACACCAAAGGGCAAGTATCGATACATATGCAGAATATTTTAAAAGTATTAGTGCGTTTAGTGCAATTACTCTAAAAGAGGGATGTGAACCATTTTCTCACTACCTTAAGGTGGCAGAACTTAAAACTTCCGAGTATGTTGAGCATACACTACCTGATCATAGACAGTATAATATTCCAATTTTTTCTGTTTTCGATCGGACTAAGAAGGTAAAATTAAATAAGTTAGAATATAGAATAGCGAAATCATTTTTCAATGATTTGAATAAAAAGCTATTAGCAACACATGGTAATTGTGTTGTAATAATCACTGATCAGAGTGGTTTTGATTTATACACTCTCAGTTGGCGTTACCTACAAAAAATAGAAAAAACCGCATACTCTCTATCTTCCGAAATAGAATCAAAAATCATGGAATGGCATTCCCATAATTCTATTTTCAACGGAATAATAGGCGGCCTAGTGCATGATATACGTTCCATTTATAGATGGTATAATAACCAGCATGAAATTTCTCTACATATCAGAGATATAATGGACATATCTTCTCCTTGGCCTTATCATATTGCTGACATAGAAGGTCTTTTTAAGGATTTAGAAGCTCAAGCGTCTGAAGATGCTAATAAGCTAACTAATCTTCTGGGTAATGCAAAAAAACATGCTTTTATTGGCCAGTGCTATGCACCTATTGGGGTAACTACAGCAAATGGAGACTTAGTAAACAGCTTCACAACTTCACAAGCGATTGAAAACTTGAGGATGCTTACTCTTAACATAATTTCTTCCTCAGGCCCTTACTATGATAAGCAATATCCAGATCAAGAGTTTTCGTCTTATTCCGCACTTCTAAGCATTCTTTTTGCGGAGGTAAAATTTCATACCCCTATAAAAGCTAAGTCTGCATCGCTAGAAGTAGAAGAAGATTTCAACAAAAAAACAGCGCTTCTCAAAAAAAAGATAACACTAGAACCAAAATCTGCAGAAGTAAAATACAATGAAGAGTTGCACCAGAAAATGGTAGCTAAGTTTTTACGGATTTTTGAGCAGAACCAAGAGTTTAAATTTGGCGAAGTTATTGCTTTGGGGTTAATCGCTAATTTTAACGAGCAAATCGCTGATGAAGCAATAAAACAAGCAAAAGAATTACATAAATACAATGGATATCTTTATCAGATATTTAGGGTGCTACTTGCTTCTTCATCGGGTTTAGGACTAACGGGACTAGATGAGCTAAAAGCTAGGGTTGGAAACATCACTAATAATCTCCGCTTATTAACCGAAGAAATAGAGATAGCTGATGGCTCCACTAAAGTTCATGAGTTTTTAACCAACCATGGTAAATCTCCTGAAAATCTGGTTTTCTTTGCTTCATGCTTCAGACATCACCAAGAAATCAACGTTGAGCAATTAAAAGAGTTCCTTAATAAAATTGCTCAATTATCTCCTGAGATAAAAGGCCAACTTCTAGATAGCATAGCCCTTGTGCAGCTACCATTTATAAATAGCACTATCGTTTCTAACGACGGGTTCCCTGAGCTGTCAATTGATATTTTAGGGAATACAGAAGAGCTAACACACATAATTGAACAAGCAAAACCTCATTTCATATCCTACGAAAAGCAATCTAGATTCAATGAAGTGCCTAAAGTAAAATTACAGAACACTAAACCAGATTTTAGCACTGTAGAGAAAAAATATAATATAACATTTAGTGATAAATTAAAATCTTTGAGTTTTTCAGGGTTAAGACAAGAGCTCATTAAAGATTCGAACTATATAACAAATAACATAAATGGCCGCGTGCCTTGGGAGTTATTGATTGGTATATCATCTAAAATCCTGGAGTTTGACTTTGTCATGGCAATGTTTGTAAGTCAATCTACTCATGAAAAAGGTTGGTTATCTGATCTAAATAGATCTATGGATTTCTTATTTAATCCAGATAAAAAACTAAGCAAACAAATAAGCCAGCTTTCTTATAATAAAATCTATCTTGATGGTTTGCTGAGTGCATGCGCAGAAGAAGGCGATAGAAGCAAGTTATTTGATTTGCTTATGAGCGAGCCGCGAATACCTTATGCTGAGCAGAAGGATGTCTTGATTTATTTAAAATCACTCCCCGTGCATAAAATGAAGGAACTCGGATTTAGCCTAGTTGAGTTTTTGAGTTTAATACCTAAGACAATTTACATTGATAATTTTGCTCTTTTAAAACAAGCAACTAATTTCGTCCTAAATAATCCAAACGAGCTAAACTTGCATGAGTTTTATCAACTTATCGGGCGAGTAGCAATTTTCAAAGATAAAGCAACTGTATTATTTGATAAAGTATTTAAATATTATAATGAACATAAAGATTTAAGCATTATCAAATTTATAGCAAATCTAAATAGTAAGGCCTCAAATTTTGATAAAATCATTGCATGGCTAACCAACCTTCAAGCAGTAGATATAAAGCAGATTACCAACAACCCAAATGTTGATTTAAAACAACTATTTAAGATAGTAGATATAGAGAAAATCAAAATAGTAGCTGATATTATTTTATCATTAGATCATAAACTCAGTAAAGATCAGTATGATAAGATAATAAAATATATCACAAAACATGATTTATATGAAGCTAAACTGATTAAATCATATCTTCTAGCTCCAGGTGTTGCTCAAGACCTTAAAACTGCGCTAATAATCGATAATCTAAATGCCTTGGAAAAAGGGCAAGTTATATTTTCAGAGAATAATCTTGAGAGATACTCTTATGATTCAAAGCGCGTAAATGATAAAATCAGTAAAATTATTTGTAAGACAGAATTAGCTGATAAAAGTAGCATTGAGGCTGCTGATGCTAGACAATATTTATTATACGAAAGCTTTGTTGCAGTAATGACAAAAAGCAAATCTTATAAAGATTTTAATTATAATCAACTACGTGATAAATCACATACTCTCAAACATCAACACATGCTACAAAAAGGTGCCAGTGAAGCGCATCTAAGAAGCATTGATTTAGAATTTATAGCCCTAAGCATTGAAGTTATGTATAGGGAAATCGGTAAATTTCCGCGTGATACACAGATATTAAGCGTATTAAATGCTATTATAAACGAACAGCATTTAATAGAAGAAATAGCAACTGGCCAAGGAAAAAGCATGATCACAGCGCTCCACGCTGCTTATCTATGGTTTATCGGACAAACTGCTGACGTTACTAGCTCAGCTAGAGATTTAGCTGCTAGAGATTTAAAGCAATTTGCACCATTCTATGATGCGCTTGGCATTATGCATGGTGATGCTATCATCACTCCACAATCTTTACCAATAGATTATAAAAAAGGTGGAGTAAATTATGCAATACCTTCAGATTTAGCACTATTTAGAGCAGATAGAGAATTTCATAGCAATAAGCATGATGTTTCTCTTAATACAGATGTTAGCATTGTCAGTGATGAAATTGATGCTACACTAACATCTGATGTAAATTTTAAATTAGCTACACCTTTAATAAATACTAATCAGCAAGAAACCAGAGTATTATTTAGCTATATTCTCGATTTTACTGAGTCGCCTGTATTCAAAAATTCGAATGTTTCTCGCGCTGATGATGTTAGGAATCTACAGTTATTCTTAGAATACCAATTTGAGAAATATGATTCTTCTTTCCATTTTCCACTAAATATTGTGCAACTTGATAAACTTAAAAGAAGTACTGATAAAACAGCTAATGCCCTTTACAATCTAAATCAAGCTTTAGTCAAGTGTGAAAGTGATAGAAGCGAGCTTTTCGATAAACTCCTTGATTCAGTATCAATAGCAAGGAATTTAGAAAAAGGTGTACATTTTGTAGTATTACCTTGTGAAAAAGATCAGAACAAAATGCTTAAAGCTATCCCAATAGTTAAAGACCAGCCAAGTAAAGATACCGTGTTTGGTGAGGGGGTGCAAGCATTTTTACACCTGCTTCTTGAGCAACAAAAACCTGAGTGGTTCATGAAATTTGAGGTTTCTCCCCCTACTGCCACAATATTTAATATTAGTCCAAAAAATTTCTTTGATTATTATCGTTTGACTGATGGAAGGAGCGTCGGACTTACTGGAACAGCAGGTAGCAAGATAGAATTACAAGAGTTTTTTGCTATTAATAAGATGACTGCCTTCTCTATACCAAAATTCGAGGAGGATAAAAAAGTATTTTTATCAGACTTAGAAGTAGATAATTTGGAATTACAATATACGGCAACTATAGAAGTTCTAAGAAATATCACTTCAGGTCGTCCAGTGCTGATATTCTGCGAATCAACCAAGCATGCTGAAGGAGTATATAATTTTATTACCTCTAAATATCGTCATGTGCAGTTATATGCATCATCACCTTTGGATACTAACAGCCTCGCAGTAGTTCTAGAGAACGCTGGTACAAATAATATAATTACTGTAACCACTCCTATGCTCGGACGCGGAACAGATTTTTCAACAAAACATACTGATGGCTATTTTGCTATTAATCTATGTACAGATATTACTTTTAACACCCTGTGGCAGATTTATGGTCGTATAGCAAGGAATGGGGATAGGGGCACGGCTGTGTCAATTTTTAATAGAGAGCTCTACGCCACAGGCGTAGATACACCAATGAAACATATGGAATATGTCTCTAGTGCAGAAAAACATATGCGTACGTGCTCGCAACCATTAACTGATATACTAAAGTATTTCGGCAATATTAACCACGATAACACTTTTAGCGCTATTCTAACTAATGAGTTTATTAGCAAGGCTTGGAAAAAATTGCTTGAAGAAAACGACAAAGCATCACCGCAGGATAAGAGGCAACTATCTGAATTACAAGTTGCCTTAGTTGAAATTATCAAAGAAAAACACCCTGAAGCAAGCAAAGGTCTGGATATCTATTTACAGAGTCTTGATAGCAATCATCTTGAGTCTTTGTATGTCAGTAATTATTCTATCTCTTATGTAGTGCAATCTTACTCCATCTATAGTATGGCATATAGTGGTGCTGTGTTTAGCTATATAAATTTTAATAAATACAAATCTCTGGTAGATCATCTATCTTCAACTACGCCTGTTATCTTTGTTGAAAAACCACAGCATGGTACGGAATATGCAACGTTTTATCATAATTATATTCAAGCTAATAATGTCAAGATGTTAACTCATGTATTTACTTTGAGCAAACAGGAATTTGTATTATCTCTTCCTTTTAAATTTTATTTTAAGTCCAAAACAGCTATAGAGAACTCAAGATTTGATGAAGTAACATTTACTATATCACATAACGGTCAGATAGTAGCTCATCTTGAAAACAATAATTCAATAGAGATACTATCAAAAAATCACGATAAAAATGGGATATCTATAGAGTTAGAAAATAAAATTAAATCATATCAAAATGCTGAGTCTGAATTTATATCTTTTTCTGAAGATGAAAAAGAAGAAGTGTTTAGCTATCTTCGGCAGAAGAAAGGAGTTGTGTATAAGTTTAGTCTTAATGGCGAAGGGTCTATAGGTCCACTAATGATAACTGAATTTAAGCGTACATTTAAGGCCTACCAAACTTTTGCTAATAGTGCAGAAGTTGATAAAATCGGTGAAGTGATCGATAACTTCAAGGGTATTCAAGAGCTCGATCTAACAGATTTAGAGCACGGCAAGTACCAAGCAATTAAAATCTCGACTAAAGTAACATCAGAAGCTTCGCACCTAGAGTCAATCTTAACCGACGGTAGGTTTTTATTTTGGATTAATCGCGGCGGCGGCGTGGATTATCATGAAACTGGCATTAAAATTTTCAAGATCATTAAAGACATAGAAACAGTAAAATCTGTCTTAACCTCCTTAAAGGTAGAAAAATCTCAAACGGATACCCGAGAAGCTATTTACTCTTTATTAAGACAAGATGGCGATCGGACTGTGCCAAACTTCACTCTTGTGAAGATGGATCCACAAAAAATAGGTAACTGTGGCTGGGTACAGATTAAGGCCATGCTAAAGGCAATTGGCATTGTAGGTCATATGGATAAAGCATTGAATGATTTGCCAGATGTCAATAGCCAAGGATGGCAAAAAATCCTCAAAAGCTCTAATGAAATTTACAAAGACTTTACCACCTTTGACCGCATGTTCCGAGCTGAATCTTTACTTTATTCTATTGACCCTAACTTTGATCCTCAGTTATTGGATGCAGAAGGAAAAAGAGAAATTGACGAGATACGCACATTAATTGGTAGTCCTGTTCCACAGGATCTTCTCGAAAAAGTTACTATCAAACTAGAAGGTACTGCTGAAAGGTATGTCAATACAATCTATGAAGGCATCTACCGCTCTACTTTAAGCAAGCTCCAATTAGAAGTAGCTTTCTCTTCAGAAATGGGCAGGTTATTGCAAAAAATTGCTTCTCCTGAAGTTGCTAAGAACCTGCTTAAAAGCTTTCAAAATGCCTATATCGGCGATTTTACCGAGCTAAATAAGATCTACAACGATATTAAAAACAAGGCAATAAATGACAAAGATAAACAGGGTATGATATTAAAATACATCATTGAATTTGCTGTTTCTGGGGTGATTGAAATGGAAGAAATCCAAGATAAGCTTGATTTAGCAACAACTTGCGTTAAGGAAGAAGGCCAGTTTGATGAAGATTGCGTAATACTATCTTTTACAAACGACCATTGTTCTACTGCAGGAGAGATATCAGATCTGAGTTGTGCTATAAATTAGAGGGGCTGGAGATATAAGTCTAAATAAGGATTGCAAGGCAGGAGGCGAGTGAAAAATGACTGATAATTATTTGACTTCGATTTCTTCTGAAACAAGCTCAACATGCTTTGCAAAAAATGCTGCGCCAATAGCAAGTACAGAACGAATACCATGCTGTTTGAATGTTT
>Ga0075163_10006426_pt1 | contig 15573 bp, 11 predicted proteins | sample JI1023141ADNA_FD_71478 | JGI IMG/M metagenome (GOLD analysis project Ga0075163, IMG submission 71478) | Wastewater effluent complex algal communities from Wisconsin, to seasonally profile nutrient transformation and Carbon sequestration -... | ecosystem: Engineered > WWTP > Effluent > Algae... | reverse complement strand
ACCCATGTTTATTATAACGATGAATTGATTGATGAAAAATAGGCTGGGAAATGGTTTGAAACTTGTCCTCTGGGCAAGTTTCTTTTTTAGTAGTATTCCTTGTTTCGCCCAAATTCCGGGTGTTGCTGAAGCGCGCACGCTTTATCCGGATGCAAGTGCTGTTTATCTCAATAAATCGCAGGAGTATAAGATTTTCGTTGAGAACACCAAGTTAACAGGTGTATGCACCATGCGCGAACAGATTTTTATAAATAAAGAATCCGGATTAAGCTTTCAAAAAGAATCCATTCCCTCTAATAGTTTTGTTGTTGCATCCGACATCAAAGCATTCACATTTGTTCCCAATAACAAAAAGTATGAAAAGAAAGAAGTACAGAAAATTGATTTAAACAATGATCTGGGAAGAAATTCATTTTATGATGATCAGAAATCCTATGATTTTGTTTATCCTTCTGTTCAGCCGGGTGCTGTTTTAGATCTAACATATCAGCTGAAATATAACGAACCTCGTTTTATGGGTACACATTATTGGTTAGATTTTGTTCCCTGTTTAAAAAATGAATTGGTTATTTCGGTTCAGAAAAACATCGCTATTGCGTATAAACTTTTTAATTGTGAAAATAAAAATATTGTTTTTACAAAAGAAGAGAAGAAAAATGAAACCATCTACCGATGGACATTTCAATCAGATGGCTCCGGGATTTATTATGACGATGCGCCCAATTTTAGATATTATGAGCCACACCTAGTTTTTTATGTTACCAATTATATGGTGGATGGAAAAAATGTGGAGCTTTTGGGGAAACCGATGAACTTGTACAAATGGTACAGCGATTTGCAAAAAAATCTCAACCAAACAGAAGACTTAAAACTAAAACAGATTACGGATAGTCTGGTTGCAAATACTACTTCGGAAGCTGAAAAGGTAAATAAAATATTTTATTGGGTGCAAGATAATATCTCGTATGTGGCTTTTGAAGATGGATTGGGTGGATTTATTCCGCGTGATGCAGGATTGGTTTGTACTCGGAAGTTTGGAGATTGTAAGGATATGGCAAGCATTATTAACGAAATGCTCCGATTTGCAAATGTAAAATCGTATTTGACGTGGATTGGTTCCAGAGATATTCCATATACCTATACCGATGTTCCTACGCCTAGTGTGGATAATCATATGATTACTTCTTATCTGGATAAAAATGGTGTTTGGAACTTTTTAGATGCAACCGGGAAACACGCACCACAAGATTTGTATACTTCTTTTATTCAAGGAAAACAGGCTTTAATTGGAGTTTCTGCAGATAGTTTTTTGATTGTGACGGTTCCAATCAAAGATGCAAGCGTGAGTCAAACAATCGATTCGATTACCATTGATATTAAAGATAACTTTGTGAATGGTAAAGGCAAAGCAGTACTTTCCGGCTATGATCAACTGGAATACATCTACGCGACCGAACATTTGAATGCGGATGAAAAAGAGGTCTTTTTTAAAGGATACTTCGCAAAAGGAAGTAATAAGGTTAGCTTCTCTGATATAAATCAAAGTCCGTTTGACCGAACAAAACCGCTTACGATTCACTACAAATTTTCCGTGCCGGATTATGCCCGAAAAAATCAAAATGAATTGTACATTAATTTAAATATGGATTTAGGTTTAGGAGTGGAACAAGTTCCAGCATCCAGAAAAGTACCACTGAACATTAAACATAAAACTAAAAAAATAGTGGTGACCATTTTAAACGTTCCTCCAGGTTATAAACCTGAATTTATACCCGAAAACAAACGTTATGAAAACGATGTAGCAGGATTTTCATCGGAGTATACTTTTAAAAACAATCAAATCATTCTTAAGAATGAAATCTATTTCAATATTTTAATGCTCGAAGTGGCTGATTTTGATAAGTATAATAAAGTCTTATCGGAGTTAATTAAATCAAACAAACAAGCTGTATCACTTATAAAACAATAATCCCATGATTTTCAAAACGAAACTAATCACATCGCTGTTGCTCCTTTTAACATTGCTATCTGTTGCACAAGTCAGCACCGATTTTGCATATAAAAAGTATACCTGGGATCCGAATCCTAAATTGCATACGTTGTCTGACAAAGAAAAAGAAGGGAATTACATCATCCTGAAAGATAAAATTATGATTGAACAGGTGTATGAAGCTTCCGGCCAATTAGTAGAGTATTCTACACGTCACACCATTGTTCATTTCAATAATGAAAAAGGAATTGAAGAAATGAATAAAATTTATGTTTCCTATGCAAATATATTAGAGGAAATGGATTTGAAAGGACGCACCATCACCTCCGAAGGAAAAATTATTCCTTTGAATAAAAGTTCCGTAAAAAAAGTAGACAATATTGAAAATGCAGGTGCATTCCTCATTTTTGCAATGGAAGGAATTGATAAAGGCGGAGAGATTGAATATTTGTATACAAATAAAAAATCTTTTAGTGGTAGCTCTTCCTGGACATTACAAGATGAAGTAATCCGAAAAAATGTTTCCGTTGATATTTATTCTCCTTCAAATTTAATTTACGAAGCAAAAGGCTATAATGGCTTTCCTCAGTTCGAAAAGGATACGACTTTGAAGGATAAAAATCACATCTACACCTCTGTTGATTATATTAATGCGTTAAATGAAGAGAAATATTCAACATATGATGCCAATAAAATGCGTTTTGATTATCAGTTAACATACAATACATCAAAAGGAAAAGCAAGATTATATTCTTGGGAATATTGCGGAACGGATATGTATTCCGGAATGTTCAGTTTTGAAAAATCAGAAACCAAAGCCATTGATAAACTTATTTCTAAGTTAGGACTGGCGAATATGAAAACGGATGAGTTAAAGATAAGAGCGCTGGAACAATTCATGAAAACAAATATTAGTCTTGCTGCGGAGCGCGTATCTGTGGATAAGATGCTGGATTTGAAATATGGAAATGAAGCAGCATTGCAACGTTTATACATCGGAGCCGCTAAAGCATTAAACATTCCGATCGAGTTGGTGCTTACAACAGATCGCACAAGCAGAAAATTTGATAGTAATTTTCCTTCCTGGAATAATTTAAGAGAATACTTAACGTATTATCCTAGTGTTGATATGTATCTTTCTTGTTCTAATTATTCGAGCAGACTTGGTTTTCCTCCTCCGGAATTAACGAACAACAAAGGGTTGTTTATTAAGGAAACGGTTGTTGGTGATATCAAAGCTGGAATTTCAAAAGTGAAATTTATTGAGCCTCCTGTTTATACAAAATCTTATAATAATCTTACTGAATCTGTTGTTTTTAATGAAGAAACATTAACACCAACGGTTTCTATTAAACAGGAATTTGTAGGGTATTCTGCTTTTTATATTCAGCCAAGCATTTTTTATATCGAAAAAAATCAGATTACTGAATTAATGGATAACCTTTCCAAATTTATTGGAACAGAAAGTATTGTTAAATCATCAAAATATTCCGGTGCCGAGCAAGCCGATATTCTTGTCAACCCTTTTGTAATTGAATCAGTGGTGGAAACACCCCAATTGATGGAAAGTGCCGGAAATAAGTACCTTTTTAAAGTTGGAGCATTAATTGGTTCGCAAGAAGAGTTGTATCAAGATAAAGCGCGTCAGGCAGATGGTGAAATTACTTACACCCATAGCTTTACACGTGTATTGGAAATCAAAATACCCAAAGGGTATAAGATTAAAAATATGGATGATATCATCATCGATAAAAAGTATACTGCAAATGGCAAGGTGGTTTCCAGTTTCGTTTCCGGATACAAGCTGGAAGGAGATGTTCTGAAAATTAATGTCTATGAGGATTATCAGGCAATAACTTATCCGAAAGAAAAATTTGAAGAATTCAGAACAGTTATCAATGCCGCTGCCGATTTTAATAAGGTGGTTTTAATTTTTGAAAAACTATGAGAATTACCCTTTTAATTTTATTCATTTGCTTCGGCTCAATTTTGAAAAGTCAAAGTGATTTTTCCTATTTCTATAATCAAGGACAGGAGAAATTTGTAAACGGTAATTTCAATGAAGCAGCTACTGCGTTTAGTTCAGCACTTAAAAATAAGTACTCTGCAAAAAATGATTATGCCATCGCAAATGCGTACAAAGCTCGCTCCTTTTGTAAAATGGAGTTGGGGAATTTTTCAGCAGCCATTGCTGATATTTCAGATGCGATCAAATTGAAACCTGAATTTTCTGAATTATACCTTGCCCGAACAATCATTCACTTGCGTGCAAAACAATATGATGAATCCATCAAGTGGGCAAACGAAGGACTTCTTCTGAAACCGGAGTACGAGGATTTGATCCTAATGAAAGTAAAAGCGAAAATCTCCAAAAAAATGTATGTGGAGGCATTGAATGATGCGGATACTCTTTTAAAAATAAACCCTCTGAATATTGAAGCATGGAATATGAAAGGTTCGGCATTGCAGCGACAAAAGAATTATCCAGGGGCAGCTGAAGCATTCAGTAAAACCATTTTAATTGACCCGCAAAACATTGCTGCATTTTACGATCGAGGCATTTCGTATGCGCATATGAAAGATTTTGAAAAGGCGCTTGTTGATATAAACAGAGGAATGGAGATTGATTCTTCTGAAAGATGGATCGGATATAATAACATCGCCTACTTTGTTAAGTTTGAACAGAAGGATTACCAAGGTGCAATCGAACTTTTTGACAAGGCGATAAAATTAAATCCAACATTTGCTTATGCATATTGTAACAGAGGGTATGCTAAAATTCAATTGAATGATTTGAAAGGAGCACGAAAAGACATTACAAAATCATTGGAGTTATACAGCGGAAATTCCTATGCCTATAAAACGTTTGCACAATTGCTTTTAGCTGAGAAAAAACAACAAGAAGCATGTGTGAAATTGAAAAAAGCAATTGACCTGGGTTATACCGAAGAATATGATGATGAAGTAATAACCTTGATGAAAGAGAATTGTAAGTAATTTACATTACGCTTTTTTAAGTACGTATAAATTATACAATACATCCCCATTTTTTAAACGGTTATACGCTCTGGAATGAACTGTCACAAAAAAGCTGTGAATCCTTCTGGGAAATAAACCTGGAAATTTGGTAGCCAGTGGATATTGTTTCCGACTGTGTTTTTCGATTGCGGCTACCACTTCTTTATTGACAGTTTCAACCGCATGTAAGGTTAGTCCGCTTTCCAAAATCATTCTTTCAACTTCCTCTAATTCGTTTTTTCGAATCATATCACCAAATACAAAACTCGCATCTTCTTTCATCATGGATACCACATTCTTGAAAAAGAGTAATCGGGAAGAATACCGATGTGAAGATTCAAGATTCACAACAAGGTCGAATTTTTTATCCGTATGAAAGGCAATTGCATCGGCTGCGATAAATTTTCCTTCAGGAACAAACCGTTTTGCCAAACGAATGTTTGCGGAACTTAAATCAACGGCAGTGATATCGGTAAAGTGAAAGTAGTTTTTCAACACATAGCAACCGCCTCCTCTGCCACAACCAATTTCTAAAGCTGCTTTATTTTTGGTATCCAAGATAAGAGCATTGCCAATCAGTTTTATGTAAAGCGAAATGTGGTGACGGTCGGTTTCATCTTCCGGTTTTATTTCTTTAGACACAATGCCCTCGTATCCCAAATTCATAAACTTCCTTTTGTTGCCGAGGAAGTAATCAATGGTTGCAGAGCTTTGATAAAGTGCTGAAAAAAATCCTTGTTTCATTATTGATTAAATGTATACGAAGATATTAATATAATTCTTTTTAATCGAAGGATTATAGCGTACATTTGATAGAACACTAAAACTACATAAGATGAAGAAAAACATACTCGTATTCGGATTTGCTTTTATTGGCGCTTTTGCCTTTGCGCAAACATCACCACAAATTTTCACCAGCTCAGGACCTTTTGTTGTTCCTTCTGGTGTTACCTCTGTTACTATTGAAGTAGTTGGTGCCGGTGGTGCCGGTGGTGGAAATGGTGGTGGCGGAGGTGGAGGCGGTGGCTATGCCAAAGGAGTGTATACCGTTACTCCATTAACCACTCTTGCTGTTTTGGTAGGTAGCGGTAGTGGAACCTTATCCGGTATTTCTAGTTTAGGAATTACTGCTTCTGCAGGTAGCGATGGTGGTTCTGTTCCGAATCCAACCATTGGTGGCGGTGGAACCGGAGGAACAGGAACCGGTGGAACGATTTCTAACTTTACCGGAGGAACCGGTGGTGGTGGCTATTGGACGTATTTTGGTGGTGGCGGTGCGGGTGCTGCAGGTGCTTCCGGCAATGGTTCGAATGGCGGAAATACAATCGCGTGGACAGGAATGTGCATGACTCCCGGTGGAGCGGCTGGTATCGGTGGTGGTGCTCCAGGAGGAAATGGTGGAAAAGGTGCTGGTTTTACAGATGTTGCTTGTAATGTAACCGATGCTGCTGCCGTTGGTGTCAACTATGGTGGTGGTGGCGGTGGTGGAAATGGTAACGGTGGTGTTTCTATGAATGGGGCACCGGGATATGTTATCATCTCTTGGACAACAACCGGAATTGAATCGCAAGCATTAAATACACTTGCTGTTTTCCCAAATCCTTTTATTGATAAAATAACGGTTGCAAATACTACCGGAAAAGAAAACTATGAGTTGATGAATGCACTCGGACAAATTATTTGGAAGGGGAATGCAATTGAACAACAGAATTTTTCTGATCTCACCAAAGGCGTTTACATGTTGAGAGTCATAAATGACGATTCGATTCAACTTGTTAAGTTGGTGAAGGAATAAATAATTTACGAATTCTTGTTAAAACAAAAAATCCTTACATCACTGTAAGGCTTTTTTTATTAAAATACCTTCTGGCCTTTGCCTGTTGTAATAAAGCTCAACAAACTTTTTTGAATCAATGCTGTCCAACCATTGGAGCAATCGGTATAACATTCAACTTTTGGATTCAAACCCAAATGTGTCAAATGGATTTCAGTTTTATTGTTTACTTCTGAAATTTCAAAACAAATTTTAGTTCCCGTCCATTCGCTTGGATCATTCGTAAAGCTAAGTTTGCTCTCTGTCACCAACCATACTACTTTTTTGTTTGGAATCAATTCCACTACTTTCTGTTTTGAATAATGGAATGGTGCCATCTCATACGTAAACTCATCATTGATATTCACTGTATGGCCTTTTATTTCTCCTTGCCACCATCCTGCAGGATTATTGATTGCATGAAAAACGTCCTTTGGACTTTGCTCAACTACGATTGTTGTTGTAAAATCAGTTAGGTTCATAGAATGCTCTTTTTTAATGATTGAGTTTTAACTTTCTGTAGTATTATTTTTTCAAAAGTGCAACTTGCCCGATATGATATTGCATGTGATTGGTGCGACCTACAACAACGTTTATTCTGTTGCGGTGTGGTTCCTTTGCAAAATCTTCTTCCGAAACAGATGTATGTCTTTTAAACCAATCATCCGGACTCAATTTCTGAAAATGTGTCACTAATTTTGTATTAATGGTTCTCCAGTTTTCTCTTAATTCTTTTGTTGAAGGAATAGATGAAACCGTTTTATCTGCTTTGATTAAAAAAGGTTCGTCTAAATGAGGAAAAGCTTGTCCTTCAAAGTCGAGTAGGGGCAACATCTTATCGTGTACTGCAGTTAAATGCCCCAATAAATAGATCCCTCTATTTCTGCCTGGAGCAATTTCTTGTTCTAATTGTTCGTCTGTAAGCCCGTTAAATAATTTGTCTGCTGCCTCTATTCTCGAGTTCCAGGCATCCAAAACCGATTTTACTATTAATTGCTTTTGTGCTTCCATGTTATCTGTTTTTAAGTTTTCGGAATCAAAGGTAAAGAATTAAACTTGCAAAATGCAAGTTTAGTCTAAATTATTTTTTTTACCTTTACATTTATAAATGAAAAAGCGGATAAAAGATACCCTTGAAAAACGATCGGATTGCCCAATTTCCTGCACCATGGATGTAGTAGGCGATAAATGGTCGTTGCTGATAATCAGAGATCTGATGTATCTTGGAAAAACGAGCTACAATGAATTTTTAAGCTCCAGAGAAAATATTTCCACCAATATCCTCAACGATCGATTGATCCAACTCACCGAAGATGGATTTATTACCTATACAGGATCCGCCAAGCGAAAAAAATATGAGCTGACTAAAAAAGGATTGGATTTAAAACCAGTTCTGGAATCTATTGCTTTGTTTGGAATGAAACACTCTTCAGCCGACAAAGAATTTTTAAAGCATGTAAAGAAAACAATGAAGTTGTAAGGTCAATTACTTTCCGAACCTGCGATCTGCACCTTCTCCTCTTAACTTTTGCTCAATCTGCATCTTTCCGAATTTATAACTTAAACTCAACCTCACTCTTCGTGTATCTGCTTTCTGTGCATAATAAAAATATTGATCGGATAAGGTCGTACTCATATATCCATTCTCAGAATAAAGAATATCGAAAAAACCAAGTGAAACATCCAGCTTGTTCTTTAAAAAACTTTTGTTAATTACTAAATTGACCGCACCTACCGGACTATAAAATTGAACGGCATCGATAAAAGGTGTCACATAAAATCCGGAAAGCTGAATTTTAAAATCTTTCGGCAGTGCAAACTCTGCATTCAGATTTCCATAAAATTGTGAGGTGGCCGACTCCGCTTTCTCTCCATTGATGGTTCCTTTATAATCGTGAAACTGATAGGCCGCATACAATTGAAAATTAAACCATTTTATTTGTTTCTGAATGTAAAGACTGAAACTATAGTCATCACGCAAACGAAAATTAAATGTGGTGTCAATATTTATTTGCGAGTTCGATTTTGTATAAGTATACCAGTACATAAAATCATTCGTTCGATAATGGTCAATAGTGGCGGTTATAAAATTGTTGTAAGAGTAATTTAAAGACGAGTTATGCGAATATTGTGGACGAATGGTTGGGTTTCCAACGGTGTAATTTAATTCATCATTATAAACTCTTGCAGGATTCATTCTGTTGAAACCCGGACGATCAATTCTATAACTATACGATCCTGAAAAACTATTTTTATCATTTATTTTATAATCCAACGTGGAGCTTGGAAAAAAATTCAAATAGCTTCTGTGCAAAGTAAAACCTGTTGTTGTATTGATTGCATTCACATCGGTTTGTTCTGCTCTTACTCCTAAACTAACACTCACTTTTTTATACGTTTTTGATAAAGTAGTATACGCTGCCAGCACACGTTCCTTGTATGTATAATTATTTTCAAGGGTTGTGTCAGTAGTTGCATTGAACAATAAATAATTCGCATCACTTTTAATATCAATAAAACTTCCTTTCAAACCGGCTTCAATTGTAAAATCTTTTTTCATGTTTTTGGTATAATCCAATTTTTGAGAAAAGATGCCATATTTACTTTTGGTGTCCGTTAGATACTTGCTGGGTGTTAATATTTCGGAATGCGATGCGTCATAAAAACGATTTTCCACAAACTTGTTTTCGTCTCCTTTAATATCAAAATAATCAGAGGAAAGTTGAAGCAGTGAACCCAGCGTATCTAATTTCTGAAGGATGTTAAAATTGACATTCGGGGAATGGTATTTTTGTTTGTAATCTGAACGGTAGGTATATGAATTATAATTAAATGCATTGCCTTCAAGCACGTTTGTTGTTGCTTCCTGAATCGCATTCATATCTGTTAAATGATCATTAAAGTACAAACCCACAATAGTTTTTGGAGTAAACTCATATTCTATTCCACCGTTAAAATTTAATTCATTGATGATGTTTGAAATGGTTCCATCAGCATTAATTACATTGGTAGTACTGGTAGTATTAAGTATTCTGTCTAATTGACTGAGATCATAAAAGTGGAGGTAGCTATAATTCAAATTAGTGAATGCACTCAGTTTATTGTTTTTAAAGTTAAGCGTAAGTGCAGAAAAGGATCTTCCTTCTTTGCCTTGACTGTAGGATTGACTGATACTTCCATTAATGCCTTTTAGTTTGGCTTTTTTTGTAACAATGTTTATCAATCCTCCTGTGCCGGCAGCATCGTATTTAGCCGGTGGATTTTTAATGAGTTCAATCGAAACAATTGTTTCTGCACTCATGCCGCTTAAGATTGTTGCCATTTGTGAAGCAGACATTTGTTGCAGTCGACCATCCATTAAAAAGCGAACGCCACCCACGCCATTCACGGTAATATTGTTTTGCGCATCCACTTGCACACCGGGCAATTGTTTTAACAAATCCAAAACACTGTTGCCTTTTGCGATGAGGTTATTTTCTACGTTTAAAACAATCATCCCTTTTTTGAATTCCATGGTAGGTTTGAATGCAGTGATTTCTACTTCTTTTAAACCGGTATTGCTGGCACTCAAACTAAGCACAGGCATGTTGATTGGATGCACACTATCATACTCCATTTTTGTTGTGTAGAATGTGTTAAATCCAACAGCGCTAATCTTTATAATATAGTCACCCTTGCGGATATTTTCAAAACAGTAATTCCCATTTTGATCGGTTACAGCACCTTTATAAATGGAACTGTCCTTGCTGTTGAGTAAACCAACAGGAGTAAAAGGTAGCGCAGCTTGCAGCGTATCAACCACCGTTCCTTTGATAGCGCATTGGGAAGCACTTGTAAAATGAACTGATAGACAAAGAAAAAGGGAAAATAAAATTTTACAAGAACTTGAGAGCATTACTTTCATATGAAAAGTTTAATTGTTTTACTCACATCTATAATTTGGGTTATTCCCAAAAGATACAGTGAAAAATACTTTTTGATGAAAGTACTGGAATTTGGAATAGGAATAACAACAATAACATCTTATTAACAAGAGGTCATTCTCCGTTTATAGAAAAGACAAAAACAAAAAGCCTTACATTTCTGTAAGGATTTTCAATTTTCCGTAGGAACTACTGGTCCCGATGGATATCGGGACGAACCGTGACATCTACTATAAATTATAAAATATTTAATAACGTTTAGCTTAGCAACGGTTTGATTTGAAACATAGTTTGCCGAATTTCGTTTAATCCTTATATCTTAGCAGTAGTATATTTCCTTCAAAAGGAAAGTATTTATCGTCAGAATTTACATACACCATGTAACTTATTTATCTTATGTAGGTAAAAACGGTTTATTATTTAGAATACTATATCTTAATAATACGGTTGTAAAATTTCTTATCAATTACTATTAGGTAAACACCTTTAGGGTAAATATCAAGATTTAGTATTTGCTTTTGGTTAATTTCTAATTCATTTAGTAAAGTACCTTGCATGTCATAAATTTGTAAAATATGTGGTATAGCATCATCAATATTAAGTGTACAGTTTGAATGTGTGGGGTTAGGAAAAATCTCAAAAAGAAGTGTTTTGTTTTCTTTTTCTACTGAGGTAGTTATATTGGTTTCATATGCTCCAATATCTATTGTGCTTGCAACAATTCTTGGTATAAATTTTAAATCAACTGCTGGGGCACTGGTGTTATTTCCGCTATTTATATTTAAAGAAGAGCTTAATAAAACTAAACCGTCATCCGAAGTTCTATAAATGTTGTCAGCTCCATCCATATCTGATGGATTCAAAAATGACGGAACACTGGTTAAATTTCCTGTGCCTGCCCCTGATAATACATGTGGAGTGGTTTGCCCGGTTACATCAATGTTTGAAAATGTTGCGTTTATAGTGGCTGTTCCAATAATATAGAATTGGGGGCCAGTAGGCGCTGCATTCCCGTATAAAATACAATTCAATAAAACAATGGAAGCATTACCGGAAAATCCAACACCCGTGTTTTGATTGTCAGCTACCACCGCACCACCACCGACATTAGCAGTATTGTTAAAAAAAGTACAAGCGTTTATAAACGGACTGGCATTTCCTGCACCACCGCCCCAACAATGAATTGCACCACCTGTTAGTGTTGCTGAGTTATTTACAAAGATGCAATTGATAATTTGCGGACTAGCATTTCCCGAATAACCATAATTGTCGATTGCACCTGCAGCTCCGGTTGCAACATTGTTTTCGAAAATGCAATGTGAAATGGTTGGACTGGCATTTCCACCATTAGAGCCGTGATCAAAAATAGCCGCACCGTAAGTTGCTGTATGATTTCTAAAAATGCAATTTCGTATGGTTGGATTGCAGGTGCCTCCAAATCCTCCGAAATTATAAATGCCTGCACCGCCTTCATCGATGCTCCCGCTAGCACCATTCGCGTTTCCATCTGTAATTACAAAACCATCAATAACAGCAGTGTTGTTTAATCCAGTATTGTAAATAATATGATAACTGTTGTCAGAATACGCAGCTGTTCCAATATTACCTGATAAAATACTTTGAAATGCCGTTGCTAAATTTCTTTGTGATAAAAGAATTTCTGTTCCAACAAATCCTCCATAAAGTATCACTCCGTTTTTTAGATTAAAGGAAGCTGTTCGTGAAACGGATGTTGTAGGATAATAAATTCCGTTTGAAACCCATACTTCGTCACCTGTATTGGATAAATTAATTGCGTTTTGTAAGGATGCGCCTGGATATGCATTCGACCAGCTAGTTCCATTCATGCTTCCTGAACCACTTACAGTCACATATCTATTTAAAGCACTCATTGTATCTGCTATAAATAGGAGCAGAAAAATCATTTTTATTTTTGACATCGTTTATTTATTTATTTAGAATGAATTTTTTTATCAATTTTGACTTTTCTGTTTCAATTGCGATGAAATAAATTCCATTTGTAAACTTTGAGCAATCAATTTGATTTGATTTAGTCACAGTAGTATATACTTTTTGTCCCATAGCATTCATTATTTCTATAGATTTGATTTGTTCAGTACTTTGAAGTTGTATATAGTCTGTTGCTGGATTTGGAAAAACAACAATATTAGTATTGGTTGTCGTTTCAGGAATATTGGTAGGAATACCGTAACTTAATACACAGTTTTTAATTGCACGATATTTCGGTGATTGAGCATCAGTGTGATATAAACTTGCCTTCATACCCCAACTGCCGTATTGACTTGGATAATTTATACTAGAGTAATAAACAAACAAGTTTCCAGGATTGATGGTGTATACCGAATCAAGATATTCGCACATCACTTGTTCCATAAGAGGATCAGCATTTGTTGCAATTAATTTATTGGTTAAAGTAGTGTCGTTTTGGTATAGATTTGAAACAAGGTGTTGACCACCTTCATAACAAATTAGCGGAATTCCAAAAGCTGATGTCGCAGCAACTTGCCCATTCATATCTGGTGATGTTTCAGTATAACGAATGCTTTTGTAGAGGGAATCAACAATTTGAGGCACTGTAATGCTATCTATTTGACCAGCATTTCCAATTGCATCAGCTACCCAACCACCAAAATAGGGCGCAATGGCGAATGCATTAACTGTTACTCCGCTGGGGTTATATGCAGTGTTGTTATAGGCATTTAATAAAAACCCAGAAAGCCATGGTATTGTTGTAAAACCTGCTAACACTTTAACAACACGAGGAGAGTTAATGCCAAAATGATTTTCAAAAATGCGATGACAATCGACAGCACGTTTAGCTCCAAAAAGCCAACCTTTTTCCCATAGTGGGCCTGGGTAACCAAGTGTGTTGCCTTGTTGTTGTATGTAATTTTCCTGTTGCGAATAAATTGAATTCCATAATTCATTTCCGTATTCAACATATACTTTAAGACTAGGATTAAGTGTGTTTTCAAAAAGATTAGCTAATGAATCAATAAACGCATCATTTGCCCGGTGTGGCACACAAATCCATACATCTTTTTGTAAAAGATTTGCCATTTGAATAATGTATTCATATGCAATTCCGCGACTCGTATTCGCTTGCGTAAAATTATCTGCACGCGTGCGGTCATTCCAATTTACAAGAGCAGCACTCATAGGTTCCATTGGCCACATAAATCGCAAGCATGAGAAATCGGAAAGAAAACTCATTAATGTATCATTAAAAGGTTGGGATAGATAAGTAGGCAAATCGTTTTGATGTACAATACGAATATTATGAATAGGGTCGCTTAACTGCGAATTTCGAATTATCACATGTATTCCATTTTGACTGGGAGCGGTTACTGCAAAGGAGCCACCCGATAGTGTAAATGTATGATTACCGCTATCAAATTCTAATGACACCCGACCTGTACCTTCCCAAAAGATGTAATAGTTTCCGCTAGGATAATATCCACCAATGTTTCGTAATATGAGTGTATGCACTAACGACCACTGGCTGCTACTATCTAAATAAGGTACGTGAGTAGGGTAACCATCTGGACGCATAGGAATATTAGTAGCTGTATTCCAAGTACTAAATAACATTGTAGTATCTGTGGTAAACCAGTACGAACTCTGTAAAAAGCAGTTTTTAAACATAAGTTGTGTCGAATAATAGGTTACTTCATCAATATTAGTTCCTATTGGACGACTTGTAGTTTGCGCTTTTGCAGATATGACTGCAAATGCGATTAAAAGAATTAATATTTTTTTCATATAGATTGTTTTTGAAGATTAATAGTTCATATATATTTTTCGGGTATTGCCATCAATAATTGCGCTTATTAATATGCAAGGGTTGTTACTATTAACAGGATTTTGTGCCTCCGAAACAATGCTTTGATAATTAACTGTGTGCCCATTAATAGTTGTTGTAAATCCGACAAAGTCGTGGCACATATCCCAAAAATAGTTGCTTAAGTTAATTTGAAGTGAACCACCAAGGTCTGCAAAATTGGAAACTGTAAATAGCGAACTATCTGCCGAAACACTGCAGTTTGAAATAAAGGAGCCCCCAATTTGAATTTCATCAACATCGGTGATATATGATGTACGATTTCCGCAAGGTGTATATTCATCACAAAATTCCGGGCAAATTCCAGTTGGAGGTGGTTGAGTGACTGTATTACTGCAAATTCTATCATTTAATTCATAATTTGATTTATTATATGAGCTCAGTATTTTCTCCACGAACAATTCATCGTACAGCACTATCATATCGTCTGTATTTGCAAATCCGCAAAAATTTTTAATATATTTAATTACTCTACCGAAATAGCGGTTCATCGTTTCATTATATTCAACCTGTTCTATATACTCTGAAAAGAATGATACTAATCTTAAATCGCAAATTTTTCGTTCGCTTTTTGTTGCGCTGCTTTTATAAATATCAATCTCCCCATAAGCATTCAACTTAATTTTATAACGTCCAGATTCCGCATTGGCACCTGTTGAGGTTGTATAGTTTAGTATAATTTCGCTTTCATAAGTATTATAGGCAACTGTTGTTGCAAAAGGGGTATTAAAAATCCAGGTGCCTGTTATTTTTTTTGGTGTGCAATTTACCACATCTGCTGAGTCATCAAATATGTATTTTTCAAACTCACCGTTGGGTAAAAAAATTAACTCTTCCAGATATAAGTGTGATGAATCTGAAACGATATCACCTTGCATCCATTTTCGCTTTGAGTATCGCATATTTTGATCCCGAATCGATAAAAAAATAAAATCATTTATCGCTTCTGGCTCGTTTCGCCCATCAT
>Ga0075163_10006425_pt1 | contig 15575 bp, 5 predicted proteins | sample JI1023141ADNA_FD_71478 | JGI IMG/M metagenome (GOLD analysis project Ga0075163, IMG submission 71478) | Wastewater effluent complex algal communities from Wisconsin, to seasonally profile nutrient transformation and Carbon sequestration -... | ecosystem: Engineered > WWTP > Effluent > Algae... | reverse complement strand
AACGCTTTGACGACGGTGGCGGGTTTCCAGTCCTTGGGTTCAAAGGCACCGAGGCGTCCTTCTTTGCCTGCGGGCACTTTGCTCGTCCACTCCCAGGTGCCATCCGAGGCGACGACGATCTCTTTGCCATCTGGCATGCGAATGCGGCAATCGAAAAAGAAGCCAGCGGCATTCGGGCCTTTGCCCGCGTTCTTCGCGATGGCGACGATGGTGTTCGCTCCTTTCTTCAGCGCGCCATGCAGCGGTACGGCGGCAATTTGATTCCAATCGTCCGCGCCGCTGACTTTGCGGCCATTGACGTAGAGCGTGTATGAGTTGTCGCACGTCGCCACGGCGCTGGCGGTCACGGGGTCGGCGTCGAGCTTGAGCGTCTGACGCAAAGAGATGGTCTCATCTGACGGCGGTATCTTGCCTTCGGCTGCGCTGTCGCCCCAGATCCACTGGCCGCGCACGGTGACCTTCTTCGCCTGCTCGGCATCCACTTTGCCGCGAAACACAGGCGCATCCATCTTTACGGGCGCAGCGTCCGTAAGCGTCCAGATCGCATCGACAAACTGCTCCGCTGTCATCCGCCGCGCGCGCGGGCCGGCAAAGGTGTAGCCGTGATCGTCAGTGTCCTTCGCGATCACTTGTGACTTCGATTGATAAGCCTGTGAGTTCGCGATGAACGCCAGCGTCTTGCGCAAATCGTAACCGCTCTCCACGAACTGCGTGGCGAGTTGGTCGAGCAAATCCGCATTCCACGGCTCGGTCTGCATCGAATCAACCGGATGCACGATGCCGTGGCCCATGAGCCGATGCCAGAGTCGATTCGCGATGGTGCGCGAGAAGCGGCCGTTCTGCGGATGCGTCATCAGCGCGGCGAGCTGCTTCAGTCGCTCGGGTTGCTTGGCCTTCGCATCCACCTGACCGATCTCGGGGAAGAGCCACGACGCCACGGCCTGCTTTCCCGTTGCCTTGTCGCAGCGCGCGATGTCGAGCGGGCGGTTCGAGTAAATGGCGGCGAGTCCGTAGGCCTCATCAAGCTTCCAGCGATCAATGAAACTGTCGTGGCACGACGCGCACTTCATGTTGATGCCGAGAAACGTCTGCGAAACGCTCTGTGCGAACTGGATCTCCACCGTCTGCCCCGCGCTCACATCCCCGCGCCATTTGATGCCGTCGATGTAGCCCCGGCTCTCGTCCGTCGGCGGCGCGATGAGTTCGCGTGTGAATTGATCGAAGGGCGTGTTCGTCACCAGCGCATGATAAAGCCAACTGCTGATCTGCTTCCGGCCGCCCGTGATGAAACCCGTGCCGCCGTAGTCATTGCGCAGCAGATCATTCCAAAACGTGAGCCAGTGCTCCGCGTAGGCCACGTCTTCTCGCAGCAGCGACTCGATGAGCTTCGCGCGCTTCTCCGGCGACTTGTCCGCAAGGAACTTCGCCAGCACTCCCGGCTGCGGCAGCAGACCGATGAGATCCAAATGAGCGCGCCGAGCGAAAGTCGAATCTTCAACAGGCTGCGGGCGCGGCAGCTTCTTCTGCGCGAAATACGCATCGACGATCCGGTCCACCGGATGCGTGCGACCATCAACCGCCACTGGTAGCTCCGGTTTGCGCGGCTTCAGCGGTGGCTCATACGCGGGCTTCTTGAAGGCGAATCCTTCCTCCCAGACCAGTCCTTCATTAATCCACTGCTTCAACAGCGCGACTTGCTCCGCTGGCACACGCTTTCCTTTCGGCGGCATCTGCGCATCGGGATCAGTCGAAGTGATGGCCTCAACGAGAGAACTCTTCGCGCTCTGCCCGCTCACCACGACCGCGCCATTCTCTCCGCCTTCGATGAGCGACTTTCGATCATTCATCGACAGCCCACCCTTCTTCTTGTCGCCCGTGTGACACTCCGCGCAATGCTCGCGCAGGATTGGGACGATCTGATGGGAGAAATCGACAGGGGCCGCCACAGTGGCGATGGGGAAGAACAAGAGGCTACGGAATAAAAGGCGATTCATCGGGTTGCTCATAAAACACACCGGAACGCGCGGACATTGCATCGGGTTGGTCAGCGCAGCCCTACACCATCACCATTTCTCGCTCTTTCAGCTCCGCCTCGGTCTTGATCAGTCCAGCGAGCGATTCGACTTCGGAGCTGACCACTTCGTCCGAGTAAACGGGACCGACGAAATAATTCTCCGACGCCTCGGCGGCGGCCGCAAGCCAAGCGAAACTGCGATGGTAGAGTTCGAGGTAGCGGTCCACGAAGGGCGTGAGCATGACCGAAGCGTCGTGCGCCATTTGTCGCGCCATGGCATGCATCCCGAGGGCGGCGCTAGGGTCAGGTGGCGTACTGCCACCGAGAGAGGCGCAAAGATAGTCGGACAGCGGGATGGCGATGCCGTCCTCGTTGAACGGATAACAGGCACCATCGAGCGCCTTCGCAATGTGTCGCGCACGCGCCATCATGCCGGGCACGACGGATTGCATCGCACTGGCAAACGCGCCGGAATCCGACGCGCTCGCCACGCGACCACCCAGCGTCTGGAAGGAGTAGAACGATGTCAGCAATTCGCGAAACTCGGGCAGGACGCCTGCGAGGGATTCGAAAGCCGTGGCCCAGAGCGGCATCTGCTTTCGCATCTCGACGAGACGATCGGGCAGAATCTCGAGCTGGGAATACCACAGCATCCCGAGCGCGGCGGCGAACCTCTTTTCCAAATGCGACTCGCACATGCGCAGCGGATCGTCGAGGTGATCCATGATCATCTTCTGCGCCTTTGCCTCTTTGCGGTAGGTCTCGGGATTGCTCTGTTCCGTGCCGTAGTCAAGCCTGCACACAGCGTACCCGGCAAGCGTGAGCACCCAGGCGCACTCAAAGTCGCGGCGGCGCTGCCACGCGAGATTCCACTCGCGCAACGCGATGCGGACCTGGCTCTCGTATTGCTTTTCCCATGCGCGACACTTGATCACCTCTTGAGCAAGATCACCCGCATCCGTGGAGCTGCCAGTGACCGCCAGCCCACAGAGCGCGCGCTCGGGATGCATGAGCCCGCCAAAGTAACGGCGTATCACGCTCAGCGCTTCGGCCTGATGGCGCTTCTGGTAGAGCGTCTCGTCGTGCGCAACCATGCGGTGCTTGTGAATGGCGATGTCGAGCTCATGCTGGTAGTAGAAATAGGTGATCTGCCGCGCGAGATCGACGAACTGGCGAATGAGCGCCGCCCCCTCGGCGTCAGTCGGCAGTTGATCGATCAAATGGGCGGCTGGAGGGTTGCCGGCCGACTTCGTCCGGGCGGCAAGCGGAGGCGCGGCGTCGAGTTCCTTCGTGAAGAGTCGCGACACGAGCAGCGCGAAATTCTCCGGCAAACGCGCGTGGCTCACACCCTCGTCGATGCTCTTGCGCGCCTGCTTCATCACCTTGGCCAGGTAGCGCTGCTTCTGTTGCAGCCTGTCGAGGCCATCCGTCCCGATCAGGCGGACCGCGCCCTCGTGCGATCTCGCCCTGATCATGTACATCGGCACAAAACTGACCCAGCGCGCAACGGTCATCATCAGCCAGAACGGTCGTTGCGAGGTCCAAATGAAGACACTCGCCACTCTGCGCATGGCTTTGAACACACCACTCCCCTCGTCCTCCGGCGTGCGATCCAGCGCCTCCTCCCACGGATCACGGTGGTAGAGCGCGCGGAAGAACCACGCATTCATCTCGCGCACGATGTGAGTCAGCGTCACGCCCAACCCGCCCGCGCACTGGCCGATCTCCATCGCGAGCACCGCCGCCAGCTCGCGTGCGTTCAGCACGGCTACCATGGGCATTCCGACCGACAGAACCAGATCGCCACGGGTGATACCCCTGATGCCATGCCGCATCGATGTCCGCACCGAGCCCGTGCAGTCGAGCCACACCTCCGATGGCATGGGCACCCGAAGGTTGCGGCACAGCATGTCGGTGAGCGCAAACAACGACGGCTGCGTGTTCTTCGTCACTTGCATCGCCGCAGGATGTCGCCGCTCCACTGGCAAAAGTGGTCGCACCATCCCCACCCATCCCGCTCCGGCGATGGCGAGGCAGACGACACGGCAGAGTTCGATCAAAGGAAACCCCTCCGCTATCAGCAACGCCTTCACCGTCAGAAATCCGCTCCAGCCGAGAAACACGCCGATCCCCTGCACCACCACGATGTACCCGAGCGGCAGGAGCAGTGTCACCAGAGCCGTTGCCAGCAAAGCGATGAGATGAACCGGCCCTCGTCTCGGCAGGAGCCGGACGCGCTTGTTGGGTCGGTTATGAACAGGCGGAGAGGGCATTAATTCGGTCCCGCTTTGAGAGAAAACGGGCCGAAATCTACCCTGAAATTATGGTTATTTCAATAATTGAGGCTGATTTGAGGAAACCTCCCCCAAATCGACGAACCCTCGCCGAGGTCCAATCACCGCCCGGTTGGCCCAGTTGGCGTACTCTCAACTCCGTAGATCCGCGCCAACTCGAGCATCAGTTTCTCCATCTCACGGTAGAACTCAGCCTCCGGCAGCTTCGCCTTCTTGTCGGCAAGAGTCCGAATGCTCCTCTCGAGCTCGTCGCGCTTTGCCCGGGCTGCATCCGTCAGCTTCGCGTCGTCTTCACTAAGTACAAGGCCCACCTGCCTCGCGCGTTCACCGTCGGGCTTGGAGCCGTCGGCGGTCTTGCCGGGGTTCACGCCGGTGAAGACTTCGGCGCGGGTGCCGGTGCCGTCGCCGTTGTCGTCGATGATGGAGTGCTCGGTGGCGAGGCGGCCGTCCGTTTCGTAGAATTCGGCGACCTGTTTCGATGAATGCAGGAAGGCCTCCAGCACGGAGACCTGCTTGTCTTGATCGAGATCCGCCGCCGGCAGTCCGCCAATGGCCTTGGCGAAGAATTCGCCGAACCGCGCATAGAAAAACTCGTCCGCGCTCTTTGTCGCGCTCACGCATATGCGGCCCGCACCGGCGACGGCCTTTGCAAACGGAGCGCTGGCTGATGTCGTGTCGATGAAGACAAGCTCGCGCTTCACGGGCTTCAGCCAGTCGGCGAGTTGCGTGGGCGTGAGGTCTGCGCCGCGAAGATTGAACTTGGCCACGCGGCCATCAAACGTGCCGTGCCCGATGAACACGAGCCAAAGCGCACCGCCTGTCTTGCCATGCTGAGCTTTGAGGCGCTCTTCGAGCTGCTTCGCGTCATCGATCTTCTCCTCCGCCGTGCCGATGACCTCAAACTTCACCGCCGCCTTTTCAGAAGCAGCCTTCCACGCATCCACCTGCTCCTGGAATTTCTTCCCATACTCCGGCGTCCCCTCGGCACCGACGACTACGAGCACGTCCACATCGCGAGTGGCGCGGCGGATTTCCTCGGCATGGGCCGACGAGCGCATGACGAAAGCTGACCACACGATTAGAAATGCGAGGACGCGAAAAACCCAAGGAGCAGGGACATTCCTGTCCCGTCGAATGCTCTTCGTCTCCCATACATCAAGAGCGCCCGACGGGACAGGAATGTCCCTGCTCCTTGCTCCACGCTCCATGCTCCGTTCGCTCATACCCATCCTCCCTTTCTACGAATCACCCACTCACCCGCCAGCAGTCCCAAGATCAGCGCGAACACCCACGGCGAGTGCCAAAGCGGATCGGTGAGCGTTTCCTTGATGGGCACGTTCAGATTCTCCAGCAGCTTCGGCAGCGTGCTCAGGTCCGCGAGTGCCAGCACCTTCCCGCCGGTGTCCGCCGCCATGCGCTCGAGCAGAGCGCGGTCGGGTGTGAGCGAACGAAACTCCTCCGCCAGCGGTGAATGGACCCAGCCGGTCTGTCGCTCGCCGAGTGACTCGCCTTTGCCGTCCTTCACCTCAGCCTTCACGCGATACGCGCCGCTGTCGCGCGGATAAAACTCGGCTTCAAACACACCCGCATCCTTCAGGCTCGGCTCGGCGAAGAGGTCCACCTTCTTGCCGCCGGGCTGCTCGACGGTGATCTTCATCGTCGCATCGTCGATGGGGCGGAAGGCTGCATCTCGCACGCGCACCTGCAGCTTCACCATCTCTTGCCCCCCGACCTTCGAGTGCAGCTGGTCAAGCGTCACACGGTCCGGCACATCCACGACAAGCCAGCGCATCAACTGCCGCCAGGCCTTGTCCAGGTCGGCGTGTTTCTCGGCGCTCTCCATGCCCCAGCGCCACATGTCGCCGATGGTGAGCGCAGCCACGCGACCCTCGCCAAAGCGCTGCACCACGAGCGCAGGATACGTTTTCTGCTCCGCATCAGCCACCGTCGCGAGAATGCTCGCGCCGGGCTTGATCGAGTACGCAGGATTCACCGCGAAGAACGGCGGCATCTGCGCCAGCCGCGTTTCATCTTCCGCCTGCTGCGTGCGGAGGCGCGTCCACGGCTCCAGCCAGCCTTCGCGCGTAAGATTGAAGCGCACGTCCTCCAGCGGTCCGCCATCGCCCACGCGATCGAGATACACCGGCAGCATCTGGCCGATGGGCGTGTGCTCGTAGCCACCGGCGCGATAGCACTCCTGCCCGCCGAGCATGATCACCGATCCGCCGCGCTGGCTGACAAAACGCTCGACGAGATGCATCTGCTCCTGAGTGAAAGCGGTGGCCTCGAGATCATCGATGATGATGGCGCGATACTCGGCAAAGAGATCGTCCTCTGATTTCGGAAAGCCGTCTGGCAGCTCCTTCTTGTCCTTCATGCCGAGACGAATCCACACTGGCTGATCGTAGCGTTGCGCTTCGTCGCCACCTTCCGCTTTGAATCCGCGGAAGAGCGGGTTCGACGTCTCACCCGCCTTGCCGCGCCACTCGAACTTTGGTTCCTTCTTCGCGATGCGCACGAGGCTCGGCATCTGGATGTCGGCATCGCCCGTGATGGCACGCCGCAGAAACTTGTACTCCCAGTTTGGCCGACCACTCACATACAGCACGCGATACGGTCCCGCGCCGCGATCCACCGCGATCAGCCGCTCGTTGTTCGCCAGCGTGGCTTCGCTCGCTTCCTTCTTCCACGCCTCACCGGCGAGTTTCGTCTCCAGCCCCGCTTTCATCACCACAACGCGGAAGAAAGCCAGACCCGTCTTCGCCGTGGCCACTCGCAGCCGGAAGATGTGATCACCCGTGCTGCCCTCGGCAAAGCGATGCTTCTCACTGGCGACGCTCTTGTTCGCTTCATCGAGCACCGAGATCACCACGTCCTGTCCGGCAAAGCCCGACGACTTCACTTTGGCCGTGATGGTCACCGGCGATTCCTCAAACGCACTCTGCGCCGATGTCACTTCGTCGAGCGCCAGATCCCGCTCCACTGCGCCGCTGCCGACGATGACGGGAAAAACAGGCGCGTGCTTTCCTTTCGTCACCTGCCAGGCGGTGGCATCCGTCGCGATGCCGTCGGTCACCACGACCACAGCCGCCGTCGTGCTCGATGCCGTGCGTTCGCTCAGCGACTTCGCCACCGAGCAAACCGTCGAGCCTGCGCCATCGAGCTTCAGGTCGGAGAAATCCTTCACGCTGCGCAGCCGATCATCGAAGATCATCGTCTTCACGCGAAACATCTCGCCGAGCGCATCGATCCAAGCCGCGCCCTTGCCGCCGGAGCCAAGCGCGCGCTTCATCGACTCGCCACGCACCTCGCCGCCCATCTTTTCTGCCACGTTCAGTCCCGCGCCATTGTCGGCGGCGATGATCACTTCGTTCGCGCCTTTGCGCGGCACCTCGCGCGACCACTGCGGCTCCAGCAAGAGAAACGCCAGCAACGCCAACGCAGCCACTTTGCAAAACATCGCCGCCAGCTTCGCGCCGCTGCGCAACGGGCTGCCGAGATAGCCGATCAGCACGAGCACGATCGCCACACCGATGCCCGCCAGAGCCATCCACGCTCTGTCCCAGTGCTGGAAGACGATGTGGTTCATAGTAGTCCAGGCACTCCGTCACTGGAGTAGATCGAAGTCGGTGTGTCTGCGAAACAAGGCTCCGTGTCCGCACTCTGAATCCCACGCGCTTGCATTGCATCGTCCGCCAGACTCCAGCCACGGAGTGTCTGGACTACTTTCGCAAGCGGCACCGCACCTTGTTGATTCACCAGCACCCTCACTTCCCTGCCCCCAGTTCCTGATAATACTTCCGCACAAGATCCCGATACTGCTGCGGCACCGGATCGCGATCCACGGGCGCGAGATTGTTTCCGCCTTCGCGTTTCGCCAGTTCCTCGGCCACACGGTCGCGCAATTCGATGAGCGGGGCCGTGATGCGATCCGTCACCGCCGATGCTTTCGGAGCTGCGTTGCTGCGATGATAATCAACCCGCAGCGCACGCGCATTGTCGAGCACGCGTGCCGCTTCGTTTCGCAACTCGGGCGCGTTCAGGAGTTCCTCCACGCCGCGCAGACGATCCGTCCACTTCTCAAATGAATTGCCCGTGAGCGGCGAGGTGTCTTCGGCTTGATCAGCACCGTTGAAGAAGAAGTCATCGCCATCATCACCACCTCCGCCTGCAGCGGTGTTGCCGCCTCGGCTTCCAGAAGCTTCGCGAGCACCACGCTGGCCGTAGCGATTCTGACCGGTCGGACTGGTCCGACCCGTCTGACCAGCTTCTGCCATCTGCCCGAGGCCTCCTTGCTGCTGACCATCCTGGGGCTCCCCTTCACTATCGCCAGCCTGACCTTGGCCCTGCGCGCTCGCTTGTTGACCACCTTTGCCTTGCTGTCCCGGTTGTTCGCCTTTTCCAGCCTGATCACCCGGCTTGCCTTGCTGGCCTTCGCCCGGCTTACCGCCCTGCCCTTCTCCACCTTGCGTTCCTGCCTGCGCCATCTGCTGGCCCTCGCCTTTCTGCCCCTGCCCCTGCGAGCCTTGACCCTCTTGACCGGGCTGACCTTCCTTGCCTCCCTGCGCCATTTGCTTCCCTTGCTCACCGCTCTTGCCTTCGCCTTCACCTGACTGACCCGGTTGCTGGCCTTTGCCGTCTTGAGCTTGTGCCGTCTGTTGGCCCGGCTGGCCGCCTTTGCCTGACTGCCCTTCCTTTCCTTCTTCGCCGGGCTTGTTGCCTTCACCTTTGCCCTGAGCATCTTTGCCTTGTGCCATTTGCTGTCCCGGCTTGCCGTCCTGGCCTGCCTTGCCGCCTTCACCCGGCTGATCGCCTTTCTCGCCGTCTTTGCCTTGGGCTGTCTTCGCGTCTTTGCCTTGCTGACCTTTGCCAGCTTGCGCGCCGGGCTTCTGGCCCTGTTCTGCTCCATCAGCTTTTCCATCAGGCGAGGCCTTGCCCTTCTGCGCATCCGCCATCTTGCCATCCTTCGCGTCTCCACCGGCTTTGTGCTCACCGTTCGCGCCATCAGCCTTTTCTCCCGGTTTCTTCTCGCCACCTGCGTTCGCCTGCGCTTTCTCCGCGTCTTCCTGCTTCATCCCTTTGATCAGCGAATCCAATTCGCTCCGAGCCATTCTCAAAGCATCGCTCTCACTGCCAAGAATGCTCTCCGCCGCCTTGTCCACGCCCTTCTGGAGATCCTCGACGGCCTTCGTTGCCTTGCGCTCGGCTTCTTGAGCATTCGGGCGATCTCCCATGCGCGCATACTGCCGCGACTCCTCCAAATTCTCCTCCACGCCTCCGGTGTGTGCTTTGCGCACAGCGTCGTAAAGCGACTGCGACAGCAGCGGCTCGCCGGTCTCCGCCTGCTCGCTCACGCGACGCATCTCTTCGAGCAGTTTTGAAACGCGATCCTTCTGCGCTTCGATCTGTCGCGCGGTCTCGGAGCCGTTGAGCATCTTCTCCAGCGAGTTCGACAAGTCGCCGGCCTTGTCCGGGCTCTTCTGATTCTCCAGCGCCTCGGCGATCTTCTTCTGCTCGTCCGCCGCCTCGCGGGCCTGCTGCTTCATCTGCTTCATCTCGTCGCTGAACTTGCGAGAGGTCTTCTTCCGAAAATCCTCCTGCATCTGTTCAAGCTCACGCTGCGCGCGCGTCGCTGAGTTTGCAGCCTGCGCGGTCTGCTCCTGCTTCAGTTTCTCGGCGGCATCAAGGACCTGCTCGCGTGTCTTCTCGAGCTGCTCCTTCGACTCAGCCATCGTGGCCTGGTTCTCGGACTTCTCCATCTTCTCCTTCAGGTCATCGACATCGCGCAGCAATTGCTCCTGCTCTTCCTGAAGACGCTTGAGCTGGTTGGCGAGTTCCTGCTTCTCTTCCTCCGTCTTCGCCTTCTCGATCTGCTTCTCCAGCTCCTTCATCTTCTGCGCCAGCGCTTCCTGCCGACGCGCGAGTTCCTTCAGCCGGTTCAAAACTTGCAGGTTCTCCTTCTGCTCAGCGCTTTGTTCTTCGCTTGCTTGCTTCTCTTCCTCGTAGCGCTGCTCCTTCTGCTTCAGTTCGAGGTTCATCAATTGCGCCTGATTCTGCTGCTCACCGGCCGCGCCCTTCGACTTCGGATTCGCCCGCACCACTTGGTGCTCGCGACTCGCGGTTCGGTAGAGCCACTCGAGCGCGCTTTGCTCAAAGACGAGCGCCTGATTCAAAGGGCCGCGCTTCTTTTCCTCTGCCGCCTGTGTGAGCGGATCAATCGCATCGCGCATGGCCTTCCAAGCTTCGGTGAGCGAGGTCTTGATCTCGGCGTCCTCGGCCTTCTCCATCGCTTCCTTCACCTGCTCCAGCGCCATTTGCTCCGACTGCTTCACCACCTCGACATCGGGCGCCACCTTCTCCATTTCCTTGCCCGCGTTCGTATCGCGCACCAGCCGCCAAGTGGCATTCACCACCTGCTTCTGGAGTTCGACGAGCTTGTCCGCCTGCCCTTTCTTCGGCTCACCCGCCTCGCCGGGCGGCGCTTCCTTCTCGCGGAAGATGTCTTCAAAGTGGCGCACATCAGCAAAGAACATGTCGCTCATCGCGCGGCGCACCTCCCCCTTCGGACCTTTGTCCTCGGCCCAGAAATAATAAGAGACGAGTTGCCGCGGCTCGACGGACTCCGTCTCCAGATCGAGCTGCGCCTTCACGTCGTGCTTCTTCACGCCATCGAGCCGCTTTGTGCTGAGCATCACTTCCTTCGCCTTGCCCGCGATGCTGAACACAGCGCCCGTTTTCTCCACGCCGAGATCATCCGACACCTTCGCCTCGACCGGCAGTTCCTGGATCGATGAAACCTGCACGTCCCGCTTCGGGAACTGCACTTCGATCTTCGCGAGCTGATTGGCCTGCACGTTCACCGTGATCCACGGCGGCTGCTTGTTCGCACGCTCTTTGTCGTCCACGAGATGCAGCCGGTATTTCTGCGACTTCTCGGGCTTCCAAGCGGCATCGAGCATCGTCGGATCGTCGGCGCGCGCTTTCAGCGGGATGATCGTTTTGTCTTCGCCGAAGAGTTCCGCGTCCATCACCGGCTTGTTCACCTTGAATTGAAACGCCACCTCCGAGCCTTCGAGCGCGGTGACTTTCATCGTGTTCTTAATCTCCTTCGCCGGCTGGCCGGTGTAAGCAGGCGGCGTGATCTTCGCATCCGCGCGCACCAGTTCCGGATAAACGAAGGTCGTGATCTTGTAGTCGTCCGACTTCCCTGCTCCGAACTCAACGTGATACAAGCTGTCGCGATCCACCTTCCCGATCATGCCACCGAAGACTTGCTGATCGACCGTCAACCGCATCGGAATGCGCCGACTCTCGCCGCCCTTCGCATCCGTCACGACGATGGTGGCATCCGCCGGCACATCTTTGGCAAACTTCGCTTCGACGATAAGCCGCGTGCCTTTCTCCACCTCCGCATCACCCGGCGTGACCGACAGCTCGAACTCTTGCTTTTTCTTCTCGTCCTTCTTGGCTTCGACTGCCGCCGTCGCCGCATCGGCTTTCTTCGAGCGAGATGGCACGCGCTCATTGATCAGCCAAACCATCGAACCGGTGAGCGCAAACAGTCCGCAAGCCAACGCCACACCCGCGCGCTTGTGCGACGAGTCCGTCAATTCATCCGCCCAGCGAGTCCGCGCCGCCATCTTCGCGGCTTCGTCGAGCACCTGCTCCTGCAAGTAGCTGAAACCCGTCGCACCCAGCTCGATCTCCACCGCCGTGCGCACGAGCGCGTTCAGTTCGGGGTGCTCGCTCTCGATGTCACGCGCGAGCTGCTGCAAATCAAAATACACACGCCCGGCCCACCACTTTGCGATGCCGAGTCCGACCAGCAAAAAGGCAGCCAGCCCGAGGCACACGCGATCAAACCGCACCGCGTGCCCGCCGAGCAACACGACAATCGCCAGCACCACCGCCGCCAGACCAAAGACCGCTGCTTTCGCCCATCGCCACCTCACCGCGCGGCGGGCTTCGACGATCTCACTCAGTTTCCGATGGAGGATGGGGTGGAGCATGGCTTCAGTTAGTAGGACGGGTGTGTTCCGCGCCTCGGAGGTTGATTGCTTCTTGGCCCACTCGCGGAACCGCCCGTCTTTTGCGATGAACGATTGCCAAAGTGCGTCCGAACACAGACGGGCGATCCGGCGAGCAAGCTTGCTTTGATAAAGAGATGCAGAGCGCCGGATACACCCGTCCTACGGCTCGTCGCGCGCGCCGTCTTCCTCGAACATCTGTGATGACTCACCTCGTCCATAATCACACTTCGCTAAGCTGGAACGGTCTGACTGGCTCGTTTTCTCCCTGCCAGCCACGTTTCCCAAACGAGGACGGCTAGGAGCAGGATTAGAACCCAAAGCCACAGTCTTTGTCGCGCCTCTTCCTCGCTGGCGTCGAGGCGCTGCTTCTCTTCACTCGTGAGGGCGGCGGACTTTGCCGTGGCGGCGGCGGTGAGCTTCACGCCGGCCTCGGCGAGCTTGGCGGGCTCCATGGGATGGATGCGGCCTTCTTCGGGCGGGAGATTCACGGCGATGATCTTCGTCTCACCGGCTTGCGTGATCTTGAAAAGGCCCGGCATGTCGGCTGGCACGCTGCCGCTCGCTTGATCGACCTTTGATCCGTCAGGTTTCACGATGGCAGCTGCCGAGTCGCCGAGCGGCAATGGATCGCCGACCAGCAAACTCTGCGCGGCCTCGTGCGAGAAGCCCGCCGCCTCCAGCCAGCCGAACAGCAGCGGCACAAACTTCGTGGAAAGCGCGAGCTGACTGTCCGCCGGATGCCAGCCGGAGGTGAGCACGAGCAGCTTTCCTTTGCCACGCTGCCAAAGCAGCATCGCCGGATCGCCGTTGTCGAACTTCGCGAGCACATGCGGCTTGTTCGGCTCCTCGTCTTTCCACTTCACCACGCGATGATGCCAAAAGCGGATCTTCGTGAAGTCGCGCAGCCTCGCATCGGCGAACGGATGCAGAAGCGGATGCGTCGGGTCCACGTCACCGAGCATGGCGTATTCGGCGCCGGTGGATTCGGAGACGGAGAGCGACTTCGCATCAGCCAGCGCACCGAGTTCTTTTTCATTCGCGTCCGAAGGCAAAACGAAAACACCGAAGCCGCCTTGATCGATCCATGACTTGGCGGCTGCAAGTGTTGCGGCATCGACCGCGCCACCTTGAACGAATGCGACATTTGCGCCGATCAGCTTGCCCCCCACTTCGAGCACCGGCTTCAGCGATGCCGTCGGCTGCAAGGCTCGAGTGAGATAGAAAAGCGGCGATGCGGCCTCGTTCGCACTGGCAGAATTGCCGACGAAGACCACCCGCGCCTCACGCGGTTGCGGCGGAGCGACGTAGATGCGGTTGTCAAAATCCCAAGCGTCGCCCGTGAGCGTGAGCACATCGCCGCTAGGGCTGTTGGGCGCAGGCGAGGTGCGGAGGACGCGGCTCGCGCCTGCGGGCAGATAACCGGTTTGAGGTGCGCCGGTGCCTTTGTCCCACTGCAATGAGAAGCTCTCGGTTTTTGATTCGCGCACATTGCTCACGCGCACTCGCACGCCGGGCGAGATCTTCGCGGTGGCGTTGTTTTGAATCTTCGCGTTCTCATCTTCCGACTCTGCAGCGGCGAGGCTGAGGGAGAGATTGTCGGTATTTGGCAGCGTGACAGAGGCGATCTCGACCTCGACATCATCCGGCCAGGCGAATCCGCGAAGAGCATCGAGCTTGGAGCCGTCCTGGAGATCGCTGACGAGCACGACGCGCTTCTTCGCAGGCGCTTCCGCTGATGAACCGCCGCGCTGGAAGCTACCTGCGGCATCGACGAGCGCACGACCGAGATCGGTGGCCGACCAGCCGGGCTTCACAGTTTTCAAAGCGGCGTCGATCTGCGCCGCACGACTCGCAGCGGCCTTCGCGTCTTGATCGAAACTCCACAGTGTCTTCGATTCGCGATCAAACCGAACGAGCGACACGCGATCGGATGGCGACGCCTTGCTCGCCCGGTTGGTGATCGTTTTCACTGCCTGAGACCACAAATCGCCGCGCTGCATGGACGCGCTCGTATCCACCAGCAGCACCACGGCTTCCCCCTTCCCAGCCACCAGCGAATCGCTGCCGCCGCGAACAAACGGACGTGCGAACATGATGGCGAGCAGAAGGAGCGCGAGACAACGCAGCGCAAGGAGAAGAAGCTGCTCCAGCTTGCTGCGCTTCGTGAGGATCTCCGGTGTCTTCTCCAGAAACATCAGCGAGCTGAACACCACCCGCTCCTTCGGCGGCCGCCTGCGGAGATGCAGGAGGATCGGCAGCACAATCGCCGCCGCGCCTGCAAGATAGAGCGGGAAGAGCCAGGTCATGGGGTGGCAAGGTAATCGAAGTCGCGAAGCGTCTTAGAGTGCGGCGGCTGTGACGCCGCTTTCGTCTCGGGGAGATTGTTCAAGAAAGAGCGCGCAGACGAAGCGGAAAGCGGTGTGGCGCTTCGCTTCCCACCGCACTCCAAGACGCTAGCGCGACTGGCGAGCACTAACCGCGAAGCTCGGAATCCCAACTTGCCGCACTGATATCTTCGGTCGGCTTTCATAGGTTTGCAGCAGCAGCGCGCCGCGTCGGTCCGGCCTTCCGCGCGTGGCGGACGGAAAGGAAATCGTAGAGCGCGCTTTCCATCGGCTTGTCGGTCGGGAGCCATTGGTATTCGACGCCGTGACGCTCGCAGGAGCGGCGGACGGAGTCGCAGTGGTCGTTGAAGCGCTTCAGGTAGCCTTCGCGGGCTTGGGCGGGATTCACGAACCACTGGCGACCGCTCTCCACGTCTTCGAATTGAGCTGGCAGGTCGAATTTGAAATCGATCTCAGCGCGATCCGCGAGATGGAAGAGCACGATGTCGTGCCCGAGTGCGCCGAGCCAGCCGAGTTGTTTGTCAAGCTTCTCGATGGGCGCGAGCATGTCGGAGATCAGCACGATGAGGCCGCGCTTCCGCAGCAGATCGGCGAGCTGCCGCACTGGCACATCGAGCGAGGTGCCGCCGGCGGGTGCGGGGCGTTCGAGTTCGGTGAGCAGACGGCGGAGATGGCCGGGGCGGTTTCGCGGCGGAATGTGCTCGCCGAGTTTCTCGCCGAAGGTCGTGAGGCCGACTGCGTCGCCCTGCTTCATGAGGAAGCACGCGAACGTGGCCGCGAGCGTGGCGGCGTATTGCGCCTTTGTGAAGCTGGAGGAGCCGTATTGCATCGAGCGGCTGTGATCGATGACGAGGTGGCAGCGCAGATTCGTCTCGTCCTCGAACTTCTTGAT
>Ga0075163_10006424_pt1 | contig 15575 bp, 13 predicted proteins | sample JI1023141ADNA_FD_71478 | JGI IMG/M metagenome (GOLD analysis project Ga0075163, IMG submission 71478) | Wastewater effluent complex algal communities from Wisconsin, to seasonally profile nutrient transformation and Carbon sequestration -... | ecosystem: Engineered > WWTP > Effluent > Algae... | reverse complement strand
CAAAATTCTTCTTTCGACGTACAGCAAAGAATTATTGTGTGTGCAATTAATGCTGCAGCGATTATACCTAGAGATTTATGCTTTAATTCTCGTAATTACATGAGCAGCCGAGATTTTGTGACGTGCCTTTCCCATAATTACCATCAGTACAAAAATCAGGTAGAGATTGTACAAGCTCATCTGAATGCAGGTTGGTGGGATCATGGATTTGGAAGTCCTACGTGGGACAATGTTCTCGAGCGTAACATAGGAGAATATATCATAAATCATGGAGCGAATAGATGAAAATTTTTTCAAAAATGAGGGTGTTGTTTATTTTTAGTTTGTTTTTTTGGGGATGTGGTCATTCTGAAGAAGAATCGATTGATTATGATCAAATGGCCAAAACAATTATGGCAAAGCATAAGGGGCCGATTGGTTATGAAGAAATATCGAATGCTCTTACGGCGGTAGCTGGTCGAAAACTAAAGAAAGAAAAAAATCTGCACCCTATCGGATTTGGTGGGCAAGGAAACGAAGTCCTAGCATTAGATTTTTTTTATTATCAAATGGTGGATGTGAAAGAAGCTAGGGAGCTATTAGTTTATGCTGTTAATGAGTTTCTTAAAATCATCAACAATAATGAAGATGTAAAGCCTTATTTATATAATTGCCCTTTTACTGCACAAAATATAAGTACGGCTATTTATTTTTATCTTCCAAATAGAGGTGATGTGGCTCCAGAAAAATTGACTATAATAGCTTCCGATGAAGGAAAGGTGAAATTTTATAATCGTGGGCCAGATGGACGATTATTTGTTTTCCACAGAGAAACCTTTGATGAGGCAGAGCAAATAGTGAAAAATGAATCTCATTCTCCTATTGAGTAAATGATTTCAACATGATCATTAAAACCTAATATGAGGCTAAAGGCATAATCTGAAACAAACTTAGGTCCAGCTGCAGGTTGCACTGGAATAGGGGTGCGCCTAAGGCGGCCGAAAGGCCGCAGCAGCTTTGAAAAAGCTGCCCGAGCTATCGCTCAGCTTAGGCGCAACCCCCTGCTCTCTCGACAGTTTTATTCGCGAACGGCTTCGCACGTACGCTACAAATCAACGACAACATCACAGGCCGGGGGTGGTGCAAAGATGCGCACGTCAGACAAGCTTTCGGATAGGCTTGACAGAGTCGGCAAATAATACTGAATAGATAAACTGGGATGCAGTGGACTCGAACCACTGACCTCTACGATGTCAACGTAGCGCTCTACCAACTGAGCTAGCACCCCTAAGAATAGAGCAGCATTGTAGCCTGCAAAGCTGTTTTTCATCAAGTTAAAACCAAATTAAGTTGCTAATTAGTGTGCAGTATCCTAGGATCACAAAATGATTGTGAAGGTCCCGGATGGGTATTTTATGTTTGATGGTGAATTAATCAAAAAAACAATTGAGAAGATTCAGCGCGTCGCCAGTCAAGAACTGTGCACCGAGGACCTTGTCGTTCATTTGCGCCAAACTGAGTCTCTTTCCATAGAAGAGCGGCAAGAAGTCGCCAGGATCCGCAATCAGATGGAAGAAGACCCCTTTCCCAGCTACGACGATCAGATGCGCGGAGAGGTGGCTGAAGAGTTGTATGAGATGTTGCAGCTGATCCTAGAGCAACGCCTTTTGGAGTTCATCGAACGGTTAGAAATTTTATCCAGCGAAGTGAAATGGCCACTCTATCAAGAAATTGAACTTGCAGGTGGCGATCTTGTCCGGCTTGTAAAAACCGTTGACCTCCAGACAATCCAAGCACAAAAAATTCCGATCGCTAGAGCTTTAGCTCAACTCGCTGAGATGTCGGTGACCCGCGGGGCACGTAGCCCGTATCTTACTCTCGAAGAAATCATGCAAATGGAGCAAGATTTCATCGATCTTCAGGATGAATAGCCACATGAGGCACTAGTTGCTGAGTGAATATCTTTTGAGCCGCTTCCAGTGTCACACCTTTTTCACCAAGAGCTGGATTTGTAGCAAGGCCATGATGATCGGTCCCCCCACTAATCAAAAGCTTCCTAGATCTACCTAGAACTTCGTAATACAAATTGTCATCATTCGAAAAAACCCCGTAATGAGCTTCAATCCCATCGAATGGAAGTTCGAGCAATTTTTTCACAAGTCGCTTCGGTTTGACCACATGAGGGTGAGCCAAGAAAGCTTTCCCCCCCGCTTCATGAATGAGCTGGATTCCATCGATGGTCGTCGGAAAATCACCCAGCACAAAACCGGGCTTTCCCTCGCCAAGAAGTCGCTCAAATGCTTCACGCATCGTCGTCACGTACCCTTTATCGATGAGCTTTTGCGCCATGTGAGGACGCCCTAAATTCCGCTTATCTTGCCAGTCGATCTCGTACCCAAGCTTTCGGAGCATCTCGACCATCTTCCAATTTCGCTCTACCCGTCTTTTTTGGGTATCTTGAATAAAGCGCCGCATCGGCATTGAATCAAAAGCCATGTCATAGCCAAGAATATGGACCGGGTGCCCCTCAAATTGGGTTGAAATTTCGATTCCGGTCCCCAAAAAAAGCCCCTTTTGTTTTGCGTAAGCAAAAAGCTCATCTGAATAAGCATCCATCGTGTCGTGATCGGTGATAGCAATCCCCGGCACACCACGAGAAGCGGCCAGATCGATCAGTTCAAATGGCGTTAGCTGCCCGTCAGAAGCGTTTGTGTGTGTGTGAAGATCGTAAAACATTAAAGGTCCTCTAGAAACGGTTGCATCGGGCTATAGGTCGTAAAACAGGGAATCACTTCTAACTCCAGGTCTATACCGGTCTTATTTTTCACTGCATAACGGACCGCTTCTACAAGCGCAAGTACATTTGCTGCTGTCCCGTTTTCTATATTTTCAAAAAAATTGGCATGTTTTTCAGAGACTTTCACCCCTCCGATTTGCAATCCTTTCAATCCACAAGCATCGATCAGGGCCCCCGCTGAGTGCCCCTCTGGATTTTTAAACATACATCCAGCAGTCGAGGCGGTGAATGGTTGGGTTAAAAGACGTTTGCTTAAAATCGCTTTGCGCTTCTCTTCGGCTTGAGGATCTCTTACTAAAGCAAAAGTTGCCTCAATGATAATCTCTTTTTTCCGTTTAAAGATGCTATCGCGGTAGCCAAAAGCACACTCTTCTGTCCGATACTCGTGTCGATTTCCCTCTAAATCCAAGGTCACCACACCTAAAAGAGCCTCTTTAGTTTCCCGGTTTTGCGCCCCCGCATTCATTGCAACCACGCCACCCACGCTTCCTGGAATCCCCGAAAAAAATTCTAGCCCCCCAAACCCCAGTTTTGCGACCTTCTGCGCTAGGTAAGAAACATTGACACCCGCTCCCACAACGACCTTTTCCCCCTCAAAAACGATCCCCTGAATCTGGTTTACTAAAAAAAAGGCCTCGATCACCCCGTCTGTCAAGCCATCTCCTAAAAGCAAATTGGACCCTTTCCCGATCACGCAAAGCTCTAGATAAGACTTAAAAAGCCGGTAAAAAGCCAAAGTCTCTTTCAGCTCTTCGAGAGTCCGAACGATCGCAACAACCTGGCCGACCCCCCCCACTTCTAGGGTGGTGAATGGGCTAAGAAGTCGATTCTCGCTGATGGTAGAGGGTATCCATGATGGCGTTGACATACCCAGCCCCCTCCTTGCTTCCATATTTTTTAGCCAATCGGATCGCTTCTGCGATCGCTACCTTTTCAGGAATTTTATCATCGTAGAGCATTTCGTAGGCGCAAAGCTCAATCGCAACCTTTTCGGCCCGAGTGATTCGATCCGCGTCGTATTCCTTGGTGGTCCCCTCGATCGCTAGATCGATTTTCTGGACACTAGGCAAGACCTCTTCGTAACGGGCAAACGCCTCCATCACCGTTTTTTTCGTGATTTTGTGCTGATGCATTAAAGATTTTACGACCAATTCGACCTCATCGGAGGTCTCTGGTCGAGCGAACAAAAAGTGATAAACGATTTCTCGAAATTTAGCTTGATTAAGAGACATCCAGCCAGTATACACTCCCCTCTATCAAAAAACAAGCAGGATCATCAACAGCCCCGATTCTCCTTTTGCTCCATTCTAATTCATTTATTATCAATGCGATAATTAATATTTGAAATTTAAAGTAAAATATGTTATAATAAATCCATAGGCTAATATTTAATTAAGGTAATATTCATGAGCATTCAACTACAAAAAGGCCTCACCACGGAAAAACCGGGCGATTACACGAATTTTTACCATCCTGCAGCGAGCAAAGAAGCCCTCTACGTAGTCAACTCCAAAGTAAAAAATTGTGTTGCAAGAGCATTTGTAGCTTTGGCAATCACACTCGCTGGAGCTGTTGCAGGAACAGTCTACCACATCGGAAAAGCATTTTTACCCAAAGAAGAGGGCACAACTCAACTTCGTCTGGCGATAACCTGTATATTTAGAGGAATAGTTGCCCCCTTTATCGCCATAAACTTTGCTACATGTCCCAAAGAATATGGATATAAAGAGATTACTTGGAGAGATAGACACGATCTTATACACGATGATGCTGAATTAAGCACTTCTAAGTTTAAATATTTCTTTACTTTAGAATCGCCTGGCAAACGTCGCGAGAATCCAGAGAAATTCTACTTCGAAACTTATAAATTATCAGATGAAGCACTCAATCAGCATCTAGACGCTAAAAAGAAAGCCGAGCCCACCCCAGAACAATTGCAGGCGGATCTGAATCGAAGAGAGAAACAAGAGATGGAGCGGCTGGCTTACGATTCCAATAGACTTTAACTCTATTGGGTTAGCCAAGGAGCCATTTAGCGTAGAGCGATTCTAGCAGATGCTTTTTCTTGATGTGCATCGTTTCGGCTCGTTGCCCCTCTAGAGTCCAAAGCAGAGCCGATTCGGAAAGTTGGTTGAAAAGCGCTTGCCCATTTTCCAGGTCAACGAAAGACGCTTTATCGTCGAAGTTTTGGACCTCTTGGTGGAGATAGGAGAACGGTTGATGAAAGTTTGGAAACACGGGACACAGCTCCTGGGAAGCATCGATCGTGAATTTTTTGACTCGCGAAAGGATCGTCTGCAATAGTGGCGCGGCACTGCGAGCCAGCAGGATACACTTGACGCACGAAGGATGTTCCTCGAGTGCCTTAAGAAGGGCATTTTGATGAACCGGAAGCATCGTTTCGACCTGATCAAGGATAAAATAGCGAAATTTTTCTTCAAAGGGAGGAAGCGTCATTTCATCAATGATTTGACGAATCGTATCCAGCGAGTAGGTTTTTGAGCCTGGCTCGATCGTAAAGAGCATCAAATCAGGGTGGTCTTTTGCTTTCCGACGGAGTCTTGATCTGCAAAATTCGACCGTTTGAGCCACGAGCTCTTCGTGTTTTTGAGAGACGATTAAGAGTGGCGAAGGAAGCGAATCTTGTGCTTGCAGTTCTTTAAAAACGGGATGCAATGTACCCTCTCAAATGTCCTTCCATGATCTTAGTCACCTGTTCGATAGACTGGTTACCTGCAATCACTTTGATCCGTTCTGGCTCACGTAGAGCAATTTTCAAGTAACGAACGAGAACATTCTCCATGTATTCACGAGAGCGTGATTCTATTTTATCCGGGCCTTGCCGATTGCTTTGGCGATTCAGAGCCACTTCCAGAGGAATATCAAAATAAAGGGTCATATCCGGTTTGCGTCCCCCTGTTGCAAAATGGTTGAGGGTATCGAGCATATCAAACGAATAGTCTTGCTGATAGGCAAGTGTCGAGTCGATATAGCGGTCGCAAAGGACCACTTTTCCCGCTTCAAGGGATGGCTGAATTACTTGTCGCATATGTTCAGAGCGATCAAGCATAAAGAGGAGCACCTCAGAGCGTGAGCTCTTAGCCCCCTCTTCAAGGAGCAAAGAGCGGAGGTGGCGACCAATCATGGTGCCACCCGGCTCTCTTGTCTGGATCACTTCGTAGCCCAACTCGGTGAAAATCTTCGTAGCCTTTAACAACTGCGTCGATTTTCCGCACCCGTCGATCCCTTCAAACGTGATGAACAGCGATCTAGACATTGTCGTTCTGCGGTTCAGCGACTTGTGTTCCTTGAGCTACTTCTGCCACTTCAGAGGCTATTTGTTGTACAGCCGCAAGCTTATCGTCTACTTCACCAATACGTTGAACGGCAACAAGCTTATCTTCCACGCCAAGGCTTACAAGTGTAACCCCTTGTGTAGAACGGCCCATCACACGGATATCTTTGATAGAAGTGCGCAATGTTTGCCCTTGCTCTGACATCATCAAGATCCCGTCTTTCTCATCGACACGCAGTGCAGCGACAAGGAAGCCGTTTCTCTTATTGATCGTGATTGCTCTTACCCCTTTTCCACCCCGATTCGTATGACGGAACTCATCCACTTCAGAACGTTTTCCAAATCCATTTTCACAAACAAGCAAGAGTGTGTCGTTCGGATTGACCACTTCACAAGAGACAACGTAGTCCTCTTTGTCTTTAAGGGTCACACCACGCACTCCACGAGCCACACGCCCCATCGGACGGCATCGATCCTCATCAAAGCGGACCGCCATTCCATCACGGGTGAAGAGCATCACTTGCTCTCCTGCACGGACAAGTCTTGCTGCAATCACCTCATCTCCCTCGTCGATCGCGATCGCATAGACCCCTTTCTTCCTTGGAGAGCTGTAAGCATCTAGCAACGTCTTCTTAATCGTTCCCTGTTTTGTCGCAAAAAGAACAGCTGCACTCTCATCAAAGATCTTCACGTTCAAGATCGCGGCAATTCGCTCCTCTTTCGTCAAGCCTTCAAGAAGGTTGATCAATGCTTTTCCTTTTGAACGACGGGTCCCTTCCGGCACCTGCCATACTTTCAACCAGTAGCAACGTCCTAAATTCGTAAACACTAAAAGTGTGTCATGGGTATCTACGATGTAAACGTCTTTAACCGCATCGGTCTCTTTTTTCAGATCTGCACCAATCACGCCGCTTCCCCCCCGTTTTTGTTCACGGAATGTGTCAATCGGCATTCTTTTGATGTAGTCATCGGTCGAGATAGTCAACACCACAGGCTCATTCGGGATGAGATCCTCCATTTGGAGCTCCCCTTCCGCCGCCATAATTTGTGTCGCTCTAAGACCCTTATGATTTTTCTCAATATCAGCTAATTCGTCTTTGATGATTCCACGTACAAGTCCTTCATTTGCCAAAATCGCTCGTAAATGTTCGATTTTTTGGATGAGATCCTTGTATTCATTTTCGATTTTATCCCGCTCAAGACCCGTTAATTGGTATAAGCGAAGATCTAAGATCGCATCGGCTTGTCTTTCAGAGAACTGGTAAGCATCGATCAATTCCACTCTCGCTATATGGCGATCGGCAGAACCACGAATCATTTTCACAATTTCATCGAGATGATCGAGTGCCTTCAGATACCCTTCTAAGATGTGCGCACGCGCTTCAGCTTTATTCAGCTCAAAACGGGTTCTTCTACGCACCACCTCAATCCGGTGTTCGATCCAAGCTTGCATCATTTGCTTGATGTTCATCGTCTTTGGTAGACCATTGTCCAAGGCAAGCATGTTGCAGCCGAAAGTGATCTGCAAGTCGGTAAATTTATAAAGCTGATTGATCGTAACATCAGGGATTTCGCCTCTTTTGAGGTCCAATACGATCCGCAACCCATCTTTATCAGACTCATCACGAATGTCACTCACGCCGAGCATTGTTTTATCGTTGATCAGATCAGCGATCCGCTCAATCAAAAGGGCCTTGTTCACATTGTAAGGAAGCTCGTCGATGATCACGCGAGAGCGATCTCCATCCATCTCTTCAGAGCGGATAACCCCTCTTAAGGTGAGTTTTCCTCGCCCTGTATAATAAGCCTCTTTGATTCCACGGTAACCGCAGATAATTCCACCCGTTGGAAAGTCAGGGCCTGGCATCACTTGCATGATTTGATCGATCGTTGTTGCAGGATCATCGATCAACATTTGCACTGCACGAGAAAGTTCAAGCAGGTTATGAGGAGGAATATTCGTCGCCATTCCAACCGCGATCCCTGAGGAGCCGTTAGAGAGCAGGTTTGGAAATTTCGAAGGAAATACGGTCGGCTCTTTTTTCGTCTCATCATAGTTCGGAACAAAATCGACAGTCTCTTTTTCAAGATCTTCCATCAAAGCAACCGAAGCGTGTGTGAGTCTCGCTTCCGTGTAACGCATCGCAGCAGGAGGGTCTCCATCAACCGAGCCGAAGTTTCCTTGCCCGTTGATCAATGTATAACGCATCACCCAGTCTTGCGCCATTCGCACGAGGGTCGGATAGATCACCGATTCTCCGTGTGGATGGAAGTCTCCGGAGGTATCTCCGGCAATCTTCGCACATTTTCTATGTTTTCCACCAGGACTCAAGTTCAACAATCGCATTGCGTACAAGATACGTCGTTGCGATGGTTTTAGCCCGTCACGTACGTCAGGCAATGCCCGCGAGATAATGACAGACATCGAGTACCTGAGGTAACTTTCTTTAAATTCGTCTTCGACGTTCCGATTGACAATCTGTTCGTTTTCTGTATACGACATACTACACATCCAAATTTTTTACGGAGAGGGCATGAGTTTGAATAAACGCTCTACGAGGGGCCACCTCTTCCCCCATAAGCATTGAAATCACATGGTCTGAGCTGATCGCATCTTCCATTGTTACTTTAAGCAAGATACGAACTTTTGGATCCATGGTTGTCTCCCAAAGTTGGTCCGCATTCATCTCACCAAGTCCCTTGTACCGTTGCAACTCGACCCCTTTGCGCCCATTTTCTCTAAAGAAATCGACAAGCTCTCTAAGAGTATACAAAGGAATCTCTTTGCCACTCTCATCGATCACATCAAAAATTTTCCCTTCAGCGACCGCATACTGCTTCATCGAAAGCTCGTGCTTACCCAGCTGCTCCATGATCGAATCCAGTCGTCGATCATCAAAAATCTCTATGTAATGGAGCGGTTTCGGCAAGAAAGTCTGGCTCATTTTCACCCGTTCATCTTCAGGAATCGAAGCCATTGTCGTCTCAAATTGCGTTTTTTGCATTTCAAGATCTTGCTCTTTCATCTCCTCAAGCTCTTCACGGATATAAGCAACTTTTGTCCCCTCACCCACAGTCACTAGATACTTTGGATAGAGCCCTTCCGGATTCCGATTCGACACAAATTCTCTAAACGGCATCCCTTTACGTTCAATCGATCCGATGAATTGCTCCACCTCGGTGATTGTCCGAACAATCAGCTTTAGATTCTCTTTCTCAACGAGGTCATGATGGCCTGCACGACGCAGTTGCACATCACTCATCCCTAACTGAAACAGATACTCATCCATCTCTTTTTCAGAGCGGATGTATTGGAATGTTTTCTTTCTAGCAACACGATAAAGTGGTGGCTGCGCGATATAAACAAAGCCCCCTTCAATCAGATGTGGCATATGACGATAGAAGAATGTGAGCAACAACGTTCGAATGTGGGATCCGTCGACGTCGGCATCGGTCATGATGATCACTTTGTGGTAACGGAGCTTTTCGATCTTAAATCCTTCACCCACTCCAGTTCCCAAAGCGGAAATCATCGATCCCACCTCAGTATTTTGCAAGATTTTTGCCAAACGAGCTTTTTCAACGTTCAAGATTTTTCCGCGAATCGGCAAAATCGCTTGGAAACGACGGTCTCTTCCCCCTTTCGCTGATCCACCCGCCGAGTCTCCCTCAACGATGTAAATTTCACATTTCTTTGGGTCATTTTCAGAACAGTCAGTCAGTTTCCCAGGCAATCTTCCGCTATCCAAAACCGATTTACGTTGCGTCAACTCACGTGCTCTTTTCGCCGCATCACGAGCCTGAGCTGCAATCGTCGCTTTTTCAACGATGATCTTAGCAATCGACGGATGCTCTTCTAAGAACGTCGTGAGTGTTTCTCCAACAACTGTCTGAATCGCAGAACCGACATCAGAATTCGAAAGTTTTTGCTTTGTTTGCCCTTCAAATTGAGGATTCGGCACTTTCGCTGAAATCACTGCAGTCATCCCTTCTCGGACATCTTCCCCTGTAATCCCTGCTTTTTCGCTTTTCGCGATTCCGTGCCCTTTGATGTAACTATTCAACACTCGAGTGAGCGCAGTAGAAAAACCAGTTAAATGAGATCCCCCTTGACGCGTCGAGATGTTGTTGACGTAAGAGAAGACCGATTCGGTGTAAGTTTCGTTCCATTGCATGGCAACTTCAAACTCCATCCATCCACTCTCAAGCTCCTTACCGCCTTTGATAAAAATTGGCTCTGGAAAGAGTGCTGTTTTCCCCTCGTTCAAGTATTGAACAAACGAAACGATTCCTCCGGTATAAGCAAAATTCACTTCCCCTTTATCTGGATCACGCTTGTCAACAAATTGAATCTCGATCCCTTTATTCAAGAAAGCAAGCTCTCTTAACCGTCTAAAAACAACGTCATAATCGAATGTGATGGTAGAAAAGATCGTATCATCTGGCCAAAAAGTGACTTTCGTTCCCCGTTTCGTTGAGTTTGCAACCACTTTTAGTGGTTCGACAACTCCTCCGCGAGAGAAAATAATTTTATGGGCCTTTCCATTTTGATAAACTTCGACTTCAAGACGTTCAGAGACTGCGTTCACACAAGAGACACCCACACCATGCAATCCGCCCGATACTTTATAAGTATCTTTGTCGAATTTACCCCCTGCATGAAGGATCGTCATAACAACTTCTACAGCGCTGACATCCCGTCCTTGTTTGTGCGATTCTTTTTCATGTCTACCGACTGGAATTCCTCGTCCGTTATCTTCGATAGAGGCGCTGCCATCTTCGTTCAAACAAACAATGATTTTGTTACAATAGCCGGCCATTGCTTCGTCGATACTGTTATCGACAACCTCATAGATCAGCTGATGAAGACCCCCGGTATTGGTGTCCCCGATGTACATTCCAGGTCTTTCTCGTACCGCTTGTAACCCCTCCAAAACGGTGATTGAACTTTCGTCGTATGCCTTCTTATCTGCCATCTTGTTCCTAACCCACCCTAAATACGATATTATCAAAACGGTGTTTGGGACATTTTTGTCGCAGTTGATTCAAGATTCTCCCTCTTTCTTGCATCTGTAAGACGCTTAAAAAAGTAGAGTTTTTCACTGTAACATACAAGATGCCTTCTTTGTAGCTTTTGGCCGTCGCAATTTTCGACAGCTCAGCCCCTAGAATCTCTTGAAACGCCTCTAACACAACGTTCGGTTGTAGCACTTGAGTCTCGCTTATCTGCGCCAATATTTTGGGCAGTAAGCGCTGTATGGGGCGCCCTGTTGGAAGAGGCCCATCATACCCGAAAGGAATCCGTTTTACTCTGTTTTTCCCATGACTCATTGCTAATTGGAAAGTGTAGTCGAATGCATCCAAAACTGCAAGATCGAAAGTACATAACTCAACTTTCCAGTTAAGTTTTATGAATTCGCAAGAACTGTACAACTCGAGTGATAAATTTACGCATAAATATTTTCTCGCCCGTTTAAGGGCGCTCAATCAAAATTCAGTGTAACCTGAATTTTTGAGACCTCTCCAAGCGTGGCTAGAAATCGTAGCGCTCAAAGCCCGTAGGGTGAAAGTGGGGGTGCACAATTGGCGCCCCCCACCGACGAGCAAACGATTTCAGCCCGCACGGGTGAGGTCGGCAGATAGCATACAACAACTGGCAAGTTGAGTGAATTAGTAACAGCTAACTGGCAAGTTGGGTTATCACAATTGACGCAAATCTTTAAAAAAGCAGCATGTTATCTGAACACCTCTTTAACTTCCAAGAAAAAAAAGATCCTTTTTTTAATTCTCTAAATTTTTGAATCACAGAAGAAGGTAGCAGATAAGGGCTGCTGAACACCGCACAAATCACATCGTTCCTGTTCGCAATCACCGCCGCTATCAAAATTTGCTCCAGCTGACGCGCTGATTTCAATTTTATGTTTGCGACCCAAGCATCTAGATAAGATTTATCGATCTGCTGATAAGAAAGTCCATCATCCACTAAATCTACTTCCTCTTTTTCTTCAAGTTCGTAGCTCTCCTCTTCCTCTATCGATTCGAGCGGCTCCTTCCCTGTTCGTTGCAAATAAAGCTCCTCATGCAATTTGGCAAAATAAACCCTCTCTTCTTGCTCTTTAGAAATTTTATCCTGAAGGCTAAATAAAGCATCCCTTGCATCCACTACAGCTTTTGCAAGAAGCCTGTCTCCCTCATCACTCAATGATGAAGATTCTTGATACGCCCTTTTTGCGCTCTCAAACTTTTGGCTCAATTCTTCAACAGAAGCTTTTTCTAAAGTGGCACCAACTAAAGGTGTCTCTTCAATCGGAGATTTCGATTCAACATAAACGCACCCCTCTTCATCATGAAAGATGTTTTGTATGACCCTCTGCTCAATATCTATATAAGGACTAGGTTCCACGACATCTAATGGGCTACCTAACGGCTCAATATGGCACCTGTTATCCTGAACACTTACCGTGGGCGACTTGCAAAAAAAGCCCTTCAACCAATCTCTGATCGTAAAAATGATAGATTTAACGACCGCAATCACTTTATTGTTGATCTTCGATCTAGTCTCAGTCTGTATATTAGCCACATTATCGAGCAGCCTACTATTCTCAATCCTCATTAGTTCCCCCTAAGATATTAAAGATTGTTTATGCAGCATTTTCTATTTTATTGTAAACGTTTTTTGTTTTACTTTTAAAATGAAACGTTTAAAGTTAAAGGGCTTGATTTACAAAACCCAGGCGCCTTAAAATTGACCCATGCGAATTTTTTTTCTTTCTACGTTATTAATTTTCAGCGCTCTCACGGCGAAACCGGCCAAGATCTTGATTTTCTACTCCGAGGCAGGCGGCGGCCATAAAGCGACAAGCGAGGCGCTGAAAACGGAGCTTTTAGCACGCGACCCAGAGCTTGTGGTGCAGACATTGAATGCGCGAGCACACATGGGGGGCCGGTTCGAAAATTTTTGCTTTGGATTTCTCGAAGATATCTACACAAACAACCTCGGCTCCTCTAGGGGTCGCTGGATGAACCGTTTTTTCGGCGATTATCTCATCACACCTATCACCCGTTGTTTAGAACAATTTTCGAATCGACAGATGCGCGTCAACCAAGAACAACACAACCTGATTCACTTATTGCAGAACGAAAAGCCTGACCTCGTGATCTCCACCGCCTCCTTCATCAACCGCCACCTGAAACAGGCAATCGATTACGCGAACGTGCAGTCCCCTTTTATCGTCACAATCAGCGATTTCGACGAGGCGCACAAAGTGATGTGGACAAGCGCTAGCCCGGGGACTCATTATATTGTACGGCGCGGTGCGAAGTTGCTGAATCCGGTGGAAGAAAAGTATCTGCACCCAATGAGTGGTGTGTGCATCAGAAGCCATTTTCACCCAGAAAAACAAACGGATAAAGAAAAGATTACCGCTCTTGTCTGTTTTGGGGGGCATGGAAGTCGCGAAATGGTCGATCTCATGAGCTATTTTCAAAAACAGAATGAAATGAGGGCGATTTTTATTGCGGGGGGCAACGAAAAGCTCAAAAAACAGCTCGAGGCAGTTGCACCGAAAAATTGCGAAATCGTCGGATACACAAGAGAACTTCACCGCTACATGCAACAAAGTGATTTTTTGATCGGAAAGCCGGGCCCCGGGACTATAACCGAAGCGATCCACTCAAATCTGCCTCTCTATTTAAAGGGGGGAAGCGACCTCATGAAGCAAGAAGAGGGGGTGCTAGCCTGGGTTCTTGAGGAGCATTACGGGGCTAAGTGGGATACGATCGAGGATTTCCATCGAAATTTTGGTGGGTTTTTAAGTGAGCTCAATGCATTCAAAATAAAAATCGAAGGCACAGAGAAGAAAAACCCTACAATCGAGGCAGTCGACTATATATTGGACCTTTTACCCATTGCCGAAAAAGAGGTTTCTTGAAGATGATCTCGATCTTTAAATAGGGAGCTGCTATAGTGTCAGCTGAAACAATTTTTATCTTGAAAAGACATGACAAAGCGCACAAACATTCGCAATATCGCGATTATCGCCCACATTGACCATGGGAAAACAACTCTTATCGACCAACTCCTGAAACAGGCAAACCTTTTCCGGGAAAATGAGGCCACCGATGAGCGAATGATGGACTCCAACGATCTTGAAAAAGAGCGTGGAATCACCATTTTTGCTAAACACACAAGCCTTCCCTACAAAGATACGGTGATCAACATCATCGACACGCCGGGCCATGCCGACTTCTCTGGAGAAGTAGAGCGGGTGTTAGGAATGGTTCAGTCTGTTCTTCTCCTCGTCGACGCACAAGAAGGGCCGATGCCCCAAACACGTTTTGTGTTGAGCAAATCGTTGAAAATGGGATTGAAGCCAATCCTTGTTATCAACAAAATCGACAAGCCGAATGCGAATCCAGATAGAGCGCTAAACTTAACCTTCGACCTCTTTGTAGAGCTTGGAGCGAACAACGAGCAGCTCGACTTTAAACACATCTACGCTTCTGGAATCGGTGGCTACGCCATCAAAGAGCTTGGCGACGAAAAAGTGGACATGACTCCCCTATTTGATCTGATTCTTGAAGGCGTTGAACCTCCTGCTGGAGATGAGAATGGTCTTTTCTTGATGCAAGTGAGCACACTTTCTTATTCTGATTATCTTGGGCGTCAAGTCACCGGAAGAATCTTGAGTGGATCGGTAAAACCGAACCAACAAGTGCTCCTTTCTGGCGAAAACGGCAAATCTGAACTCTGTAAAATTTCGAAAGTCGAAGGGTACAGCGGCATCCGTAAAGTCGATCTGCAAGAAGGCTTTACTGGTGATATCGTCAGCCTAAGCGGTCTTGCGAACGCGATGATCGGTGATACGATTAGCGACCCAAACAACCACGAAAGACTTCCACCGATTCCTTTGGACGAGCCAACAATCTCTGTGAAATTCATGGTAAACTCGAGTCCCCTTGTTGGAAAAGAAGGGAAGCACGTGACGATGAATAAGATCCGTGAGCGTCTTTTGAAAGAAAAACGGGCGAACATTTCTTACCGGATCACCGACAACGGTGAAGAGACGATCGAAGTGTGTGGACGGGGCGAACTCCATCTTTCTGTTTTGATCGAAACGATGCGTCGCGAAGGATACGAATTCTCTATCTCCAAGCCTGTTGTTGTCTTGAAGAAAATTGATGGACAAGTGTTTGAGCCGTTCGAGCGTGTTTTCATCGAGGTACCAGAAGAATTTTCAGGTACAGTCATCGAAACTCTCTCTCGTCGTAAAGGAGAGATGCAAAATCTTTCTACAAACGAACATGGGATCAGCTCGATCGAGTTCGTGATGCCGATGCGCGGTTTAATGGGTTATCGTAACGACTTTTTGACACAAACAAGAGGAAAAGGGATTTTGACCTCCCTGTTCCATGCTTACGAGCCGTTCAAAGGAGAAATTGCGGGACGTCATAACGGGGTCTTGATCTCGAATTCTGCAGGACAAGCGACCGCTTACTCGATCT
>Ga0075163_10006423_pt1 | contig 15576 bp, 7 predicted proteins | sample JI1023141ADNA_FD_71478 | JGI IMG/M metagenome (GOLD analysis project Ga0075163, IMG submission 71478) | Wastewater effluent complex algal communities from Wisconsin, to seasonally profile nutrient transformation and Carbon sequestration -... | ecosystem: Engineered > WWTP > Effluent > Algae... | reverse complement strand
CTCGAGCCGCTCGAGCCGCTCGTCACGTCGTCGCCGGTGCTCGTGCTCGCGTCGCCGCGCGACGTGCTGCTCGCGCCGCCGCTCGACGTGTCGCCGCGAGACGTGGTCGGCGGACCGCCGCTCGACGTCGCCGGCGGCTCGCCCGGGCCGGTGCTCGACATGTCGGGGCCGACGGTGACGAACGCGGTCGTGGCGTCCGCGCCCGGGCAGGCGGAGAGGACGAGCAGCGCGAGAGCCGGCGACGAGCGACGCATGGCGAATTCTCCTTCGGGCGCGACGATCCCACGGTAGCGGATCCGTGCGCGGCGCGGGAGCGGCCGGCCAGGCCGCCGCTAGCGCTGACCCGGGCGCAGCAGCCAGCGCCAGCGCGCGAGGCTCGCGCGGGCGAGGTCCTCGAGCAGGCTGTAGGTCGCGGGCAGGAAGACCAGGGTCACGACCGTGCTGGTCAGCAGTCCGCCGGCGATGACCAGCGCGATCGCGTGGTAGTAGACCCCCGCGAGCGTGGGGTGGTGGATCAGCATCGGCACCAGGCCGAGGATCGTCGTGCCGGCGGTCATCAGGATCGGTCGGATGCGATCGCGGCCCGCGAGCGCCAGCGCCTCGTCGCGCGCGACCCCGGCGCTGCGCAGCTGGATCGCGCGGTCGACGAGCATGATGCCGTTGTTGACGACGATGCCGATGAGGATAAAAAGCCCGATCATCGCGGTCGTGTCGACCGTGGTGTCGGTCCACCACATCGCCCACGGCGCCCCGAGGCAGCCGAGCAGGCACGTCACCAGGATCGCGAAGGGCTGCAGGAAGCTCTCGAACAGCGAGGCCATCACGCCGTAGACCAGCAGCAGGCACAGGCACAGGTTGATCAGCGTCTCGCTGCCCGAGCCGCTGCCGCGGCGCCAGCGGGCCCAGTCGCCGCTGCTGTAGCCGGGCGGGAAGCTGAAGCTCGCCATCGCCGCGTCGACCTGCTTGCGCTGGCTCTGCGGGTCGGGCGTGAAGAAGCGGACCTTGACCTTGACCTGCGTCTCGCGGTCGACGCGCTGCACGAAGAACGGGCTGCGCGTGCGCTCGAAGCTGGCGAGCGAGCCGACCGCGACCTCGGTGACGCCGGTCGCGGTGGTGACCTGCAGCTTGAGGTCGCGCAGCTCGTCGAGGCTCGGGCCGTCCTCGTCGCCGGTCTTGCGCCCGCCCTCGGCCGAGAGGCGCAGCTCGATCTCGCCGTCGGGGCCGCGCACCTGGCCGAGCGGCAGGCCCTGGAACGCGGTCTGGATCAGGCGCGCGACCTCGTCGGCGCGCAGGCCGAAGCGGTGCATCGCGGCGCTGTCGAGCTTGACGTGCAGCTCGCGCGAGCCCTCGTCGTAGGGGCCGATCACAGCGTCGTAGCCGCCGGCCTCGGGGTGCTCGGCGTCGCCGCGCGGCAGGGTCCTGCGCAGGTGCTCGGCCGCCTGCTCGCCGAGGTCCATCAGCACGCCCATGTCCTCGCCCTTGATCGCCAGCTCGACCTCGCGGCGGTCGCCGTTGCCGCGCCACTGGCTCTGGGCGTTCTCGCCGATCAGGTAGCGCACGCCGGCCTGCTCGGGCAGCGCCCGCGTGACCCGCTCCGTGAAAGCCTCGACCTCGGCCTCGGCCTCGGCGCGGACCTTCGGGTGCGCGCCGCAGCGGGCCCAGAAGTCGCTGTAGCGGCAGCTGACGTGGGCGATGCCGAGCTCGTCCCGGTGCGCGAGCAGGGCCGCCTCGATCTTCGCGACCTTGCCGCCGATCTCGCGGTAGCCGGGGCTGCCGACGAACTGCAGGCCGATCTCGAGCTGGTCGGGGCGCGGCTCGAGGTCGCCGAGGTTGAAGTTGAGGTGCGTCGCCGGATAGATCGCGCTCGCGGCGAGCCCCAGGCTGGCGAGCAGGGTCAGCCGGCGGTGCCGCAGCGTCCGCGCGATCAGCCAGCGGTAGCCCGCGCCGACGGCGTCCATCACCGGGGTGCGCCGCGGCGGCGCGCCCTGGTTCATGCGCAGCACCGTCGGCATCAGCAGCGGTACCAGGGTCTGGCTGATGCCGAGGCTGCACAGCAGCACGATCGCGAAGGTCAGGCCGAGCGGGGACAGCAGCGCGGCCATCGGGTCGGCGGGGTCGCCGAAGACCAGCGGCAGGAACACGATCACGCTCGAGAGCGTCGAGGCGACGGTCGCGAGGCTGACGTCGCGGCCGCCCTGGCGGATCGCCTGCAGCGGCGGCGCGCCCTGGCTGGCGTGGTGCTCGATCGCCTCGACGATGACCACCGCGTTGTCGACGAGCATGCCGACGCCGAGCACGAGGCCGAGCAGCACGATGCAGTTGAGCTCCTCGCCGCGCAGCAGCAGCACGCCGCAGGTCGCCAGCAGCGTCAGCGGGATGCCGAGCGCGGCGACCAGCGTGGTGCCGAAGCGGCGCAGGAACAGCCACAGCACGATCACGCCGAGCAGGCCGCCGTAGATGCCGGTGTTGCGCAGGTCGGCGAGGGTCTTGAGGATGATCTCGCCCTGGTCCTCGAACACGATCACCTGCAGGTCGCCGAGCCGCGGGTTGGCCTGCAGGTCGGCGACGACCTTGCGCACCGCCGCGGCGACCTCGACCGGGCTCGCGCCGGCCTCCGCGTAGACCGCGAGGTCGACCCCGAGCTGGCCGTCGAGGCTGCGAAAGTTGCGGTTCTCTCGCGGGTGGATCTCGACCTGCGCGACCTCGCCGAGGCGCGCCGCGGCCGGGCCGTTCGGCGTCGGCGCGGCCGCGACGGCGGTCGTGCCCGTGCCCGAGATGGTCGCGCCCGACGCGGCGGTCGCGGTCGCGGCGGCCGGGCGCGCGCCCGCGGCGAGGCCCGGCGTCAGCGTGCGCGACGACAGGGCGCTCGCCGACATCGTCGCGGTCCCGGAGGCGACGCCGCCGCTGGTCGTCAGATCTGTCCGCGAGGACAGGTCGCCCGCGGGCGCGCCGCGCTGGCCGGCGACGGCCCCGGCGCGCCGCGGGATCGGCAGGTCGGCGAACACCTGCGGGTCGGCGGGCACGGCCGGGCTGCGCACGCCGGGGTTGACGTGGTCCTGGCGCAGCACGCCGAGCGAGCGGCCCTGGCGGGCCGAGCGGAGCACCGCGCTGATCTGGCCGAGGTCGGCGCCGGCGCGCTGGACCGCCTCGAGGTCGAGCGCCACCTCGAGCTCGCGCGGCGTGGCGCCCTCGAGCTCGACGCGCGAGACCCCGGGGATGCGCTCGATCGGGCGCACGATGATGCGCTCGAGCGCCTCGTAGTTGCGGGTCAGGCCGCTCGCGCTGGCGAGGCGCAGCTCGAGCACGGCGTCGTCGGAGCGGCCCCACGAGTCGAGCGAGATCCGGCTGATCGTGTCGGGCAGCGTCGGCCGGATGCGGTCGAGGCGCTCGCGGATCTCCGCCTTGCGCGCGGCGATGTCGGTGCCGGCCGTGAACTCGAGGTTGAAGCGCACGCCCCAGCCGCCGCTGCCGACCTGGATCTTCTGCAGCCCGCGCAGCCCGGCCATCTGCTGCTCGACCGGGCGGATGACCTCGCGCTCGACCAGCTCCGGGCTGGTGCGCGCCAGGTCGAGGCGGACGCTGACGCGCGCGGTCCCGGTCGCCGGCAGGAACGCCAGCGGCAGCGCCCGCACCGCGATCGCGCCGAGCACGAAGATCGCCAGCAGGATCATGCCGACCATCACCGGGCGGTCGAGCGCGAGGTCGGAGAGCCCGAAGCTGCGCACCGACAGCGGCGGACCGACGTGCTCCGGCCGGGTCGCGCTCGCCGGGCGCTCGCCTGTCTCCGGGGACATGTCGGAGGCGACATGTCCCGTCGGACCTGCCCGATCCGACATGTCCGTATCGACCTGTTCGTTCGGGCCGGGCTCGCGCGCCATGGCCGTCAGCCCTCCCCCGTCAGCGTCGCCCAGGCGGCGCGGCGGCGGCCGGGGACGAGGCTGTAGGCGCACGGGATGACGACCAGGGTCAGCGCGGTCGAGGCGACCAGGCCGCCGATCACGGTGATCGCCAGCGGCTGGCGCAGCGCGGCGCCGTCGCCGACGCCGAGCGCCATCGGCAGCAGGCCGAGCACGGTCGTCGCGGTGGTCATCAGGATCGGGCGCAGGCGCAGGCCGGCGGCGACGATCAGCGCGTCGGTGACGCCGTGGCCCTGGCCGCGCAGGAAGTTGACGGTGTTGATCAGGACGATCGCGTTGTTGACGACGATGCCGCCGAGGATGATCGCGCCGATGCCGACCATCGCCGAGATCGGGATGCCGGCGAGCAGGCACGCGCCGACGACCCCGATCAGCGCCAGCGGCACGGTGAACATGATCAGCAGCGGGTGGTGCAGGCTCTCGAAGCTCGAGGCCATGACGACGTAGATCAGGAACACGGCGATCAGCGCGGCGAACAGCAGGCTGTCGAGCGACGAGCCCATCTCGCGGGCCTGACCGCTGACGACCGCCTCGACGCGCGCGTCGTCGTCGGCGTGGCGGGCGAGCACGGCCTGGACCTCGCCGGCGACGCGCCCGAGGTCGGCGCCGGACAGGCGCGCCCGGATCCGCAGGCCGCGGCGGCCCTCGATGTGGCGGATCTCCGCGGGCCCGAGCGCGGGCGTCAGCGAAGCGACGGCGGTCAGCAGCACCGGCACGCCGGACTGCACGGCGACCTGCACGCGCGCGACGTCCTCGACGCGGGTGCGGTCGACGCGGGGCAGCTGCACGCGGACGTCGAGCTGGCGGTCGGCGGCGTGCATCTTGGTCGCGACCTCGCCCTGGATCGCGCGCTGGACGGCGAGCGCGGCCTGATCGACGCCGAGGCCGAGGCGGCTCAGGCGCTCGCGGTCGAAGTCGACGCGGACCTCGGGGCGGCCGGCGAGGTCGTCGGGGACGACGTCGGCGAGGCCGTCGATCGCGCGCAGGTCGGCGATCAGGCGCAGCGCGTGGGCGACCGCGCGAGCCGGCTCGTCGCTGAACACCTGGACCTCGATCGGGGCGTCGAACGAGAACAGCGCCGGGCGGCCGAGGCGGGTCGTGGCCTCGGGCTCGCGCGCGGCGGCGGCCTGCATGCGCGCGAACAGCTCGGCCTCCGCGGCCTCGGCGACGCCGGGCGCGAGCGTCGGCTGGAGGCGCACGTTGACCTGCGCGAGGTGGGTGCCCTGGACCGTGCCGGTCGCGCTGTCGCCGGCGGTCATGCTGCCGACGCGGGCGAACACCTCGGCGACGCGCGGGTCGCCGCGGGTCGCGTCGGCGACGGCGGCCGCGAGCTCGGCGCTGCGGCCGAGCGCGCTGCCCTGCGGCAGGCCGAGCTGGACGAAGAACTCGCCCTGCTGCAGCTCCGGGAGCAGGGTCTGGCCGAGGCCCCGGGCGAGCACGACGCTGCCGACGCACAGCCCGGTGGCGACCAGCAGCACCGCCACGCGCGCGCGCAGGGCGACGCGCAGCATCCGCGGGTAGAGCCGCTCGAGCGCCGCGTAGGCGAGGGTCAGCGGCGCGGCGATCAGCGCGAGCGCGCGGCCGAGGACGCGCACGAGGAGGCGCAGCGGCCAGGCGACGAGCGCGGGCACGACGACCAGCCAGGCGAGCAGCGAGCGCGGTGCCGGGCCCTCGTCGGCGTCGGCGACCGCCTCGCCGAGGCTCTGCAGCACCGGCACGAGCGTCAGGCTGACCAGCATCGACGACAGGATGCTCAGCGACACGGTGTAGCTGAGGTCGCGGACGAGGTGGCCGGCGACGCCCTCCACGAAGGCCATCGGCAGGAACACGGCGACGGTCGTCAGGGTCGAGGCGACGACGGAGGAGGCGACCTCGACGGTGCCGCGGACCGCGGTCGCGGCGAGGCCGGCCGGGCGCCGCGCGCCGTCGGGCGCCGCGGCGGGGCCGGGCGGCGCCTGTCCGTTCGGACCTGCCCCCGGGGACATGTCTACGGGGACATGTCCTTCGGGACCTGCCCCATCGGCCAGGCTCGCGCGGGCCCGCTCGCGCACGCGGGCGATCGACTCGAGCACGACGATGCTGTTGTCGACGAGCATGCCGACGCCGAGCGCGAGGCCGCCGAGGCTCATCAGGTTGAGCGAGACGCCGAGCATCTGCAGCGGCACGAAGGTCGCCAGCAGCGAGATCGGGATCGCCAGCGCGATCACGGCGGTCGCCCGCAGGTCGCGGAGGAAGAACAGCAGCACCAGCACCGCGAGCGCGCCGCCGAGCAGGGTGTTCTCCTGGACCTCGGCGATCGCCGACTCGATGAAGCTGGCCTGGTTGCTGAGCACGACGACCTTCTCGCCGGGCAGCAGGCGCAGGTTCGGCAGCGCCTCGAGCACGCCGCGGGCCACGGCGACGGTGTTGGCGTCGCCCTCGCGGTAGACGGCGAGCTCGACGGCGTCCTGGCCGTCGACCAGCGCGAGCTCGCTGCGCTCGACCGGCGCGCGGCGGACCGCGGCGACCTCGGCGAGGCGCAGCTCGGCGCCGCCCCGAGAGCGGACGATGACCTCGCGCAGCTCGGCCGGGGTCCGCGCCTCGTGGACGGTGCGCACGAGGTAGCGGCTGCGCTGGTCGGTCAGCGCGCCGCCGGGGCGGTTGACGTTGTCGCGGCGGATCGCCTGCGCGACCTCGTCGGCGGTCACGCCGAGCGCGGCGACGCGGGCCGGGTCGAGCTCGACGCGGACCTCCTCGAGGTCGCCGCCGTGGAGCTGGACCGCGGCGACGCCGGGCAGCTTCTCGAGCGCGCGCTGGACCAGGCGCTCGGCGTGCTCGTGCAGCTCGGCGCCCCCGCCCGTGCCGCCGGCGCCGACCAGCGCGAGGCGCAGGATCGGCTCCTGCGACGGGTCGTAGCGCAGCACCACCGGCCGCACCGCGCCGGTCGGCAGCACCGCGCGGTCGAGCTTCTCGCGCACGTCGTCGAGGCTGCGGTCGATGTCGGTGCCCCAGCCGAAGTCGAGCACGACCTCGCTCAGGCCCTCGCGCGAGGCGCTCTCGACCTGCACGACCCCGGGCACCGCGCCGACCAGCTCCTCGACCGGCCGCGTGATCAGCTCCTCGACCTCGCTCGGCGCGGCGTCGGCGTACTCGGTGCGGATCGTGACGCTCGGGTAGCTGAGGTCCGGCAGCAGCGCGACCGGCAGGCGCAGCAGCGCGACCAAGCCGAACAGCACGATCGCCACCATGACCATGGTGGTGGTCACCGGACGGTGCACCGCCCCGTGCACCAGGCCGCGCTCGCTCACTTGCCTCCGCCCGCCGCCTCGCCGGTCGGCCTGGCCGCAGGGACAGGTGGGCTGGTCTTCGGGACAGGCGCCGCGGGGCTGTCCGTGGGGACAGGTGGGCTGGTCTTCGGGACAGGCGCCGCGGGGCTGTCCGTGGGGACAGGTTCGCCGGCCGCGGCGACCTTGACCGGCATGCCCTCGGTGATGCCCGCGCCGGCGTCGGCGATGATCTGCGCGCCCGGGTCGACGCCGCCGCGCAGCTCGGCCCGCGTCTCGCCGACCAGGCCGAGCTCGACCGGGCGCCGGCGGGCGCGGCCGTCCTCGACCACGTACACGTGCGGCGCGCCCTCGAGCTCGAAGATCGCGGTGCGCGGCAGGCTGGGCGCGGCGGCGCGGCGGTCGATCAACAATTCGGCGCGCACGAAGGCGCCAGGGACCGCGCCAGGCGGGTACTCGGCGGCGCGGACCACGAACTTGACGGTGCCCGTCAGCGGGTCGACGACCGGCGCGCGGCGCTCGACGCGGGCGGCGAAGCGAGTGCCGTCCTGCAGCTCGAGCGTCGCGGGCGCGCCGGCCTGCACGGTCGCGGCCTCGCGCTCGGGCACGTGCAGCTCGACGTCGAGGACGCTGAGGTCGGCGAGGCTGTAGAGCGGGGTCGAGGCGGTCGCGAGGTTGCCGACGTCGATCGCCCTGCGGGTGATCGTGCCGCTGAACGGCGCGACCACGGTGGTCTGGTTGGCCTGGTGGCGCGACACCTGGGCGCTCGCCAGCGCCGACTGCATGGCGAAGCGCTGCTTGTCGAGCTCCTCGCGCGAGAGGTGCGCGGACAGCTGCTCGAGCCGCTCCAGCTCGCGCGCGGCGTTCTCCGCGGTCAGGGCGTCGCGCGCGGCCTGGAGCTTGAAGCCGCGGCCGTCGAGGCGGACCAGCAGCTGCCCGGCGCTGACGCGGTCACCTTCTTCGGCCTTGAGCTCGAGCACGACGCCCGGCTGCAGCGCGACGAGGTCGGCGGTCCGCAGCGCCCGCATCGTCCCCGAGGTCCGGTAGTGGCGATCGATCGCCGCCGGCTCGACCTGGACCACGGCGATCGCCAGCGGCTCGGCGACGGGCCCGCCCTCGCCCTTGCCACCCTTGCCGCCCTTGCCGCCCGGCGCGTTGGCCCCGGCCTCGCCGCCGCACGCCGGCGCGGCGAGCACGAGGCCGATGGCGAGGCCCAGCCGACGCGCCGCGCCGCGAATTCCCCGTCCGTGTGCGCCGCCGTGCATGCTGGTGATCGACCCCGTCGGGCCGCGCGGAGTTTGCGGCCCGCGTTCCCTTACCATGGCCCCCGGGCCCGGCCCAGGGCTCCGCACCCGCGTCCGGCGATGCTGAGGTCACGCACCCCCTGGCGCGTCCCCCGGTTTTTTGGCCGGCGCGCGCGCCCCGGTTAGGGTCGGCGCATGACGGTCCCGGGCAACACCTTCAGCGACGCGCTCGGCGAACTGCTCGGCGCCTCCCCTGCCCTGACCCTCGTGCTCGGGCTGGTCCACGTCGTCGCCGGCTATCGCTGCTGGGTCGGCCTGCTCGCCATCTACGGCCTGGTGTTCACGGGGACGCTCGGCGGGGCGCTGGCGGAGCGGTGGTTCCCGGGCCACGCGCTCGCGTTCATGCTGATGCGCGGCGGCGCCGGCGTGTTCGGCCTCGGCGCGGTGCTGGCGTTCCATCGCGTCGGCGTGTTCGTGCTCGGCGCCCTCGCCGGTGCGGTGGTCGCCGAGCTGCTCGCCACGGGCCTCGGCACCGGCGTCAGCGATCCGGTGCTCGTGCTGGCGGCGCTGATCGGCGGCAGCATGGCCGCGGCGATCGAGCGCGGCGCGCTGATCCTCGCCACCTCGGTCACCGGCGCGGCGCTCGTCGTGCGCAGCGCGGTCGCCCTGACCCACGGCCCCGCCGCCTGGTCGCTCGGCGCGCTCGACCTGTGGACCTGGCCCGGCGCCGGTCCCGACCTGACCACCCAGCTCGGCGCCGTGCTGGCGCTCGTGATCGTCGGCGTGGCGATCCAGCGCCGCGCGTGACGCCCCGGCGGCCGCGGGCGACGCGTCGACGACGACGATCCGCGGACGCGGCGAGCCGCTAGGGCCCGCGCACCTCGAACGGATTCTTCAGGCCCATCGACCCCTTCGTCTTGGGGTCGGCCGGCTTCGGATCCGGCACCGCCGCGTCGGGCTTCGGATCCGTCGGCTTGACCGCGACCTTCGGGTCCTTGCCCTTGCCCGCGACCGTCTTCTTCTTCGGCTTGAGCTGGGCCTCGAACCGGCGCTCGGCGGTCGGCTCGAGCGCGAGCGGCAGGTCCTCGTAGCCGCTCGCGCGCACGAGCACCGCGAGCGGCGCCTCGCCGCGCGGGATCGTGAAGCCGCCGTCGCCGGTGGCCCCGAGCGGGCGCCCGTCGGCCGCGACGACGACCTCGGCCGGCACGTTGCTGACGACGTAGACGCGCGGATCCGCGACGGCCGGCGTCTCCGGCGTCGGCAGCGGCGCGGCGGTCGGCGACGGCGTCACGGGCGGCGCGACCGCGGGCAGGACCGGCGCGGTCGCCACCGGCACGACCGGCGCGGGCGCGACCGGATCGTCGCTCATCGCCAGCATCGCCGCCGTGCCGCCGCCGAGCACCGCGATGGCGGCGACGAGCGCGACAACGAGGCCGCGCCGACGCGGGGCGATCGGCGGCGGAGGCTCGGTGAGCGTGACCTCCTGGCTCGCGCGGACGCCGGGGGCGCTGATCGAGCGGCTGAGGAACGCGGTCGGGCGGCCCTCGCTGTTGGGCCGCGCGCGCGACTCGACGACCACCGCGACCGGCTCGGCCCCGGTGCCGACGTCGAGGATCGCGTCGGCGAGCTCCTGCATGCTCTGGAACCGGTAGCCGCGGTCCTTCTGCAGCGCCTTGAGCACCAGCGCCTCGACCTCCTCGCTGATGCCGGCCTCCGGCGCCGCCTCGCTCGGGCGCAGCGGATCGTCGAACATGTGCTTGGTCAAGATCCCCATGAAGTTGTCGGCGGAGAACGGGACCTTGCCGGTGAGCAGCTCGTAGAGGATGACGCCGAGCGCGTAGATGTCGGAGCGCAGGTCGACCTTCTGACCCTGGGCCTGCTCCGGGCTCATGTAGGTCGGCGTGCCGAAGATCATGCCCGTGCTGGTCAGGCGGCCCTGGGTGCCGTCCGGATCGTCGCTGGTGACCTTGGCGATGCCGAAGTCGAGGACTTTGATAAAGTCGCGGTTGCCGCTGCGCTCGATGCGAAAGCAGTTCTCGGGCTTCATGTCGCGGTGGACGATGCCCTTGGCGTGGGCGGCCCCCAGCGCGCGACAGATCTGCAGGGCGATCGGGGCGACCCGCGACCACGGCAGCGGCGCCTCGCGCTTGATCGTGTCCGCGAGGTCCTCGCCGACCAACATCTCCATCACGAAGAACACCGAGCCGTTCGGCGCCGCGCCGAAGTCGGTGATCTCGACGACGTTCTCGTGGGCGATCATCGAGGCCGCGCGCGCCTCCTGCAGGAAGCGCTCGACGAGGTCCTCCTTGTGCGCGAACTCGGGGTTGAGCAGCTTGATCGCGCAGCGCTTCTTGATCGTGACGTGCTCGGCCAGGTAGACCGTGCCCATCCCGCCCTCGCCGAGCTTCTTGAGCAGGCGGTAGCGGTCGAGCAGCAGCGTGCCGGACAGGTCGCGCGTCGGCGGCGGCACGACCGGCAGCGGCGTGAAACCGGGGCTGTCCGAAAAGCCAGGTGCGCCGCGGACCGGCGCCTGCGTCGGGATGTCGTCGCTGTTATCGCGGGCGACGCTGGCCCGCGGGGGGCCGTCGCGGTGATCGACGGGGCGTATCTGCGGCGCGGGCCCGGGCTCGGAGCCTCGCAGCATCGTCAACGCGGCGGACCTGTGTGACTCGACCTCGGGCATATCGGCGGCTTCGCGCGTCAGAGTGACGCGAACTCATTTGTTGCGGAAGGGATTTTTCAGCTCGCCCATGTCCAGCTCATCCTCGACGGGCGGCGGCGGCGTCGGCGTCTCGACCGACGCGTCGGCCTTGGACGGGGGCTCGGCCCGGGTCTTCGCCGGTTTCTTCGCGGTCGGTGCGATCGTTTTGCCGGGAGCTTCGGACGGTGTCAGCGAATTGGCGGGCGTCGCTCCAGGTCCAGGCGGCGCGCCCGTCGGGGCCGTGTCCCCGGTCGGCGCCGGCTCGGCGGGCACGACGACCGCCGGTGCTGGAGCCACCGGCGCCGGCGTTGGCGCTGGCGAGGCCATGGGCCGCAGGTGGACGCGATGGCGGGCGCTCTCGCCGGCGCTGATCTCGAGCGGGACGTCCTCGTGACCCGGCAGCGTGAAGACGACGCGGATCGGCGGGCTCGTGACCGGCAACTCCCGCGTGAACGGCGTCTTGCCCCACCGCTCGCCGCCCGCGGCGACGACCGCGGCGCCCGGCGGGTCGGATTCGAAGGTCAGGCGGCTGGTCGCCACCGGGGTCTCCACGGCCTGGATCGCCGCCGGGGTGCGCCGCCAGACCTGCTTGTACAGCGTCACCGTGATCGCCGCGCCGATGCTGGCGGCCGCGGCGATGATGAGGATCATCGGCGGTCCGGAGCGCGGCACCGCCTGGCTGACGCCGGTCGGGTAGTGGCGCTGGTCCATCTCGCCGGTCACCGGGGCGCGGGTCGGGGGCGCGGCGATCCGCTCGACGCGCGTGCCGCTCGGGACGATCACACTCGGCCGGCGCTGGATCCGGCCCGACGCGGTCACCGTGCGCGGTACGGCGGCGTCGCTCTCGCGCGGGACGATGCGCGACTCGGCGGTCAGCGACGCGGGCGCGTCGACGCGGGTCAGGCCCGACGGGTTCTCGGCCACCGACCACGAGCCGATCGTCACGGTCGGCCGGCGCTTGCCGCTGAGGCTGGCCCCGGCGACCTGGATCGCGCCCGGCGACAGGTCGACCTCGGCCGCGGTCCGCAAAAGATGGATCACCTCGGTCGCGTCGGCCGGGCGCTCCTCGCGGTTCTTGGCGAGCAGGCGGTGGATCACGTGCTCGATGTTGGGGAGATCCGGGACCCCGGCCTCGATCTCGCGCATCGTCGGCGGGGCGTCGAAGATCTGCGCGCTCAGGATCATCGCCACCGTCGGCGCCTTGAACGGCACGCGGCCGGCGAGCATCTCGAACAGGATGATGCCGAGCGCGTAGAGGTCGCTGCGCTCGTCGACCTCGGCGCCCTGCGCCTGCTCCGGGGACATATACGCCGGCGTGCCGATCAGCGCGCCCATCGCGGTCAGCCGGGTCTTCTTGTCGCGGATGCGGGCGATGCCGAAGTCGAGGATCTTCGCCTGCACGCCGCCGTCCGGGCGCTCGCACAGGAAGATGTTCTCCGACTTGAGGTCGCGGTGGATGATCTTGCTGGTGTGCGCGGCGTGCAGCGCCTGCGCCGTCTGGACCGCGATCTCGATCGCCAGCGCCGGGTCGATGCGCCCGGTCGTGTCGATGCGGTTGGCGAGCGTCTCGCCCGCCAGGTACTCCATCACGTAGTACGCGGTCTGCCCGGCGAGCTGGCCGTAGTCGCTGATGTCGACGACGTTCGGGTGCTTGACCCGCGAGGCCAGCTGCGCCTCGAGCAGGAAGCGCTTGACGACGTCGGGCTGGCTGGCGACCTCCGCCCGCAACATCTTGATCGCCAGCGGCTTGTCGATGATGACGTGGCGCGCCTTGTAGACCACGCCCATGCCGCCGGCGCCGATGCAGCTCTCGATGCGGTAGCGCTGGTCGAGCACGCGGCCGATCAGCGACTCCTCCCACGAGGTCGGCCCCGTCGCGGGATCGGGGCGCGGCCGGGCAAGGCCGCCCGCCGGGAAGAACGCGCCCTGGACCTCGATCGCGTCCGCAGGCACCGCGGCGGTCGCGGGCACCTGCGCGAGCCCACCGGCGCCGAGCGGCGCGGCCGGGCCCGCGGCGGGGTTCGGCCGCGACTCGACGCGGGGCGCGTCGAGCGCGGCGAGCAGCCCGGCACCCGGCGCGCGCGCCCCCGGCGGGACCATGGCGACGACGGTGCGCGACGGCCCGGCCACCACCGGGGCCGGCCCGGCCGGGGCAGCCGCGACCGATCGCACCGCGCCCGGCGCGGCGATCGGCGGAATGAAGGCGGTGCCGGTCTCGGAGGAGTCGGTGACGGCCGCCGGCGCGAGCGCGGCGCTGATCTGGACGCGGGCCTGCGGCGGGACCCCGAAGCCGCCCGCCGTCGACCCGGCGCCGGTCACCGCGGACCGCGACGACGGCGGGACGACGAAGACCTCGGCGGTGGTCGCCGGTGCGCGCGGCGGATCCCACGCGGACGGCGCAGCAGGGCTCGCAGCCGCCACGCCGCCGGCACCTGCCGCGCTCATCCCCGCGCTCCCGTTCGGGCTCACGCCGGCGGTGGAGGCGTCGGCGAGGGGGGCCCCGTCCATCGGGCAAAAGCCCTGGGCCACGGAGTACACCGTGCCGCACGCTGGGCAGCGCTTCATGACTGCGCCAGCGTAGACGGTGGGGATTGCGGGGTCAACGCTCGCGCCGGGGGCCGCGGGCCGGTGCTACCCTCTCGCGCCGATGCAGCCCCCCGCCCCCATCGTGATCGGTCGCACGCTCGAGCTTGTCGACGTGCACCTGGTCGCCCGGCACCACGCCACGGTGACGCTCGCCCCGGCGGCCCGCGACGAGCTCCGCCGGACGCGCCAGCACCTGGAGACCGCGCTCGCCCGCGGCGAAACCATCTACGGCGTCAACACCGGCTTCGGGGCGCTGAGCGAGACCCGGATCGCCGTCGACGAGCTCGGGGCGCTGCAGCAGAACCTGCTGCGCAGCCACGCGATGGGCGTCGGCCCGGCGTTCTCCGGCGAGATCGTCCGCGCGCTGCTGCTCTTGCGGGCGCACACGCTGGCGCTCGGCGCCTCCGCGGCCTCGCCCGAGCTGACCGAATTCTTGCTCGCGCTGCTCGAACGCGACGTCCGGCCGGTCGTGCCGAGCCAGGGCAGCGTCGGTGCCAGCGGCGATCTCGCGCCGCTCGCCCACCTCGGGCTCGCGGTGATCGGCGAGGGCGACGCGTGGTTCGAGGGCCAGGTGCTGCCGGCCGCCGAGGCGCTCGCGCGGGCCGGCCTGAGCCCGCGCGCGCTCGGCCCGAAAGAGGGCCTGAGCCTGATCAACGGCACGCAGGTGATGACGGCGATCGGCGCCCTCGCGCTCGTCGACGCCGGCGAGCTGCTCGCGGCCTCCGACATCGTCGGCGCGCTCAGCCTCGACGCGCTGCTCGGCACGACCGCCGCGTGCGACCCGCGGATCCACGCCGGCAAGCCGCACCCGGGCCAGCAGCGCAGCGCGGAGATCCTGCGCGGCCTGGTCGCCGGCTCGCCGCTCAACGACTCGCACCGCGACTGCGGCCAGGTCCAGGACGCCTACGCGCTGCGCTGCATGCCGCAGGTCCACGGGGCCGTCCGCGGCGCGCTCGCCTACGCCGCCGCCGCGCTGCGCATCGAGGTCAACAGCTTCACCGACAACCCGCTGGTGCTCGCCCGCGCCGACGGCGGCTTCGATGTCATCAGCGGCGGCAACTTCCACGGCGCGACGGTGGCGGTCCCGATCGACCACATGACGGCCGCGCTGACGACCCTCGCCACGATCAGCGAGCGCCGCACCGACCGCATGATGAACCCGGCCGCCTCGCGCGGGCTGCCGGCGTTCCTCGCCGATCGACCGGGCGTCGAGAGCGGCTACATGATGGCGCACGTGACCGCGTCGGCGCTGGCGAGCGAGTGCAAGACGCTGAGCTTCCCCGCGAGCGTCGACACGATCCCGACCTCGGCCGGCAAGGAGGACCACGTCAGCATGGGCCCGATCGCGGCCCGGAAACTTCGGGCCGTCGTCGACTGCCTGGCGCGCGTGCTGGCGATCGAGGCGATCAGCGCGGCGCGGGCGATCGACCTGCGCAGCATCGCCAGCAGCCCGGCGCTGCAGCGCGTCCACGCGGCCATCCGCGCGCACGCGGGCCCGTTCGCGGGCGACCGCAGCATGAGCGCGGAGATCGAGCGGCTCGCCGCCGCGATCGTCCGCGGCGAGCTGCGGGCCGCCGCGGACCTGCCCGCGGAGCTGTGAGCCGCGGGCCGGGGCCAAAACAGGGCTAGAACGTCACGACGCTGCGGATCGACTCGCCGTGGTGCATCAGGTCGAAGGCGTCGTTGATGCGGGCGACCGGCATCACGTGGGTGATCAGGTCGTCGATGTTGATCTTGCCGTCCATGTACCAGTCGACGATCTTCGGCACATCGCGGCGGCCCTTGGCCCCGCCGAAGGCGCTGCCCTTCCACGTGCGGCCGGTGACCAGCTGGAACGGCCGCGTGCTGATCTCCTGGCCGGCGCC
>Ga0075163_10006422_pt1 | contig 15576 bp, 11 predicted proteins | sample JI1023141ADNA_FD_71478 | JGI IMG/M metagenome (GOLD analysis project Ga0075163, IMG submission 71478) | Wastewater effluent complex algal communities from Wisconsin, to seasonally profile nutrient transformation and Carbon sequestration -... | ecosystem: Engineered > WWTP > Effluent > Algae... | reverse complement strand
CAACGAATTCATTCCGCGTCGCTGGCGCAGAACCCGTGAACTGGCTGTGTTCGATCCGGCAGGTACTCGTTTGCGCACTGTGCAGTCGGCCAGTGGTGACAGTGTGTACTTGGCAATGGCCCGCAATGGATTGCAACTGCCTTCAAACTGCGGTGGCGGTCAAAGCTGTGGACTGTGTGAAGTGCGGTTTCGTGGTCATGCACCAGAGCCCACTAGCGCGGATCGCAGCCATTTATCCGCGAGCAAACTGAAGCTTGGATACCGGTTGGCCTGCAACCTGAATGTCAAAAAAGATACAGAAATTGAAGTCGCTGGGGGCGCAGCACTCTGGGACAGGCATTCTGCAGTGGTCGAGAAGGTCACTGCGGTAACCCCTTTCTTGCGCGAGATAGTGCTCAAAACAGATTTCCATCCCGGCAAGGAGTATCAGCCTGGTGCGTACTTGCAAGTACACGTGCCCGGATATGCATTGAAGAAGCATGACTTATGGTACCCAGAGCCGCATCGCGAAGACTGGACAAGACTGGAGCTGCCGGCTGCGATGGCCAGCAAGGAGGGGGTGCGTCGCTCATACTCTTTGGCGGTGCCTGTGGAGCAGGCCGATGGGCGCTTGGTGCTGCTGGTTCGTTTTAGTCCAGGTGGAGTTATTGGCAAGCGCCATCATGTTGGCAAGGGTTCCACCTATTTGTATTCTCTGAAGACCGGCGATGCATTGGAGTTCAGTGGTCCATTCGGCGATTTTTCACTCAAGCCAGACGGCCGTGAGAAGGTGTTCATCGGTGGTGGAGCTGGCATGGCGCCGCTGCGAGCCATGATCCTCGCCTCTCTGGATAATGGGCATGGAGAACGCATTCACTATTGGTACGGGGCACGCACTCTGCGCGATACACCTTACGAGGTGGAAATGCGTGAGTTGGCCAAGAAGCACGCGAACTTCTCTTGGCATCTGGTGCTTTCTGAGGAACAAGAGCAGATGCAGAGTTCAATGGTTGGCCTAGTCCACGAGGCCGTCTGCGAACACTTGCTTAAAGGCCATGCAGAGATTAGCGCCTGCGATTTCTATGTGTGTGGTCCGCCGGCTATGCTTTCCGCAGTGCGCCAGTTGCTAGCAACTATGGGCGTTCAAGAAGATCGTATTGCTTTCGACGACTTCAAGATCTAGGGGTTTTTTGGACATTGTCGTCAACCGCACCACTTTCACGAAGGAGGAATTTTCTTTGGTGGGAACTGAGAGCGGGTTGGACATGTCTAAGGACGGCAAACGCAGGACGCTTCTATAGCATCGAGGAGAGGGGGCTCAAAAAATGAACCCGATGGTCGACGCATCGTTCATGTCCAATAGTTCTCGCGGTTAAGACGTTAAAAGAGAGGCACACAGATGAAAATTGACAATCGAATGAATTCATCAGCAGTCCTGTTGGCCGTTATCTTACTTAGCGGTTGTTCGCCATCAGCGCAGATCCCTTCGGCGGCGGCGGTCGAAATTGCCCCAGTACCTACAACACCTGAAGTACCTGCGACGCAAGGATTACCCCTCGCCCTGGTTCACAAAAGCCCGACGTGTGGCTGTTGCGGTCTCTGGGTCGATCATCTCAAACAGGAAGGATTTCAGGTTGAGGTTCGCGACAGCGAGGATGTGATGGCCGTGAAGCAGTCCTTGGGTGTGCCCTATGGGAAGGGGTCATGTCACACGGCAGAAATCGGTGGCTATTTCATCGAAGGACATGTGCCTGCTGAGGACATCAAGCGTTTACTGGTGGAGAGGCCTGATGCCAAGGGATTGGTACTACCTGGCATGCCTATGGGCTCGCCGGGGATGGAAGGCCCGGAGGGCACGGCAAAGCCCTATACCGTCGAGTTAGTGGCCCGTGATGGCACCACAAGCCCGTTCAGCCAACACTGACAAATGAGCCCTTGACTCTGGACCATGGTCAAGGGTGCAAACTGCGGTCAACGCGGTTGGAGGTGTGAGTCATGAAGATCGGTGAATTGGCCCAAAAGGCCGATGTCAACATAGACACGGTTCGCTATTACGAGCGGCAGGGTTTGCTGCCGGAGCCGCAGCGACTGCGCTCTGGCTATCGTCAATATGAAGTGGAGGATGTGTCTCGCCTGCGCTTCGTGCGTCGCGCCAAGGCCCTTGGGTTTACGCTGCAAGAGATTCGGGATCTTCTGGAGCTGTCGAGCCACCAGGAGAAGGACATGGCAGGCATGAAGTCGGCCGCCATGGAAAAACTTGCCGATGTTGAAGCAAAGCTGGCCGAACTCACCCGTATTCGTGATGGTCTAAAAATGCTGGTGGCCTCATGCCCTGGGCATGGTGCATTGGAGCAATGCCCCATCCTCAGCGCCTTGGCGGAGGATCCGACATGAATCCTCATAATCATGGAGCTGGACCGGTGGGTGGCTCGTGTTGCTCGGGCAAGAAGCCTGACGACACGGTTGGAGCGGTTATTGATCCCGTTTGCGGTATGGCTGTGGATCCTGCCTCGACCGAGCACCACGCTACCCATCAAGGCAAGGACTATCACTTCTGTTCGGCGCATTGCCGCGAGCGCTTCATCATCGAACCGAAAAAGTATCTCCCCCAGGACAGGAAGCCGGTCGATAAAGAACCCGCCGCTGCATCCACGGGCACCTCGTGCTGTGCCTCAAAAACAACCGAGGAAACGGTGAGCGCGGTTGTTGACCCGGTCTGCGGCATGACTGTTGATCCCGCAACGACCGAGCACCATGCTGTGCACCAAGGCACGGACTATCACTTCTGCTCAGCCAAGTGCCGCGAGCGATTTGTCGCCGAGCCGCAAAAGTATCTAGCACCAGCGCCGAGAGTCGCTGAGATCGCTGCGCCTGCGGGCACTATCTATACCTGCCCAATGCATCCCCAGATCCGCCAGGAAGGACCCGGCACCTGTCCGATCTGCGGCATGGCATTGGAGCCGGAAATGCCAACTCTGGAAGACGAAGATAATCCGGAGTTGCGTGATTTCAACCGACGCTTCTGGTGGACCCTTCCGCTCACAATCATCGTGCTGACTCTAGCCATGCTCGGGCACCGCATTACCTTCCTCTCGACCGAGGCTCGCACTTGGATTGAGCTAGTGCTGAGCGCACCTGTGGTGCTGTGGGCAGGGTGGCCGTTCTTTGAGCGTTGTATCCAATCGATCAGCAACCGCAGTCCGAACATGTGGACCCTGATCGGGATCGGCGTGGCCTCGGCGTTTGGATACAGTGTGGTCGCTACCGTGGCACCGGATCTCTTTCCGGCCTCATTCCGCGAACACGGCCGGGTGGGGGTCTACTTCGAGGCGGCGGCTGTGATTGTGTCGCTGACTCTGTTGGGTCAGTTGCTGGAACTTCGAGCGCGCTCCAAGACCTCGGCAGCCATCAAGGCCTTGCTGGGCTTGGCGCCGAAAACCGCACGACGGATCAATGACGCAGGTGTTGAAGAGGATATTCCGCTGGACCATGTCCATGTGGGTGATCGTCTGCGCGTACGTCCGGGCGAGAAGGTGCCCGTGGACGGGACGGTGCTGGAAGGCCGGAGCAGCATTGATGAGTCCATGCTGACGGGCGAGCCTATTCCGGTGGAAAAGGACGAGGGAGCCAAAGTCATCGGCGCGACGCTCAACGGCACGGGCAGCCTGGTCATACGCGCGGATCAGGTGGGCTCTGCCACCATGCTCTCGCAGATCGTCCAACTCGTAGCCCAGGCACAGCGCTCACGCGCGCCCATGCAGCGGATGGCCGACAAGGTCGCCTTCTGGTTCGTGCTCGCCGTGCTCAGTGCGGCGATGCTGACCTTCCTGGGTTGGGGTTTGTTTGGTCCCGAGCCTTCGTGGACTTACGCGGTGCTCAATGCGGTCTCGGTGTTGATCATTGCCTGTCCATGTGCGTTAGGCCTGGCGACACCGATGTCGATCATGGTGGCCACAGGCAGGGCCGCGCAGGCAGGCGTGCTGTTTCGAGATGCCGAAGCCATTGAGCAGTTGCGCAAGATCGACACCTTGATCGTCGACAAGACCGGCACCCTCACCGAAGGGCGTCCGACTTATCGGGAGATCCTTACCGCCAACGACTTTACCGAAGACCAGGTATTGGGTTGGGCGGCAAGCTTGGAGCAGGGCAGCGAACACCCACTGGCCGAAGCCATCTTGAACGAGTCCAAGCAGCGCGGCCAAACGCTCGCCGCCACACAAGATTTCAACTCGATCACGGGGCAAGGAGTCCAGGGCAAAATCGAAGGCCGTCTGCTGGCGCTCGGCAATCAAGCACTCATGACCTCGGTGGGTGCCGACATCGCTGCGGTGTCAGGCGCGGCCGAACTGCTTCGCAAGCAAGGCGCCAGCGTCATGTTCCTGGCGGTGGACGGACGCCTGGCCGGTGCCGTGGCAGTGGCCGATCGGATCAAACACACCACGCTCCAAGCCCTGAACGCCTTGCGCGCCGATGGATTGCGGATCGTCATGGCCTCTGGCGATGCGCAGGCTACTGCCGAAGCGGTGGGGCATACCCTAGGGATCGAAGAAGTGCACGGACAGGTCCGACCGCAGGACAAGGTCGAGCTGGTTAACAAGCTCAAAGCCGAAGGGCGACGTGTGGCCATGGCAGGCGATGGGATCAACGATGCCCCTGCCTTGGCTGCGGCCGATGTTGGCATTGCCATGGGCACGGGCACCGACGTGGCCATGTCCAGTGCGCAGATCACCTTGGTCAAAGGTGATCTAACCCGTATCGTGCAGGCCCGGGCGATCTCCAATGAAACCGTCGCCAACATGAAGCAGAACCTTGGTTTTGCGTTTGTCTACAACGCATTAGGTGTGCCGATTGCGGCAGGCCTGCTTTATCCCGTCTTTGGCCTGCTACTTAGCCCGATGATCGCGGCTCTGGCCATGAGTCTCAGTTCGGTGTCCGTTGTCACCAACGCGCTACGCTTAGGGAGGCCGTCGTCCACATCTCCGAACAACGCGCCACGCCTTGAGCCGGCGAAGAGCGCTTCGGTTCACTAGGCAAAGGCAGAAGGTCTCTAATGACTATTTGTCGGGTGATGGAAGGCCAGCAGCGTGCAGTAGTCTCCTTTGACCGTAGTAGACTCCGCACCATGTGGCAAGCCCCTTCCACGCATGCGCCGGAACAACCTTCCAAGGTCATTGGCTGCCGTGGTGCGGCCGCGTGCCGGGGTGGGGACGGCCCATGAATATGGTCATGTTCCGCCGACGTCGTCAGCGCGTCCGTTTTGCCTGGCTGGCATTGCTGGCCCTGCTGTTCCAGCAGGTAGCGATGGTGGCCTACGCCTGCCCGCCCTCCGAAATGCCGGCGCCACCGCAGGCGATGATGTCCGACTGCGAAAGCATGGAGATGCCGGATCCAGCGGCGCCCCTGTTGTGCGATAAACACTGCCATCCGGATCGTTCGACGACGCCGGACGTGCGGATCGCGCAGGTGCCGCCGATTGCCTTGCCACCGCCGCGATTCGATCTTGCCGCCTCGCTATTGCCGCTGGCGCCCGCACAGTATTACCAGGACGTGCCGACGTGCCGTTCCGACCCGCCCGCCGCAGAACGCTTCTGTAGCCTTCAAATCTAAGACCCCAACCGCATTGCACCCGCTGCCTCTACAGGTGGCTTGTTTCTGCGCGTTTGGAGGTCTTATGTCTGTTTTATTCCCGCTGCGCCGTGGGCGCAGCCTTCGGCATTGGGCGATGTTGTGTCTCATTGCCTGTTTCGTTGCCGCGCCTGCCTGGTCTGCGTCGGCATTGTCCTTTGAAGACACTGTCCGCCTCGCCGTTGAGCGCGCCCCGACGCTTGATGCGCGTCGATTGCAGGGCGTCGCTGCGCGAGAGGAAGCCGCACGCGCGTCAGCGTTGCCGGACCCCCAATTGACGGTGGACATCGACAACTTGACGCTCACCGGCAGCGATGCGTTCGATTTCCGCGCCGATGACATGACCATGAAGCGCATTGGCCTCATGCAGGAGTTCCCTGCACGGGCCAAGCGACAGGCGCGTCAGGCCGTGGCTGATCGAAACATCGAACAGGCGGAGGCGCTTTCCACTGCCGAACGACTGTCGGTGCGAAAAGCCGCGGCCGAAGCCTGGATCGCGCTGTGGGCGGCCGAGCGCGAAGTCGAGCCCCTGAACTCGTTGCGGGATCAATCCATGCTCGCCATCCGCTTATCCAAGGCACAGTTAGCCAATGGGACAGGCACGGCCGTGGACACGCTGGCCACGCAAGCGGCGGCACTGGATCTGGACAACCGCATTGATGAAGCGCAAGCCGCGGTCGAGGCTGCGCGCAGCACGCTCGCTCGCTGGCTCGGGGTGGATCCTGCTGAGCTGACCACGGTCGGCGAGCCGCCGGACTTGATGATTCTACCGGTCAATGAAGCCGGCTTGCTGACTTCGGTGGACCAGCAGGGGCCACTGTTGCCCTGGCGTTCGACCGAAGCTAAGGCCGAGGCGGAAGTGGCACTGGCATTGGCCGAGAAGCGGCCCGATTGGAGTATCGGCGCGTCCTATGGTCAGCGCGATCGCACGCCTGCAGGGATGCCGCGTAGCGACATGTTGACGGTTGAATTTGCTATCGGCTTGCCTCTGTTCTCAGTCAATCGGCAAGACCGTGGCGTGGCGGCTCGGCGTGCCGAATTGGATGCGGTCGCCGCTTCCCACGAGGATGCACGCCGGGCGCAGATCGAAGCCGTGCGTCGAACCTTGGCCGAGTGGAACGGCCTCAAACGCCAGATTGCGCGCAAGGAGCAGGAAATGCTGCCGCTGGCCCATGACCGGTCACAAACGGCCATTGCCAGTTATGGCGGAGGCGGGCCGTTGCAGCCGTGGCTCGAAGCACGGCGAGACGAGCTTGAACTTCATATCGAGCATGCCCGCCACCTTGGCGAACTCGGCCGCGCCTGGGCCGCGCTCGCCTATTTACTGCCCACTGCGGAGGACCGGTCATGAATCGCACGATGAATAAAGTGGTGGTGATCGTGTCGGCGTTGGCACTGGTCGCCATTGGCGTCGGGGGTGGTTATTGGTGGGCGCAGCGGCATGTGGATACCCAGACGGACACACCACAGCCAGCCGCATCGCAGGACCCCAAAGCGCTGTATTGGTATGACCCGATGGTGCCGGATCAGCACTTCGACAAGCCAGGTAAATCGCCCTTCATGGATATGCAACTGGTGCCCAAATATGCCGATGCAGCGGGCGCCGCAGGCGTGCGCATTGATCCTGGCGTGCAGCAGAACGTGGGTATCCGCACCGCCCTGGTCGAGGTAGGCCATTTAACGACCCGGGTCCAGGCACCCGCGACCTTGACCTGGGATTTACGCCAGGAGTCGGTGGTCAGTGCGCGCGTGGATGGTATCGTTTCCCGCCTGCATGTCAAAGCGCCTTTCGAGCCCGTGCGTCGCGGTCAGGCGCTGGCCACGGTGCTGGCGCCGGCATGGGGCAGCGCCATAGCCGAAACCCAGGCGTTGCGGCAAGCCAGCTCTACGTCGGCCAAGGGCTTGCAGTCCGCCGCTAACCAACGCCTTCGCATGCTCGGCTTGTCCGGAACCCATGTCGGTCGCGATGGAGGGGTGGCGCTCTTGTCGCCCAGTGATGGCGTGGTCAGTGAAGTTCTGGTGAGAGAAGGGCAGGCCGTGATGGCAGGGACGCCTTTGTTCCGTGTCAACGGCATGGCCACGCTGTGGCTGGAAGCCGCCATTCCACAAGGCGGCCTTGGTGGTATCGGTCCGGGGACGAAAGTCGAGGCCACCGTCAGTGCAGTGCCCGGGCGCACGTTCGAAGGGCAGGTCGAAACACTGCTGCCGCAGATCGATCCGGTCAGCCGCACCCAACGCGCACGCATCGTGTTGCAGAACGGCGAGAGACTCCTGGTGCCCGGTATGTTCGCCGAACTAGCGTTCCAGTCCGAAGCCGGCAACGACGTCCCCCTAGTGCCAACGGAAGCCATTGTCGCTACGGGCAGCGACACCCGCATCATCGTGGCGCGTTCGGAAGGAGGCTTTGAGCCGGTGCGCGTGCGGATGGGCCACAGCAGCGGTGGCCGCACAGAAATCCTGGAGGGTTTGAAAGGCGGCGAACGGGTGGTCGTGTCGGGCCAGTTCCTCATCGACTCGGAGTCCAGCCTGTCGGGCGCATTGGAGCGCCTGAATGCGAAGCCTGATGGTATGAAGGAACAGCCATGATCGCTCGGATCATTCGCGCCTCCATCGCCAATCGTGCGCTGGTGCTCTTAGCTGCCATGTTGCTTGCCGTTGCCGGTCTGTGGTCGGTGCGGCATACGCCATTGGATGCGTTGCCCGACCTATCCGACACCCAGGTCATCATCCGCACCGAGTGGGGCGGACAGACACCACGCATCATCGAAGACCAGGTTACCTACCCACTGGCGACCACCATGCTGTCGGTGCCCGGCGTGCGAGCGGTGCGTGGCTATTCGTTCTTCGGCGATTCGTATGTGTATGTGCTGTTCGATGACGATACCGATCTGTATTGGGCGCGTTCCCGGGTGCTCGAATACCTGAGTCAGGTGCGCGATCGCCTGCCTCAAGGTGTCAGTCCTGCGCTGGGGCCCGATGCAACCGGCTTAGGCTGGATCTACGAATACGCCTTGGTTGACCGAACGGGAAAACACGATCTGGGACAACTGCGCGCGTTGCAGGATTGGTTCCTGCGCTACGAACTCAAGACGGTTCCTGATGTGGCCGAGGTTGCTAGTGTCGGCGGCATGGTCCGTGCTTGGCAGATCGTGCCTGATCCGCAGGCGCTGGCCGCGCGAGGCCTGACCGTGACCCAGTTGATCGAAGCAGTGCAGGCGGCTAATGGTGCCACCGGCGGTTCAGTCATCGAACAGGGCGAAGCCGAACTGATGGTGCGCAGCGAGGGCTATCTGCGTAGCCAGGAAGCCTTTGAGCAAGTGCCGGTAATGACGGCCAGTGGGAACGTACCAGTGTTGCTGGGCGAGATCGCGACGGTGCAACGTGGCCCGACCTTCCGCCGTGGTATCGCAGAACTCGACGGCCAGGGCGAAGTTGCTGGTGGTGTGATCGTGCTGCGCACTGGCAAGGATGCGTTGACGGCCATTGATGCGGTAAAGGCACGCCTGGAAAAACTGAAAGCCAGTTTGCCGGCCGGGGTGGAGATAGTGCCCGTCTACGACCGCTCGGAACTGATCCGCGAAGCCGTGCGCAATCTCACCCACAAACTGGGCGAGGAGTTCCTAGTGGTCGCGCTGGTTTGCGCACTGTTCCTGTGGCACCTGCGTTCGGCACTGGTCGCGGTGATCACCTTGCCGCTGGGCGTGCTCACGGCCTTCATCGTGATGCGCTACCAGGGCATCAGTGCCAACCTGTTGTCGTTGGGCGGTATCGCCATCGCCATCGGCGCCATGGTGGATGCGGCCGTGGTGATGATCGAGAACGCGCACAAGCATCTGGAGCATTGGCAGGAAGCGCACGGGCGCGAACCTGAAGGCGAGGAGCGCTGGACACTGATGGCCGAGTCCGCCAGCGAAGTAGGTCCGGCCCTGTTCGCCAGCCTGTTGGTGATCACCTTGTCGTTCGTGCCGGTGTTCGCGCTGCAGGCCCAGGAAGGCAGATTGTTTTCGCCGCTGGCCTACACCAAGACCTATGCCATGGCCGCCGCAGCCGGCCTGTCGATCACGCTCATTCCTGTGTTGATGGGCTACCTGGTCCGGGGACGCATCAGGCCAGAGACGGAGAACCCGCTCAATCGAGTGCTGATCGCCGGCTATCGACCGGTGCTGGACTGGGTGCTGCGCTTCCCGCGCCTGACGTTGGTCCTCAGCGGAGTGATGCTGTTGCTGACCTTGATCCCGTTGGCTCGCCTAGGCAGTGAGTTCATGCCGCCTCTGGACGAGGGTACCTTGCTCTATATGCCAACCGCGCTGCCGGGTCTGTCGGCGGGCAAGGCCTCTGAACTCCTGCAGCAGAGTGATCGCATGATCAAAACCGTGCCGGAGGTCGCGCATGTGTTCGGCAAGGCTGGTCGCGCGGACACCGCGACCGATCCGGCGCCGCTGGAGATGTTCGAGACCACGATCACCTTCAAGCCGCGCGACCAATGGCGGCCCGGCATGACCATGGCCAAGTTGCGCGAAGAGCTCGACGCGGCGGTGAATGTGCCGGGGTTGACGAACCTGTGGGTGCCGCCGATCCGCAATCGCATCGATATGCTCGCCACCGGCATTAAGAGCCCCATCGGAATCAAGGTGTCAGGGCCCGACACGCAGGTCATCGAGAAGATCAGCGATGAAGTCGAGCAGGTCGCCAAAACCGTGCCGGGGGTGAGTTCGGCACTGGCCGAACGCATTACGGGCGGCCGCTATGTCGATGTCAAAATCCGGCCGGGTGCTGCGGCGCGCTATGGGCTGAGCCAAGCGGAGTTGCAGCGGCTAATCGCGACCGTCGTAGGGGGAGATCCTATCGGCGAAACCATCGAAGGCCGTGAGCGCTATCCGATCACCGTGCGTTATCCCCGCACTCAACGCGACTCGCTGGTCGCATTGGCCCAGCTGCCCATCATTGCCGCTGGCGGTGCGCAACTGACATTGAACCAAGTTGCGGACGTATCGTTGAGCCCAGGCCCCCCCATGCTTAAAAGCGAGAATGGGCGACTGGTGGGCTACGTGTTCGTCGATGTGGCAGGGCGCGATCTGGGCTCTGTCGTGGCTGATATGCAAGAACAAATGGCTCAAAAAATGGAGTTGCCACCGGGCTACGCTCTGGCCTGGTCGGGCCAGTTCGAGTATCTGGAACGGGCGGTGGCGCGGCTGAAATGGGTGGTGCCGGCAGCGCTAGCCATCATTTTCCTGCTGATCTATCTGGTGTTTCGGCGTTTTGGTGAGGCCGCCATCATCATGCTCAGCCTGCCGTTGGCCTTGGTGGGCGGCTTGTGGCTGATCTGGATACTCGGGCACGCGGTATCCATCGCTACCTTGATCGGGTTCATTGCGCTGGCCGGTGTCGCCGCCGAGTTCGGTGTGATCATGCTGCTGTATCTGCGTCAGGCCTGGGAGCGTCATCTGGCCCACGGCGAGCCGGAAACCGTCACTACGCTCGATGCCGCAATACGGGAAGGCGCGGTGCTGCGCGTGCGGCCCAAGGCGATGACCGTTGCCGTGATCCTTGCCGGTTTGTTTCCCTTGTTCATCGGCAGTGGTGCGGGCTCGGAAGTGATGCAGCGCATTGCTGCTCCGATGATCGGCGGCATGATCACCGCACCCTTGCTTTCGATGCTGGTCATCCCGGCTGCCTACCGATTGCTACGAGGTCGGTCCTTGAAACGTCTGCACCAGTGAACCGAACCACTTTCCAAATCGCTACGGCAGTTCGACTGCAATGCCGTTGCCGACCTTCTTTGCAGTCGAGCCCCACTCAAAGGAAAACGCCATGAAACTACACGCAATCCTCCTTGCCACCGTCCTGCTGGCCGGTTGTTCGCAGGCACCCAGCAACGCTGTCGACACCCAGGCCGCACCAGCCGAGGACCAGAAAATGCCCGCGGCCGAGCCTGCGCCGATGGCCAGTGAGACTTCCGTGATGCCTGCCGATACTGCGGCTAAGAAGGCCTCGGCCAGCGGCACCATCGAAGCCGTCGATGCGGCGGCCGGCAAGCTCACGATCTCACACGGTCCGGTGGAAGCGCTCAAATGGCCGGCCATGACCATGGGCTTCAAGGCCACGCCCGAGCAGGTCGCTTCCGTGCAGGTGGGCCAAAAGGTCGAGTTCGAGTTCGAGTCCCAAGGTATGGACGGAACGATCACTCAAATTGCTCCCATAAAATAAGACTATCGTGGTCATAAGAAGGGCGACGCAGGGTCGCCCTTCGTTCAGCTATTTCATGTGTCGCGCCACCCCCTAACGGAGAACCCATGTCGGAGTCATGCTGCGGTTGTGGAAAGACCATCGATGTCCTTGCCCTGGAGGCGCGGCAGCGCCGGGTGCTGACCATCGTTATGGTCATCAATATGGCGACCTTCCTGATGATGATCGGCGCGGCTTGGTATAGCCGCTCGTCGTCACTGCTTTCGGGCGGTCTGGACAATTTAGGCGATGCTTTGACTTATGCGCTGAGTCTGGCGGTGGTCGGTGCTAGTGGTCTTGCCAAAGCACGTGTGGCGCTGTTCAAGGGATTGCTGATCTTGGGTGCCGCGCTCGCAGTAGGCCTGCAGATCGTGTGGCGATGGTTTCATCCGGAAGTGCCGCTGTTCGAAGGAATGGGCGTGGCCGCACTGCTTAACCTGGGCGCCAATCTGGTCTGCCTGAAATTGCTGATGCCGTATCGCAGTGGTGACATTAATCTGGCGTCGGCGTGGGAATGTTCGCGCAACGATGTCTACGAAGGCTTCGCTGTATTGGCTGCCGCATTGGGTGTTTGGTTGTTTGGCGCAGGCTGGCCTGATCTGGTTATTGGGGGGGCGCTACTGCTGCTATTCCTTCGCTCCGCATGGCGCGTTCTTCGTTCGGCATGGCATAAGTTGAGCCCTAGCTGACAGTCAAGTCATCGGGACACTCAGCGATCCAGACGAACCCGAAGTCGTCTGGCCCGTTCTCGAAACGCCGCCTCGCCACCCTCAAGAATGTCGCAGACCGCTTTCCGCACCTGAGGATTCTCCAAGTCGCCTGCAAATCAGCTGGTGGGTGGGAGACCAGCTGTTCGGACAGTGACAAATTGTGCTGCCCCGGGTGCGGTTGGAGTCGAAGTCGAAGTCCTCGGGATCATTGCGCAACTCGGTATGGGTACGTCCGCAGTCCGATGATGTCAGGCGAGCCCTTATACTTCGGTTCCATTCCATCAGGCTGAAGCGAAGCGCCTGGGCCCTGACGAAATTGTCTAACAGCCGCTGTTTCCCGTAGCATGTTGGCTTAATGCACGGCCTCTCATTCATTCGCCAGTTCAGACTGCTGCGCCTCCCGGCGCTGCTCTTGCTGGTGTTTGCCATGCTGGCGACCCCGGTGTTGGCAGCTGTGGGTGATCTGCACGAAGTGGGCCATAGCGAAATGGCCGATGCAGGTGCGCACGGCGTAGACGACCATGACGGTGACGATGAGCATTCCGAAGGCGACCTGCTTCACGCCTTCATGCACGCTGCCCATTGCTGCAGCCACCTTGCTGCGGTGTTCGAGAGCGTTTCGCTGGCTGGCATGCACGACCTGATGCCTGCGGCCCAATTGCCTGAATTACCCGCGCCGTTTCCGGCGCCCAGAACGAGCGTCTTCCGACCTCCCATTGCGGTCTGACGAGTCTTGCCGGCGCCATGCCGGATTTCGTCATTGATCCTTTGGAGATACTCCCATGTGGTTGCGTTCGACGGCACTTGCTGTCTTCGCGGCTGTGTCCTGCCTTTCGGCATCGGCGCAGTCGCCAGAAACACTCACCCTGGACGAGGCGTTCACTCGCGTTGCCCAGTCCCATCCCGACCTGCGCCTGATTGAAGGCAGGCGCAGTGTTCTCTCGGCCGAGCTTGAGCGCGCCTCGGTGACTCGAGGCCTTTCGGCGGGGTTTGGCGTGGAAAACGCGCTGGGCACGGGTGAGGCCAGCGGTTTCAAGCAAGCTGAAATCACTCTGACCTTGGCCGGCGTGCTAGAGCGTGGTGGCAAGCTGGATGCTCGCCGCACGCTTGCCCAGTCCCGCATCGACGCCTTGGCCGTGCAGCGCGAGATCAAGCGCCTGGATCTACTGGCGGAAGTCGCCCGCCGCTACCTAGCCGTCAATGCCGCGCAGGAACAGCATCGCATTGCGGAACAGGATGTAGCGCAGCGCAAGCGCACGGTGGCAGGTGCCAAGCAACGACTGGATGCGGGTGCATCGCCTGAGTCGGTGGTGTTTACCGCACAAGCCGCACAGGCACGCGCCGAGATGGAGCGCGATAGGGCGCAGCAGCGCGGAGTAGCCGCACGCCAGCATCTCGCCGCGTTGTGGGGTGAACGGAACCCGGCTTTTGATGTGGTAGCGGGTAATCCACTAATGCTCCCGGACATCGCAGCGTTCGTCGAGCTTGATGCCGTGTTAGCCACCACGCCTGAACTGGCCAGGTTCGCCGATGAGCAACGCATTGGCGAGGCGCGAATACAACTGGCACGTAGCCAGGCGACCCCGGACCTTGATTGGCAAGTGGGTGTGCGCAGACTACAAGCGAGCGATGACTACGCGTTGATTGGCAGCGTTTCCTTGCCCTTGGGAAGCGCCCGTCGTGCCCAGCCGGAACTACGAGCAGCCGAGGCGGAACTTGCCCTGGTCGGCATCGAACGCGAGGCCCAAGGCTTGTCCCTGTATTCAACGCTCGCCGAAGCCCATGGGCGCTACCTGGTGTCCCAGCTTGAAGTGGGTCGCATGCAGTCGGATGTGTTGCCCAAGCTCGCCAAGGCCGAGAGCGCGGCGGAGCGCGCCTATCGTGGCGGTGCCATCAGCTATCTGGAATGGGCGCAGCTGCAGTCCGAGCGCACCAATGCGCGCAAGCAACAACTCGAAGCTGCGCTGGACGCCCAGCGCGCACTTATCGAAATCCAGCGTCTCACCGGCCAGGCGTTCGTCGCCAGCCCTGCGTCGCAGACCAACCAGGAAACGACACCATGAAAGCACTCAACCTGATCAGCGTATTGGCGCTGGCCGTATTACTGGCGGGCTGCGGGAAAGAAGCCGCAGACGAGCATGCGCATGAGGAAGGCGGCGAGCACGCCGAGGCCGGAGAACATGGAGAGGCCGCCGAGCCCCAAAAGGGCGAACACGGCGGCAGGTTGCTGGAACAGGATGGCTACGCCGTGGAACTGGCTATCGCTGAAGATGGCACTCCCCCGAAATACCAGGCCTGGCTTTACCAGGACGGCAAGCCATTGCCTGCCTCCGCAGGCTCGGTCGAAGTCAGGTTGAAACGCCTGGGCAACGTGGCAGAGAACCATGTGCTGAAATCGCAGTCCGATGGCAGCTTGATGGCCACGACCATCGTGGGCGAGCCACATTCGTTTGAAGTCGAGGTGTTGTCGAAAATCGAGGGTAAGGCGCTGCGCTGGGAATACCCTAGCTATGAAGGACGCACCGAGATTGCGGAAAAGGTCGCCGCCGAATCGGGTATTCAAGTCGCCCCCGCCGCAGCCGGCATCATTGCCGACGAACACGAAGTGCAAGGATTGCTGACGCCCATCGATGGCCGCATCGCCAAGGTGATGGCCCGCTTCCCCGGCCCCATCCGCAGCTTGCGCGCCAATGTCGGTGACAAGGTGCGGGCGGGGCAAGCACTGGCCAGCGTCGAGAGCAACCTCAGCCTGACGAATTACACCGTCAATGCACCGATCTCAGGTGTCGTGCTGGAACGCAATGCGTCCGTAGGTTCGGTTGCCAGTGAAGGTTCCGCCTTGTTCGAGATCGGTGATCTGTCCTCACTTTGGGTCGACCTGCATATCTTTGGTTCGGACGCGCAACACATCCAGCCTGGTGTGCCGGTAAAGGTCACCCGTATGAGCGACGGCGTCACTATCGAGACAGTCCTGGAACGCGTGTTGCCAGGAACCGCAACGGCCAGTCAAAGCACGGTCGCACGGGCCACCATTCCC
>Ga0075163_10006421_pt1 | contig 15576 bp, 13 predicted proteins | sample JI1023141ADNA_FD_71478 | JGI IMG/M metagenome (GOLD analysis project Ga0075163, IMG submission 71478) | Wastewater effluent complex algal communities from Wisconsin, to seasonally profile nutrient transformation and Carbon sequestration -... | ecosystem: Engineered > WWTP > Effluent > Algae... | reverse complement strand
GAGCCCGAGCTCCTCGAGCTTCTTCACGACCTCGGTTCGCGCCTTCTCGCGCGTCAGACCGGCGAACGGGCCGCCCTCCTTGTTGAGCTTGCCGTCCTTCTCGTACAGGTTGACGATCGGCAGCTTGAAGCGCTGTCCGCGTTCGTAGTCGGCCGGATCGTGGCCCGGCGTGATCTTCACGGCTCCCGTTCCGAAGTCCGTCTCGACCTTCTCGTCGCCCACGACGGGGATTTCGCGCCCGACGAACGGCAGCACGAGGAACTTGCCGATCAGGTGCTTCCAACGTTCGTCGTTCGGGTTCACGGCGACACCCGTGTCGCCCAGCATCGTCTCGGGGCGCGTGGTCGCGACGGTCACGAACTCGTCGGGCTTGCCCTTCACCGGGTAGCGCAGTTGGTAGAGCTTGTCCTTGCGCGGGACGTACTCGATCTCGTCGTCCGAGACGGCCGTCTCGAGCACGCAATCCCAGTTGACGAGGCGCGCGCCGCGGTAGATCAGGCCCTTCTCCCACAGGCGCACGAACGACTCGCGCACGGCGCGCGACATCATCGGCTCCATCGTGAAGCGCGTGCGCGACCAGTCGCACGAGCTGCCCAGGCGGCGGAACTGCTCGAGGATGTAGCTGCCGTGCTCTTCCTTCCAAGCCCACACCTTGGCCAGGAACGCGTCGCGACCGAGGTCGTTGCGCGTCTTCTTCTCTTCCTCGTACAGCTTGCGCTCGACCACCGCTTGCGTCGCGATGCCGGCGTGGTCCGTGCCCGGGACCCACAGCGCCACGAACCCGTTCATGCGCTTGTGACGGATGACGATGTCCTGGATCGTCCCGTTGAGCGCGTGGCCCATGTGCAGCACGCCCGTGACGTTGGGCGGCGGGATCATGATCGTGAAGGTCTTCTCGCCGTGCGTGGGATCCTTGGGCGCGAATCCGCCCGAGAGCTTCCAGTCGTCGTAGACCTTCGCCTCGAAATCGGCGGGCGTGTAGCGTGTCGAGAGTTCCATGTGTGGGTCCGCGCGGCACGTGTCGTCGGCGCGCGGGGCGGCCACTTCACCGGGCCAGCGCGTTCCGGTCAAGGAATGCGACCGCGAACCGTCCTACGCGTCGCCGGTGGGCGGCCAGACCGGAACGGCGCGCACGTAGACGATCACCACGGGGTCGCCGGGAGCGCGCGACGATTCGGGGACGGCGACGATCTCGAACCACAGTTCGGGTGGCATCTCGGTCGAGGCCTTCAGCGATTGCGCTCGCTCGCCCGGCGCGCGCAAAACGAGGTCGACGTGCAGGTCGTAGAGCTGCCAATGCGCGCCCAAGGTCGCGGAGGCCTCGAGGAACGCGTCGTCGGATCGCGACGCGACGCGCGCGGGCCCCGAACGAGGCGGCGCGACGGCCAAGGCCACGCGCTCGCCCGGCAGCGCGAAGGACCTCGCGCGCGCGGGCGCCTCTCGGATCGACACGACGCTCGACGGCCGTCCCGCGCTTTCGGTGCCTCCGATGTCGCGCGCCGCGAGGCGACGGCGCGATCGAGCGTCGTCCTCGTCGATGCGTCCCGCGACGGAGCCCGGTCCCGGCGACGCGGCGAGGTCGGCGCGCGTCGCGTCGAACCACACCGACTCGACGCGGAACCCGATCGGCTCGACCAACGGCGGGACACGGCGCGGGGAAGGCACGACGTCCACCGCGCGACATCCGAAGCTCGCGAGCGCGAGCGCGAGCAGCCACCTCGACCGCCGGGTCGCCGGACGATCGAGCCTCGGACCGCGCGCCATCGCGACCGGGGTCTTCGAACGCGCGCACGCGGAACCACGGGAATCGAGGTCGTGCGGATCCTGTTCCATCGCCGTCGAGCCTACGCGAACTCGGCGCCCAACAGCGACCGCGCCCGCCCCGAATCGAGCGACACGTCGGCGGGACGGTCGAGGGCTCCCGCGGCGGCGCGCGTCGTGGCGTCGACGCGACGTTCGGGTTCGGTCACGCCCGCGCCGCGGAGAGCTCGAATGCCCAACGTGTGTCGGTCGATCCGCTCGGGCCCGCCCACGTGCCACGTGCCGGCCACGTCGAGTTCCGTGAAGCGCACGAGGACGCGCGCCGCGACGCTCGCGTCGAGAGGCGTGCGCCATTCGTCCGTGAACAGCGCGGGACGCTCGCCGCGCGCCACCGCCGCGATCACGGCGTCCGACGCACCCAACCCGCGCCCGAAGGAAGCGCCGAGAAGTAGTGGCAGCCTCACCACGCACGCATTCGGATCGTGCGCGAGCACCGCGACCTCCGCGTCGCGCTTCGTGCGGCCGTACTCCGAACGCGGTTCGGTGGGATCGTCCTCGCGACGACCACTCGCGCGCGGCGCAGGCCCACCGAACACGAGATCGGTCGAGACGTGGACGAGCCGCGTCGCACGTCCGCGGTCCCTGCGCTCGCGCGTCCAACGCGCGACGGAGGCTGGCAAGTCCACGTTCGTCCGTCGCGCGGCGCGCGGATCGCGCTCCACGTCGGCGACGCGCGAGACGGCGGAGCACAGGACGACCCGATCGGGCTCGACGTCGCGCAGCACGCGCGCGACCGCGGACTCATCCTGCGCGTCGAACGCGACGAGATCGAGCGACGAGCCCGACTCGGCGAGCGCGGCGGGCGGAACCGCGCCGATCGGTGGTTCGGGTCGGCGGCTGGCCGAGACGACCGCGTCCCCACGCCGCACCGCCGCGAGCAAGACGTGCGCGCCCAGGAAACCGCTGCCGCCCAGGACCAACGTCCGCGGAGCCTTCGGTCGAATCGACGTCATGCGTAGGCTACGGTACCGCGCTCGCTCACCCGGGCCCTAGCCCCCTTCCGCCGAGTCCACGTCCGTTCCGCATGTCGTTGCTGCTGCCCTATCGTCGCGTGCTCGTGATCGCGAATCCGATCGCGGGTCGCGGCGTCGGACGGCGCCACGCGGAGGAGCTCGCGTCCGCGCTGGAGCGCGCGGGCGTCGCCTGCGACCTGCACTTGACCTCCGCGCGCGGCGACGGTTCGCGGCGCGCGGCGAGCCTCGACGCCGGGACTGACCTGGTCGTGGCGATCGGCGGCGACGGTACCTTGAGCGAAGTGTTGACCGGGTTGCCGCGACGCGACGTGACGGTGGCGGTGTTGCCGATGGGCACCGCGAACGTGCTCTCGCTCGACTTGGCCTTGCCGCGCGACGTCGCGGGGTTCGTGCGCTTGCTCGGCACGGGCCGCGCGCAGCGACTCGACACGGCCACCGTGAACGGTTCGATGCTGTCGTTCCTCGTGTGCGGCGTCGGTTTCGACGCGACGGTCGTGCGCGCCCTCGAGGAGCGCCGCCGCGGCCCGATCACGAAGCGTGATTGGCTGATGGCCGGCTGGAGCGCGTTCCGCGCGTGGGACCCGGCGCGATTGGAGGTCGAGATCGACGGACGGCGCGTCGAGGGCGACTTCGGACAGATCCTGGCCTCGAACATCGTGCACTACGGCGGCTACGACGTCCTGGCCCGCGACCGCGCGCTCGACGACGGCTTGTTCGAGATCTACCTGTTCCCCGGTCGTTCGCGCGCGCGCCTCGTCGCGCACGGCCTGCGCGGCGCGGTCGGCCGCTTCCCGTCGGGCTCCGTCACGATGCACCGCGCCAAACAGGTCGTCGTGCGCAGCGATCGCCCCGTCCCCTTCCAGATCGACGGCGATCACCGCGGCGAGACGCCGTTCGAGTTGGTCGTCGGATCGCAACCGTTCCGACTGCTGGTACCTTGACCGCCCACCGACGCCGATCCGAGGCGCGCGCTACGGCGGAACGCGCCTCGCGACCGCCACGAGCGCGAGCCCGTCGCACGATCCAAGAGAGTTCGAAATGAGCACGAATCAAGCCCGGTCCCAACGCCCCACGGTCACGATCGCCGGACGCCCGTTCGGCGGCGGCGAGCTGTTCCTCATCGCCGGACCGTGCGTGCTCGAGTCGCGCGAGCTCGCGCGCGGCGTCGCGGGACGATTGGTCGAGATCTGCGCCGCGCGCGGGGTGAAGCTGATCTTCAAGTCGAGCTTCGACAAGGCCAACCGCACGAGCGCGACCGCGACGCGCGGACCGGGCCTCGACGGGCTCGAATGGCTGGCCGAGATCCGCCGCGAGTTCGGCATCCCCGTGTTGACCGACGTGCACGAACGCGAGCAGTGCGCGCCCGCGGCGGAGGTCGTCGACGTGCTGCAGATCCCGGCGTTCTTGTGTCGCCAGACGGACCTGTTGTTGGCCGCGGCCGCGACGGGCAAGGCGGTCAACGTCAAGAAGGGGCAGTTCCTCGCGCCGTGGGACATGAAGAACGTCGTCAAGAAGTTCGAGACGGCCGGCAATCCGAACGTGATGGTGTGCGAACGCGGCACGACGTTCGGTTACGGACGGCTCGTCGTCGACATGACGGGCTTCGAGCACTTGAGCGCCACAGGCAAGTGCGTCGTGTTCGACGCGACGCACTCCGTGCAGGAACCGGGTGCCTTGGGCGAGAAGACCGGTGGCGACCGCAAGAAGGTGCCGGGGCTCGCGCGCGCGGCGGTCGCGACGGGTTTCGTCGACGGCCTCTTCTTCGAAGTCCACCCCGATCCCGACCGCGCGCCGAGCGACGGCCCGAACATGGTGCGCCTCGACGAGTTCCCCGCGATCCTCGACGGCGTCCTGGCCGTGCACCGCGCCGTGCGCTGATCTCAGTGACCGCCGGCGCCCGACTTGGGCTTCGCGTTCCACAGGCGCAGCGCCAGCAAGGTGCCCACGAGGGCGAGGGGCAGCATCGCGAGCGGCCAGTTGTGCCAGTTCGCGGGGTCCGCGGCCAACAGCTTGCCGTCGGGCCCCTTGTCCGTGTCGTTGGGCAGCACGCGCGCCAGCACGAGGGCGTGCACGGCGGTGCCCAGGTACACGAATCCGTCGATGATGCCGACGGCCACGCCCGCGTTGCCCTTGCCGCCGAAGTCCATGCTGGCCGTGCCCGACAACATGCCGTGCACGCCGATGATGCACATCGACATGAACACCATGAGCCATCCCAGGCTCGGGCTGTCGACCATCAGCATCATCACGCCCGACCCGACCAGCATCAGGAGGTAGAGCAGCACGGACACCGGTCCGCGGCGCGACTGGAACACGTGGTCCGAGATCGTGCCGGCGAACACGCCGCCCAAGATCCCCGCGATGCACAGGAGCAGGCCCCAGTTGTGCGCCACGAAGCCCTCGCTCTGCCCGGTCTGCTTCGCGAAGATCGTGTACCACTGCATGATCGCTTGGCGCAGGTAGCCGCTGCAGAACTCGATCAGCGCGATCGTGACGATCACGGGATTCGTGAACATCCGCTTCGCGACCTGCAGGACCGACGCGCGCGGCCCCTTCTCGCCGGAACCCGCATCACCCGTGTCGAGGTCGGGATGCCCCGTGTCGCTGGGGTTGTCGAAGACGAGGAACCAGTCCAGCACCGCGAAGACGAGCAGGATTCCCGCCGGGATGTAGAACACCCACGCGACCGACGGAGCGTTCTCGACGATCAATCGACCCCAGTCGTACGCGAAGTAGATGCCCAGCGAGATGAGGATGCCGAAGATGCCGCCGAACGTTCCGCGCTCGCGCACGTGGAACCAGTGCGCGTTGACCTTCACGATCGACACGGCGCCGAAGCTCTGGAAGTACATGTTCGCGCCGTAGAGCACGCTGTACCACGTGACGAGCGATCCGTCGGGCTTCAACGTCAGCACGAGGCCCATCGCCACGTTCGCGAGTGCGGACCCCACGGCCGAGATGAGGATGGTGGCGCGACCGCCCAGTCGATCGGTCAGCGGACCGTTGACGAGGAACGCGCAACCGTAGATCAGGGTTCCCCAGAAGAAGATCTCGGCGAAGTCCTGCTTCGTCATCAACTCGCCGAGCGCGTTCTTCGCGACGGTGAGGTTGTAGCGCCCCATGTACAAGAACGCGTACGTGAGTCCGAGCGGCAACCAGTTGAGACGGCGGCGTTTGAGGTAGGCCGGGGAGTGGCCCAACTCGGCCCGTGGCAATCGCGCCAACACGACCGAGACCGCGATCAGCAGGAGCACGATCGGCAGCAAGTTCTGCAGCCAGGGGGGCATCGAGGAGTACATGCGGGGCGCGAGACCATACCATCCGCGCCGGGGGGCGGCTCGCCCGGAGTTTCCCCTTCCGCCGCCGCAGGCTAGGCTTGGCGCCGATGGGCGCACCCAAACTCCGCGAAGTCCTCACGCGCATCGAAACGAGCGTCAAGAACGGCCGATTGCCGATCTGCGTCTTCGATCTCGACTCGACGCTCTTCTCCACGGCCCCGCGCAACTACGCGATCCTGCAGGAGTTCATCGAGAACCACCGGCACGATCACCCGCACTTGTCCGACATCGCCGAACGCATCGGCCTCGACGACATGGGCTGGAACGTGCACCAGGACTTGGCGCGCTTCGGCGTCGGCGACGCGCACCTGCTCGAGCAGTTGAAGTCGTTCTGGTTCGACCGCTTCTTCACGAACGAGTACCTGAGCCACGACGTGGCCGTGCCCGGCGCGGCCGAGTACGTGCTGGCCTGCCACGCGCGCGGCGCGCTGATCTACTACCTCACGGGTCGTCACGTCGGAGGCATGGAGATCGGCACGGTTCAATCACTTCGCTCCAAGGGCTTCCCCTTCTGGCGCGGACGCTGCGTGCTCCACCTGAAGCCGTCCTTCGAGATGAACGACCGCGCGTTCAAGGACGACGCGTTGTCGGACATCCGTTCCTATCAAGGCGAGGTCGTCGCGACGTTCGAGAACGAGCCGGGCAACGCGAACATGTTCCTGCGCGCGTTCCCGTCGGCCGTGCACGTGCTCCTGATGACGATCCACTCGCCCGAAGCCGAGGCGCCCGCGCGCGAGTTGGTGAAGACCGACGATTTCCTGTTGAACTGAACCGAAGGCTCGCGGCCTCGACGGTCCCTTGCGAGGACCGCCGAGGCCGCGAGCGACGGTCGACACGCCGCTCAAGGTCGTGCCGCGCTTCGCGAGCGACCAATCAGTTGGAGACCGTGTCGCGCTCCTGAGAGCGGCGGCGCACTACCAAGATGGCCAGGATCACGAACGGCACGGCGAAGGCCACGATGCGCGCGCCTTGCTCGATCGCGACCTGAATCTGCAGAGTGGCCGGTTCGGTGGACCAATTGCCGCCCACGGGTGCGTAGCGCGCGGTCACGATCGCCTGCAGCGGCGTGATCAGGGCACTGGCGAGCAGGGCCACGAGCCCGAGGCACACGACACCCACCACGGGGCCGAGCTTTCCGAGCACGGCGTTCGTCGCCCGGTCGGCCGCACGGCGCACGAACGCCGACCGCACGAGGGCGACCACGAGGGCCACGCCGCCCAACACCCCCACCGCGAACAGGATCGAGCCGAGGACCGGATCGAGTTGCCGCGCGAACACGGCGATGGGCACGGTCGCGGTCAGGATCACCTGGAACGCGAAGTGGAATCCCACGTACCCGGCCAGCATCCAGATCCAGCGTCGACGCACGGCGTCACCGGGCGCGAGACGCTCGAACTCATCGGCCAGAGCTTGCGAGCCGCCCATGCGTCGCTTGGCGACGTCGAAGATCTCCTCGGGCGTCAACGCCCCCTTCACGGCCGGAGTCGAGCTCAGGTGTTCGATCGAGGCGCGCAGATGGTCCTCCAACTCCTCCACCCGCTCCGGCTGCATTCCCTCGCGGGACGCCAACGATTGCTTCCAAGACTGAACACTCGACTCCAGATCGAACATGATCACCCCCAAACGGCCTTCAACGTGGCGTGCACCGCCGACCACTCCTCGCGTTCGCTCTCGAGCGCGCGCGTGCCCTGCGGGCTGAGTCGGTAGTACTTGCGCTTGCGCCCGTTCTCGCTCGTGACCCAGCGCGCGCGAATGAGCTTCTGCTCCTCGAGGCGGTGCAGGACGGGATAGAGCATCCCTTCCGTCCAGTCGAGTCGCCCGTTCGAGCGCTCGCGCACCTCCTGGATGATCGCGTAGCCGTAGCTCTCGCCGCGCGCGAGGATCGCGAGCACCAGCGGCTTGGAAGACGCCGCGACGAGTTCCTTCGAGACCGGATCGGACATGCGGGCATCGTATGCCTTGCCGCGCTAGGTATCCAAGTCCCCATCTTGGATTTCCGTTCGCGCGGCGCTCGCGATCGGTGGTTCGGCCACGGACTCGACGTGGACGCGACGACGCGCTCCGAGGCTCGCGTGCGTGACTCGCACGCCGTTCGACGCACGCGACACGGCGGCGCGGTGTGTGCATTTCCTTCCGTGCTCACGCGCGCGCACGAACGTGGAAGGAACTTCGCGTTCCCGAAAAACGCCGTGTTTACGCGGGAATTCGCGCGTCCCATTTGCCCGAATGCGATTTCGAAGGTAGTCTGTCCTGCCTCGAACGATGACACGACAAGGGCACACCAGTCGAAAGGCTGGGCCGCAAAGCCACGGGGCCTCCCGCTGAAAAGCGAAGGCCAGCCGAGCCACCGAAGTCTTCGCTCCGATCCCGGACGTCATCCGAGGGGCAGACGGAATTCCATTCCGCCTCGGGTTGAGGTTTGGGTCGGAGAAAGCCCGCTTTCTCCCTCCTTCGCCCCGCTCCGTCGCCGGTCACTCGGCCGCGACGGGGCGGACCCTCTCTCCCGCGGCGCGTGTGATTCCACATGCGAACGCCACGGTACGACGAACATGGGACGAAGCGGACAAACGGTCGAGAGAACGCTGCGCGGAGCGCAAATGCTCGTGCGCGCGGTGTCGACTTCCGCCCCGTGCGAAGGTGAAGGACGAGGCGTTCGCCCCTGCAACGACGTCGACGGCTCGTTCCTCGAGCGCGGCGTCGTCCGCTCCGCGACCGGGTCGTCGCGGACTTGCAACCTGGCAGATTCGGCAGAGAGCACGCTCGTCACCTCGGTGGCGAGCGCGCCGTGCGCGCGATGGGACGGGGACCCCGTCGTCGCACGTGAGATGGAGGAGATGCGTCGGCGGCCTCGTGGGGACGTGGTTCGTCGGCGCTCGTTGGAGGAGATGCGTGGCTTCGAGCTCGTGGGGACAAGCTCAAGGCCTACGCCGCCCGGCCGTGTGCGCACCTTCGGGTGCCACGCTTCGATCGCGATGGGGAGTGCTCCGACCTAGCGTCGGTGCACCGCGATCTCGGACCCCTCACAGCGGGGTCCAGGCCGGGAATCGTGCGGGAGCATGGGGTCGCGCCTCATGCTCCCGCTTTTTTTCGCTCGCGCCGCGATCACGAGGCTCACGACGCACGACGCCCGCGACGGCTCAGCGTCTCGCCACGTCGCGCACGGCAGCGACTCCGGCGGGCGACGCGACGACGGTGGCCTTCGTCTGCAACGGGTTCTCCGTCAACCAACCGTTGCGCGGCGCGACGATGCCGTTGCGCTCCATGAGCTTGCGCGTGAGCACGTAGTGCTCGTGACGGTTCTCGTACCAGGTCGCCGTGCAGTCCTCGCACTGCGCCCAGTCCTTGAAGTCGAAGCTCATGTGCGCGCGGCGCAAGCTCGCCATCGCCGGTCCGTGCCACAACTCCGAGATCGTCTGCTCGCCGAAGCGCCCGATGCGGATGCGGGCGTCGAAGTCGAATCGGCAGACCGACATCGTGCCGTCGGAGAGCAGGAACAGCGCGTCCCACGGATAGTTGCACGTGTGGCGCAGCGCCTTGAAGACGCGGTCGCGCACCGCCTTGGGCAGCAGATGCTGCTTGTACATGGGCTCGTCGGGCACGTAGTCGGCGTGGTTGTTCGCGTAGTGGAACAGGAAGTCGTCGACGTAGGGCGCGTAGGCCTGGAAGAACTGGCGCTCCACGTCGCGCGTGAAGTGCGGCGTCACGACGCACGTCATCGTGAGCGTGGGCATGCGCACGGCGCCCCACGGGCTCTCGCGCACGGGTCCGATCTCGTCGCGCAGGCGCCGCACGGTGCGCAAGGACTCCAAGATCACCTCCGGCCGCAGACCGTCGCGCGTCTTGGCCAACGTCTCCGCGTCGGCGGCGTCGGCCGAGAAGTTCAAGAGGTCCGGTCCGGCCGACACGAGCGCGCGCGCCAGCGACTCGCGCCCCAACAACGTCCCGTTGGTGCTGATCGTGACCACGCGCTGACGATCCGTCGCCATCTTCACCATCTCGGCGATGCGCGGGTGCAGCGTCGGCTCGCCGATCGTGTGCAACGTGATGCGGGGAATGCCCAGCGCCACCATCTGGTCCAGGAGCTTCTCGTAGAGCTCGATCGACAGGTACGTGCGCGGTCGCAGCATGTCCTTGTTGCCGCAGTACGCACACCCCAGGTTGCAGGCGTTCGTCGGCTCGACCACGATCCGCTTGGGCACGGGCGGCACGATCCCCTCCGGATGGTCGCGGCGCATGCGCAACACGCGCAGGCGGTGCACGGACCGCTCCAGGAGCGTGTTGCGGTTCACGAAGTCTCTCAGGGCGCGGCGCATGGACATCCTCGGGAGGGCGGGGGGGGCGTCGGGGTTCGAATCCGGGTGCCGGATGCCGATCGTCGCGTGCGACGTGGCCGAACGTCGCGGGTCCTAGGAGCGGACCGTTGCACCGTTGCGCGAACTCGTGGGAATTCGCGCGGAATCGTCGTGTTCCCTGCAACGCTGGCTCGGCCCGGGGCTATCACCCGCCCCCCCCCATGAAAGTCCTCGTCACCGGAGCCGGCGGGTTCCTCGGGTCCCACGTCGTGCGGGCACTCCACGCCCGCGGCCACGAAGTCCGCGCGATGGTGCGCCCCGGGCGGCCACGCGCCCACGTCGAGGGGTGGGGCGAGGTCGTCGAAGGCGACCTGCTCGACGAGGCACTCCTGCGCAAGGTCTCGCGCGATTGCGGAGGCCTGATCCACTGCGCCGCGCGCATGGGCTACTGGTCGCGGCGCAACGCCGAGCAGCGCGCGGTGAACGTGGAAGGCACTTCGAAGCTGTTGCGCGCGGCGCACGCCAACGGAACGGCGCGGATCGTGCACGTGTCGTCGATCGCGACGATCGGCGCGTCGGCCGACGGCACGGTGCTCGACGAGACGCACCGCTGGAATCCGCGCGCGTTGCGCATCCACTACGTCACCTCGAAGAAGGAGGCCGAAGAGCGCGCCTTCGCCGCCGCGTGGGCCGGGATGCACGTGGTGGTCGTCAACCCGAGCATGTTGGTCGGTCCGCGACTCGACGGTCGCCCGCCATCGGCGACGGTGACGCGCATCGCGCGCGGCGAGACGCGTTGGGTGCCACCGGGCGGAACGAGCGTGGCCGACGTCGAGGACGTGGCCGGCGCGTGCGTCGACGCCCTCACGAAGGGCCGTTCGGGCGAGCGCTACATCCTGGGCGGGGCGAACACGACGTGGCGCGACCTGTACGGCGCGATCGCCGCCGAACTGCGCGTGCGCGCGCCGAACCGACGGATGCCGATGGTCGCCGTGCGAGCACTGCGCGTCGCGACGAGCGGGTTGGACACGTTCGGACTGTCACGACCACCGTGGACGCCCGAGATCTTCCGCTCGTACGGCCTGTACGCGTTCGTCGACTCGAGCAAGGCCCGGCGCGAACTCGGCTACGCACCGCGACCGCTGAACGAGGTGATCGCGCGCGTGTGCGCGGCGGTCTGAGAGGCGCGGACGCGAATCGCGTCGTTCACGCCCCCGACTCCTCGCTCCAGGGCTTCTCGACCCGCGCCTTCTTGGGGTCGCCGGCGATCCCAGGTGAGGTCATCTCGTACGGGTTGAGGATCGCGTCGAGGCGTTCGGGCGAGAGGATCTTGTCGCGCAGCACGAGCTCGCGCACCGATTGGCCCGAGAGGATCGCCTCGCGCGCGATCCGCGCGGCCGTCTCGTAGCCCACGTGCGGGTTCAGCGCCGTGATGACCCCCACGCTCTTCTCGACATACTCGCGCATGCGCTCGACGTTGGGTTGGATGCCCTCGACCAGGTACGTGCGGAACACCGTGAAGGCGTTCGTCATGATGCTGATGGACTGCAGCAGGTTGAACACGAGCACCGGCTCCATCACGTTCAACTCGAACTGCCCCGCCTCGGACGCCAGACAGATCGTGTGATCGTTGCCGATCACCTGGAACGCGACCTGGTTCACGACCTCGGCCATCACCGGGTTCACCTTGCCGGGCATGATGCTGCTGCCCGGTTGCCGCGCCGGGAGGATGAGCTCGCCCAGACCCGCGCGCGGCCCCGACGCCATCATGCGCAGGTCATTCGCGATCTTGGACAGGTTCATCATGCACACCTTCAGCGCGGCGCTGACCTCGGTGTACGCGTCCGTGTTCTGGGTCGCGTCGACCAGGTCCTCGGCGCTCACGATCGGGTGTCCGCTGAACTCGCGCAGGTTGCGCACGACGTAGCGGATGTAGGCCGGATCGGCGTTCAGGCCCGTGCCCACGGCCGTCGCGCCCATGTTGACCTGGTACAGGTGCTGTCCCGACGCACCGATGCGCTTCAGGTCGCGCGCCAACACGCGCCGGTACGCCCCGAATTCCTGCCCGAGTCGGATCGGCACCGCGTCCTGCAGGTGCGTCCGCCCCATCTTGATGATGCCGTCGAACTCGATCTCCTTCGCCGCGAACGCGTCGTGCAGGTGCTGCAGCGCGCTCGTCAGGTGCTCGAGCAGGTCGAGCGTCGCGATGTGCACGGCGGTCGGGAACGCGTCGTTCGTCGACTGCGCCATGTTCACGTGCGTGTTCGGCGACAGGTGGGCGTAGTCCCCCTTCTCGCGCCCGAGCATCTCGAGCGCGCGATTGCCGATCACCTCGTTCGCGTTCATGTTGATCGAGGTGCCCGCCCCGCCCTGGATCGGATCCACGATGAACTGGTCGTGCAGCCGCCCCTCGAGGATCTCGTCCGCGGCCGCCGCGATCGCGTTCGCGAGCTCGGGATCGAGGTGCCCGGCCTCCATGTTCGCCAACGCCGCCGCCTTCTTGACCGTCGCCATCGCGCGGATCAGCGACGCGTGGATGCGGTAACCGGTGATCGGGAAGTTCTCGACCGCGCGCAGGGTCTGGATGCCGTAGTAGGCGGCCGCGGGCAGTTGGCGCTCGCCGAGGAAGTCCTTCTCGGTCCGCGAGGGCGTGGAGTGGGGCATGAGGGCGTCCGGGGGGGGTATCCCCTCATCGTACGGTGCGCACGCCGATTCGGGCGGCGCTCGTGCGGACTCGCGCGAGGCCGAGGTCAGTCGTCCGCGCCGACGCGGAACCGGTCCTTGAGCCGCTCCAGGAGCCGCATGTGGATCTTGCACACGCGCGATTCGGAGATGCGCATCAGCTCGCCGATCTCGCGCATCGAGAGCTCTTCCCAGTACTTCAGGTACACGAGCCGGTACTCCTGACCGGTCAGGCGCTGGGCCACGAGCCGCAGGATCTCGTCGCGCGAGAGCTTCTCGCCCGGAGCGTCGCTGTTCGTGTCGGGCACGATCTCGAGCAGGGGTCCACCTTCCGCGTCCCCTTCCGCCGAGGCGCCCAGCGGCACGTCCAGGTGCCCCAGGCCGAAGATGAGGCGGTACTCCTCGAGCGGCATCTCCATCGCGCCGGCGACTTCCTCGTCGGACGGCTCGCGATTGGCTTCGGCGCGCAAGCGTTCGGTCGTGCGCTTCTGCAACTCGAGGCGCGCGCGCCAGGGCCGCGGCAGCCAGTCCATGTTGCGTAGCTCGTCGATCAGCGCACCCTTCACGCGCAGCTCGCAATAGGCTTCGAATCGCACGCCACGCTTGGGATCGAAACCGCCGATCGCCGACATCAGGCCCACGTTCGCGGCGGTCGCGAGATCGCCGCGGTCGACGCAACGCGGCAGACGCGAGGCGAAGCGGCGCACGCACTCGGACATGAACGGCTGGTAGTGCTCGACCAGGCGATTGCGCGTTTCGTCGTCGGGGTGACGGCGATAGGCCTTCCACAGTTTCTCGAGCGTGCGCTCCGAGAGCGATCGCACGCGCGAACGACCGGGGGTGGCGCTCGGGACGATCGCGCGCGGCGCCACGACGTGTCGTTCGTCGACGCGCGGCCCGCGATCGGGCGATTCCACGGCGCGCAGCGCGCGCGGACGCGTCGGGGCGGGAATCAACTTCGGCGCGGGAGATTCGGCGCGCAGGGCCGCGTCCGTCACCGATCGCGCCGCGGCGGAGGCTCGGGGCGCGCGTCTCGACGCCTCCGCGCGAGCGGTAGCGAGGACCCGTGTCGGAAGTGCGACGATCTTGCCCAAGCGGCGTCGCGATCGAACGCGTCGCGCGCGCGCGACGAACGCAGGACGAGCGTCGCACGCGCGGCGGTCGGCCGCGCACGGAGTATTGGGATACTGGATCCGGCGCGCCATTCAAGGGGGTACTTGCGCGCTCTCCCGTTCCGTGACGAGCGCACGACGTCGTCGCGAGTGCGTCACGCGACCTCGGATCGGGTCGTCGAGGCACTCGTGCGTGCGTCATCCGATACGTCGCGTGACCCGTCGTCGACGGAACCCGAGAGCGTCAGGCGTCGTGCGGCGACGCGTCGTCCTCGAACCCGAGCTTGCGCAGCACGTCGGCTTCCGCGTCGCGCATCGCGGCGCGATCGGCCTTCGCGTGGTCGTCGTAGCCGCACAAGTGCAGGACGCCGTGCACCACGTACAACGACAGCTCGCGCTTCACGGACACGCATCGCTCGCGCGCGACCTGCGCTGCCCTTTCGGCCGACACGTAGATCTCTCCCGTGGGCCCCTCGAGGTCGTCGGACAGGTCGAAGGTGATGACGTCGGTCGTCGAGCGGTCACCCAGGTGCCGTCCGTGCAACCGAGCCAACGCCCGATCGGTCACGAACACGATCGAGAGCGCCAGGTCCTCGCGTTCACCGTGCGCGCGGGCTCGTCGCACGGCGGCGCGCACCGCCGCGTCGGGAAGGAGCCGGCGGACGCCGTCCCAAGCCACGTCGACGCGCGCCGATCGACCGCGCGGCAGGCGCGGCGGTTCGACGCTGGGCCCGCGCGATCGCCCGTCGGGACGTCGGTGGGTCGTGAACAGCCGCCGCGACGGCGACCCGCGCCGGGCCGGACGCGTCACGTGGGTCGGTCGCCCTCGCGCGGGCTGCGAGACGGCGCCTCGTAGGCACGGACGATCTGTTCGACCAGCGGGTGGCGCACGATGTCCTTGGTCGAGAACTCGACGATGCCCACGTCCTTGAAGCCGCGCAGGCGCGACACGGCGTCGTTCAAGCCGCTGCGCTGTCCGTGCTCGAGGTCGGTCTGGGTCGGGTCGCCCGTCACGATCATGCGCGAGCCTTCCCCCAGGCGCGTCAGGAACATCTTCATCTGCGGGATGGTCGTGTTCTGCGCTTCGTCCAGGATCGCGAACGCGTGGTTCAGCGTCCGACCGCGCATGTAGGCCAACGGCGCGACTTCGATCACGCCCGACTCCTCGAGACGAGCGACCTCGTCGTAGTCGATCAGGTCGTAGAACGCGTCGTACACAGGTCGCGTGTAGGGGTTGAGCTTGGCGGCCAGGTCACCGGGCAGGAAGCCCAAACGCTCGCCCGCTTCGACGACGGGGCGCGTGATGACGACGCGGCGGCACTGCCCGATGCGCAGAGCGCGCACGGCCGCGACCACG
>Ga0075163_10006419_pt1 | contig 15578 bp, 16 predicted proteins | sample JI1023141ADNA_FD_71478 | JGI IMG/M metagenome (GOLD analysis project Ga0075163, IMG submission 71478) | Wastewater effluent complex algal communities from Wisconsin, to seasonally profile nutrient transformation and Carbon sequestration -... | ecosystem: Engineered > WWTP > Effluent > Algae... | reverse complement strand
TCGCCCTTGTCGGCGTGGCTGAGCAGGGCCAGCGAGGCTGCGAGTTCGCCGGGGCCGGCGCCGCCGCGCGCGCCGTCAAACCAGTCGGCGAGTTCGTCGAGGTTGCCGCGGCGCAGCGCGAACATCTGTTCGTTCTTGCACTGCGCGCGCAGTGCCGCGAGCAGGCCGCTGCGTTCGTTGAGCTTGCGCACCAGCTCCGCGGGCGTCAGCGTGCGCGCGTCGCTGCGCAGGCCGCGGACGATGTCGACGAACCCGCTGAGCGCGTTCGCGGCGCGCGGCTGCAGATGCTTGAGCAGGCCGACGGATTCGGCCGCCCGCGACATCGGCTGGCCGGCCTGCTGCGCCAGTTCGGCGAGCTTCGCCAGCGTGGTCGTGCCGACTTCGCGCTTTGGCGACTGCACCGCGCGCAGGAAGGCGGCATCGTCCTCGGGGTTGGCGATCAGACGCAGCCACGCCAGCGCATCCTTCACTTCGCCGCGATCGAGGAACGCGGTGCCGCCGCTGAGATGGTAGGGAATGCGCAGCAGCTGCATCGCCTTTTCCAGCGGTCGCGACTGGTGGTTGCCGCGGAACAGCACGCAGAACTCGTGCCACGCCGCCTGCTTCGTGCTGGCGAGGAACTGGATCTCGGCCGCGATGCGTTCGGCCTCGTGTTCGCCGTCGCGGCATTCGAGAATACGGATGCGTTCGCCGTCGGCCTGCTGGCTCCAGAGTTTTTTCGGATGCTCGTGCGGATTGTTCGCGATCAATGCGTTCGCCGCGCGCAGCACCCGGTTGCTGCACCGGTAGTTCTGTTCCAGCTTGACGACACGCAGCTTGGGATAGTCCTTGCCCAGTTGCGACAGGTTTTCGGGATTCGCGCCGCGCCACGCGTAGATGCTCTGGTCGTCGTCGCCCACGCAGGTGAAGTTGCCCTTCTCCCCGGCGATGGCCTTCAGCAATCGATACTGCGCGTCGTTGGTGTCCTGGTATTCGTCCACCAGCAGATAGCCGATGCGTTCGCGCCAACCGAGCGCGCAATCCTCATCGCTTTCCAGCAGCTGCACCGGGAGCCGGATCAGATCGTCGAAGTCCACCGCGTTGAAGGTGGTCAGGCGCTGCTGGTATTTCGCGTACAGCTGCGCGGCCTCGCGCTCGCGCGGGCTGTGCGCGGCGTCCAGCGCCTGTTCCGGCGACAAGCCGGCGTTCTTGGCGCGCGAGATCAGGCCCTGCATCGCCTGCAACGCATCGCCTTTCGCACCGGGCATCAGGTCTTTCAATTGTCCCAGCGAATCGTCGCTGTCGAAGACCGAAAAACCGCGCTTCAGCCCGGCTTTCGCGTGCTCGATCTGCAGCAGCTTCAGCCCCAGCGCATGGAACGTGCAGAGCGTCAGACCTTCCGCCGCATCGCCCTTGATGCTGCGCGCGATGCGTTCGCGCATTTCCTTCGCGGCTTTGTTGGTGAAGGTGATCGCGGCGATGCGCTTGGCCGGATAGTGCTTCGCCCGGATCAGGTGCGCGATCTTCTCGACGATCACCCGGGTCTTGCCGCTGCCGGCGCCGGCCAGCACCAGCAGCGGGCCGTCGGCATGCAGCACCGCTTCGCGTTGGGGAGAGTTGAGACCGTGCATGCCGAACGGAAGAATGACCGATGTCCAATAGGCCATCAGTTTACCTGTGTTGGCGCGACCCATCGGGTAACGTATGCATCCTGTAGAACAACACCTCACCGAGACACACGATGATCCGCACTCTGGCCCTGTCTGGCCTGCTTTTCGCCGCCACGATGGCTGCCGCCGCAGAACGTGTTGTCCCGCCGAACCCGGTCGAGGATCCCTTGCTGATCACCGCCGGGTTTCTGAACCACCACCAGGATCTCAAGTTCCGCATGCTCGGCATCGAGCAGTACAAGAAACAGAACTACGAGAAGGCGTTGACGTATTTCCGCCGAGCCAGTTTCTTCGCCGACAAACCCTCGCAGGGCATGGTCGCGGAGATGTACTGGAAAGGCGAAGGCATGCCGCGCGACCCGGTTCAAGCCTATGTCTGGATGGATCTGGCTGCCGAGCGCGGCTATCGCGGCTTCATCGGTCTGCGCGAAATGTACTGGAAGTCGCTTACCGAGGCGGAGCGCGCGCGCGCGATCCAGGAGGGTCAGGCCGTTTACGCCCGCTTCGGCGATGCCGCCGCAAAACCGCGCTATGAATGGGAGCTTCGTCAGGGCCGTCGTGAAATGACCGGAAGTCGCACCGGCTATCGCGGCAATGTGCAGATCGAAATTCCAGGGCCCGCCGGCTCGCAGTCGATCCATGGCTCGAAGTTCTACGACGAGCGCTACTGGGACGCCAAGAAGTACTGGGCGTGGCAGGACAAGATCTGGATGAAACCCAGGATCGTCACGGTCACCATCGGCGATGTCGAAACCGTGACAAGGGACGAAGGCTCCCGGATTCCGGACACCGCACCGGAAGTCGACGCCCAGGCACCCGAGGTGGACGAAGCGACGCCGACGCCCGGGGCGGCACCGACACCCTGATGCGGAGGAAGTCCGGGCGCCTCTTGTGACCCGGACCGAGCGGAGCGTAGGATCTGGCCAACCCGATCCTGACGATACGCCCGGGAGAACTCCGATGATCCTCACGCGTGCATTCCTGATCCTGATCCTGTGCCTGCCGGTCGCCGCCACGGCGGCCTACATCGCACCGGATCCGTCGCCGGACGAATTTTCCGCCACGCTCGGCGCGGAAGCCGATACCGATGCGACGCAGGCATTCCTGAGAGCCAACCTGGGCCAGAACCCGCTGCAGGAAGAACTGTCCGCGACGCCCGCCGCCGATGCCGATGCGGCGAAAAAATTCGACGTGCGCTTCGCGCTGAGCACCCATCATCCCAACGAGCGGCATCGGCTCTATGCACAGGTGGCCACGGCCGATGGACGACTGTCCGATGCGGCCAAACTCTTCCGCATCGCAGCCAGGTATGCCGACAAATACTCGCAGCTGCGATTGGCCCTGATTTACTGGCAAGGCACAGGCGTGGCGCGGGACCGGGTCGAAGCCTACATCTGGGCCGACCTGGCGGCCGAGCGCGGCTATCCGCTGTTTCTGGCGATCCGCGAGCAGATGTGGCGGGAACTGTCGCCCGAGCAACAGGCGGCGGCGCTGCAGCGCGGTCCCGCAGCCCATGCGCAATTCGGCGACGCCATCGCCAAGCAGCGCTTCAAGTGGAAGCTTGCGCGCAGCGCCAGCCGGGCGCATGCGAAAAGAATCGAGGGCGTGGAGATTTCTTCCGGAAAGTGGCTGCGCGGCATGGTAGACAGTTCCGAAGAGCAGGAAGCGTGGAAACTCGCCTATGCACCTTCGCGCGTCGAACCCGACCAGTACTGGGCGATCGAGGACCGCATCATGACCAAGGGCGTCGGGTCGACCGTCACCGTCTCGGTCGGCGATGTCGAGGAAGTGGAGCCGGCGAAGCAGGAATACCATCGGCTCCGGTTCAAACGGCCGGTGCCCGTACAGCCCAAGAGCGAAGCATCGCCGCCCTGAACCATTTCCGCGCCGGATTCACGGCCGGTCGCCGCAGGTTGTCCCCGTATCGCCTGGCTATAATCGGCGCATGGCCAAGCTCTATTTCTACTATTCGGCGATGAACGCCGGCAAGACCACCACCCTGCTGCAGTCCGCGCACAACTACCGCGAACGCGGCATGCGCGTGCTGATCTTCACGCCGAAGCTGGATTTCCGCGCGGGCTCGGGCACCGTGGCTTCGCGGATCGGACTCAGCGCCGAGGGCCACGCGTTCGAGCGCGACGACGATCTCGAGATCTGGGCGCGGGACGATATCGCGAAACACGGCAAACTCGATTGCGTGCTGGTCGACGAGGCGCAGTTCCTCACCAGGGCGCAGGTCTGGCAGCTGAGCGAAATCGTAGACCGTTTGCGCATCCCGGTGCTGTGCTACGGCCTGCGCACCGATTTCCGCGGCGAGCTGTTCGAAGGCAGCCAGTATCTGCTGGCCTGGGCCGATGAACTCACCGAGATCAAGACCATCTGCCACAGCGGCAAGAAGGCGACGATGACCGTGCGCGTGGACGAGCAGGGTCATGCGCTGCAGGACGGGCCGCAGGTCGAGATCGGCGGCAACGACCGCTATGTCTCGGTCAGCCGCGCCGAATACAAGAAAGTGATGCGCGGCGAGGGTCGCATCGACCCGCTGCAGCAGCCGTTGCCGTTGACCTGATCGCGCCGCTCAGTCGCCTACCGGCATCGGCGGAAAATCCTCACGGGATTCAAAGAAACCGTTGATGTCGATCTCCGTCAGCTGAGCGCCACCGGCGACGAACACCTGCGCCGGCATCTCCGGGCACGGTGCGCGGATGCACTGCACCTGCTGCACATGCCCACCCGCGCGCAGCGCACCCGTACGCGCCTGTGCGATGACGACGTAGTCAGCCGCAGGCAGATCGTCGATGCGGTAGCTGCGCGCACCGGCAGCGGTTTCGACGCAACCGTGGATCGCACCCTGGTCGTGGATCGCGCAGATGCGCATCGCCGGCGCAGCGCCATCCGGGTAACGGATCGCGCCTCGGATCGAACCCGGCGGAATGTTGTGCACGTCTTCTTGAAGCTCCGCGTCGTCCTGCGGAAACGGACCACCGGCATGCGCGGCGCGATCGTTCGGGGTGCCGCCCGGCCCGGCGCCGGTCGCGTCCGCGACGGCATACGCGCAATGCAGATCGGTCTTGCCGTCGGTGCGCGGTGCGATCCGCATCCGGTACATGTCGTCGAGACCGCCTTCGAATCGCGCTTCGCCGGCGTCGCCGACCGGCGTCATCGGCATCTGCATGTCGGCTTCGATCGCCGTGCGCACCCGACGCACGGGCGCAGCGATACGGACGATGCCGTGACGCTCACCGTCGCGATCGCCGATGAACAATGTTTCCGCGATCGCACCGCCCCACGAGCGCGTGCCCGCAGGCATGCGACAGGCGATGCCGCGCACGCCATCGCGCGCGTCCGGCGCGCAATCGAGTTTCGCTGCCGCCAACGCCTGGCGCCGTGCGTCGGCGTTGTCGTTCATGAAAGCGACCGCCTCGCAGTGGGTCAACGCACGCACCAGCGCATCGCCGTTCTGCTCGCCCTGGGCGTCGTTGCCGTCGTTGTCGTCAGGGCCAGCGGCCTGCGCGGCCGGTGGCGAAAGCGTCGCAACGGCCGCCTGCGGTTCGGCGCGCATGCAACCCGCGATGCAGACCAGGGCGATCAACGACAATATGTGCACGGCGGCCTCTCTGATGGATGGAGCGATCGGGGATAACACGTCGAAACCGCGACCTTGCGGACAACATCGCCATCATCGGCAGCGTTCGCGTTCGCGTTCGAACGTGCGCGCGACGGCGCCGCCTTCGGGCAATGCGGCGGAGATTTCCGTGGCGATGGCCTCCAGCATGGCCGGGCCCTCGCCGAATCCGGGCTCCCGGCAATGGTGATTGGCCAGCGCCGTCGAGGCCAGCCATGCGATCTTGCGCAGCTCGGCGTCGGATTTCGGCAATGCCGCCAATTGTTCGAGTTGGGCCAGTACCGATGGCGTCGGCGGATCGCTGCGCGGCAGGTCGAACAACGCCAGCGACAATTCCGCGCGCCGCGTATGCGGATGCGACGGGCCATAGCCGGCGCGCGTGAGCTTCACCGCATCGGCGAGCCTTGCGCGCGCTGCGGTGTGCTGCCCCAGCGCGGCCTGCACTTCGCCGATCATGCGTTCGGTGTCGCCGATCCGCGGATGACTCTTGCCCAGGCCCGCGACCCGCAGTTTCTCCACCTGCAGCAGCAGCGGCAGTGCGGCCGCATCGCGACCGGCGTCGTGCAGTACCATGCCCTTGTTGAACAGCACACCCTGATACAGCGGTGACTTCGGATCCTTGCGCAGTACCGCCAATGCGCGATCGAGATGACGCAACGCGGTCTCGATCTCGCCGCGCTCCCAGGCGACGATCCCCAGGCTGCCATCGTTGCGCGCGACATCTTCATGATCGCGTCCGAGCCGTGCGACCAGCCAGCGATGGCTTTCGCGGAAGGCTTCTTCGGCTTCGCGGAACCGGCCCTGATCGACATGGATCGCGGCGAGCTGGCGGCGCGCGTCGACGCTGGCCGGATGTTCGTCGCCGTGCAGATCGAGCGCGAGCGCCAATGCGTCGTGGCAATCGCGCTCGGCGATCGCCAGCCGCCCGGCGCCGCGCTCCAGCTCGCACGATCTGCGCTGCAGATCGATCGCCAGCGGATGTCGGTTGCCGACGCTGGCCTGCAATTGCGCCAGCGCGTTGCGGAACCCCTGCAACGCCGCTTCGGTATTGCCGGCGTCGCTGTCCAGATCGGCCAGATCGGTGAGGTTCTCGACCACGCCGGCGATGTCGTCCAGCGTATTGCGGCGCACTTCCAGCGAGCGTTGGAACAACAACTTCGCCACCTGCGGTTTGTTGAGGGCGCGCTGGCAACGCCCGAGTTCGGAATAGAACTCGGCCGCCTGCACCGGCCGTTGGCGTTGTTGGCTGCGCGCATCGGTTTCCAGCGACCGCATGCGGGCGATGCACTCCGCCGGCCGCCCGAGCAGACGCATCGTGCGACCGTAATCCGCCGCTGAAGTCAGCCGCAGGCTGTCGGGTGGATTTTCCAGCGCATCGAGAATTCTGGTCTGGGTCTTCAGCAGACGCTCCGCCTCGCGGTAGTCGCCCAGACCCAGCCGCAACCGCGCGATCACCCCGAACAACTCCGCGCGCGCCAGCGGTTGCCGCGCCAGTTCGTGATTGCCGCGCTGTTCGCCGGCTTCCAGCAGTTTGCGCACGTCCAGCGGCCCGGGCGTGCTGCGTCCGCCGGCCTGTTCGAACAGACCGGTGACGAAGTTCTGCAGCGCCTGCGCGCGGCTGGCTTCGCGCATCGCCTGTCGCGCCTTCCAGGTCACCAGCACCAGCGCGGTGCTCAGCACCACCAGCATCAGTGCCGCTGTCGCCAACGCCCAGCGATGACGATGCAGGAACTTTCGGCTGCGGTAGGCCATGCTCTGCGGCCGCGCCAGCACCGGTTTTCCTTCGAGATAGCGATGCAGATCCAGCGCCATCGCCTCGACCGAGGGATAACGATGTTCCGGCCGTTTCGCCAACGCCTTCAGCGCGATGTTGTCGAGGTCGCCGGCGATTTCCTTCGCGCGCCGGCGCAGCGCCGGCGTCCGCGACGGGTCGCTCTCGGCTTCGCGCAACAGCGTGGCCGAGGGTTTCTGCGGATCGGAGATCAGGATCGCCTCTTCCCACTCCGCATCGCTCTGGCGTTTCAGCCGGTACGGTTTGGTTTCGGCCAGAAGTTCGTACATCACCACGCCCAGCGAATACACATCGGTCATGGTGGTGACCGGTTCGCCGCGGATCTGTTCCGGCGCGGCGTAGTGCAGGGTGAAGGCGCGCACTTCGGTGCGGGTGTGGTCGCGTCCGGGCTCGGAGCCGTCCAGCAGTTTGGCGATGCCGAAATCCAGCAGCTGCACTTCGTCCAGCGGCGTGACCATGATGTTCGACGGCTTCAGGTCGCGATGCACGATCAGATTGGCATGCGCATGACTGACCGCTTCGCACACCTGCAGGAACAGTTTCAGTCGCGCTTCGATGCCCAGATCGCGGCTGCGGCACCAGTCGGTGATCGGTTCGCCTTCGACGTATTCCAGCGCGAGATACGGCTGATTGTCGCTGCTGATGCCGGCGTCCAGCAGCCGTGCGATGTGTGGATGGCCGAGGCGGGCGAGGATCTGCCGCTCGCGGGTGAAACGCTGACGCAGATTGGGATCGGCCAATCCCGGGCGCAGCAGTTTCAGCGCGACCCGGCGCTGGTACAGACCATCGGCGCGCCGCGCCAACCACACCTGGCCCATGCCGCCTTCGCCCAGCAGCCGGTCGAGCTTGTACGGCCCGATCATCGTCTCCGCTTTCGCCATCGGCGGCGGCGCCACCAGCGGTTCGGCCAGGAAGTCCTCGTTGTCGTCCTCAAGCGCGAGCAGCGCTTCGAGCTCGGCCGCCAACGCCGGATCCTCCTCGCGCAGCATCTCCATCCGCACAGCGCGGGCATCGGCATCGAGCTCGATCAGCGCATCGAGCAACGGCGACAGGCGTTGCCAGCGTTCGGCGTCCATCGGTTCGTGATCGCGGGGTTCGGGAGCGGTGGATTCAGGGGCTGCGGAAGGGTGGCACTATCGTGGCATGGTCCGCAGCGGATCGCATCGCACTCAGCGCTCGCCGTTCTCGTCGCCCAGCGACGCCAGCAGGAACAGCCGCGCCTTTTGCCAATCGCGACGGATGCTGCGTTCCGAGCGGTTCAGCAGCTCGGCGATTTCCTGTTCCGACAAACCGGCGAAGTAGCGCAGTTCCACCACCTGCGCGAGTTTGGCGTCCACCGCCGCCAGTTTGGTCAGGGCGGTGTCGAGGCCGAGCATGTCCTCGTCGAGGCGCAGACCGCCTTCGACATCGTCCGGCAGTTCGGTGACCCGGTGCAGATCGCCGCCGCGCTTCTGCGCCAGACGCTGGCGGGCGTAGTCCACCACCACGCTGCGCATCGCCGAAGCGGCGTAGGCGAAGAAGTGCGCGCGGTCGTCGAACTGCACGTCGCGACGGCCGATGAGTTTCAGATAGGCCTCGTGCACCAGCGCGGTCGCATCCAGGGTCTGCCCGTGCTGCCCGGCCAATTGTCTGCGCGCCATTGCGTGCAGTTCGTGGTACAGCGTGCCCAGGACGCGGTCGAGCGCGGCACGGTCGCCGTCGCGGGCGGCATCCAGCCACTGGGTGATCTCGGCGGCGTCGTTCGGGTGATCGCTCATGGACAGACTCGGATCCGCGTCGGGCAATGACCGACTATACCGTAGCCCCACGTCCTGCCGTCGCGGGTGACTGCCTCAGCGCTGGCAGTGCCCGCACCAGACCGTGGCCCGCTGTGCCAGCATCGCCTGCTTCAACGGCCGTCCGCAGCGCGGACAGGGCTCGCCGCCGCGACCGTAGGCCGACAGTTCCTGCTCGAAATAACCGGGCGCGCCATCCGGGCTGATGAAATCGCGCAGCGTGGTACCGCCCCGTGCGATGGCGTAGGTCAGGATCCGCCGCACTTCCTCCGCGATCGCGTCGTAACGTTCGCGCGAGACTTTGCCCGCCGCGCGCAGCGGCGACACTCCCGCCGCGAACAGGGCTTCGGCGGCATAGATGTTGCCGACGCCCACCACGATCTTCTGATCCATCAGGAACGCCTTCACCGGCGCCTTGCGTCCGCGGCTGCGTTCGAACAGCAGCTCGCCCGAGAAATCGTCCGACAACGGCTCCGGCCCGAGATCGCGCAGCAGCTCATGGGTTTCGCCCGGCGGCTGCCACAGCAGACAACCGAAACGCCGCGGATCGTTGAAGCGCAGCACCCGCGGCTTCGCGCGCCCGCCGCCAGCGATCGTCATGTCGACATGATCGTGCGCCTGCACCGGCGTGCTCGCCGGCAATACCCGCATGCTGCCCGACATGCCCAAATGCCAGATCGCGCTGCCCGCATCGGTGTCCATCAGCAGATACTTCGCGCGCCTGCGCACCGACAGAATCTTCTGCGTCGGCAACAGCGTTTCGATTTCGCGCGGAATCGGCCAACGCAGATCCGGCCGACGCAGCGTCACCCCGAGGATGCTGCGACCTTCCAGATGCGGCGCCAGACCGCGGCGCGTGGTTTCGACTTCGGGGAGTTCGGGCATGGGACTGCGTTCACCCGGACGGGAAGCAGAATTCGATCACTTCATCGGCCAGGTGTTGGCAGTTCTGGTCGCCACCGAGGTTGTGTTCGTTGCAGAAGGCTTTCTGGGCGCCCATCAGTTCGCGAACCTGGTCGAAGGTGCCCTCGGACTTGATCGTCGGGCAGATCGAACGGTCCGGTTCCGCGGTCTGCAGGCAACCCTTGAGCCAGAGCCGCTGCGACACCGCCGAGATCGGTCCACGCGCCTTGCGGTAATCCGCAGCCGCCTGCGTCACGCAACCGCGGCTGTCCAGCGAAGCGCCGGCCGTTCGACCTTCCGCCTCGCGTTCCTTGCCCCGCTCCATCCAACCCTCGGCGTTGCGCGCCACGTACCACGCCCCGATGCCGAGGGCCACCATGCCCAGCAGTACCGCACCAACGATGAAGCCGAGGATGATCTTCGTGCTGCGCTGCATGGGCGGTCCCCCGATCATTGCGTGAAGGGTGCAGTTTAGCGCGGCGGGTGGGGTGCGCTCCGGTACGCGTTTTGGAGTCACACGATGAGCGTCTGACGATGCAGGGAAAATCTCGCAGGGCCATAGGGCGGGTCCCGACCCGCCATCGCGGCATGGCCGATCGCATCGCACATCAATCGAAACGCACTTCGTGGTTGCAGGCGTCCGGGAGTGTCGTTCGGCGGGCCGGGGCCCGCCCTATTGCCACCCGTACCGCACCACGTGGAAAAAGATCGGCGCCGCGAATACGACGGAGTCGACGCGGTCGAGGATGCCGCCGTGGCCTTCGATCATGTGGCCCCAGTCCTTCACGCCGCGGTCGCGCTTGATCGCGGACATGACCAGGCCGCCGAAGAAGCCCATCAGACAGATCACGAACGCGACCAGTGCGGCTTCCAGTGCGGTGAACGGGGTGATGCCGTGCAGGCCGGCGCCGAGGACGGTGGCGCTGACCACGCCGCCGATCAGGCCTTCCCAGGTTTTCGATGGCGACAGCTCGGGCGCGACCTTGTGTTTGCCCAGCAGCTTGCCCCAGATGTACTGCAGCACGTCGCTGCCTTGCACCACCAGCACCAGGAAAGCGATCAGCAGCAGATTGCGGCCTTCGTAACCGGGGATGGTCAGGGTCATCAGCGCCGGGACGTGCGACAGGCAGAACACGCAGATCATCAGGCCCCACTGCACTTTCGAGGCGCGTTCGAGAAAGCGCGTGGTGTCGGCGCCCAGCGCGGCGAAGATCGGCAGCAGCAGGAAGGCGTAGACCGGGATGAAGATCGAGTACAGCCCGTACCAGTCGATCCAGATCAGCGCGTACTGCACCGGCAATGCGATGAAGAACGCCAGCAGCAGCACCAGATGATCGCCGCGGCGGGTGTAGCACAGGGTGATGTATTCGCGCAGTGCGAAGAACGACAGCAGCGCGAACAGCACGATCACGCCGCCCTTGCCGATCCAGAACGCCGCCGCCAGCACGCCGACCATCCACCACCAGGCGCGGATCCGGCTGTTGAGGTTGTCGATCACCGCATGCGGTTCCTCCGGCGCGTAGCGCAGTTTCAGCAGCCAGCCGATGACGGAGGCCACCGCGAGCACCGCGACCGCACCGAGGAAGATCGGCAGCGCGTACATCGAAGGAAACGGGTTCTGCATCAGTGTGGCTCCGGAAGGTCGGATGGCGTGTCGTCGGTGTCGCGATCGTCGGGACGCAGCGCCAGCATCGCCGCGCGCGCGCGTTCGAGGAACGCGGCCTTGTCCTCGCGGTCGATGCGCGGCAATGCGGCACCGAAGGTCACCGTGCACAGCAGCGGGATCGGGATCAACTGGCCTTTGGGCATGACCCGCGCGAGATTGTTGATCCACACCGGCACCAGCTCCGCACGCGGGTACTGGTTCGCGAGATGGAACAGACCGCTCTTGAACGGCAGCAGCACCGCATCGGTGGTGTTGCGCGTGCCCTCGGGGAAAATGATCAGCGAATCGCCGTTGGCCAGCGCTGCGACCATCTGCTCGACCGGGTCGGGGCCGTCTTCCTTGCGTTCGCGATCGATCAGCACCGCGCGGAAGACCTTGCCGCCGATGTAGCGGCGCAGGGCGCTCTTGTTCCAGTAATCGGCGCCGGCGACCGGGCGCGTATGCCGCCGCAGCCACGGCGGCAGCGACGCCCACAGCAGCACGAAGTCGCCGTGACTGGCGTGGTTGGCGAAGAAGATCCGCTGCGCGGCGTTGGGCCGGCCGCCGCGCCAGAACGCCTGCGCGCCGGTGAGCAGGCGCACGAAGCCGATGATGAGTGTCGCGGTGAATGTTTCCAGCATGGTCGTTCTCAGGAAGTCTGCCGCGCTTCGCGCAGGCCGTTGCGCACGCGGCGCACGATGGTCCAAGCGGTCGCGGCGCACAACAAGGGGAACAGCCACGACGACCAAGCCGGCAACATCCCCGCCACACCGATCCACAAGGCGATGGCGCCCAGCACGAAGGCGCGGTCGCTCTTGCCCATCGGCCCGTCGTAACGGCGGGCCGCGCCGACGGTCGGCCCCAGTGCGCCGGCGAATTCGCTCAGGCCCGCCAGCACCACGAACGCAGCCACCCACACCGGAGCGAACGGCGCCACCGCCGCGAACGGCAGTGCCAGCGCGGCATCGGCGATCACATCGGTGAGTTCGTTGAGATACGCACCGAGCTTCGACTGCTGACCGAACTCGCGCGCCAGCATGCCGTCGATCGCGTTGAAGGCCATGCGCAGGAACATCCACAGCGGCACCAGCAGGAAGGCGCGGGGCCCGGGCGCGTCGGCGTACAGCCACACGCCGAGGGCGATCGAGAGTGCGCACGCCGCCAGCGTGACCTGGTTGGCGGTCACGCCGAGCGTGTGCAGGCGGCGCACGAGCGGGCGCAGCAGCGCCTGGAATTTGGGTTTGAGGGCGTAGATCGACATGATCGCGCCATGATTCCACAGACTGAGCTGCAGGCGCCAACGGTAGCCAAGCGCGGTCATCGGATCGAGACGGGGGCCGTCGTGGTGGGCGTCACATTTCACATTGCGCTTGCCGTGCTTGTGGGCGGGTGCTACGGTCGACCTGCATCGGAGGCGACACAGGCAGCCAGTGGCGCTAGCGGCTGAATCGCGAAGTCTGTAGACCGGCCGGAAGGAAATGCGGATGCTTCCACGCAAGGACATGCTGGTATATGCGGCACTGTTGGCCGCTTGTGCACTGGTGGTCGTACTGTCGGTCCAGCAGCGCAACCTGCGCGCGGAATACGACGCGCTCGCGCTCGCCGGCCTCGAACCGCAGATCGGCAGCTGGATCCCGACCGCCGCTGGCAGCACCGCCACGGGCGAGACGCTGCTGCTCGGTCAGGCCTCGCAGCGCCGGCAAGTCCTCTATTTCTTCGACCCCGAATGCGCGCAGTGCGAAGTCACCGCGCCGGCAATCCGCACCGTCGCACAGGCGCTGAAACGTGGCGACTATCCGGCAACAGAGATCTACGGCATCGGCACGGGTCTCGGCCGCGTCATTCCGGAATACGCCCGGTCCCATGGGTTCGATTTCCCGGTGGCCTATTCCACATCGAAAATCCGCACATTGTTCAGCGTCAGCGTGGTTCCGCTGGTGATCGTGGTGGATAACGACAGCCGGGTGCTCTATTCGCACGCCGGCAAATTGGATACCAAGGAAGAAGTGGCATCACTCATGTCCGCATTGCGCATCCAGGAAGGGAAGGCGACGGGCCAATCGAAATGAAGGAGTTCTGAAGATGAAAGGCATCAAACAGCATTGGAAAGCGGTCGTTCTGGCCATCGCCGTGACCAGCGCGCTTGGCTTCGGTGCCGCGCAGGCGTTCGGCGGCACCAATCCGGAAACCGGTTGCCCGAACAAGGCCGGTTGCAAGTGGGGCGGCGGTCGCTACGGTTGCTGCCAGCTTCCCTGAGCTGGACCTAGTCCGAATCGACGCTTGCCGGGTTGTGCCCGGCAAGCGTTGAACACTGGATCGAACGTCAAGTCCTTCACTTTCGGATTGCATCGCGCGTCCGATCCGGGCAGGCTGCGCGGATGTCGCTCAAGCCGTCGTCCCTCTCGTCCCGCGTCTCCGTCCTGTCGCTTGCCGCCCTCTGCGGTGTGGCCGGTGTGTCGGATGCGCAGGTCCAAGGAACTGGCGACTATCTGCAGCGCATGGATACGGACGCCAACGGCAAGGTGTCGTTGCTGGAATACCAGGATTGGCTGAGTTACGCCTTCGACAACATGGACCGCAACCGCGACGGCCTGCTCGCGCCGGAAGAACAACCCGGCGGACGCGGCAAACCGATCACCCGCGATGAGCACCGCACGCGGTTGGCCGATATGTTCAAACGCCAGGACCGCAACCGCGATGGTGCGCTGGACGCGAAGGAACTCGCAGCGCCGCCGCAGCGGCGTTGAAGACCAGCACAGTCGGGACGACGCGCATGGAACTGTCGATCGACCATCAGATCGGGTTGCTCTTCGCTTTGGGCATTCTCGCTTTCTGGGGAACCACCAAGAGAGTGTGCCGCATCCGGATTTTCGCGCTGTTCTTCACCATCGAGCGGTCCGAACACAATACCTTGCGATGCCCGCTGGTACTTTATCTGCTGATCGCTGCGTCGGCTGCGTTCTGTGTCGCGATGACTCCACTGGACAGCACCGACAAAGCGACATGGTTACCCCTGTCGTTTTTCCTGGGCTACAGCATTTCGTTCGCGCTGTACCTGATCATGCGCCGGCACCGCTGACGCCGGGCGCATCACATCGCGACGCCAGAGGGCTCATCGGCTGGCGTTGGCATCGAGCCGTTGCCCAGCATTCCCTTCCACGCGAAATACATCGTGCCTGCGATCAGGCACATGAAGAAACCGAACAGCAGCGCTGTGCCGAACACGGCCACGGCTTCGCCGAGCAACTGCTGCGCGATCCCCAACACGATGCCGAAGCCGATGCTGACCGCCATCATCAGCACGAAGCCCAGCACGGCACACAGCAGCATCGCGGACAGGTTGCGCAACGCCGCGACGAAGCCGCGACGCAGCGCGGACCCCAGCGACTGTCCCGCAAGCAGCATGTCCGGCAACACGGTCAGGGTGAACAGGAACAGGACCGCCGACAACGCCATCACCACCAGACCGCCAAGGACCACGCGCGCGATCGGCGATTGCTGCAGCAGCGCCGGATCGATCTGGGTACCGGCCTGCGTCTGCTTCTGGATCTCGGTCATCAGCACTATCGCCTTTTCGAGGTTCTCCTGCCCGATCAGCAGCGCGGTCAGGCCCAGCAGCACCAGCGTGAACACCGCCTGGGCGACCAGGGTTTTGAACATGCGCTGACCTTTGCCGGCCCCCAGGGACGCCAACAGGGCGCCGAGAGTGGCACCGCGTCCGTGGTCCACTTCCTGCGCGGCGTAGATCATGGCCGCCACCAGCAGCGCCGCGATCACGAACGACACCAGCTGCAGCAACGCGGCGATGCCCGGCGACGCGGCGGCGAGGACCGATGTGCCCAGCGAGAGTGCTGCGTAGATCGCGCCCAGCATCCCGAATCCCAGCGGCGATGTCTTCAGCAACCGGAGCGCATCGAACACCCATTGCGCACCGGCGGATGCCGGCACCTTGCGAATTTCCATCATCGTCCTCGGGTCGTGTCGGGCGGAAACACCACGTGACTCAGTGGCCGCGCAGTGTAGCGGCGTGACGCACGAAACGCCGCAGCACGCCGCGCGCATGCGGCGTCGGCCGGATCTCCCTGCTCAGCCGTTGATGGCAGCGACCCTCGCGCTGCAGCGCGTCGCGCCGCGCATGCACGTAACCGCGCATGTGTCCGGCGCTGAATTCCGGATGGAACTGCACGCC
>Ga0075163_10006418_pt1 | contig 15578 bp, 7 predicted proteins | sample JI1023141ADNA_FD_71478 | JGI IMG/M metagenome (GOLD analysis project Ga0075163, IMG submission 71478) | Wastewater effluent complex algal communities from Wisconsin, to seasonally profile nutrient transformation and Carbon sequestration -... | ecosystem: Engineered > WWTP > Effluent > Algae... | reverse complement strand
TGATGGTTGCGGACTTTAAAATGCCGAAACGGCTCCGTACAGGCAGGCAAGTTCGGTATGACCTTTAGGTGGAGTGTAGTTTTTATTGAGTAACCTAACCTGCAGTCCTGATGGTTTATCGGGATTATTTCAGTATATGTGATTTTTGAAAGGTCGAGTCTCAGTTAGTATTTAAGTTAAGCCTGTTATTTCCTCCGAAAACTTGTTTTTCTAATTCGTCATGCTGAACTTGTTTCAGCATCTCGTGCAGTATGAAAAAGGGCTTCATCTATATAATAACTAATAAGAATAAGACTACCTTATACATAGGTGTTACGAGTAATCTTGAAGGGAGAATACTACAACATAAATGTGGAGTAGGATCTATCTTCACCAGTAAATATCATCTTACCGAGTTAATGTATTTTGAAGAGTTAGATGATATTGAGTCCGCTATTAGACGAGAGAAGCAATTAAAGAATTGGCACCGTGATTGGAAATGGAATTTAATACAGAGTTCAAATCAGCAACTAAGGGATTTAGCTGCTGATTGGTATAGTGCAGAAGAACTTGAATTGTTTAAAAAGCATAATGTTTTGTAAAGATAGGTAGATGCCGAAACAAGTTCGGCATGACATTGGGTAGGGTAGAACAGGTATGTGAGTACAAAACTAATGTCATGCTGTCCTGATGGTTATCGGGATTATTTCAGCATCTCTGCTTCTATTCAGATCCTGCAGATCAACTTACTCACTCCTCAATGCCTGTGTCGGATTCATCCGTATCGCTTGTAACGCCTGAAAGCTGATGGCAAACAACGTAACGCTTAGACTGATACCTAGGGTGAGTGCAAAAATCTCTATCCCCAAAGAGGTTCTGTAGGCAAAACCCTCTAACCAATTTTGTCCTAACCAGTACAGTACCGGCCAGGCTACTAGATTGGCCACCACAACCCACACAATAAAATCTTTGGATAACATAGAAAGGATGGAGAAGTCAGGAGCACCCAATACTTTACGCACACCAATTTCTTTTGTGCGGTTTACAACAATAAAGGCCGATAGCCCAAACAGACCGATGGCAGCGATTACCAACGCTACCAGGGCAAATCCAATAAACATAGTGTTGAGTCTCTCCACTCCCTGGTACTGCTGCGCAAAAACATCATCTAAGAAGGTGTATTTGAACTCGTAACCAGGAAACAATTCTTTCCAGGCAGCTTCAGCCTTTTCAATTACTTCTTTGGTAGACCCTGACTGAAAACGAACAAGGTAATTGGTCAGATGTTGACTTTCCACATCCATCACCACAGGCTCAATTTTTTCTTGTAGTCCATGTTGATGATAATCCTTAAATACACCAATCACTAAACCTGCGGGTGAATTGGAAGGAGAAAGAATACGCTTACCCACCGCATTTTCGGCAGAGCCCCAACCCATGGCCAAGGCTGTGGCTTCGTTGATGAGCAAGCCATCAGTCCGATCGCTTTCATCATTGCGAAATGTCCTGCCGGCAATAAGTTGCAGATCTAAAAGAGTAGGATAGTTGTGATCCACCGCCAGGTACTCTGTAGAGACACTTTCTTCCGGTGATTTACCTTCGGCAAAAGCAACTTGTCCCCGCCATCCATTTTCTCCTGGTATGCCATTGCTGGCCGACACGCCCTTTACAAATGAGTGTTGCGAAAGCTTGTTCTTAAAGAGCGGATAATTTTCCTCCCCCACACTGTACGTTGATTTACCAACACGAACAACCAAGATCTGCTCTTTGGTGAAGCCGAGTGACTGTTGATTCATATAGTTTACTTGCTTGCTGATGATAAAGACACCGGCAATAAGAACCACAGAAATGAAGAACTGAACCATGACCAGTGTTCTGCGTAGGGCAATGCCTCGGGTACTATTCTTAAATTGGCCGCGTAATACTTGTAAGGGGGCGAAGCGCGAAAGAATAAGTGCTGGATAAAAACCTGCGCTAATGCCCACCACTAGCCACAGTGCGAGGATAGAAAGGAGTACGCGCCACGCTAACCAATCACTTAGTGTAAATGTTTTGTTTGTATAGAGATTAAGCGCAGGTAGAAAAATACCAAGCAAAGCAAAAGCAAATACTAACGCTACTAATGTTGTGAGTAGTGACTCACTTAAGAACTGACTGACTAAACGAGATTGACTCGAGCCGGAAACTTTGCGCAAGCCTACTTCACGCGCCCGATCTACGGAACGTGCCGTAGTGAGGTTAATGAAGTTAATAGAGGCGAGCACAAGGATGAGTATGGTGATACCACTCAGTATCATTAAATCATTCAATCGCCCTTTGGGCCCGAGAGCATTGTACACCTCAGAGTGTAAGTACACATCCGACAAGGGTTCAAAAGCTAATTCAGCTACATAACCAAACTGCTTAAAGTCTTCCCCCGCTTTGTCCATATAAAGTGTCTTGGCTTTTTCTTCAAAGGCTTTGATATCAGTACCTTCCTTTAGTAGGATGTAGTTCAGCATGTTGATGTTAAACCAGCCCTCATCGCGTGTGCGGGTACCCCTTCCTAACTCATAGGTTGCAAAGGACAAAAGCATATCAAACTGAATGTGGGAAGTTTTAGGAAGATCCTGTGCAATAGCTGTAACGGTGAATTGTACAGAGTCATTCGCTGTAATGGTTTTTCCCAAAGCATCTTCTCTCGGAAAATATTTTTTTGCCATGGTCTCTGTCAAGATGATGGCATGCGGATCTTTTAAGGCAGTGTTGCGGTCACCGCCAATCAAGGGGAAGTCAAACATCTCTAAAAACTCCTGACTGGCCATGCGAATTTTTTCATCTACGTGACCATCCTTGTAATTAATGGAATAGCCGGGAGTAGAACGCATGTATAAAGATTTCTCGACTTCAGGAAAATTATCAGCAAGAGCATAACCAACCGGCCAGCCGTTAGCATTATTCGAGCTGAATTTAAAATCAGGATCGTTGGTGCCTTTAAATTTTGTCAATACACGATAAATGCGATCGCCTTTGGTGTGAGTCTTGTCGTAAGACGTCTCTTCCAAAATGTATAATAAGGAGAAGGCACCCGCTGCAAGACCGAGTGATAATCCTACAATATTGATGATAGCGTAATTGCGATGCCGGTTAAGTGCTCGCCAGGCAATAGTCAAATAGTTTCGTAACATACTAGTAGGGTTGTTGATTTTATTCGCTTCTTAAACTTTCAACAGGATTATGATGTGCTGCTTTCAAGGTTTTGTAACTGACAGTGGCAAAGGCTAACAATACTGCACTCAACGCAGTAACTATAAATAGCCAGTATGAAATGGTGGTGTGATAGGCAAAGTCCTGCAACCATAGATTGCCACCTACCCAAGCAATGGGCGCGGCCAGTGCAAAAGCAAGGAGAACCAGAAAAATAAAATCTTTAGATAACAGTAATACAATACTTTGTGCAGTGGCACCTAATACTTTGCGTATACCAATTTCTTTCGTTCGCTGGTTTGAGGTAAAAGACGCCAACCCAAAGAGCCCTAAACAAGAAATGAAAATGGCCAGCATCATGGCTGTAGAAGAAAGCTTTGAAGTGCGCATTTCTGTTTCGTATAAATTCCTAACCGTATCGTCTAAGAATTTGATATCAAGTGTAGATTCCGGATATACTTTCTTCCAGGCTTTTTCAATAGCTGCCATGGACTCGCCCAGACGATGGTCATCGGTGTTTTTCAATTGAATATTAAAGCAGGTAAAATTGCCTGACTCATCTCCGATCATAACCGGCTCAACCTTGTTGTGTAGCGATTGAATATGAAAATCCTTCACCACACCCACAATAGGCACTTTAACTTGACTGTATTCTATCTCTTTACCGATGGCTTCCTGGGGATTTCTGATGCCCAGTTGTTTCATCATGGTTTCATTAATAATCAATTCCTTAATGGTATCGCTGGCACTAACGTTTCTACCGGCTAGGAGCTGAATGCCGTACATCGGCAAGTAGGCAGGATCACCAAACTTTCGATAAGCACTTAATTTTATCTCCTCTTTGTCGGTGTATGTAATAATAGAAGAGCTCCATCCTTCTGCTGTCGGTGTATCAGAACTTCTGCTAATGGATGCGACCGAACTTAGGTTGTTAAGCTCATTTTTTAATACGGTCGCCTTTTCAATAGGTTCTCTCCAGGGAACATCAAAGTAGACAATGGCATCTCGTTTAAATCCCAAATCCTTGGTAAGCATAAAGTTGATTTGAGTGCCTACAATCAGGGTGGCAATGATTAATACTTGCGCAATAGTGAATTGAAAAACGATCAATGATTTTCGGAGCATCACAGAACTTGCATTTCTGCCGGCAATGGAAAATTGATTTTTCAGCGCCACTACGGGCAAGAAGGAAGAAAGCACAAACGCTGGATAGAGACCTGCAAAAAAACTAACAACCACCAGAATGATTCCCAACGCTGGTAATAATTTCACGATGTCAAGTGTTACTCCTGAAGGCACAAACTCTTTAAAGTAATACAGTGCAAACTCTGTGAGAGGAAGTGCTAATAGCACTGCCACGAGCGTAATGCCTAAGCTTTCAAATAAAAACTGCAGGACGAGAGTGGATTGTGTACTGCCCATCACTTTGCGTACGCCTACTTCTTTCGCTCTGCGCAGGGCAATAGCTGTTTCGAGGTTGATGAAATTAATGGCTCCGATAATGATTAACAGAAAGGCAACAATAATTAAGGTGGTGAGTGTAGGCAGGTGTGCTGGAGTTCGACTATAGTCAAAAATTCCGGTTGAGGTACCAAAGTGAAGGTCGGAGAGTGGCTGAATGGTAAACTTATTCTCTGCATCAAAGGAGCTTTTGTCTTTGTATGCTTTTGCTAAGATCGGTAGTTGTGCTTCAAGTTGAGCAGGAGGCGTAGCATCGTCCAGTCGTACAAAAAGTTGGGAGCTACTGTTTACACTCGTCCAGTCATCGAGGAGAATATTTTTACCAATCCAGCTTTTTTCAATGGTGGGGAAACTAATAAAATCATGAAAATCGATATCTGAGTTGAAAGGTAAGTCATTCACGATACCGGCAACGGAAACAGACAGCGAATCTCGATAGATGACTTCCCTTCCAATAAAAGAGGAGGCTTCGCCCGGTCCAAAGTATAAATTCGCTCTACTCTTTGTCAGTACGACCTGAAAGGGTTCATCCAATCCTGATGCAGAACCAGCTAACCATTCGTAGGCATCAAAGACTTTAAAAAATTCGCTGGAAGCGATAACAACTCCCTCTCTTTTCTCAATTTCTTTTTTCTCGGGCTTGCCAGGGATTTGAATTTTACTGGTGTAGACGTGAATCGGGGCTACGGCAGTAAGACCAGTAAAGTCCTTGTCTACAACCCCAGCGGTGGCCGTAGGCACCCCACGGTTTAGACCAGAGAAAAGTCCGGAGAAGGAGGAGTGTATCCGATAAATCTTGTCATATCCTGCAAAACCCTTGTTGAATGAAAACTCGTGGGAAACAATCAGATATATAACCAGACAGGCAGCAATGCCGATGCATAGACCCGCTACGTTTATAAGGCTGTGGAGTTTATTGCGCAGTAAATTCCTCCACGCGATGATGACGAAATTTTTTAGCATAACATTTATTTATAAAATTATTCACTTCTCAAACTATCCACCGGATTACTGCTGGCTGCCTTTAATGCCTGTGAGCTAACGATGGCTAAGGCGAAGACTAATGAAATACCGCCTGCCAAGCCAAGCGACCACCAGGGGAAATCTATACGGTACGAATATCTTTCCAGTAAAGAGCTTAGTAACCACCAGGCTAATGGACCAGAAATCAGAAAGGAGATGATCACCAAGCGCGAAAATTCTTTGGAGATAAGCGCAACAAGCGTACTCACAGAAGCGCCCATTACTTTTCGAATGCCAATTTCTTTCGTGCGCTGCTCTGCTGTGAAAGAGGCAAGGCCAAACAGACCCAGGCCGGTAATCAAAATGGCCAAGAAGGTAAATAAATTGGCCAAGCGATTAACCATAGCAATTCCAGAGAATTTTTTGGCGAATTGCTGATCCACAAAAGTGTATTCAAAAGGATGGGAAGTGTCGTACCGTTTAAAAATTTCTTGCAGGGATTGAATAGAAGTTTGTATATCATTTGTGGCGGCCAAACGAAGTGTAAGTGTGCTGGCCCAATAGCGATCGAAAAATACAAACATCGGTTGTGTTTGATTGAGGGGGGAGCCCATTACTACATTATCCACCACTCCAATAATGGTGCCGGTGCGTTCGCCAAAGAAAGTGACCATTGTCCCGATGGTCTCTTTTAGGTTCATGATGTCTGCCGCTTTTTTGTTTACCAATACAGCGGTAGAGTCAGAGGGGAATTCAGGAGAAAAATCTCGCCCTTCTAAAACGGTAATGCCCATGGTCTGGGTGTAATCATACTCGGTGGCAATGGTTGTGAATAACACATTTTCTGTTTCTGGTTTACCAGGCCAGCTTAGAAAATTGTTTGAAAAAATTTCAGTAATAGGACTATTCGATTTTGTAACTGAAGTTACGAGGCCGGAAGCAAGTAGTTCCAGTTTCAGTGGTTCGTAATTTTTCCTAAGCTCTTCATTGTTCCACACTGATAGCAGGTTTTCCTGATTATATCCGAGGTCACGGTTTTTTGTGAATTGTATTTGCTGGCGAATAACGATGGAGCCAACAATAAGGATGGTGGCAAAAACGAATTGTGTAATTACCAGCACTTGACGTGGCGTAACCACGCCTTTGCCTACTTGTAATTTTCCTTTCAACACTTTTACTGGCTGAAAAGAAGAAAGATAAAATGCCGGATAACTTCCAGAAACAATGCCGGTAAGCAGGACAGCCAGGATACTGAGCAGCCAGAATCTCGCATTGCCATAATCAATGAAGAGGACCTTATTTACTAAGGTATTGTAAAAAGGTAAGGATATCTCTACTAGAACAAGTGCCAGTAAAAAGGAAAAGGAAGTAATCATTACAGATTCTCCCAGAAATTGGAAAATGAGTTCACTTCGTTTGGATCCAATACTTTTTCGAATGCCTACTTCGCGCGCCCTGCTTTGACTACGTGCGGTAGCCAGGTTCATAAAGTTGATGCAAGCCATGATAAGAATGAAAAAAGCAATGATGGTGAACCCACGAACGTAATCAATCATGCCGCCCGAAGCCTTACCATTTTCAAACTGTGTGTACAGCCTCCATTGTTCCATCGGGTGCAGTATTAATTCACGCACCACATCGGTTTGTCCATGCTCGGTCAGCATGTTCTTAATCGCAGCATCGGCTTGTTCTTTGCTTATTCCAGTCTTTAATTCAACATATACTTGCCAGGAGTTATCTCCCCAGTCATCGATACCTTCCTGTACCCAGCCTTCCGATTCAAAGAGTTTTAATGGAATGAGATAGTCGAAGATGAAAGAGGAATTACTGGGTACATCTTTTGTAATTCCGGTAACGGTAACATCGTACTTGTTATCAATGCGAATAGTTTTGCCAAGCGCTTTTCCTTTTTCAAAAAGAGTAGTAGCCGTTTTTTCTGTCAGGATGATGGAGTTGGGTGCTTGTAAAGCAGTAGCCTTATTTCCCTCGATGAGGAGAAAATCAAACATGTCTAAGAATTCATCACCAACTAAATACCCTCGCGTGTTCACTTTCTTTTCGTCTGCATCCAGCAGATGAATGCTGCCCCAATCAGTAAGTGTGGCGTTTTGTATAAGGGTGCTCGTTGTTTTCAATTCATCCCTCGAGGGGAAGGGGACTGAATTAAAAGTGTTTACCTTGCCATCGTAGGTGGCGTTTTCCCATACCTGATAGAGTCGATCACGCTTGGTGTGAAAAGTATCAAACGAAAGTTCATGATTCACCCACAAGAGTATTAAGATAGAGCAAGCCAACCCTACGGATAATCCTACTATATTAATAAAAGAGTAAATGGAATTCTTTATCAGATTCCGAAGTGCAATTTTAAGATAGTTGATTAACATGCTATGTTAATTAGGTTAAGACGTTTATTCACTTCGTAAACTTTTAGTAGGATTACTGGTTGCCGCACGCAAGGCTTGTGTACTGACAATAATAAGCGCTAAGATAAGTGCTACAAGCCCAGCGGTCGCTAACACCCACCACGAGATCTGCACACGGTAAGGATAACGGGCCAGAAAGTCATTTAGGAACCACCAACCAATGGGGGCAGAAAGAGCAAAAGCAAAGAGTACAAGTCGTGAAAAGTCCTTGGAAATTAATAGAACCAAGCTGCTTACAGATGCGCCCATTACTTTTCGTATGCCAATCTCCTTCGTACGTTGTTCTGCGGTGAAAGCAGCCAGTCCGAGTAGTCCGAGGCAAGTGATGACAATGGCGAGAGATGAAAAAATTCCTGCTAACCGACTGATGAGGTTAATCGAAGCGAATTTCTTTTCAAAGTCCACATCGGTAAATCGATATTCGAAAGGATAATTAGGATTCAGCTTTTTAAATACTTCTTCCACTTTTACCATGGCTCCCTTTACATCAGGTGTCTGTTCTAAGCGCAAGGTAATGGTGCTGCTCCAGTACGGACTGAAAATGAGGGTCATCGGTTCTACCGGTTCGTAGGGAGATGCCATGACAACATTCGGTATGACGCCAATGATCTCCAGCTCTTGATCGTTGAATAGTATTTTTTTACCGAGGGGATCTGTCATAGCCATAAAGTCAACGGCTGCCTGGTTGATAATGACGGCAGAAGAATCACTGAGAAACTCGCGCGAAAAATCACGCCCCTCCAGCATCTTAATGCCCATCGTCTGAGTGTAATCGTATTCAGTGGCAATGGTAGAGAAGGCTACGCGTTGGTCAGTAGCCATGCCCGGCCACTTCACTTCATTATTTGAGAAGATGGACGTAATAGGGCTGTTACTTTTGCAAACAGATTTTACTACACCCGTTTGCACCAATGCTTCGCGTATGGTTTGAAAGTTATCTTCCAGTTCTCCATTGGTCCAGATCTGTACCAGGTTTTCACGATCATAGCCCATTTCGCGACTCTTCACATGCATGATCTGTTGGTAGATAATCAGGGTCCCGATAATTAAAAAGATGGAGAACCCAAACTGAAGTGTTACTAACACTTGACGGGGTGTGCTGGCACCTTTACCAAGTTTTATTTTTCCTTTCAGCACCTTTACAGGTTGAAACGAAGATAGATAGAAGGCAGGGTAGCTCCCGGAGAAAATACCCAGCACAAGAATCATCGAAACACCGATGCCCCAAACAAGGGGATTGCTATAATCTACCGAAATATTTTTGTCTACGAGCTGATTATAGAAAGGAAGCAAAAGTTCCATCAGTACAACGGCTAGCATGAAGGCCAGAAGTGTTACTAGTGTAGACTCTCCTAAAAATTGTGCAATCAGTTCCTTTCTGCGCGAACCGATACTCTTTCTGATGCCCACTTCTCTTGCTCTGCTTTCGCTACGCGCTGTGGCCAGGTTCATGAAGTTGATGCAAGCAATAAGGAGCACGAACACGGCAATGGCTGTAAACAACTGCACGTATTCAATCATACCTCCCGAAATTTTTCCGTTTTCAAAATTGGAATACAGTCGCCATTTGCTCATAGGATGAAGAAACAAAACAGCTGTAGGAGCTCTTTCATTATTTTCTTTGATGAGACTGGCAATCTCTTGATTCACCTGGTCCTCTGTGGCGCCTGGTTGCAGCTGCACATACATAGGGAAGGAATTGTTGTCCCAGTTGTTTTTAGAATTTTGTACCCATCTTTGCGTTGCTTCGTAATAACTAAAGGGCAATACATAATCGAATTTGAATTCAGTTGGTGTATTGCGCACGTCTGCAATGATTCCAGTTACTTTCAGTTCCCAATCGTTGTCAATTTTAATAACCTGGTTAATGGGATCCTCCTCTCCAAAAAAAGCTTTTGCAGTTGACTCTGTCAGCACAATGGAATTAGGGTTTGACAAGGCCGTGGCAGGATCACCCTTCGACATGTTGAAGCTAAACATGGTAAAGAAACTCTCTGAAGCAGAGAGCCCAAGTTTATTCAATCGCTTCTCACCCACTTGTAGTGTGTTGCCTTCTCCCCAGTTGGTGATAACAGCTTCCTTTATCTGACTGGATCGGTTTAGGATCGCTTCCTTCATCGGGTAGGGCATGGCGTTGTTTGTTCCAATGCCTTGCGCCCATTGCTGACTTTGATAGAGTTTATAGATGCTCGAATAGTTTTCGTGCTGTCGTTCAAACGAATACTCATCCGCAACCCATAAAAAAATCAGTAAGCTGGAAGTAAGCCCAATGGCAAGGCCACCAATGTTGATGAAGGAATAGGCTGGATTTTTTACCAGACTTCTAAAGGCGATTTTCAGGTAGTTGCGTAGCATGTTCTGTACGGATTGGTGTGCACTTGGTAAGAGCTGTCTCTTTTAGGTCTTCAGATTCGATTCACTTTTTTAAACTTATCTATGGCAACTCAGGTGTTGCGTTGAATTTATTATTCACTTCGCAAGGAGTTAACGGGGTTGGTGGAGGAGGCGCGCAGCGATTCAAAACTTACGGTAGCTAGAGCCACCAACAACGAAGCAGCACCTGCTACCACAAACACGAAGGGAGAAAGCGTGGTTCTAAAGGCAAAACTCTCTAACCACTGAGTTAATAAGTACCAACTGATGGGAACAGAAATGAGCAAAGCGATCAGAACAAGTTTTATAAATTCCATAGACATCAAGCCTACAATTTGATTTACGCTGGCGCCCAATACCTTGCGAATGCCAATCTCTTTAAATCTTCTCTCAGCCATGTACATGGAAAGTCCATAGAGGCCCAGGCAACAAATGATGAGTGCCATGCCTGCAAACGTGTTGATAATGCTCGCTGTTTTTTTGTCTTCGGTGTATTGCTTTTTAATATTCTCATCAAGAAAGGAGTACTCAAAGGGTGTGTCATGGATAAGAGTCTTCCATTCTTTTTCGAGTGTCTGCAGGCTCTCAGAAATATTTTCGGTACTCACAGAAGCGAGAAGGGAACCGTACGAATTCTCTTCTGTGGCTAATTCAAAGATGATAGGCTCTATTTTATCTTTTGGCGAAGTTTGGTGATAGTCTTTGAGTACACCGATAATTTCAAATGCGTAGTGTTGACCTTGCCAATCGAAATGAATTTTTTGCCCGATGCTGGCAGCTGCCTCAATCCCTAATTTTTTCAAGGAGGTTTCGTTTACCAGAATTTTATCCGCCTCCATGGCTCTGTTGGTCGTAAACGTTCTGCCTGCGATGAGCTGAAGATTAAGTTGTTCAATAAATCCATGGTCCACTCTGTTTCTGAAATGCAGAATGGCATTGTCCATGTTTCCGCCCTCCGCGTAGTACATCATGTCACTCCAGATGCGTTCTCCTGGCAGGTAATCGGCTGCTGAAACTTGTTGTATCGTACTTGTCCCTTGTAGACTTGATTTCAATGTTGCGTATTGGTCTCGAGCTTCCTGGGTACGCAGGGGTACAATTACTTTAGCGTCTGCTACAAAACCAAGGTTGCGCTGTTGCAGGAAGGTAAGTTGTTTGGAGATGACGAGAACTCCACACACCAGCACAATAGCAATTACAAATTGAAACACCACCAGTGATTGACGCAACCAGCCTGAGCCATTGCTTAAACCAGTTTTGCTTTTCAACACCTTGGCAGGTTGTAAGGACGACAAATAAAAGGCTGGGTAACTGCCTGCTAATAGACTGGTAATAGCAATGATTACTAATAAGGTTCCTGATAAGAATAGTAAGTTACCACTTGCTAAACCTAAGCTCTTGCCCGTAAACTCATTGAAAAAGGGCAGCGCTACTTGTACCAAGGCAAGCCCAGCCAACACAGCAGCCAAGACAATCACTACCGCTTCTCCTAATAATTGTTGAATAAGCGAAGAACGAAAAGCACCCATTACTTTCCGAATACCAATTTCCGTGGCGCGTTTGGCGGCCTTAGCAGTGGCCAGATTCATAAAGTTAACGCAGGCAATTAGTAAAAGAAATCCAGCAATTGAAGCCATGATGTAGAGGTAACTGATGCGAGGACTTTTTTGTACATCAGAATACAAATACACATCTGCCAGTGGTTCGAGATGCAAAGTCTTTTTCATGCCCAGAGCCTTCATGGATTCACCGCCCCGAGCCAGGAGTACCTCATTCATTTTCTTCTCAACCGCCAACAGGTCATGGTTCTTGCTCAACTTCACGTAGGCGGGCACAAAATTTTGACCGGCCCATTCCTGTGATGCGCGTGGGTCGCTTGTCACATACGTACCCCAACCCTCGCTGGTAATGGAGGTAAAAAAGTTTACTTCAATATGACTTTTAGTGTCAGGTATAAATACCCCCGTTACAATATAGTTTGCAGTCTGGCTGCCCTGACTAATGGTAATACTTTTGTCAAGGGCGGGCTCATCGCCAAATAGTTTTTTCGCAAGCGGATCGGAGAGAACAACCGAGTTAGCTTTAGTAAGTGCCTTTGATGGATTGCCTTGAAGTAATTTATAGCTTAAAACATTAAAGACCGTTGAGTCAGCGATAAGGCCACCTGTTTCGTAGAATGTGTTGTCTTCATATTTGATTAATTGTTGGGCAACACCCGGAGGATTGAAGAGTCGGGTTGCTTCTTCTATTTCCGGTATCTCTGCCTTCAGACCCATCGCGATTGGTGGCGAAGTAGAAGCCAATTTGTCTAAACCTCTTTCAGATTGAAATTCGGTAGTAATCCGATATAAGCGATCCAACTCATTATGATGTGCATCGTATTGTAGTTCATCGTTGGCGTAAAGTGCAAGCAGTAAACAACTCGCGATACCAAGGGCCAGGCCCAGCATGTTGATGAAGGAATAAACCTTGTTTCTGCGAATGTTGCGCAGGGCGATTAGGAAATAATTTCGAATCATGGCTATAGGTTGATGCCTACCTATTCCAAGATCAGTGCCACGAAGAAAGACTGTTTTTTAGGCCAAAAAAACCATTTGGGGGATAAGTGCCAAGTTAAAACCGAACGAGGGTGTCCGTATCCGGTCGTTGTTTTATCGATTATCTGTTAACAGTTAACCGATAACTACTCACGTGATCTACTTTCTTCCATGCTGAGCGTAGCGTTCTTCTTTCTCGCGCTCTACTTCCTCTTTTTCCCGTTTGATTTTTGCTTTCGCTTGCGGGCCTACCGCAATCGGTGCTTTTTCGGTTTCAATATTGGAGGCCTCCAAACCATACAATTCTGCTGTGCCTAAACTAAATCGTTTAATTAAGCGATAGCCATGTATGATGATGCGATCAAAATTGGAGATCTCACTATCCGAAGAAGCCCAGGAGTTGAGGATAATGAATTTAAAGTCAGCCGTCATGCTGTGCTTATGTAGCGCAGGGTAGGGACTAATTAATTCCACTTCACCGCACTCAGCCATTTCGTGTACAATCTTATTGAAGAGCAGATTGATGCGATGGGGGGTTTTAAATCCGAGTTTCATCCGAACGAAGAAACATTTTTTCGGGATGATGGTGTCGACTGAGTACTTGCTGGTAAACGGACTGTCTACCGTATCCACGTGTAGCAGCCAATATACATCAGCACGTTTGGGGCGCTTTTTAAACAGTGAATAAATAATATTGGAGTCAATGTAGCGCTTACTGTCGGCCACTGCCAGGTACACCAGGTTAGTGGCTTCTTTCGGAATGGTCTGATCGTTTTGAACATCCTGCATCAATTCGATGTAATGCTTGATGTCCACAAACTCTGTATGACGGTCGCGCAATTTGCGCGCACGTACCAACACAAACATCATAATGAAGAAACCTGTTGCAATCATAAACGAGAACCAACCTCCATGACTGAATTTGCTTAGGTTGGAAACGAGGAAAGCGCCTTCTATACCAAAGAAAACAATTCCCATTGCGATGGCTCGTACGGTAGATTTTTTGGACAAAGAAAAATAGTACACCAATAATGAGGTGGTCATCAGCATGTCGAAAGTAATTGCTAAACCGTACGCACCTTCCATAGCCGTAGACTCCCGGAAGATTAATACAACAGCAATACAACCAATCATGAGAATCCAATTGATAGCCGGAATATAGATTTGTCCTTTTACTTCACTTGGATACCGCAGACGTGTAGCAGGCCACAATTTCAATTTCATGGCTTCGTTCACCAATGTAAAGGTTCCGGAGATCAAGGCCTGACTGGCAATAACCGCTGCCATGGTCGCGATGATGATACCAAAAATTAAAAGATCTTCCGGGATGATGGCATAGAAGGGAATGATGTCACCCAGTCTGCTATCGACCTGAGTAGTAAGCCACGCTGCCTGACCAAAATAGTTAAGCAGTAAACAAACTTTTACGAAACCCCAGCCCACACGAATATTTTTCTTTCCGCAATGACCTAAGTCAGAGTACAACGCTTCTGCTCCTGTAGTACATAAGAACACAGCTCCCAAAATCCAGAACCCTCCCGGATACTTGATCAGGAGGTTGACAGCATACATAGGATTGATGGCCTTCAGTACTTCTGGATTTTGTAGCAATTGCAACAATCCCATGATGCCGATAAAGGTGAACCACACCAGCATGATAGGTCCGAACGTTTTGCCCACTACGCTTGTGCCAAATTGTTGGAAAACGAAAATGGCAATGATGATGGTGATGACGATGGGAACCGTGGGGATGTCTTCATTTAAAATGCGAAGACCTTCAATAGCCGAGGAGACCGAAATGGCGGGTGTAATAAATCCATCGGAAATAAGTGTAGCACAACCAATGATCGCAGGAAAGATTACCCATCCGGCACGATACTTACGCACCAAGGCATACAAGGCAAAAATTCCACCTTCCCCTTTGTTATCTGCATTCAGTGCGAGGTATACGTATTTAATGGTAGTTACCAGCGTGAGTGTCCAGATGATGAGGGATAAGCCACCCAGAATTAATTCTTCAGTAATGTCCTTATTATGAAGGATGGCCTTGAAAACATACAAAGGCGAAGTACCGATGTCGCCATAGATAATGCCTAAGGAAACAAGAACACCTGCAGCAGTTAAGGTTTGAATCTTTGAATTATTTTCCATCTATGCTACTCCGTCTTTCGGACGGGCTATAATAACTCTATTGCTTTTGTCGTACGAGAAGTAACTGGAAAGCCAGTTAATTAAAACCAATACTCGATTGCGGGCACCCACCAGTGACATCAAGTGTACGAACATCCAGATAAACCAGGCAAGGGTTCCTTGTGTCTTTACTTTAAAAGGTGTTTTCAAATCTACCACAGCTCTGTTTCTTCCCACAGTGGCCATGCTGCCCTGGTCTTTGTAGCGAAACGGCTTTAGCGGTTTCTTATTGATAATACGTCTAATATTTTGGGCTAGCAACCTGCCCTGTTGCATAGCAGGAGGTGCTACTTGGGGATGGCCATTGGTAAACTGAATATCTCCTTCCATAATAGCCACATCTCCTATCGCAAAAATATTTTCGTATCCTTTTACACGATTAAACTCATCTACTTTTATGCGGCCGGCTCTGCCAATAGCATCAGAAGCTAACCCTTTGATTGGGTTTGCTTTTACTCCTGCTGCC
>Ga0075163_10006417_pt1 | contig 15578 bp, 10 predicted proteins | sample JI1023141ADNA_FD_71478 | JGI IMG/M metagenome (GOLD analysis project Ga0075163, IMG submission 71478) | Wastewater effluent complex algal communities from Wisconsin, to seasonally profile nutrient transformation and Carbon sequestration -... | ecosystem: Engineered > WWTP > Effluent > Algae... | reverse complement strand
TGGTCCCGGCGGGCGCGGCGAACCGGGCTCGCGGCCGCCTCACCGTCTGCGGACGCGGAGGTCGACCCGCCGCCCCGCTGCCCGCCGGCCTGGCCGACGCGGGCGCGGCGGCGTCGGCGTCATGGTGGCCAGGTAGGCTCGCGCGATGGACCATGCGACCGATGACGAGATCACCGAGCCGACCCGCTGGAAGAAGGCGGGCTGGATCGCGCAGGTGATCAAGAACGAGGACGACGACGGCTGGGCGGTGGCGATGACCCGCATCGGCGACAGCGACCCGGCCCTGGTCGGGCCGTGGACGATGGGCCGCGACAAGCGCAACCCCAAGCCGCTCGACGCCGGCGCGTTCGCCACGCTGGTGAAGACCGCGAGCGAGGTGCTGCGCCGCCACGAGCAGGCGGCGCGCGAGCGGCTGCACCGGACGCTGTCGTTCACCGGCGACGACGGCCAGCGGCTCCGCGCCGACCTCGACGTCGTGCCCGACGACGACGATCCCCACGCCATCCTCGCGATCGTCGACGAGGCGAGCGACGAGCGGCTGCGCGAGGGCCGGGTCCGCCCCAACGTCAAGCTCACCGCCGCCACCGCCCAGCGCTTCCTCCGCACCGGCGAGGCCTGAGGACCCCGAGCGAAGCGAGGGGCCGAAGCAACAAGGCGGGCCGCTGAGGCGGCGTAAGGGCCCGCCGCCGCCAATCGCCGATTCATTCACAGTCTCTGATCTGATCTGAGGACCCCGAGCGTCAGCGAGGGTCCGAAGCAAGGCGCGCCGCTGAGGCGGCGTAGGGGCTCGCCGCCGCCAATCGCCGGTTCGTTCACGGGCTCTGATCTGCGTCGCCCCCCCCGGCGTCAGTCCGGCGGCGCGTCGTCGAGGGCGAAGGCGGCGCGCTCGAGGGCGACCAGCATCTCGGCGGCCGATTGCGGTCGCTTCGCCGGGTCCTTGGCCATCGCGGCCTGGACGACGTCGAGGACGGCGGCCGGCAGGGTGCGGAGCGGCGACACCGGCACCGGCAGCTCGGCGTGGAGGTGCTGGGCCAGGACCGAGCGGGTGTCGCCGCCGCGGAACGGCGCCGCGCCGGCCAGCATGCGGTAGAGGACGCAGCCGAGCGCGTACAGATCGGTCCGGCCGTCGACCGCCTCGCCGAGGATCTGCTCGGGCGCCATGTAGTGCGGGGTGCCGATCGCGACGTCGGCGCTGGTGATGTGATCGCCGGTCGGATCGAGGATCTTGGCGGCGCCGAAGTCGCCCAGCTTGACGTCGAGGTTGGCGTCGACGAACACGTTGCTCGGCTTGAGGTCGCGGTGGATGACGTCGACGGCGTGGGCGGCGGCCAGCGCCTCGGCGATGCCGCGGGCGATCTGGATCGCCTCGGCCGGCGGCAGCGGGCCGGGCTGCATCCGCATGCGCAGGGTCTCGGCCAGGACCAGCTCCATCACCAGGTACGGCCGGCCGTCGGCGAGCCGGCCGAAGTCGAGGGTCTCGACGATGCGCGGGTGACGGGCCCGGACCGCGGCCCGGGCCTCGCGCTCGAAGCGCGCCATCGCCAGCGGATCGCGGACCACGTTGCCGTGCAGGACCTTGATCGCCACCTCGCGCTGGAGCGGGACGTGGACGCCGCGGAACACCCGACCCATGCCGCCCTCGCCGATCTGGGCCACCACCCGGTACTTGCCGATCTCGGGCGGGGTCAGCGGCATGGTCCGCTCGGCGTCGCGGGCGGCGGCGGCCTGGCGCTCGGCCCGCCGGGCCAGGCCGACCGCCACGGTGGCCTCGAGCTCGCCCGGATCGCACGGCTTGGTCAGGTAGCGGACGACCTGGCCGCGGTTGATCGCCTCGAGCGCCGAGTCGAGCGAGGGATCGCCGGTCAGCATCACGCACGGCACGTCGGGGTGGCGCAGGTGGACCGCGTCGACCAGCTCGTGGCCCGACATCTGCGGCATGCGCCGGTCGGTGAGCACCAGATCGACCGGCTCGTGCTCGAGGATCTCGAGGGCCTCGTGCGGATCGTTGCAGACCACGATCCGGCGACCGTCGCGCGCCAGCAGCGCGGCGATCGACCGGGTGATCATCGGCTCGTCGTCGACGAGCAGGATCACCAGGGGCCGGGTTGCGTCGGGCGTCACCATGAGGAGGAAGCGGGATCGGGGACGACGGCGTGGGGGAAGTCTGCCACCGTTCGCGGCGTGCCGGCGCGGCCGCCGTGCCGCGACCATCGTCCGGCGCGATGTCTCAAGTCGAGCATGTTTGGGGCCAGCGCGCGCGCCCGGACGGTCCGGCCGCGATGACCGCCCCTGGACCGCCCCGGCCCGGAGGCCCCGATCTTCGCGCCAACCGAGCGTGGCTCACGGGATCACGGCCGACCGGGCACCGCTCCGCGCCCGTTCCCGTCACCGCGCCGCGGGGGCCGTGGCGTCGGGCGCCAGCGCCCGATCGCCGCCCGACCTCACTGTCGGGGCGACCGCGGCCACCGCCGGTCACGCCGCCGCCAGCCACGGTGTCAGCGATGACGCCTCGGCCGAGCTCCACGCCCGGGGCGCGCGCGATCCCGAGGCCGCGACCGCGCAAGAGTCGTTCTCCGGCCAGGACCCGGCGCAAAAATCGCGCGTTCGCCCCGCAGATCCGGCGGATCTTGCTGGCACGGCCCGTGCTCTAGCGTCGACGCACGTTCTCCCTCGTCTACTGGAGGCAATCCATGCGCGTCATGCGCCCGCTCCTCGCCCTCGGATCGCTCGGACTCCTGCTCGCCTCCACCAGTTGCACCGGCAAGGACGGCGCCTCGTGCACGGTCACCCAGAACGCCGACGGCAGCGCGACCATCGCCTGCGACGACGGCACCTCGGTGACGGTGCCTGCGCCCGACGATGGCGAGGACGGGACCTCCTGTACGGTGACCAGCAACGGCGACGGCACCAGCACGATCACGTGCGAGGACGGCACCACCACCACCATCACCAACGGCACCGAGGGCGCGTCGTGCTCGGTGGTCGACAACGGTGACGGGACCAAGACCATCACCTGCGACGACGGCACGGTGGTGACGATCGAGGACGGCGACCCCGGCACCCCGGGCGGCAACGTCCTCATCACCGACCTGCACGGCGAGGACTTCATGCAGTCGAGCGGCGAGTACGCCGCCGGCAAGTACATCGCCAACGCCACCATCACCTCCGCCACCGCCAGCGCGGCCGGCCAGGTGGTGGTCGACTTCAAGGTCGCCCACGCCAACAACGCGCCGGTGACCAACGCGACCGGCATCTCGGCCAACATCGTCAAGCTGGTCCCGATCCCGTTCACCCCGCCCCAGGGCGGCAACCAGTCGGACCAGTGGGTGCCCTACATCTACCGGACCGAGACCGTGGCCGGCGCCGGGTTCCCCAACCCGATCGGCACCGCCCGCGCCCAGGGCTACCGCGAGACCAACGGCACGCTGGTCAACCACGGCAACGGCACCTACACGTACACGTTCGCCACCAACATCTCGGCGGTGACGGTCAACGGCCAGCCGGTGACCTACGACCGCAACCGCACCCACCGGGTGTCGATCATGATGGGCGGCCACGTCGGCGCCACCGCGACCGCGACCTTCGACTTCGTCCCCGACGGCTCGACCGCGGTCGCGACCCGCGACATCGTCCGCACCGAGACCTGCAAGTCGTGCCACGGCGACGACTTCCACGGCCACGGCGGCGACCGCATCACCGTCGAGAACTGCGTCACCTGCCACAACGCCAGCGGCAGCGACGCCCAGGGCGGCGCGTCGCTCGACATGATGACGATGATCCACAAGATCCACATGGGCGGCGAGCTGCCGTCCGTCGCCGGCCCCGACCACGACCCGTGGGCGACCGGCGACAACGGCACCTACGCCATCTGGGGCTTCGGCAACACCAAGCACGAGTGGTCCAAGGTCGGCTTCCCGGCCCAGGTCAACAACTGCACCAAGTGCCACGACAACACCGGCGTCAACAGCACCGCCTGGAAGACCCGGCCGTCGATCCGCGCCTGCGAGAGCTGCCACGACACCCTCGCCATCACCACCCTGACCACCACCCACCTCGGCGGCCAGCAGCTCAACGACAACAACTGCGCGGTCTGCCACACCGCCGACGTCGGCCTGGCGCCGCTCGCGATCGTCCACGATCGCAGCACCACCAACGTCGACGCCCCGCTGTACGACGACCGCAACCAGCCCGAGTTCACGTTCGACGTGACCCTGACCCCGCCCGCCAACGGCACCGACTACCGCGGCAACGAGGCGCCGGTGGTGTCGGTCGTCATCAAGCGCGGCGGCGTGCCGCTGGCCGACCACCGCATCCTGTCGGGCACCGCCCAGGGCTGCAAGCACACCGTCTCGCCCGTGCTGTGCGACGCCGACACCGACGGGCGGTTCGCCAGCAGCGGCTTCTTCGTCGCCGGCCCGCGCGCCGACGCCAAGCCGGCGCTCACCACCGCCGCCCGCGCCCAGGTCTTGTCCAGCGGCGTCGGCCCGTTCGACCTCAGCGCCGCCGGCGCCAGCCTGATCGTCAAGGTCGACCAGGGCGTCGCCATCACGCTGCCCGACCCGTGGGGCACCCGGGTCCCGGGCCTCATCACCATCCCGGTGTCGAGCGGCACCTGGGCGAACGGCGCCGCCGCCGCGACCCCGACCCAGATGGCGGCCTGGCTCAACGCCAACGCCACCTTCGCCCAGCGCGCCATCGCCTTCGTCCCGACCGCGGGCGCCGACGCCGGCAAGCTCGGCATCCGCAGCCGCAACAAGGGTCCGGTGTTCGGCGTCCAGCTCGTGGCCAGCGCGGTCACCACCACCGCCTTCGCCGGCGACGTGACCATCCACATGACCACCGGGTCGACCCCGAGCAACCAGCTCACCAGCACCACCGACCCCAAGGTCACGCGCCTGGTCGACCACATCGAGTACGCCCTCGATCCGGTCACCGACCTGCTCCCCGGCACCTACGTCATCAACCTCGAGATCGGCCAGCTCGGCCGGGTCAGCGCCACCGACTACAAGACGCCGTCGGTCAAGAAGGTCCTCTTCAACGTCAAGCAGGCGACCGAGGAGAAGCAGGTCGCGGGCAACTGCAACTCGTGCCACCAGACCACCGCGGCCAACGGCGCCGACGGCTTCATCCTCGACCCGTCGCGCCACTACAAGATCTTCGACAACACCGCGGTCGACCAGTGCCACGCCTGCCACGACAACCTGCCCCAGTTCGCCACCGACGTGAGCGGCAACGGCGGCTGGACCGGCTCGCGGTCGATCGGCAAGCGGGTCCACGCGATCCACGTCGGCTCGAGCCTGCAGTACCCGCTGCGCACCGTCGACTACGCCAACGGTGACCCGATCGTCGGCCGCAACTGGAACATCACGTACCCGCAGGACGTGCGCAACTGCCAGACCTGCCACACCGACGGCGCCACCAGCGGCTCGTGGGCGAGCGAGCCGAGCCGCCTGCCGTGCATGGGTTGCCACGACACCGACGCGGCGATGACCCACATGAAGCTCAACACCGACGACCCGACCCCGGCCGATCCGTGGAGCGGTGACGAGCAGGAGGCCTGCGCGGCCTGCCACTGAGGAGGTGTCGACCTCCGACACCGGGGCGATGGCCACACCGTCGCCCCGGCGGCATTTTCGGGATACCAAGCCAGGCACCATGCCCGCCGATCGAACCTCGCCCTCGTCCTCGCGCACGCCAGGGCTGGCCGCGCTCCTGCTCGTGGTCGCGGCCTGCGGCGGCGACGCCCCGCCCTGGGCCGATCACCGCGGCGCGCGACCGCCGGCCCACGGTCCGCGCGCGGCGGCGGCGCCGGCGGTCCTGGTCACCGTCGACGGCACGGCGATCACCAGCGCCGATCTCGACGCCGCGGTGGCCGCCGCCGCCCGGGCCGAGAGCCCGCACCAGGGGCCGACCAGCGCGGCGCCGACCAGCGCGCCGGATCGCAAGGCGACGCTCGAGGCGCTGATCGACCAGGAGCTGGCGGCGCGGCGGGCCGAGGCCCTCGGCCTCGACGCCGACGCCGACTACCAGGAGGAGCGCGGCCGGCTGCTCGCTCAGCTCGCCAGCTTCCGCCGCCAGCGGCTCAGCCGGCTGCTCGAGCGCCAGGTCGCCGCGGCGGCGGTGGTCACCGACGCCGAGGCGCGCGCGTTCTTCGACGCCAACGCCGATCGGATCCGCACCCAGGTCCGGGTCAACCAGATCCTGCTCCACGATCAGGCGGCGATCACCGAGCTGGCCGCGCAGCTCGCCGCCGGCGCGCCGTTCGCCGAGGTCGCGACCCGCACCCTGCCGGCGCCACCGCCGCCGGGCGCGACGCCGTGGGACCTCGGCTACCTGGCGTGGAACCAGGTGCCGGAGCCGTGGGAGCCGGTCCTCGCCACCCTCGCGGTCGGCGCCACCAGCGGCATCATCGAGGGCCCGCGCGGCCGGCGCTGGATCATCCAGCTCGTCGATCGCCGGGTCGATCCCGCGATCACGTTCGCGACCGCGCGGCCGGCGATCGAGCTGCTGCTGCGCACCCGGGCCGGCGCCGCCGCCGTGGCCGCGCTCGCCCGCCAGCTCCGCACCGGCGCGACGATCGAGCGGTCACGCTAGCGAGGCCGCCGGAGGCGGCGGCCCGCCCTTACGAGGCGCCAGCAGCACACCTTGTTCCTTCGGACCCTCGCTTCGCTCGAGTCCTCAGTACGGGTGGTGATGGCCGTTCGGGCCATCGAGGTGCGGGTGCGGATGCGGGTGGTGGTGATGGCCGCCGCTGCCGTGCGGGTGGGGCCCGTGCGGGTGCTCGTGGCTGCGGTGGCGGGCGGCGGTCTTGGGCGTCGGCTCGACGTGCCAGCCGGCCGGGCGCGGCCGGGGCTGGGGCTTGGCGCCGCACCCCAGCGGCGCGAGCGCGAGCAGCGTCAGCGCGAGCAGCGCGAGCCAGATCGACGGTGGGCGGAGGCGCGAGGACATCATCGCTTCTTGGGGGTATCGGCCATCTTGCGCTTGAGCGCAGCCAGCTCGTCCTCGAGCGACGCCGACGACTTCTGGCTCGACGCCGCGGTCCGCGACTTGAGCTCGGCCAGCGGATCGGCGGCCGGGCGCGGCGGCGCGGCCGAGGACGCGCCGCCGACCGGCGGGACCGACGACGACGCCGCCGAGGCCGACGATGACGACGGCGCGGCGGTCGCGCTGGCGGTCGGCCGCGCCCGGACGCCGGCCGCCCGCGCCGCCGCGGTCGCACGATCGAGCTCGGCCAGCTCGGCGTCGAGGGCGGCGAGCTCGGCCAGGAGCTTGTGCATCGCCGCCCGCTCGCCGGCGGCGCGCTGCTCGTGCTCGCGCGGGTCGTGGCCGTCGCGGCGGGCCTGGCTGTGGATCTTGTCGGCGGCCTCGGCGGCCCGGCGGGCCGCGTCGACCTCGCGCAGGAGCTGCTGCTTGCGGTTGACCGCCTCGCGCCGCAGCGCCTCGAGATCGGCGACCGGCGGGGCCTCGGGCGCGACCGGCGCGCCGCCGAGATCCTCGAGCTCGCCCGGCATCGCCGCGACCCGGGCGGCGGCGCTGGCGGCGGCGGTCGCGGTCCGCAGCCGGGCGTGGGTCTCCTCGCGGGCGCTGGCCCGGCGCTCCTCGATCACCGCCCGACGATCGGTGGCGACCGCGACCACCACCTCGATCACCTGATCGGCGCCGTCGGGCGCGGGTGCGATCGACGACCGCGCGGCGAGGAGCTGCTCGAGCCCGGCCGACAGCAGCAGCAGGCCCTTGACCCCGGCGCCGACGCCGCGCGCCTCGAGCGCGGCGGTGGTGCGGACGCCGTGGGCGATCTCGTCGTCGATCAGGCCGAGGAAGCGCGCGCCGACCAGCCGGGCGCGGGCGACCGCGCGCGGGGTCGGCCGGGCGACCACGACCTCGGCCGCGCGCCAGTAACGGGGCGCGTCGGCGGTCGCGCCGAACAGCTTGGCGCGCAACCCGAGCGCCGGCACCTGCCGACGGAGGGTCGCGGCCGCGTCGGCGTCGCCGGCGGCGTCGAACAGGTAGGTCAGCCGCTCGGACAGCGTGCCGAGCGAGAGCTGCATGGTGAGCTGGCCGACCACCTCGGCGCCGAGGCCGGCGACCTCGACCACCACCGCCGGCGTGGTCAGCCCGAAGCGCGCGCGCAGCATCGCCCGATCCTCGCCGGCGGCGTCGGCCCAGGCGCGCTCGCCGAGCGGGCCGGCGATCAGGATCCGATCGCCCTCGACGCCGAGATCGGCCAGCGCGACCGCGGCGACCTCGTCGACCGCGAGGTAGCGATCGGCGCCGGCCTCGGCCCACGCCGTCGCCGGCTCGAGCTCGGTCACCACCGCGACCACCGGCGCCGGGTTGCCGGCCTGATCGCGGGCCAAGGACAGCGCCTGGGCGGCGAACGGATCGAACGCCAGCGTGACGTCGGGCGGGTTGCCGTCGAGCTCCTTGCGCAGCCGGCGCAGCGCGGTCTCGCCGAGCAGCACCCGCCGCACCCGATCGGAGATGCCGCCGCCGGACGCGCCGGCGCCGCCGACGTCGATGGCGCGGACCCGGAGATCGGCGGCCTCGCACGCCGCCAGCACCGGCACCACCGCGGCCGGATCGGCGCTGGCGCTGGTGACCAGCAGGACGTTGATGGTGGCGGTCACGCCGTCACCTCGCGCGGCGCCACCAGGTTGGGCGGGCGCTGACCGGCCAGCACCGCCGCCACCGCGCGCGCGCACAGCTCGCCCATCCGGGCCCGGGCGCCGGCGGTCGCCGAGCCGAGGTGCGGGGTCAGCACCAGCCGCGGCGCGGTCAGGAGCCGCGGCGCGACCGCCGGCTCGTGGGCGAAGACGTCGAGCGCGGCGCCGGCGAGGTGGCCGCGCTCGAGGGCGTCGGCCAGCGCGTCGTCGTCGACGCACTCGCCGCGGGCGGTGTTGACCAGGATCGCGGTCGGCTTCATCCGGGCCAGGGCGGCGGCGTCGATCAGGCCGCGGGTCGCCGGGGTGAGCGGGCAGTGGAGGCTGACGACGTCGGCGGTCGCCAGCAGCTCGTCGAGCGCGACCGGGGTCACGCCCGGCGCGTCGACCGCCCGGCCGTGACCGGCGCCGATCACGTGGAGGCCGAAGCCCTGGGCCCGGCGAGCGACCGCCCGACCGACCCGGCCGACGCCGACGATGCCCAGGGTCTGCCCGGTCAGCTCGACCCCGTGCAGCAAGCCCGGCGACCAGCCGCGCCAGCCGCCGCCGCGGATCAGCCGCTCGCCCTCGCCGATCCGGCGAGCGGCGGCGAGGATGAGGGCAAAGGCGAGATCGGCCGTGGCCTCGGTCAGGACGTCGGGGGTGTTGGCGATCAGCACGCCGCGCGCCGCCGCCGCCGCGTGATCGACGTTGTCGTGCCCGACCGCGTAGTTGGCGACGACCCGCAGGTGCGGCCCGCGCTCGAAGACCTCGGCGTCGATGCGATCGGACAGGAGGCAGATCAGGGCGTCGGCGGTGGCGAGCTCGGCCAGCCAGCGCGCGCGCGGCCAGGCCCCCTCGGCCGGACCACGCAGCTCGTGGCCGGCGAGGATCCCCGCGACGTCGCCGGGCAGGCTGGCGGTCAGGACCACGCGGGGCACCGGCTTACGCTAGCATGGTGGCGTGGCATACACCGGCCGTGGCGCCGCCACTGGCGCGAGGCTCGCAGGCGCGATCGCGCTGGCCGTGGCGCTCCTCGCGTGCGGTCGCCCCGCACCCCAGCGGCCCGGTTCGGGCTCCTTCGACTCCGGGCTCGCTGGCGCTCGCCCTCCGCTCAGGACGAACGGTACGTCCAATGTGGGGCCCTCGGACCCGAGTTGGGATTCGGGCTCGGGCTCGGGCTCGGGTTCGGATTCGGGCTCGGATTCGGGCTCGGATTCGGGCTCGGGCTCGGGCTCGGTGTCGGATTCGCCTCCCCCTATCGACCCTCTCCTCGACGCTCCTCCTCCCTTCGACGACGGCCTCGGCCGCGCCCCCCCCATCCGCGGCTTCGACGCCCCCGGCTACATCGCCTTCACCTTCGACGACGGCCCTCACCCCGAGTGGACCGCCCGCGTCCTCGCCGCCCTCGCCGCCCACGACGTCCACGCCACCTTCTTCGTCATCGGCCGCATGATCTGGGGCCTCGATCACCCCGCCCGCCGCCGCGAGCTGCTCGCCATCGCCGCCGCCGGCCACGACATCGGCAACCACACCTGGAGCCACGCCCGCCTGACCGAGGTCGGCCCGCTCGAGCGCGCCCGCGAGCTCGATCAGACCAGCGCCGTCATCCGCTGGATGATCGGCCGGCCGGTCACGATCGTGCGCCCGCCCTACGGCGCGTCGGACTGGGACCTGCGCCGGCTGCTCCACGCCCGCGGCCTGACCGAGGTCGGCTGGAACATCGACCCGCGCGACTGGGAGGTCCACAGCCCGGCCGCGCTGCGCAAGCTGGCCGTCGACCGGATCGTGCGCGCCGGCGGCGGCATCATCGTGCTCCACGACGACAAGTGGATCACCGCCACCGCCCTGCCCGGCATCCTCGACGATCTCGAGCGGTTCAACTGCCGCCGCCTGGCCAGCGGCGGGGCCCCGATCCTGCCGGTGTCCCTCCACTACTTCATCGACCGCCCGATCCCCGAGCGGGTCGCCGCCCGCACCCGCGCCTATCGCGACCGGCTGGCGGCCCGCTGCGCCCGCGTCGAGCCGACCGGCGCGCCCGGCCCGGTCGCCGCCACCGGCGGGCCGGGCGGCGGCGGCCACGGCCCCATGGCCGCCCCTCGCGGCGACGTTGACAACCACACCGCCACACACTAGCTTCGCCGCCCCGTCCTGGCCGGGTCGAGCCAGGGGCGGCCGGCGACCGGCCACGCGAGCGACGAGGGTTCCATGGAGACGCGCACCAACCCGGATGCCCTGGGGCCGGCCACCAACCGCGTGCCGCGGCTTTCGCCCGACGCCCTGCGCACCGATCAGGCCGAGCCGATCGAGCACATCCCGGATCTCGAAGGTGACCTGTTCACCGAGAGCGAGGAGCGCACCAGCAACAACGTCGCCGCGGTCTACGACCTGCGCAGCCGGTTCGCCGGGCGCGGGCCGGTGCTCGATCGGCTGACCGCGATGTTCGCCACGTCGATCCGCGAGCGCACCCTCGGCTTCGCGGTGGTGGTCGGCGAGCCGGGCCTGGGCAAGAGCCGGCTGGTCGCCGAGCTGGCGCGGACCTGCCGCGAGCGCCACCCGGCGGCCCGCGTCCTCACCGCCACCGCCGAGGATCAGGCGCCGTCGTTCGGCGTGATCGCCCGCCTGCTGGCCCAGCGGTTCGGCATCGCCAGCGACGCCGACGCGATCACGGCCCGCGAGCTCATCATCGCCGGGGTCGCCGACGTCCTGCCGCCGGCCCGGGTCACCGAGGTCGCCCACCTGATCGCCCACCTGATGCGGGTGCCGTTCGACGACAGCCCGGTGGTCAGCCCGCTGGTCGAGGCGCCCCAGCAGCTCGAGATCCGCACCTTCCTCGCGCTCCGCCGGCTGCTCGCCGCCGACGCCGAGCAGCAGCCGCTGGTGCTGTGCCTCGAGAACCTCGAGCTGACCAGCGCCGAGACCATCAACCTGGTCCAGTACCTCGCCGCCGGCCTGCGCGGCGCGCCGATCCTCCTGGTCGCGACCGCGACCGCGGCGCTGTTCGAGCGCCACCCCAGCTTCGGCGAGGGCGAGGTCACCCCCGAGCGGCTCGAGCTCGGCCCGCTGACGCCGGCCGAGGCCGAGGTGCTGCTGCGCGATCTGCTGGCGCCGCTGGGCGGCGTGCCCGATCGCCTGATCACCCACGCCCGCGGCCTGGGCGGCTCGCCGCGCGCGATCCACGAGCTGGTCCGCCTGCTGCTCGAGAGCGACTGCATCGTCCGCGGCCCGTCGGGCACCTGGCGGCTCGACGCGGTCCGGCTGGCCGAGACCAACCTGCCGCGGACCTACGACCAGCTGGTGCTGACCCGGCTGGCGGTGATGGAGTCGGTCGGCCGCCGCGTGCTCGAGATGGCGGCGGTGATCGGCGACGTCTGCTGGATGGACGCGATGCTGGCGCTCGAGCGAGCCGACGGCCTGCGCCAGGGCGACCCCGACGGCCCGACGCTGTCGCAGATCGCGGCCTCGGGCGATCACTCGCGGGCGACGATCAACGCCGCGCTGGCCACGCTGATCGAGCGCGAGTGGCTGGTCGAGGTCACCCCGCCCAGCCTGGCCGGGGAGCGCGAGCTGCGCTTCGCCTACCCCCACCTGCGCGAGCTGGTCGATCGCGGCCTCGACGACGCCCGCCGCCGCCGCTACCACCGGCTGGTGGCCCAGTGGCTGGAGCTGCGTCCGGAGAGCCGCGGCGCCGCCAGCCAGGAGCAGGTCGCCCGCCACCTCGAGCGGGCCGGCGACACCCGCGAGGCGGCCAGCCGCTACCGCCGCGCCGCCGACGCCGCCCGGACCGCGTTCTACAACGAGCGCGCGATCCGGCTCTACGATCGCGCGCTGGCCTGCGTCGGCGACAGCGACCTCGCCGCCCGCATCCACCTCTGGCACGACCTCGGCTCGGTCTACGATCTGATCGGCGACTTCGAGGCGGCGCTCGGCGCGTTCGAGCGGATGCTGCGGCTGTCGTGGGTCGGGGCGTCCAAGGCCAAGGCCGCGGTCGCGTTCAACAAGATGGGCCGGGTCTGGCGCCGCAAGGGCGACCTCAAGCTCAGCCTCGAGTACCTCGAGCGCGGCGCCGAGCTGTTCCGCGCCGCCGAGGACGATCGCGGCATCGCCGGCTCGCTCGACGACATCGGCAAGGCGCTCCACCTGCTCGGCCGCTACGACGCCGCCCGAGCCAAGATCACCGAGGCGCTGCAGCGGCGGGGCAAGGGCGGCGATCCGCGCTCGATCGCGGCCTCGCTGTCGACGCTGGGCAGCGTGCAGCAGGATCGCGGCGAGTACGAGGCGGCGTTCAACTGCCACCGCGAGGCGCTCGAGCTCCGCAAGCGGGCCGGCGATCGGTTCGGCACCGTGGTGTCGCAGAACAACCTGGCGGTGCTGGCCTACGAGGCCGGCGACCCGGCCGAGGCCCGGACCTTGTGGCACGAGGCGCTGACCGAGGCCGAGGCGATCGGCGCCCTGCCCTACGCGGCGATGGTGCTGACCAACCTGGGCGAGCTGGCGCTCGAGGAGGGCAAGCTCGAGGAGGCCCGCAGCCGGCTCGAGGACGCGCTCGAGATCATCGAAGATCTCGAGGCCCGCCAGCTCGAGAGCGCGTGCTGCCGCATGCTCGCGCTGCTCGAGAACCAGGCCGGCAAGATGGGCGTGGCCCGCGAGCTGGCCGAGCGCGCGCTGGCGGTCGCGACCCAGGCCGGGCTGCGCGAGAAGGAGGGCCAGGCCCTGCTCGCGCTCGGCGCGGTCCACGCCACCAGCCTGTACGACGCCAGCCGCGACGCCGACGAGGGCGAGCCGCCGGCCGAGCAGTACTTCCAGCGCGGCCTGGCCGTGCTGCGCGAGATCGGCAACGATCGCGGCGTCGCCCGCGGCCTCGAGCAGTACGGCCGCTACAAGATCGACTCGGGCGAGCCGGAGGCCGGCCGCGATCTGCTGCGCGAGGCGCTGGCGATCTACGCCCGGCTCGGCACCCGTCGCGCCGATCTGGTCCAGGCCGCGCTCGCCGCGCTGTGACCGCGCGGGTCGGCGGCGCCGGCCGCTGACGGCGGAGCCTCGCGCGGCTGAAGCAGAAGGAATCGGGTCAGGCGCGGCTCGCCCTCACCAGGCCCAGCAGCGCGCCTTGTTCCTTCGGACCCTCGCTGACGCTCGAGTCCTCACAGGGTTGGCCAGAATGCCAACCCTGTCTTTCGATCGATCGGTCCCGGGGAAGACCCCGGTTCCGATCTCGACATTTCGGCAACCCCGGCCCGAGCTTCGCTCGGAGCCTCAGTCAGCGCGGTAGGTGAAGCGCAGCTCGTAGTCGCAGAGGTGGAAGACGTCGCCCTCGTCGATGCGCTTGTTGTCGATGCGCATGCCCTTGTACTCGATGCCGTTGGTCGAGCCGAGGTCCTTGATGTAGAAGGTCCCGTTGCGGCGGATGACGGCGGCGTGCTTGCGCGAGATGTTGCCGTCCTTGATCGGCAGGTCGCTGGTCTTGCTGCCGCGGCCGATGATGAACTGGTCCTTGCCGACCGGGTAGCGCTGGCCGCTGAACACCAGGAAGAGCTGCTGACCCGCGGCGCCGCCCGCGGCGGGTGCGGGCGCCGGCGGCGCGGCCGGCGGGTAGGACGGCGGCGGCGGCGCGTAGCCCGGGCGGGAGATGCCCGGCTGCGACGACGGCGGCACCCCGCCCTGCATGCCCTGGATCGGGGCCGGCTGCGGCACCGGCGGCGCCGGTCGACGGGCCTGGGGCGGCGCGCTCGGCGGGGCCTGGACCGGCACCGGCGCGGCCGCCGGCGCGGGCGGCGGGGGCCGGCGGGGCGCGGCGCCCGGACCGGGGCCGCTGGCGCCCGGGTGCTGGGGCGCGGCCGGCGGCGCGCTCTGCTGGGCGCCCTGGGGCGCGCCGGCCGACGGATAGTTCTTCGAGCGCGCGTAGTAGCGCATCGACTCGTTGATCAAGTAGTCGATCGAGCAATCGAAGTCGTTGGCCATCTGCTCGAACGTCTCCCAGAGGACGTCTCGGCAGTAGAAGTGGCGCATCGTCTTCTTGCTCTGGTCCATCCTCGATCGCTCCTGGGCGCTCCGGCTCGACGCGACGCGGTGACCCACGTCGGTGGCAGCATACTACGGGTCCACGGCGGTTGCCCGCTTTTGCCCCAAGGACTTCCTCGTCGCGCTGCGATCGACGGGCGACGCGCGCCGCCCACCCCGTCAGGGTGGCTTGGTGCCGGCGCGGAGCGCGGCGGCGATCTCGGTCGCCCGGGCGCCGAGGGTCATGACCGGCTTGCGCTTGTTGGCCGGCAGCCCGTCGTCGCCCCAGTAGCCGTCGAGGCGCGCGTTGTCCTTGCCCAGCTTCGCGACCAGGTCGGCGTCGGGCTTGCCGCCGAGCTGCCCGAGGGTCTCGATCGCGATCCAGCGGGCCACCCAGCTCCGGTTGCCGAGCATCTGCCGGGCGGCGCCCGCGATCTCGTCGCGCCGCACGGTGGCCGCGCCGAGCGACTGCCAGATCGCGCCGCCGAGGACGTCGCGGGCGTAGCGCCCGCGCGGCGACAGCGACAGCGCCACCGCCGGCAGCGCCGCCACCGGATCGCAGCGCAGCGCGCTGTCGACGCCGACCCAGCGGAAGCGGGGATCGGGGTGGGGGAAGTTGATCATGCCGAGCAGCGGCGCCAGGCAGGTCGGCGGGCCGATCGCGCGGATCAGCTTGACCGCGTCGTTGACCGGGCCGGCGCTCAGCCCGTCGTCCTTGGCGATCGCGACCAGCCGCTCGATGTTGGGCGCGAGCGCGGCCGGCTCGACCAGCGGGTAGGTGCCGTCGGTCTCGACGTACGCCTTGTACAGCGCGTCGAGGGCGCGCTCGGGCAAGGTCGGCTCGCCGCGGTCGGTGGCGGCCAGCTCGAGGATCAGCCGGGCCGCGTCGGGCGAGCCCGAGACCGCCAGGCCGAGCAGGAGCTGGCTGCCGATCTTGCGCCG
>Ga0075163_10006416_pt1 | contig 15578 bp, 5 predicted proteins | sample JI1023141ADNA_FD_71478 | JGI IMG/M metagenome (GOLD analysis project Ga0075163, IMG submission 71478) | Wastewater effluent complex algal communities from Wisconsin, to seasonally profile nutrient transformation and Carbon sequestration -... | ecosystem: Engineered > WWTP > Effluent > Algae... | reverse complement strand
CTGACACCTCGCACATGCCGACCCTGCTCCGTCGCCTGATGCTCGCGGCCGTCCTCGTCGCGGTCCCGTCCGTCGCGTTCGCCCAGAACGGCACGGCGCCGCGCAAGATTACCCCGGGCACCTATCAGGTCGTCCCCGACCAGAACTTCTCCGGGGGCATGGATGTCTCCGTCTTCACGACCCGCTTCGAAGGCGACTCGCTCCTCATCATCGAACAGGGCGGAGCGTTGATGACCCGCTCGCGCATGTCGTACGAAGGGGAGCACCTCGTGTGGACCGACATCGAGGGGCAGCTGATGTGCCCCGGCCAGGCCAAGTACAAGCTCACGATCTCCGAGGACGGCAAGACGGTGCGCCTGGCGCCGGTCGAGGATGGCTGCGGCGAGCGCTCGGCGATCATCTCGCAGGTGTCGTTCGTGCGAAAGGAGTGACCGCTCGCGGTCGCACGCATCGCCGTGACGAAACGCCCCCGTGCCGGTTGCCGGCGCGGGGGCGTTTCGATTCGGGCGTCCAGCGCGAGGAGGTCAGTCTTTCTCGCGTGGCAGCTGGCGGCGTCGGATGGCCTCGAGCTGCAAGTCACTCAGCTCCTCGCTGAGGGGGATCTCGGTCCCGTCGCACAGCACGTACCGCAGTTCGACGCGACGGTTGCGGGCGTGGTCACGGGCGGAGCCACCGGCGACGAGCGGCTGCAACTCGCCGCGCGCGTCAGTCTCGAGCCGCTCGACCGAGACGCCGCGCGCCGCCAGGTAGTCGCGCACCGCGTTCACTCGACGCTCGGAGAGCGCCTGATTGTACGCCTCCGACGCCCGCACGTCGGTGTGCCCCGCCAGCCGCACACGCACGTTCGGGAAGGGAGCGAGTGCCGCGGCGGCGCGATCGAGCACCTCGCGCGTGGCGCTGGACAGCATGGAGCGATCGAGGGCAAAGTGCACGTTGCCGGGAACGCCGACGAGTCGCTCAGGCCCGGCGCACCGAGTGGGGCGCTCGGGCAGTGGACGCTCATCGACAGGAACCGGGGCGGGTCGATCCGGGACGATGGGCGCACCGGCACGCGCCTCCATGCCGTTGAGCGTCTGCGCCCACGGCGACTGCGTCTCGGCGTAACACGCCTTCCCCGCAAGGAAGGGGTGTGCCGCCTTGGCCGGCCCCGGCATCGGGACGGCGCTCGTGACGGTTGCCGCCGCCCCGCCTGTCAGCGACGCCAGGTCGGCCTGCGCCCAGGCGAGCGCATCGTCCGGGAAGGACGAGCGATCGTTGCGCTCGTAGGCATCGCGTGCGAGCGCGAGGTACTCGAGCGCGCGGCGTGCGATGCGCACGCGTTCCGTCGTGGCCGGTGCGACCGCTTGCATCACGCGCCGTTCCTGCGCGGCGATGAGCGCGAGGTCACGCGCGAACGACTCGTCCGAGAGTCGGTCGCTGACCGGCGTGAGGCGGCTCGAGGCGACGGCGCCACCGCGGGCGCAACCACCGAGCGAGATGGCCGCCGCAACGGTGCAGAGCGCGAGGGCGCGACAGGAGTGCGTCATCATGGTCAGTCCTCCTTGCCGCTGCGGCAGGCGTTGTCGCACGGCGCGGCGGGTGATCCGCCGACACCGAAGAGCGACTCGTCGAACTTGAATCCGAGCTCCAGATACGCCCCCTTTCGCGTCGTGCCGAAGGTGTTGAGGTCCTTGTCGGTGAAGCCGAACAGGTTGTAGCCGGCGGCCACACGCAGGTTCTTCATCACGAGGAGGCCAAGCTCACCACCCAGGCCGTACTGCCGTGACGAGAGCCCATCCGTGGCGAGGAGCGAGCCGATCACTCCCATGTCCAGTCGCCGATTGAGGTCGTAGATGCCGCGCCCCATGAAGAGCTGCGAGGTGTTTCGGCTGGAGAGCGGCCCCACGTCATCACGCGCCGACTTGGCGGCGTACCGACCCGAGAGCGTCAGGCGGTTCGTCGGCTGCACGTTGACCAGGGCGGCGAGGATGTGCGCCACCGACTCTGTTGCCGGCGTCGCGGCCAGCGCCCCGAAATGCTCGACCTTATTCTCGTAGCGCATGACCGCATTCCAGCGATTGCGATCGGTCTCGCGCCACGCGAAGCCCAACTGCGACCAGCCGCGCGTCTGGTTGTTCTGCACGTCGGCCACGTCCCACAGCGTACGACCGAGGAAGGTCCAGTCGCGCGTGAGCTTTCGGGCGTAGCCGAACGAGGCGAGCATGTTGTCGCCGGTGTCGGCGTCGCGGAACTCGAGGCGCGCGGTGCTCTTCCAGAGCGCCGGCTTGGTCCACTCGACCCCGCCGGTGATGGCGAGTGCATCGCTTGGTTGCACGGCGTGGAGCGGCGAGACCCGTTCGAAGCTCGTGTTGACGATGAGCCCCGGCCCGAGCGCCCACCGGTTGCGCAAACCGATCGACGCCTCCGCATCACGCCCGCTGTAGGCGTCGCGCGCGCGGTACTCGCTGAACATGCGCGTGTTGCGGAGGTAGTCGGCGTCGATGCCGAACACCGTGTACTGCTGCGTGGTGCCGAGGTTGGTGGCGTAGGCTCCTTCCACTCCCGTAAGCCACTCGTGACGCCCGTACAGGCGCGCACGATTCGAAAGGATGTACTCGCCGCCCACCGCGCCACGGTGCGAGGGATCGCGCACATCCTGCTCGTACTCAGCGAAGAGCGCGGTGCGCGTCTGCTGCGGGAGCGTCCACGTCAGGCGCCCGCGGATCGCGCTCACGTCGCGGTCGACCGGAGCGAGCGTCGACTGCCCCGGCGTCACGACCCCGGACTCCTTGGCGTAGCGGTAACCGAACTCCGCACGCCACGCGCGATTCAGCTGGCGCTCGAGGGCAAGGAGCATCCCGTTGCGCGAGGCATCGCGCATGGTGTCCTCGGTATGCAGCGCTTCGCCCACCAGGCGCGTGGCGCTATCGAGTCGTGCCGAGAAGCGTCCGCCGAATTCGGTACGTCCCCCGTAGAAGGTCGACGAGGTGTTGTTAAAGTCGGCATCGCTGCGCACCGCGAAGGCGCGTCCTTCGAGGCGCTCCGACTGATGGCGAAGCTCGACGCGCGCCGCGTTGCCATTGATGTCACCGACCCCCGTCCGCGCCCACTCGCCCATGAGGAAGGTGCCGGCCGCGAGCTTCGCCGTTGCGTTGATGCCGGCGAGCTGCGTGAGCTGCAGCGGGTTCTCGTCGCGGGCATACGTACCGCCCACTTCGAGGCGACTCGTCAGGCGCCACGACGCGTCGCCACCGTACACCCAGAACTTCTCCCCGCCCGCCGACTCGGCCTCGTACGTCACCCGAATCGACACCGGGTTGAGGTTGGCGTCGGCGCTGGGGATCGGGTTACGGAAGATGAGTCGGCCGGTGAGCGCTTCGATGGTGTAGTCGGCAAAGCGCGTAAGCACCGTGCGCGAGAGGATCACCGACGGCTGGTTGCGGTCGCGCGTGACGATCTCGACGCGTTCCGAGTTGACCAGCCCCTCGGCGCGCGTGAGCGCGTATGGTCCGGAGATGCCACGCCCGGGGAGCTCATCCACCACCTGGCGCCCGCGCCCCTGGCTGGCGAACAGCGTCGCCCGTCCGCGCCCGCCGTCGAAGTGCTGCACGGCACCGTTGAGCGTGCGGTCGTATGCCGAGATCACCCGACGCTCGTCGGCGCGTGCGGTCTGGAAGTCGCCGAACAGCGTGTACGACGTCCCGTTGTCCAGGCGAGCATAGAATCGGCGCCGCGACTGCGCATCGAACTCGCGCAGTGCGCCGTCGCCGTACGTCGGGTAGAAGTCGTCGGGACGGATGTCGCGGAAGTAGGTGCGGCCGCGATCGCGTTCCGAGTCATACGCGAGGGTGAGCAGGCGGTCGCCCGCGACGCGTCCCTTGAGGAAGAGGGCGCCACGCGCACCGGCGCGCACCTTTCCGTCGTTGTTCTCCGTGCTCCAGTCGCGCAATGCCTCCTCGAAGCCGTCGGCATCGCTGGCGAGCGCATTGCCCCCGGAGAGGAGCGCACGCAAGTCGACGCGCGCGTTGAGGAGCCCCGTCGCCGTGAGCTGGCGCGCCGAGGCGACAAACGTCAACGGAAGCGTCATCTCGCCGAGGTCGGTGGTGACGCGCAACTCGCCACGCCCCGGGTCGCCCGGTGCGACCAGGTAGAACGCCCCCTGGCCGTCCTTGAGCGTCACCTGCAATCCCTGATTGGCAACCTCCAGCGCGCTGGCATCGAGCCATCGGCCCAGTGACGACTCCACCGTGGCCGTCGCGGTCCCCTTCACCGGCTCGCCCGACGCATCGAGGATGCGCACGTACACCGGGACGAGCGTCTGACCGTCCGCCGGAATGGCGTTAGGCTCGACGGCGACCTCCAGGCGCCCCGGGGCCGCCGGGGTCGCGGTGCGACGATCACGCGCGTTGAGCGGCGTGACCGGCAACTGCGAGTTGCGATCGGTGAGTGTCCGATTGCCGAGCAGCGGGGAATACGACTGCGACTGTCCGCCATTCGGCCCCTTGGGATGCAGCGGGGTCGCGGCGAGCATCGTCGTGCCGGACGTCCCGCGAGTGTTGGCGAGGTCGTACGCCGCCCGGGCCTCGCCGCGCAGCGTATCACGCGGTGTCGTGGCGGCGAGCACCGCCCCTTCCGCTTCCGGATAGGTCGAGCTCACCGGACGCTCGCCCGCGCCGTTCACTTCGCCGCCACGGCGGCGCTCGAGCACGCGCGCCAGCACCTCGGCCGATCCCGAGCCGTCGGCAAAGTCGGCCTTGTGCAGTTCGCCCATCTTCACATCCGCAAAGCGCGAGTATCCGTCGCCCGCGTTACGGTTGCCTAACGGCGTCAGCACCGCACCCTGCGGCAGCGACGCGCGATCGATCTTCACCACGTGCAGGCGCGACGCGACGTTGTAGAAGGAGTACTTCCCTTCCACATCGGTGACGACCGACGATCCATCCTCGAGGAAGACGCGGACGCCGGGGATCCCGACCTCACCGCCTTCCTGCAGCTCGCTGGCACAGTTGCACTGCAGGTAGATCTTGCCGACGATGGCCCCGCGCTCCTGGAAGAAGCCTCCGATGACTCGCGTCGACGCGTACCCCGGCGGCGATTTCGTCCCGCCCCCGGCGCTGCTGGCCACCGCCACATTGGTGTTCACGCCGATGCGAGCCCCGACGCCAATGCGCACGCGGTACATCAGCGTGACCGAACTCCCGCGCGGGATGCGACCGAGGCTGAAGGCCAGCAACGGGCCTGGCGCCCCCGCCGGCTCTGCCGTCGACGACCGCCCCAGGCGCGCGGTGCGCGCTTCGTAGCTGAAGCCGACCGGGAGGGTATCGCTCACGACAGCGTCCGTCACGTCACCGGCGCCGGTGTTCTTCACCGTCACCGTGTAGTCGATCACGTCGCCCACCTGCGCCTCCGACTTGGAGACGCGCTTCTCGAGTTCGAGCACGCCGACGCCCGCGACCGGGACAGCCACGCAACTCGTATTGTTGATCAGGCTCCCCGTTTCGTTCGGCGCACTGACCCTCGCGCAGTTGTTGACGCCGGGGACGGCCTGCGCACTGACGCTCACGTTGAGGTCGATGGTCGACGTGACACCCGGCGCGAGCGGCGTCGAGCGCAAGCAGGTGACGACGTTGCCCACAGCGGCACACATCCAATCGTTGCCGCTGGCGGAGAGGAAGCCGAGCCCCGCGGGAAGCGTATCCACCACGGTGATGATGGGCGCAGCCGGCGCCGTCCCGACGTTGCGCACGCCGAGCGTGTAGCGCCCGGGTTGGCCGATCACCAGCGAACCGACGATGTCCTTCAGCATCACGAGGTCGACACCGCCGCTGATCCCCGTCGTCTGGGTATCGCAGTTGTTGGCTGCGTTGGCGTCAGGCGTGGTGGCGACGCAGGCGCGGTTGGTGACGGGAGCGCTCACGCCCGCGGTGACGAGTGCCGTGAGCGTTACGGTCGCCGTCTCGCCGGGCAGCAGCGGCGGCGTGGTGCGCGTGCAGGTGACCACCGCGCCGCTGGCGCTACAGCTGAATCCACCGCCCGAGGCCGACTGGAACGTCAGGCCCGGCGGCAGGGTGTCCGCAAGGGTGATCGCCGTGCTCGTGGGTAGCGTGCCGACGTTGCGCACGGCGAGCGTGTAGCTGGCGACTCCACCCACCGAGACGCTGTCCGGACCGACCTTGTCGAGCGCGAGGTCGACGGTTCCCCCGACCGGCGTCGTGTTGCTCCCCGTATTGTTGCCGCCGTTCGTGTCACCCGGGGTCGTGACCGTCGCCGTGTTGGTCACCGATGGCGCCGCCGCCGCTGTCGGAAGCACGGTCAGCGTGATCGTGCTGGTGGCCCCCGGCGCCAACGGGCCGGGATTGGTGCACGTGACCAGCTGCCCGGCCGCCGAGCAGCTCCATCCGGGACCGGCCGCCGACACGAAGCGCAGCGAGGCCGGAAGGTTGTCGGTGACGGTGATGACACCGATCGTCGGGCCAGCTCCCGTGTTCGTCACGGTGAGCGTGTAGCTGGCGGGCTGCCCCACGCTGAAGGATCCGATCGCGGCCTTCTGGAGCGACAGGTCCGGCGCCGGCGTCGTCGGGATGCCGCCCGTCGCGGCGCTGTTGTTGCCGCTGTTGCTGTCGCCCGTGGTGGCGACCGATGCGGTGTTCGACACGCTGGTGACCCCCGGGGCGACGGCGACCACCAGCTGCAACGTGGTCGCGCCTCCCGGTGCCAGCGGCCCGGCATTGGTGCAGGTGACGACCTGTCCACTCGCCTGGCAGCTCCATCCGGCCCCGCTCCCGCTCACGAAGGTCAGCCCCGACTGCAGGACGTCCGTGACGGTGATCGGCCCGGTGGTGCTCCCCTGCCCGACGTTCTGGACGCCGATGGTGAAGGTCGCGTTCCCCCCGGCGAGGATCGTCCCGTTCACCGCCTTGGTGATGGCGAGGTCCGGCGCCGGTGTCCCCACCGTGACCGGACCGACGGTCGCCGTGTTGTTCGGCAGGTTGCTGTCGCCCGGCGTGGAGACGGTCGCCGTGTTGACGATCGACGTGCCCGCGGTCGCGGAGACGGCGACGGTGATGGTGATGCTGGCGGACTGCCCGGGGGTGAGCACCGCGGTGCGCGTGCAGCTGACGAGCTGCCCGGCCGCAGAGCAGGTGAAACCGGCACCGCTCCCGCTCAGGAAGGTCAACCCGGTCGCGAGGTTGTCCGTGACCGTGATCGTCCCGGTCGTGCTCCCGGTGCCCACGTTCGTCACGCCGAGCGTGAAGGTCGCGTTGCTCCCGGTGGTCAGCGCACTCGCGACCTTGGTGATCGCCAGGTCGACCCCCGGCGCCACGGCGCTGGAGACACTCCCGGTGTTGTTGGCCGGATTGCCGTCGCCCGGCGTGGAGACGGTGGCCGTGTTGGTGACCCCCGGCGCCGCCGCGCTCCCCACCGCAACGGTGAGCGTGATCCCGATGCTCTGCCCCACCGTCATCGGCCCCGGCGCCGTACAAGTGACCGCCTGCCCGGACGCCGAGCAGGTGAAGCCCGCCCCCGTTGCCGAAAGGTAGGTCAGTCCGGCGGGGAGGACGTCGGTGACGGTGATCGCCCCCGTCGTGGCCCCCGCACCGACGTTCGTCACGTCGAGTAGGTACGTCGCGTGCGCGCCCACCACGAAGGCGGAGGTCGCACTCTTGGTCAGCTGCAGGTCGATCGGCGACGCGACGCTCGTGGGATCGGAGGCGCTGTTGTTGGCCGCATTGGAGTCGCCTGGCGTGGCGACGGTTGCCGTGTTGATGATCGAGGGGATCGCCGCGGCGTTGACGTCGACGACGAGGGTGATCGTGCTCGTCGCCCCGGTCGCCAGCGGACCGGCGTTGGTGCACGTCACGAGCGCCCCCACCGCGCCGCAGCTCCACCCGGTGCCCGTCGCCGAGCGGTAGGTGAGTCCGGCGGGGAGGTTGTCGCTGACGGTAATCGCGCCGGCGGTCGGAATCGTGCCGACGTTGCGGACGGTGAGCGTGTAGCTGCCGCTCGCCCCCACCGCGAAGGTCCCGCTGTGGCTCTTGGCGATGGAGAGGTCGAGGACGGGGGCCGACGTTACCGGGGTGAGCGCGCTCGACGCGTTGTTGCCCGCGTTGGTGTCGCCCGCCGTGCTGACCGTGGCGGTGTTCGTCACGCTCGGCGCGGCCGGGGCACCGACCGCCACCGTCAGCGTGATGACCGGGAGCGCCGCCCCGCCGGCCACCGGGCCGGGGTGCGTGCAGCTGACGGTTCCAGCGGCGTGCCCGCACGTCCAGCCGGTTCCCGTGGCCGAGACGAAGGTCAGGCCGGCCGGGAGGACATCGCTCACCGAAATGCTCGCCGTCGTCGCCGTCGTCGAGACGTTGGAGACGGCCAGCGCGTAGGTCGCATTGCTGCCGATCGTGAAGGCCGACGACGCCGTCTTCGCAATCGTGAGGTCGGGGGCACCGACCGTGACCGGATCGCTGGCGCTGTCGTTGGCCCCGTTGGTGTCGCCGGCCGTCGCGACCGACGCGGTGTTGGTCACCGCCGGGAGCGCCGCGGCACCTACGGTCACCGTGAGCGTGATCGCCGTCGACGCGCCGGCCGCGATGGGGCCGGGGTTCGTGCACGTGACCGTGGCACCGGCGTTCCCGCAGGTCCAGCCGCTCCCCGTTGCTGAACTGTAGGTGAGTCCCGTCGGAAGGATGTCGGTGACCGTCACGGCGCCCGTCGTCGGCAACGTCCCGACGTTGGACACGGTGAGGGTGAAGCTGTTCGTCGTGCCGACGACGAAGGTCCCGCTGTGCGTCTTGGCGATCGCGAGATCGATCGAGGCCGGGGCACTCACCGGCGTCGTCACGCTCCCCGTGTTGTTGGTCGCATTGCCGTCGCCGGTCGTGGAGACCGTCGCCGCGTTCAGCACGCTCGGCGCGGCGGCCGCGCCCACGTCCACCGTCAGCGTGATGGCCGGGAGCGATGCCCCATTGGCGACCGGTCCCGGCGTCGAGCAGCTGACGGTCCCCGCCGCGTGCGAACAGGTCCACCCGGTCCCGGTCGCCGACACGAAGGTGAGCCCCGCCGGGAGGATGTCGGTGACCGAGATCGCCCCGGTCGTGGCCGACGTCCCCACGTTGGACACGGTGAGCGTGTAGCTGGCGTTCGCGCCGACGGTGAAGGGGCCGGTTGCCGCCTTCGCGAGCGTGAGGTCGGGAGCCGGCACGACCACCGGCGTGGCCTCGGACGCCGAGTTGTTGCCTGGGACGGCGTCGGGAACCGTCGTGGAGACGGTCGCGACGTTCGTGACGAGCGGAGCAGCCGCCGCCCCCACGCTCACCGTGAGCAGGATGTCCGGCAGCGAGGCTCCGCCAGCGAGCGCGGTCGGGTACGTACACGTCAGCGTCTGGCCGGCAATGCCGCAGCTCCATCCCGTCGCGCTGACCCCCACGTAGGTGAGCCCCGCCGGGAGGATGTCGGTCACGGTGATCGGGCCGATCGTCGCGTCGCTCGACACGTTGGCGACCCCGATCGTGTACGTCATGTTGCTGCCGACGGTGACCGATGCCGACGGCTCCGTCTTGGTGATGGCGAGGTCGATCAGCGGGTCGACGACCGTGGTGAGGTCGGACGCGCTGTTGTTCCCCGTGTTGGTTTCGCCCCCGCCCGACACCGTGGCGGTGTTGGTGAGCGACGACGGGGCCGTGGCCGTGACGTCGACGGTGAGCGTGATGGGAGCCAGGCTCGCCCCGGCAGCGACCGGCCCGGGGTTGGTGCAACTCACGGTTTGGGCAGCGATGGTACACGACCACCCCGTGCCGCTCGCCGCCGTCGGCGTCAAGCCGGCCGGGAGGACGTCGCTGACCGAGATCGCGGCGGTGCTGCCGCCGTTGCCGATGTTCGAGACGGCCAACGTGTAGGTCGCACTCTTGCCGCGCGTGAACGACCCGCTGTGCGACTTGGCGATGGTGAGGTCCGGGACGGTCACCGTGATGTCGGTCGGTTCGCCGGTCACGAGCCCCCCCACGGGGAGCGACTTCTGGTGAATCTCGAACTGCTTGTCGACCGTGTCGGTGTACGTGATCGTCGCGATGTTGCTGATGACCGTGCCCGGCGCCGTCGCGCCATTGATCGTGACGCGAAAGCTCAGCGACGTCGACGCCCCGGGTGCGATGGTACCGTTCTTCCCGCCGGTCGCGCCCACCCCGAGCCGGAAGCGCACGCGTCGCGGGGCGACGTCGTACTGCGCCTGATCGTCGTTGGTGGCGTCGGTCTTGGCCCCCGCGTTAGGCCCCGTCAGGATGCGCAGCGAGTTGCTCTGGTACGTGGTGTTGGCGGGGATCGTGTCGTACAGGATCGAGAAGAGCGCGTCGTGCGGCCCCGTGTTGGTCGCCGTGATGACGTACTCGAGGACGTCGCCCGGCATCACGTTCCCGCCGTTCAAGTCCGTCACCGTCTTGATCAGGCTCCCGCTGAAGAGCTGCGCGAAGAGCGCACGCTCCACTCGCCCCGCCGAGCGCCCCCCGGCCGGTGTCGTGGCGTCGGCGACCCGCGCGGCGCGCGCAGGGGCCCCCACGAACCCGGTAGCGGGATAGGCCATCGCCCGCACATTGCCGATCGCCGGTCCCTGCGGCGCGAGACGCTGGGCCGCCAGGGGACCGGCGGGAACGGCGAGGGCGACCGCCGCAGCGAACCAACGGACGAAAGCCTGCGCGGACGCAGGGACGTTAGCGATCGGGAACATTCGGAATTGCGGTGGGGAGAGAGACAACACGGCGCCTAACTAGAAGAAAATCCCGTGCCATAGGTCACCACGGGCGGCACGTCTTCAGCAGCGCCCTGACGCGGCGCCTTCATGCCCTCCCTCCACGAGGGAGCGCAGGATCCGGACATCCTGCCCGACCCCGTCGGACAAAATGACCGAATGCGACGCCAGGGACCATCGGCATCTCCCGCACTTCCAGAAACGGGACCGAAGGCTGGAAGGGCGGCTGACGGGTCTCCGGGCACCCCAAACGAGGTGTGGCACGCGCGCGTCGCTTCGGCGGCAGTGATGCATACGCGGCGAAGCGGGCCGGAGCGGCCGCAAGGACCGTCCCCGGCCGAGCTCAGGAGGGGCGCCCCCTAACGGTGACCGCTCGGCACGACGCTCAGCGCGGCGGCTACTCAGCGCGGCGGCTGCTCAGCGCAGCTGCTAGGCGGCGTACGCCAGGCTCACCGCCCGCCGAGCCCCACGCTTGAGGGCACGGTGCACCGCGCGCGCGTAGCGGACGAAGTTGGCCCCCGCCCAGGGAAAACGGGCGAAGAACTCGTGCGGGAGCATGTCACCCTTGAGCCGATTGCACCTGGCACAGGCGGTCACGACGTTGCCGAAGGCGTGGGTCCCGCCGCGCGCCAGCGGGTAGACGTGGTCCAAGGTGGCTTCATCCAGGGCGAGCCGGTCGGCGCAGTACACGCACCGCCGTCCGCAGTCGCGCATTGCGGCATGCTTGAGTGCACGCTTGACGTCACGAAAGTGCAGGTGACGGGCGCGCGTGTCGTCGGGACGACGGCCGCGCGGCGCGCGAGGATGGACCACCCGGAGAATCCCACGTCGAGACATTGCACCTCGCCGGAAAAGACGACACCCCGCCCCGGGCTGGCCGGGGCGGGGTGTCGCGAGTGGAGGGGAGACGATGCCAGATGCCGCGATCGGTGTCGCGGCATGGTCGGTTCGCACGAAGCGTGTGAACACACTCCCGGCATCGTCCTCCCGTTATGCGGGGGTCGTCGGACCCGCGTTAGGGTACTTATGAGATACCGCGGCGCGGCGCGCAAGGTCCCGGTCGAAACTGCAACGCGCTCGAGACGTCGCCCCCTCCCCCCGACCACAGACGCGCGCAACGCAACGAGGCCGCCCCGGAGGGCGGCCTCAGTGTCGTCCGCGACGACCGAACACGTGCCTGACGTGTCGCGGCGCCCTAGGCGCTCATCACCGTGAGCCGCCGGGCGATCTGCTGGCGCACCGGGTCGCGCAGTTCGGCGATCATGCGGACGGCCATCGCGTCGAGCAGCGTGCGATCGGGCATCGTCGACCCCGGGAAGGGGAGCGGAATGTCGAATCCATCCCCGTTCTTTCTGGGGATGAGGTGCACGTGGTAGTGAAAGACGTTCTGCCCCGCCGCCGTCCCCGAATTCACCACCAGGTTCATGTCGTCGGCCCCATTGAGCCGCCGCACGACGGGCGAGAGGCGCAGCGCCACGTCAAAGAGGTGCATGGCCAGTTCTGGCGGAATGTCGCTCAACGACTCGAAGTGCTCGCGCGGAACGACCAGGACGTGCCCGAGATTGACGGGCTGGATGTCCATGAAGGCGATCGCGCTCGAGTCCTCGTAGCAGATCGAGACCTCTCCCGCCCCGTTGATCAGGTCGCAGAAGATGCAGGGCTTGCTGGGGGCGGGCATGCAGGGAACTCCTCAAAGTGGCGTGCAGCACATCGGAGCAGGACGGATGCCACGACGCACGTCCGGTCTCAAGCGGTTTTCCCCACCCTAATGGAGGGGAAACACCGTGGTTTTCGCAGCGCACGCGCCACATCGAGGCGCAAACGCATCCTACATCTTCACCAACTCGACACGTCGATTGTTCTGCCGCCCCTCGGGCGTGTCGTTCGGCTCTGCCGGCTTGGTGGCGCCGAGCCCCTTCGACGAGAGTCGCGCCGCGTCGATCCCCTGCTCGGTGATGAACCGTACGACCGCTGCTGCGCGCTTCTCCGAAAGGGATTGATTCGACTCGGCATTCCCGACGTTGTCGGTGTGCCCCTCGATCAGAAGCCGGAGATCGGCGTGTTCGTTGAGCATCGCCACGATCTCGCGCAGCGTCGGGGTCGATTCGGGGCGGATGCGATCGGAGCCCGTATCGAAGTAGATCCCCTGCGTCACCACTCGCCCCTTTTCGGCCAGAGCGTCGTACAGCTTCTTCCCACCGGCGGCGAGCCGGAAGGCCCCGAACATTGCCGGCTGCTCCTGGCTGCCATCGACGTAGAACAGGATCTTGCTGCCGCGCGCGGCGGTCCCGTTGGGAATGTTCGCCAGCCGCTGGTCGTTGATGTACAGCTTCACGTAGCGCCCATCGGCCATCACGCGCGCGCGGTACATCTTGCCGCGAAAGGCCTCGACCCACTCGGTCCCCGTGTACGCGCGCCCATCCTCGTGATAGCCGATGCGGGCGCCGTTGTGGAACTCGAGACGCTGCAGGTGCTCGTCGTCCAGGGGCGAGATCCAGAGCGCCCCCGCAGGGACGGCGAGGTCGAATTCGAGCGTGTAGCGCGTGGCGAGCGGCTGCGGCAGGATGATCTGGAACTTCGCGTCGCTCATCGCCCGCAGGTAGCGGGCCCCCTGCCATTCGACGATCTCCATCGAACCGCTGACGAACTCCAGCGAGCGCGGGAAGTCGCCGACTTCGTCCTTCATGAAGTCATCGGCGTAGAGGACACGTTCGCCCGGCTTGAAGTCGAAGTTGGCCCATGCCCCTTCACCCGGCTTGAGCGCATCGGCGCCCGTCGCCCCCTTCTCGCCAGGCGTTCCCTTCGCCTCCTCGGCCGCCTTCTTGGGGACCGTGTCCTTCGCCGGGACGACGTTGACCGTCTTCCCCTCGGACTTGGCCTTCTCGATGCACTTGGTGTCGCCCATGGCGCAGTCGACGGCCTTGTCGATCTTCCGCCCGACCGATTCCTCGGCCTTGCGCTTGATCCGGTCTTTGATGCTCTGCCCCGGGGCGGGAGTCGACACCGCAGCCGCGGCCAACATGATGAAGGAAAAGACCTTGCAGAACCGCTTCATAGAAGCCTCGCCACACTGGAGGGTGCGGCAGCGCTGTCGGGGCGCATCGGGTCGCGCAGGCGTTGCCGCGCCCTCAATGCTGGGGATCGCCCCCCGTGCGGGTAAGAGTGGAACTACCCAGTCTTCGCTCTCCGGGTGACCGACGTATCTTTGGGCGATTGCCGCACCCCTCCTCCAGCACGCGATTCCAATGGCGACATCGACCAGAACCGAGCGTCCGCACGTCTCTGGCCTTTCGCGCGAGCAGTTACAGCGGGCCTATCGGGTCATGCTCCTGTCGCGCCGCATCGACGACAAGGAGATCCAGCTCAAGCGTCAGAACAAGATCTTCTTCCAGATCTCCGGTGCCGGGCACGAGGCGGTGCTGGCCGCGGCCGGGCTGCTCCTGCGTCCAGCCTACGACTGGTTCTACACGTACTACCGCGATCGCGCGCTCTGCCTCGCCCTCGGGATGACGCCCGAGGAGATGCTCTACGAAGCGGTGGGCGCCGCGATCGACCCGAACTCCGGCGGGCGGCAAATGCCGTCGCACTTCGGGCACAAGGCGCTCAACATCGTCAGCAACTCGTCGCCCACGGGGACACAGTTCCTGCAGGCGGTCGGTTGTGCCGAGGGAATCCAGCGCCTCACCGCGCTGGGGCTGACCGAGGGGGTGCAGTCCGACGAGATCGTCTACGTGGCGTCGGGCGACGGGACGACCAGTGAGGGTGAGTTCTGGGAGAGCCTCAACACGGCGTCGAACCTCAAGCTCCCGGTCCTCTACGTCATCCAGGACAACCAGTACGCGATCTCCGTCCCGGTCGAGGTGAACACGGCGGGCGGGTCGATTTCCAAGCTGGTGAGCTCGTTCCCCGGGCTCTACATCCAGGAGGTCGACGGCTGCGACTTCTTCGCCAGCTACGAGGTACTGCAGCGCGCGATCCAGCACGTACGCGACCGCAAGGGGCCGGCGTTCGTGCATGCGCACGTCATCCGTCCGTACTCGCACTCGCTCTCGGACGACGAGGTGCTCTATCGTCCCCCCGAGGAGCGGGCGGCCGATGCCGCGCGCGACCCGCTCACCACCTTCCCGCTCTGGCTGGTGGCGAACGGCTTCGCGACCGACGAGGAGATCCAGCAGATCCGTGATGACGTCGACGCGCAGATCCTCGCCGCAACCGATGACGCGTTAGGCCAGCCGCAGCCCGACGCCTCCACGGTGCACTTCGCCGTCTACTCCCCCGATGTCGACCCGACGAGCGAGTCGTTCGACACCGAGGACGACCCGCAGTTCGCGGGCAACGCCACGACGATGGTCGACCTGCTCAACGCCTGCATGAAGGACGAGATGCGGCGCGACCCGCGCATCGTCGTGTTTGGCGAGGACGTGGCCGACGTCTCGCGCGAAGCGTATGCCGGGAAGGTCAAGGGCAAGGGGGGCGTGTTCAAGGTCACGCACGGGCTGCAGAAGGAGTTTGGCTCGACGCGCGTCTACAATTCACCGTTGGCCGAAGCGAACATCGTCGGCCGCGCCATCGGCATGGCGGCGCGCGGCTTCAAGCCGGTGGTCGAGATCCAGTTCTTCGACTACATCTGGCCGGCCTTCATGCAGATCCGCGACGAGCTGGCCACGATGCGCTGGCGCTCGAACAACCACTTCGCGGCGCCGGTGGTCATTCGCACGACGTACGGCGGCTACATCCGCGGCGCCATCTATCACTCGCAGACCGGGGCGTCGCTCTTCACGCACAACCCGGGGCTGCGCGTCGTGTGCCCGGCCACCGCGCTCGATGCCAACGGGCTGCTGCGCACCGCCATTCGCTGCGACGA
>Ga0075163_10006414_pt1 | contig 15579 bp, 14 predicted proteins | sample JI1023141ADNA_FD_71478 | JGI IMG/M metagenome (GOLD analysis project Ga0075163, IMG submission 71478) | Wastewater effluent complex algal communities from Wisconsin, to seasonally profile nutrient transformation and Carbon sequestration -... | ecosystem: Engineered > WWTP > Effluent > Algae... | reverse complement strand
GTCAAATTCTTCGATCTTCGCGATTGCTCCGATATTCACGCTTCAGTTCTTGTTCTCGCCCCACTGTCTTGATGAGCTGGCCAGTTCGGCCGAGGCGACAACTTTGCTGAGACTGGGGGAGACCTTCCTCATGCTCTCGCTCCTGCGAGCGCTACGAATCGAGGCTGCCGCGGCGCTGGTCAACCACCACGGCATAGAGGAGCTGAAGGGATCGCTCCCCCTGCCCAACGATCTGGATCACGTGATCGTGATGGTCACGGTCGACGGTTGCGATTACTTCATCGATCCGACGTTGCGGCGTCAGTGCGGAGGGCTCGACACCCTGACGCCGCTACCGTTCCTGTACGCCCTGCCGCTGGTTTCGGGTCGAGGTCTCGTCGCGCTCCCACACCCTTGTCGCCAAGACGTCCCTCAATCGGAGTTCTCGGCGCGCTATCGGGTCGGCGTGCCGGGGCGCCCGACCCTGCTGAGCTACCAGCGGATGGATAGGGGGGAGGACGCGGATGCGGCCCGCAAGGTCCAGCGGAGCGATGAACCCGTCGACTTCACGCAGCAGCTCCGGAGGACGTTCAACCGGATCCATCCGGAGATCCACGAGATCGAGAACATCCGCGAACACGATGACGAGGACGCGAACACGTACCGCGTCACGGCGGACGTCCGCCTCGGAAACGTCTGGCTGAGGAGCCCCGAGGGCGAGCCCTACTTCGACGTATTGCCGTCTCGGCTGCTCCACGAACTCTGGTACCTCGTCGAGGAGCCCCTCCGGGTGCACCACCGCGAGCTGTGCATCTTCTCGTCCTGGACGTCGACGCTTCAGCTGCCCTTCGTCCCCCGTGTGGAGGGCGATGGCTTCGAGCTGGACCTGCCGGGGCTCAAGATCCGGCACCTTATCGATATCCACGGCACGCGTGTCACGGTCACGGATACCGTCAACCTCTGTTGCCACGTCTGCACCGACGTCGAGGTCGTCCTCGCGGAGCTCCGCCGTGTTCCGGAGCGGCTCCGGGTCCGCCTGCACCCGCTCGGACGAACTGCCGTACCGGCGAGCTCGACCCCTCCGGCTAGAACGACCGGGCCGCGGTACCGGCCGCGGTTTCGTTGAATACCGGTAAGCTTCAGGATAGTTGCCGCCTGGCTATTCAGGCGTGCTTGGCCTTGGAATCGCTGCGCTCGGGGTTGAGGCAGACGGCCAGGACCGGGTCCCAGGAGCGGGTGTCGCCGCTCCAGCGTTCAGGGTGACGGCGCCGTTCAGCGGCGCGATGAACTCGTCGGAGCCGAGCTATCCGCTCACCGCCTCGGCCGGCAGCGGCATGCAGTGGCGAAACGGTCGGTGCCCGCTTGGGCTTGCCCTTCTCGACAAACGCGGTCTTACCGGCAGCGCCGACGGGTGCTACAAGGCAGCATGCGACGCCAACTCGCGCTATTTCTTTTCTGCCTCAACGCCTGCGATGACGAGCCGCAGACCACCGAGTCGCCGGCCATTTGCACGGATCCCACTGTGCCAATGATGGGTGACACAACCCGCTGAGAAAGTTTACCGAGCAGGGCGAGGAACGAACCCAGGAGATGAGCGAGCCGAGAGAACAAGAAGCTGAAAAAATTGACAAGGATCTGGACGCTGCAGATCGCGGCGCATTGCTGGTGCCACCCGGGCCTCCAGATGCGAGGACGATCGTGATCCTCTTGCCGTCCACGATGTCGTGGAGGGTACGCCAGCGTCGGGAAGTCACCGAACTGGAGATCCGACTGGAGGAGCAGGCATGACGGCTGCACGCAAGATGCCGACGCCAGCCGCCGTTCCTGATCCAGAGAGTCGACCGAGGCCGAAGCGCCGGACGTTCACCAAGGAGTTCAAGCTGAAGTTCTTGGAGGAGGTGGACCGTGCCGGTCCTGGTGGGGTCGGAGCGCTGCTGCGGCGAGAAGGGCTGTATAGCGGGACTTTGGGTACGTGGCGCAGAGATCGCCAGGAGGGTAGGCTCGGCGCCGTGGCGAGCAAGAAGCGCGGACCGAAGCCCGACCCGCACCGCGCGGAGGTCAAGGAGCTGCAGCGCAAGCTGGCGCGAGCCGAGAAGCGGATCGAGGTGGCCGAGCAGGTGATCGCGGCCCAAAAAAAACTCTGCATGCTTTTGGGCCTGCCACCGGCGCCGGAGGACGAGAGCTCGCCCTGAACGAGGCCGTGCTCCTTGCCGAGACCACTGGGATGACGGCCGCCTGCGACGCGCTCTGCCTGCCTCGCAGCGCGGTCTACCGGCGGCGCCAGACCAAGCCCCTGGCCGAGAAAATGCCGCGACCACGGCCACCACGGGCGCTCCTCGAGGTGGAGCGCACCGCGATCATGGACACCCTCCACGCCGAGCCCTTCGTGGACAAGGCGCCGCGGGAGATCTGGGCGGAGCTGCTGGAGGCCGGCATCTACCTCTGCAGCATCCGCACCATGTACCGCCTGCTCGAGGAGCATGGCGAACTCCGCGAACGTCGCGACCAGCGGCGTCACCCCGAATACAATCGTCCCGAGCTGCTCGCCACCGGGCCGCTGCAGGTCTGGAGCTGGGACATCACCCTCCTGCGCGGCCCGCAAAAGGGCGTCTACTACCGCCTCTATGTCCTTCTGGACATCTTCAGCCGCTACGTCGTCGGCTGGATGCTCGCCGAACGCGAGGACGCCGAGCTCGCCAAGCGCTTCCTCGCCGACACCCACGCCAAGCAAGGCTCCCCCATCGACCTGACCATCCACGCCGACAACGGCCCCGCGCCGGCATCCGAGAGCGTCTCCCGGCTTCTGCGCCACCTCGGCATCACCGAGTCCCACAGCCGCCCTCACGTCAGCGACGACAACCCCTACTCCGAAGCCCTCTTCAAGACCAAGAAGTACCGGCCCGGCTTCCCTGATCGCTTCGCCTCCCTGGAGGCCGCCAGAGCCCACTGCCGGGCCTTCTTCGATTGGTACAACAACCACCACTTCCACACCGGCATCGCCCTGCTGACGCCCTTCGTCGTCCACCACGGCCTCGTCGCCGAGCACCAGGCCGCCCGCCAGGAGGTCCTCGATCTCGCCTACCTCGAACACCCCGAACGCTTCGTCCACCGTCGCCCCACGCCGCCCGCACTCGCCGAGGCGGTCTACATCAACCCTCCCAGGAAGCAGACCCTCAACGCCGATCCTTCAACACTAAATTCCTGAACCAGATTGTCCCAAAGTCATTGACACATTCCGGATGAGATTGTCGAAAACCTTCCTCCCTTCGCTCCGTGCTTCAGCGACCATCAGTGCGCGTTCGAGGTGTGCCTCAACGGCTTCTGCACGGAGCCGTGCGTGGAGGACGACGACTGCTTGGAGTACTCGGGGCCGGGCATCCCTTCGCTGTGTCAGAAGGTGACAGTAGAGAGTGTCAATGGCGTGACGGGTGGCTGCGTCTACTCGTGCCATGGCTACGCGCTGGAGGGGTACTGTCCGCAGTTCGAAGGCTGGCCGATGAAGTGTGAGGTCGTTCCGGGGCCGGCCCAGGCAGGTATGGGCGACTACACCTGCGTCTCAGACTTCGTTTGCGAGTAGCGCCACAGACGACCGAGGGCCGGTTCGGAGGTGAGCTCAACATCAATGCTTCCGAAGACTGAGGCCGATCCCGACGCCGAACAGGATCCCGACGGCACCCGAGACTGCGGCGCAGACGAGGGCCCGGTTCTGGTCGGAGATGCCGAGGCGATGGAGGTCGGCGCGGGCCTGGCGGAGCTGGTCGGCGAGCATGCGGGCCTCGGTGCGCGCCTGCTCGAGGGCTTGCTCGGTCGTGGGGGTGGCCATCACTTCGGCCTCCGCGGCCAGAACGCCGCCGCAAGCGCGAGGCCCAGCGCGCCGGTCGTCGCCAGCTTCTCCTCGAGGCTGACAGGCGTCATCTTGACGGCCTGGGTGCTGGTCCCCGAGCTCACCGTCCCACGCCAGCGAGCGCCGGGGTAGAGCCGGGCGGTGAGCGTCCAGGGCTGGACCGTGACGACGAACACGTTGTCGGCGCTGCCCGCGATCCTCGAGATCTCTCGCAGCGCCGCGTCGATGTCGGCGACGTACTCGAGGACGCACGAGACGAAGACGATGGCGGAGTTGTCGGCGATGTCGGGGATCGGACCCTTGGTGATGTCGGCGACCACGGTCATCGGGCACTTGGGGCAGCCGTGCAGATCGACGCAGACGTCGCCGCAGCCATACGCGCGGAGGAGGCGGGTGTGCATGCCGGCGTCGGGATCGCCGATCACGACCAGGCGCCGGTCGAGGGCTATGGCGCGTTCGATCGCCAACTGGAACGCGGTCGAACGCTCGCGAAAGCGGATCAGCGCCGCGGCGCCCTCGACGAGGCCGACGTAGCCGAGGATGAGGCGAGCTGCAGTTCGGGGGTGTGACATGGTGGACTCCGGGCTGGGGACGGGCGTCAGTCGCGGGTAACCGCGAGGACGATCAAGGCGCCTACGCCGGCGGCGGCGAAGGGCCAGTACTGGATCGCCTTGGCGAGGCCACGGGCGAGGGAATTCGCGGCCTTGGCAGCCTCTGCGGCGGTATCGGCTGCGGTGCCAGCGACGTCCACAGCTGTGTCCGCGATCTTCTCGACGTTCGTGTAAAGCTGGGCAAGCGGGTTATCGCGCAGGAAGTCGATATCCCAGGTTCGGATAGCGTTGTCCCACGCTGTGGCGAGCACGGGGTCGTCCGAGGGATCCAGGTCCCACATACTGCCGTCGTTGACGACGCCCTGATTGTCGATCAGGAGCAGGATCGGCGGACCGTCGTCGTGCGGGAGGACGGTCAACCACGGGTTCTTCGTCCAGTACTTATCGATGCTGCGCATCACCTCGCCGTACTTGAGCCTCGCGTCCGACACGGCGCCATCCCAGGCGTCCGTGTTGAGGGCTCGCACGAGGTCCGTGAGCGGCTCGCGGTCGCCGGGTGGTATCAACATGAGCGCCTGAAGGCGTGTCCGCAGATCGCGGTGCGGGTTGTCGAGGGCGCTCTCCAGCACGATCTTGACGACCGGCAGCTTGCCGTCGTCGGTGCGCAGGTGCCACTTCGGGTGGAGCGCCGACATGATCCCCTCGTTGCGGATCTGGTCGCCCCAGCGGGCCTCCTTGTCGGCGTTCGCCTTGGCGACGCCGTCGGGGGTGGCCGAGTTGTAGGCCGCGGATGTGAGCAGGAGCGCCTCCCACTTGCGGGCCTCGAGCGCGTCCGGGGTGAGCGTGCTGAGCTCGTAGAGCTTCTTCGCCAGGACGGCGATGTCCATGTTGTTAGCCATGGCTCACCGCCCGTCTGACCACGAGCTCGCGTGCGACGAGCGCCCGGAGGAGCTTGACCTCGCCTTCCATCCCCTTGACGTTCTCGATCTGCTGCAGGTAGTGGTCCTCGGTCCGCTCGGAGAAGCGGTCGAGCATCTCGACCGCCTGCACGAGGTCGGCTTCGGAGACCGGGGGCGGTAGCGGTTCCTCGCTGGCGGTCGTACGAGGCGGGTCGCCGTCATCGGCTGCGCGGTCCGCCGAATTGTCTGCGTCGGACGTGCTGGCGGCCGCGTTTGGGGCCACCGCAGCCGTCGCCGGTGCGGGAATGGGAAGCGGTGGTTCCGCCGGCTCGATCACCTGGCCCTGGACCCTGGTGTCGACCTCCGTACCGGGCTCCGGTAGGCCGTGGGCCGCAGTGCTTGCCGTCTCGGTGGGGGCGACCGTCGCGGTCGCCATTTCGGCGGCGGTATCCGTTTCAGCCACGACCTCGGCCGCGATCTCGTCGCTCGAGCCGGGCACCGCCAGCGAGGGCGGCGTGGTCACGTCTGCCGAAGTCGGCGACGGCAATGGCTCGTCCGACGGGACGAGGAAGACGACCGGGCAATCCTTCGTCCGTTGAAGCTCCTGCATCTCCTCGCGCAGCAGCGCCAGTTCGGCCTCCACGCAGCGTACGCGGGTCACGAGCTCGGCCTGGTGCGCCTCGATGCGACGGTCACGAACGGCGAGACGGCGGGCGAGCGCGCCGGACAGCGTTGGGACATGGGTCGCGGAACTCGCCGGTGCAGGCGCAACGAAGGTTCGTGCCGGCGACGCCACATGCGTGGGGGGGACAGGTGACGCTGCGGCGGGCGACGACACTGTAGACGGGCCCACGATCGTCTCGGACTGGGGGAACAACGACGCAGTGGTCGGCTCCGACGCGACAGTTGCCGGTGCTGCGGGTTTCGTCGCTGCCATGCCCTCGCGGGTGAACTCCGGCCGGAACTGGGCCAGCTTCGGCCGGGGGCGCGGTCCGGCGTTGGCTGCCGCGTCCATACCCTCGCGGGTGAACTCCGGCCGGAACTGGGCCGACTGCGGATGGGCTGTGGCCACCGGCGGGGGTGGGCCAACGCTTGGCGCCTCGGTCGCGGCGGCGGGTGGAGGTGTAACGATGGGACCACCGGTGGGGCACGCCGCCGTGAAATCCTGCGCGAACTGCCGCAGGAGTTTGACGGGGTCAGGCGCCCTGGCGATGAACGACGCGGCCTCCTTCGCCTCCGCCGAGCCGCCCATGAGCTTCGTGAGCGCGTCCTCGAGTTTCGGGATGTCGAGGCCGGACTGCGCCATCACCTCCTCGAGCGTCGTGGCCTGCTCCTTCACCTCGGCTGCGCGCCGCTGTCTCTCCTTGTCTGCCTCGACCAGGGTGCCCGCGAACAGCATCGCCACCCCGAGCACCCCTTGCAGGGTTGGGTTCAGGTTGTTGGGGTTCACCGTAACGCCATCAAAAATCTTCATCTTGGTCCTCCTCCCCTTCCGTCACTTCCGCGTCATGAAAACCACCACGGCGGTCGTGCCGACGACCGCCACTGCGCTGTAAAGAAGCGGCGCCCACCTCCGCAGTCCCGCACTCGTCGGCGGCGAACTGGTCTGCGGCGGCGGGCCTGCCGGTTGCTGGTCGACGGCTGCCGCCGCCTCGGGTCCGGTGACCCGGAACAGGGCCACCCACGCCTGCACCCACACGCCCCAGCGGGCGTCATCCTCGGCCATCTCGCGACTGAGCGCCTCGGGGCCTCGCCACGGCGGCCGCGGCTCGACCGTGTCGACGAGGGCGAGCACGGCGCCCTCTTGCTCGAGCAGCCGCTCGCCGCTGTCGCCCCACTCCTGCGCGGCCCCAAGGAACACGAGCACCGCAGGCACCGGCGCGTGCGTCAGCAGCTCCGACATGAAAGCCCGCGTGTCACCGCGGACTGACTGAGCCGCGACCCTCCGGGCGTCGGTATCGGACGCCCCCGCGTCCAGCCCCTCGGCGACCGCCGCGGCGTAGCGCGAGCGGAGGATCTGCCAGGCCATGCGGCGGTAGTAGCGGTAGTTCGTCGTCTCCATCGAGGCGTTCGCAGTCATCCCGCACCTCCGTTCTTCAGCACCCGCACGCCGACGACGTGGTCCTTGGCAATGACGCAATAGGGACCCGGGCTGGTGAGCCACACCGGCTCGCCGCACCGCGGGGTCAGGTGGAGTCCGACCTGGGCGCCGGCCCGCTGGCGCGAGACGACCGCCGTCCCGCGCAGCACGAGCAGCACGACCATCCCGCCCTCCTCGATCGTCTCGATGAAGGTCTCGCCACGCATGAGGACCAGCGCCCCGAACTGGTGCCGCTGTCCCGCGAGCAGGTTGAGCATGGAGAACTGCATCGTCACCGCCTCCCCTCGCGCACGCCCACGATGAACCCGAACAGGAACCCCGCGACCGCGCAGACGAGCCCCGACGTGACGGCGCCGGCGAACACCGCCGAGCGCATGTCCGCGGAGGACCAGAGCCCCTCGTCGAGCACCTCGACGTGCGGCCGGTCGCTCGCGGGCCGCTCGTCGACCCGCACCTGCACGACGTGCACCACGCCCGGCCGCATCACCACCACCTCTTTCGATACGCGTCGACCATCATCCCCCACGAGCGCTTGGCGGGATTGACGGGCAACCCGAGCGCCGCGACGTCGGACCTGCGGATCGGCCACTCGTGCGGCTTCTTCTCCCCCATGAAGGTGTCCAGCGCCCGCTCCAGCGTCTCATCGTCGGCGATCGGCAGGCGCTCGCGCAGGGTCTCGAGGAGGTAGCCGAGGATCGCGTCCTCGTACTCGCCCGCCATGGCCCTGAGGCTCTCCTCCTTGTCGGCCTGCAGGTGACGCGCCCGTAACCCGCCGATCACCGGGTCCACGGCCGAGAGCGCCGCGCTCGCCCCCATCTCGAGCAGGTCGGCGTTGAGTGCGATCAGCGTCCCGCCGGACATCGCCATGTAGGGGACGACCGCTCTCGACACCCGGAACTCCCGCAAGGCGTTGGCGATCAGCACGCACGAGGTGACGCACCCGCCGGCCGTGTGGAGGACGAGCGTCACCTCCCCGCCGTCGAGCTGGGCCATCGCCTCGAGCACATCTTCGGCGACGCCGAGGTCGATCACGGGGGTGATGATCGGGATGACGTTGGACGGCAGCGCCTTCGTGATCTGTGGGCGTCGGCGCATCAAGTAGGTGGCGCCGAGTAGCGCCGAGCCGGTGAGAAGAGCAGCGATCGTGGTCCGATTCATGGCCAGTACTCCCAGTGCCAGGGTTCGCCCGCCTCGGTGTCATCAAAGCCGTACGCGCTGGAAGCGCGCGCATTCAGATCGAGTGCATGGTGTTCAATGCGCATGTCCGTCTACTCCGCCCGCTCCCGCAGCGCGAGGGTGACGCCGACCGCCACACCGGCGATAGCCACGCCCCCGATCACGATCCATCCGAGGCGGCCGATGGCGCTGACCGCGTCGGAGCTCCCGGCCGCGTTGTCGGCCGACTCGTCGCCCGTGTCCGCCGTGCACTCGTCGGCCGTGCAACCCTGCTTCTCGATCAGCGCCCGCTGGATCGCGTCCTCCGTGTTCGGCCCCCAAATGCCGTCGACCTCGACGCCGAGCGCCTGCTGGACGGCGCGCAGGGCCTCGGTCGACGCGGCGCCCCACGCGGCGTTCACGTCGCCCTTGTAGAACCCCAGCGCTTTGAGCGCCTCGTGGCGCTGCTGCGACCGGACCAGCGAGACCGTATCGCCCACCATCCGCTCGACGTAGTTCGCGGGGTTGAGGAGGCCCTCGGGCGGCGGCTCGTCCTTCCACCACACTGAGTTGGCCTTGCGGTCGTCCGCGACGTAGGTCTCCAGGTGGATCATCCCGTAGGAGCCGAGGACCACTCCGAGCTTGTCGCCCTTTCGCACCGTCTGCCCGGCCGTGATGCCGAACTGCTTGTGCGACCCCTGCTTGAACCCGCCGAGCACGAGGAAGAGGCCCGTGTTCGTGCGGAGGAACGCCGCCTTGGCGCCCTCGCTCCACCCGCGGTCGATGCCGACGACCAGCGCGTCCTCGGGGGCGACGATGATGGAGCCGTCGGGGGCATTGATCAGGTCGATGCCCGCGTGCCACCGCTCGCAGTTGTCCTCGGTGCACGCCGAGGGCCGCCCGCCGCCGACGCTCCACGTCGCGAACTTCGGCTTGACGCTGGGCATCGGCCATGTGGGCTTGAGGTCGCCCTGGGCCATCGCCAGCCTTTCCCAGTCTGCCGATCGGGCCATGGTCAGGGCCTCCTTGTGGCGTGCACCGCGGCGACGGTGACGCCGACGATGAGTCCCGCCACGAAGGCGATCACGTCGGAGCCGGCATCGCGTCGGGCCTGTGCCTCGCGAGCGCGCGCAGCGTCGAGCTCCACGCGCGTGTAGTGATCGTGGACAGCGCGCCGGATTTCACTCTGGATCCTCGTCTCGTTTCCCCTGCTCATGGCCTTACCTCCACCGTGCCGCCGACGATCTCGGCCCTGTCCTCCGGCCTGACCGGCAGGTGCGGCGGTGTCACGCCGATGTCCATCTGTCCCTCGCCGCAGCTCCGGGCAATCTCGGCGGCCGCAGCGCTGATGCGGCGCATGGCCGCGTGCATACGGCGCACCGCGTCCACGCTCTGCCCCTCGATGAGCTTCTGCCGCGCCTTGTCGTGGAGCGCCTTGGCCTGCTCGAACGCCGCCGTTGCCCGCCGCTTCACCTCACCCTGGCACAGCGGCGCGCCCAGCATCGCCGCCGTCCAGTAGAGCAGCACCCGGACGTCCTGGAGCGTCCGCGGCGCACGCAGAAGATCGGCGTGGAAGCTGTCCAGCTTGTCGTAGAGCTCGGTGAGGAATGCTTCATCCTTCACTGCTTCATGCACCCTGGATCCGGAGTGCAGCCGATCGATCGCGTCGTCGATGGGGACGACCGCGTCAGGGATATCGGCGACAAGATCCAGTGCCAAATTGTGGAACACCACAGGCGCACGCATGTTCCCGAAGGCCGTCTCGAGCTCGTCGAAATCCGGGACGATCCTGTCGGTCTTCCAGGCGTCCCAGAGGCTCCTGGCGATGTCGCTCCCGCTGGCTCCGGGGGCCTCTCCGGGGGCGTCCCTCATGTAGGAGTCGGCCAGACGCGTGAACGCCTCGGTCCAGTATTTCGGAGGACTGCCCTCCTTGCCGTCGTCGCGGATCTGGACGCGGATGCGGCGCAGCACGTACCTCTCGCCGTCCTGGTGGTGCTCGAGGACGAATTTGGACCGGGCAGCCGGGGAGCTCGGGTCGCCGCCGCCGCCGAACACCGCATCGGCTGCAACCTGCAGTTCGCCGGGCTGCCCCTCGACAGCGACGACGGGCAGCTCAGCGAGCACGCGGTCCCAGATCTCGGCCATCACTCGCCGCACCGGGGTGGGGTCTGCAACGCGGAGCTGGCCGACCTTGTCGGCCGCCTCCGTGAGCTCCACCGACTCGAGCCACTTCTCGAGATCGTCGGCGCTGATCCCTGACGGCTCGGCGAGATCCTTCAGGGCGCCGGCGATCTGCTCGTACCCCTCGGCGTGGGATGCACCGCCGCGTGAAGGTGTACCGAACGCGGTGTTGCGCCGCTCCATCAACTCGATCAGCCCCTGGATCGGCGAGGGAACCTCCACGCGCTTCTCCTCGGCGTCATCTCCCGGGTCAGGCGGGTTCTCGGCGTCGAACGCGGCCCAGAGCGCCCGCTCCATCCGCTCCAGGATCTCGTCCTGGACGTTCGCCGGGACCTCGCCCAGCCAGCGCGCCTCCTCGACGTCGTAGTTGTCGACGTCGATCGACGCGACAGCCTCGTCCTCGCCGCGCCCCTCGGGATGAATGACGAGGATGTACCTCCCGTCCGGGAGGCGCCGGCGAACCTCTGCGCGCCATCGTGGCTCAGCATTGAAGGTTTCCACCGCTGCCGCGATTGCCGATGCTGGCGTGGAATGCGACGGTTGAGCCGCGGTCTCCTTGTTCGCCCCCTTCGCGGCCTTCTTCGCGGCCCGCTCGGCCGCCTTCCGAGCTCGGGCGACGACCGGGAGGTAACTCTGGCCGTCGGCGATGGCCTCCTCCGCCTGCCTCATGAAATACGTGACCCGCTTCGGCGGGAGGCCGAGCGCCTTGATCGCGCTCCGTGCCTCCTCGAACGGGCGCTCTGGGCGGTCGTAGTGCTTGATGTCGCGGCCAAGGTTTTGGATTGCCGCCCTGCGGGCCATCGCCTGGCCGAGTCCCCGGGCCACCTCGGCCTCGGTGCCGCGTCGAACAGCATCAACCCACGCCGCCTCCTCACCGCGCTCTGGACGGTCGTAGTACTTGATGTCGCTACCGAGGTTCTGGATCGCTTCCCTGCGAGCCATCGCTTGGCCGAGCCCCCGGGCCATCTCGGCCTCGGTGCCGCGCCGAACGGCATCGGCCCACTCCGCCTCCTCCCGGTCACGCTCGGCGCGAAGCGCCTCGCCCATGCGCTCCTCCTCGGCACGCTCTGCGGGAGAGAGTCTCGACTCCGAGGACTGCAGCTCCTGGCCCGCGGGTGTGGGCACCGCGCTCTGGGTCTCCCAGTACTCCTCGCAGAGCTCCGCAACCTGGGCGTTCAGCTCCTCGATATCGCCATACTCATCGAAACGGTGGAACTCTTTTCCGAGGAACGTTTTCAGTCGTGGATTGGACGCTCGCAGATATTCGAGTGCCTCCGGCGGATAGTCATCCACGTTGTCGCGCTCGACGTCCTGAGCTCCTTCAATGAGGATTGCGACAAATCCCGGTAACGTTGGCGGGTCGGCTCCGCCCGAGAATGCGAGGTCTTCCAGTACCCGACCCTCGAAGCGAAGTTTGACGCGCCACGCCGTGCCACCTGGGGCGTCCGCGAAGTGCGGAGGAAGGGGGTCAGCCGTGGGGCCTTCGATGCTGCCCGAGATCTTGGAGTCGTTGCTTGTCCTTCTCTCGTTGGTGCCGTCGGCACCACTCTTCTTGGATCCGACCAGTAGATTCACAGGAATCTTGCGGTCCCACCATGAAAGCCCCAATTCCCGCAGCGCCGTGTAGCTCTCGCCGCTCTTCGGCGCGAGCTCGAGGTACTGCTGCCAGCCGGCGCGGGTCGGCGGCAAGACGACGCTGCCGCGGATCTCGGCGCCGCTGGCGATCGCCAGCCCCTCGTCGTCGACCACCGGCGCCTTGACGCCGTGGAACGACGCAGCCAGCCCCTCAGCGATCCGCGCCGCATAGCGTGGCCACCACTTCTCGAGCCAGGCGTCGCTCGCCCCGCGCCAGCCCAGGGACTCGAACGTGCCGTAGCGGATGGCCTCCTCGAGCTTGCGCTCGATCGCGGCGGCGGTGCGCGCGTCGTCATCGTCGGGCCACATCGGGCCGCCTTCGCGGGGGTAGTCGGCCGGCGTCGGCGGCGATCCGCCGAGCGTGCCGGTGTAGAAGATGAGCTGCCAGCTCGGCGAGCCCGCCGCGCGAAGGCCGATCTTCTCGCCGTCCTCCGTGCCGAGGATCTGGCCGAACTCGAGGAAGTCGAGCTCGCCCGGAGCCCCGGCGCGGGGCCTGGCCAGGCGGAGGCCCTCGAAAACCGGAGCGCCGCCATTCTCGGGGACGATGACGTCGGTGTCGCGGACCGCGTACATCCACGGTGCCCACGGCCATGCGGTGGGGTCGACCTTCTCGAGCTCGGCGAGCCGCTGCTCGCCCTCGTCGCGCAGACGTGCCGCCTTTTCCGGGTCGATGCTGAGGCGGGCGTCGTGGAAGCGGCCTGCGGCTTGGCGGAAGATGCGGCCCGCCTCCTTGGCGATGCGGGCACGGGACTCGTCGGCCTGACGCCGCCTCTTCTCTTCCAGCAGCTTCTTCGTCTTCTCCTTGTTGCGGGAGATCATGAGGAGAATATCCTCGGGCGTGAGCTGCTGCTGCGCGGCGGGGTTGTTGGTGTCGCGGACCTGCGACTTGATCAGTTCGCCGAGCCAGCTCGCCTTGCCGTCGATGAGCGAGAAGCGGTAGCCGTCCGTCGACCCGTCGGCGAAGTAGTAGAAAATGTTGACGGTCCCGAGCGTATTTCCATAGCGGACAGCCCGGCCATTGCGCTGCTCGAGGTCGGCGGGAGTCCAGGGGAGATCGAGGTGGTGGATCGTACAGGTGCGGACCTGCATGTCGACACCCTCGTAGGCGACCGAGTTGGCGATGACAACGTCGTATTTCGGCGGGACCGAGCTGTCGGCCGGCCGTGCGCACGTGCCAGGTGCCGGCGGCTCAGCGGACTGGCCGTTGAACTCGCGGGCGATGCGGATGCGGTCGGCGGGCGCGGTCTCCTCGGCGTTGAGGATGGCGATCCGCTCGCGCGGGATGCCTGACTGCACCAACTCCTCGCGCATCCACTGGTGGACCGCGGTCGGCTCGCAGAAGATGATGTGGCCGCAGTGCGGGCTGGCGACAACGCGTTTGGCGCACTCCGCCAGTTTCGGGCTGGTGTAGGTCGGTCGCGGCAGGTGGACCGTGACGTCGACCGGCTCGCCGTTCACGTAGGTCTTCTTCTTGACAGCGCCACCCTCGAGCGCCGTCCTGTACGTATACCCATCCTCGAGCGCTGGGTGCAGGGCGATCAGCGAAAGCCGCGCCAGGAGCCCAAGGATCACATTGCCCTTTCCACCGTCGGGGTCCGGATGCTCGAGGATGTTCTCGATCTGCGCGACGTACTTCGAGTACTTCGCCTCCTGCACGTCGTCCATCTTGATCATGAGATCGGGCGGGCCGATCACGACCGGTTTCGGGAGCTTGAGACCGACTTCGGCGGCGGTGCGAAACTCGCCGTAGGTGAAGATGATGGTCCGTAAGTCGTCAAGGTTCTTGAAGCCCACGACGGCGCTCTTCTTCGTGACCTCAAACGCAGCGTCGAGCACATCCCGCGGTTCAATCCTGAGGAAGCGGTCGATGAACTGCTCCGGGTCGCGGATCCCGGATTTTGTAAAGGCGGTCGGGTCGATGAACTGGATCAGGTTGTAGAACTCGAGCGGGCTGTTCTTCGCCGGGGTCGCGGTCAAAAGCACGACACCGGCACCGCCGGTCTTACGGCGGACAGCGGCGGCACGGAAGTCGAGCTGCCACGCGCGGTCGCTGCCCTCGCCGCCGCCACCCATGAACTTCGGCACGCCGTCCTCACGCGCCTGGGGCTTGTAGAGATTCTTGAACGCGGCCGCTTCGTCGACGATCAGCATGTCGATGCCGATGTCGTCCCACGCGACGCCGGGGTCGTACTCCCAGTCGCTCGGGAGGGCGAGGATCTCCTCGACCCAAGCCTGCACGCCGTGCTCGAGCAGCGCCAGCTCGCGCTCGGTCAGCTTCGACTTGGCCTTGGCGCTCTGGGTCTTCTCATCGAGGCTCCGCTTGCGCAGCGCGATCGACCGCGCGACAGCCTCGACCTGATCGACGTAGGCCAGCACCATCTCCTCGTTCATCTTGGTTCGCGCGAGCGCGTCGTAGCTGAGGACTACAACGTCGACCTGGCCGGTCTGCAGCATCGTCCACTTCTTCGCTCGCTCCTGCGGCGTGTCGGTCTCCGATGTGATGAGGTTCCTGCGGGCGCCGCGGCTGATCCGCTTACGCTTCGAGCCGATCACGACCACGCGGTAATCGGGAAGCGTGCAGAGGATGTCGTCGTGCCACTTCCACACGAGCGACCCGGGCACGAGGATCACCGGGCGGCGCACCCACCCCTCCTGACGAGCGCGGGCGATGATCGCCAGCGCCGTGTATGTCTTGCCGACGCCGACGTCGAAGAACACGCCGCCGCCGCGATTGGCGAGCACGCGCCGCGCCCCGGCGATCTGGTGGGGTTTTAGTTTGGGCGACTGCGGGCCCCAGCGGGCGATCTCCAGCGGCTCAGGAAGGAATTGCGGGACGATGCGGCCACGAGCGACGCGGTTGTAAGCGTGGACCAGTTGCTCGCGCCGGTCCTCGTCGGCGGCGATCCATTTGCGAAACGACTCGTCCCACTTTTTCGTCTGGGCGATGCGCCGCTCAGCGATACTGTGCTTGATGGCAGCCCGATCCTCGCGTTTCAGCGAGATCGTATCCCGCTCCCGTTTGTCCTGCGGCGGCTTGAACACCTCGGGGTCGTGGTTGTAAAAGCCGAGGAACGACAGGGTCTCCATGGCGATCGGTGGCGGCTCGGCGTCGGTGTATCTGTGGCCGCGGATCTGCACGAACCCGCCCTTGCGCTCGAGCTCGACGCCGCCGTAGCGGCTGTTGAGGGTGGCGGAGATCCAGCCGGCGACCAGCTCGAGGGGGACGTAGCCGTG
>Ga0075163_10006413_pt1 | contig 15580 bp, 18 predicted proteins | sample JI1023141ADNA_FD_71478 | JGI IMG/M metagenome (GOLD analysis project Ga0075163, IMG submission 71478) | Wastewater effluent complex algal communities from Wisconsin, to seasonally profile nutrient transformation and Carbon sequestration -... | ecosystem: Engineered > WWTP > Effluent > Algae... | reverse complement strand
ATCTCCCTCGAGGCAGGTCAGTATATCCCTGTCGCATTGTCCGAGCTCAATCTGTCATATGAGATACTCGCGGAGAACGACGACACGATCGAAGTCCTGATGTCGGCAGCGCCGAAGGTTATCATCCAAAATGTCATGACTGCGTGTCGCGCAGTCGGTCTCGTACCGCTCGTCATCCAGCCGAGCATTAATTCCGTCGCACGGCTCATCACGCTTACCGAGCAAGGGCACCTCCCGACAGTCATCGTCGATATCGGCGCTGCCGATACAGATCTTGCCATCTTGAACGACCGTATCCGTGCAAATGCAAGCGTCCAAGTCGGCAGCAACACACTCACCTATGCCATCTCCGAAAAACTCGGCGTCAGCCTCGAAAATGCCCACCAGCTCAAGGTGCTTCATGGCCTCTCATATGGGACGAAACAGAAAAAGATCCTTGAAGCTGTTGATACTCCCTTATCCCAAGTCGTTAATGAGATCCATAAAATCATCCGATACTACAACGATCGTATCGACGCATCGACGCATATCGAGCAGATCATCATCGTTGGTAGCGGCTCGGACATCCCTGGTCTCGGTGAATACTTTACCGACAAGCTTGTCATGCCAGCACGTGTTGCAAGTCCGTGGCTTGCCCTTAATTTCGGTAGTCTCCCCCAGCCCGCCAAGCAATTTCGCCCGCGCTATATCACTGTCATCGGTCTCGCAGCCACCAAGTATAAGGAGATCAGCCTATGATCAACCTTATCGGCCATAAGTACCGCGCAGAGCTCGCCGCAGCAAAGCGTAATGTAATCCTGCGCAAATATGTCTCGACCTTGATCCTTCTGATCGTTGGTATCGCTGCCTGTTACGGGGTAGGGTACATGATGCTCGACAACCAACAGCGTGAATACGAAAAGCAAATTGCAACCTACGCCCCTCAGCGCGAATGGTTCAACGCAACCGTTGATGATGCCCGAGTGTTCAATAAAAACTTGGCGGTAGCAAAATCAATCCTGAGTAACGAGGTCATCTATAGCTATCTTGTGCTAACCATCACGTCACAACTTCCTCCTGGTGCGGTGCTTGCAAATCTCAGTCTACGCACCAAAGATCTAGCCCAGCCAATCCCACTCACGATCGTTGCCAAGACACCAAATGATGCCGTCGCCACCAAAAATGCCTTCGATCAGAGTACGGTATTTAAAGACACTAAGCTCAAAACAGTTGATAAGACCCTCAATGATGAATATCCCTACACTGCCGTACTCATCACGACAATCGACATGGAATTATACCTCAAGCGGCAAGGGGCGATCCAATGAAGCCCATGAAGCTGACGTTTAACGCCATCGTCATGCAGTACCTCCTACTCGGTACCTGTTTCGTAATTATCGGTGGAATCGTATGGATATCAATCGCCGCCAACGATCTGCTGACGGCAAAAGCCATGGAGGTTGATCACAGACGTACCGATGCCGAGCTCGCCCAAGAAGAGTTAGTTGGACTTGACAACCTAAGGAATAATCTCGACGATAACGCTGATGTCGTCAATAAGACCAAAGAGATCGTTGCCACCGCCGAACAATACCACTTCCAGGATCAAGTTATCCAGGATTTAACCGTCTATGCCAAGCAAGCGAAGATCGAAATCATCGGCTATGATTTTGGTTCGTCACCCGGCGCAAAAGTTGCCCCGACCAAAGGTGTCGCAACCCCCTCCAATGTCCCGCCCAAGACACTCGTCACGGTACGCCTGCAAAATGACATCCCCTATACATCATTCCTGCGATTCCTGATGTCGATCGAGCAAAACGTCACGAAGATGCAACTCACCGGACTTACTCTCCAGCCAGTTGATAAATCACCGACAAATGTACAGGGCCCGATCATCGAGCTGGAGGTATTCATCCAATGAAACTTGACACTGCGCAGCTGAAACAACTAAGTGCAGCACTCAAGCGTGTCGGTGGTCATTTTAAGATCATTTCATTTGTACTGGCGATGGGTACGCTGATCTACTGCGTCTACTCTATCCAGCAAGTCTTCAATCTCCCTGTCGACCAAGGCTACTACGATCAGCAACAAGTCAAAAACACACGCTCGTCATTCGACAAGACAACGATCGACAAAGTTCGCCAGCTTCACACCATCGATGATTCGACGGTCACGCTTCCCGTCGGTCGCATCAATCCATTTACCCAAACCAGGAATACTACCCCCTAAACCCTCACGTTTTTTGCTACACTAAGTAGGACATATGTTATTACTATCCGACAAACTCACTAGTGTCCCGGTCATGAGCCTACAAACTGGCGGAGAATTAGCCCGCACCTCCGGCGTCATCATCGACCCGCGCACGATGTCTATCCCGGCACTTCGCGTCACCGGACCCCAACTTGACTCAGCTCACACCGTACTCCACACCGAAGACATCAGAGAGTCAGGCAGTCTTGGTTTTATCATCGATGACAGTACAAAGCTGATGAGTCTTGAGGGACTTGTACGCCTGCAAGAAGTGATCGATTTTCATTTCACTATCACCGCCTGTGACGTGTTCGACCAGACAGGGAAAAAGCTCGGTCGGGTTTCTGACTTTAGTTTTGATCCCACGACGTTCACCATACAGCAGATATACATTAAGCAGCGTTTCTTACAGAGCCTGACGTCAACATCCCATATCATCAGTCGTTCTCAGATAGTGACAGTGACGCCGACGCGTATCGTCGTTGAGACGCCAACAGTTACCGAGTCAAATCGCGATCAAGACGCAGAGACTTCGGGCTTCACTAATCCCTTTCGAACCGGATCCGTCGCACAGCCCGATCAGGCCGACTCTTCTTCATCCGGCTGATTATTCATAACATTACGAACATCATCATAACTGAAGCCTTGGCGCATCAGATATTGCATCAGCTTCTTTGGGTCATCGTAGCGCTTGGCTTTTTTCATAATAATTTTTTGTAGCTCGCTACTATCACTACGAGTAGAGGAGGGAAGCAGGGCATCGATAATTCCCTGTTCGATTCCCTTGCTCCGTAGCTCCGCGATGAGTTTGCGTTGGCTGGTGCCTTTACGAAGATTCCGATTCTCCAGCCAAAACCGGACGAACTTCTCATCGTCAATGTAGCCCTTTTCAACCAGTCGCTCATACACCCGATCAGCAATCTCCCGCGCCACACCAGGCTTCTCAATTACTGTCACCGAGGTACGAGGTACGAGGTACGAGGTACGATTGTCATTATCATCTCTCGCACTCTTCTTCTTATATGTGATACCTTTCGTGACTCGTGACTCGTGACTCGTGACTCGCTGCTTCCTCGTCAACGTCTTACGCCACAAATAATCCCGAATCTCTTTCGCACTATGCGGCCGGATCATAGTGTACTCGAGCGCCCGACCGTACAGCTTGCCAAAGGTGCTCTCTGCTTCCCACTCGGCGATCTGCTCGTCACTCACCTCCGCCCCATTTTTGACACCCAGCTCGGTCAGCTGATAGATATCGAGACTCAGCCGATACTTCCCATCGATCGATATATTCACTCGATCAGGATTCCGCACCTGCACTGAGATACTAGTGATTTTCACCTTGGTTTGCCGCCGCCTCTTCGGCCAGGACAGCCGCATTGAGTGAGCGAGTAGGCACTATTGTTCTTATCTCACTACCGTCAGGGGTCTTAACCATGACCACCGCGCCACCGCCAATTTTTCTGCGCCTCCTGCGCAGGACCTTACTGTATTCTTCCGACTCGGAAATTTCAGGTGACATACCCTAAGCCTCCTGCGCGTCAATCACTTTCTTGCGCACAGCCTTTTCGATCTCATCAAGCACCTTCGGATTTTCTTTCAGATATACTTTGGTTGCTTCGCGTCCTTGGCCGATCTTGCCGTCTTTGTAGTCAAACCACGCACCGGCTTTGCCGACGATACTGTGCAGGACGGCGAGGTCGAGGACGTCGCCGGTACGGCTAATACCTTCGTTGTACATGATGTCGAACTCCGCAGTGCGAAATGGCGGTGCAATCTTGTTCTTCACGACTTTCACCTTGGTACGGTTACCGACGATCTCCTCACCGATCTTGATCTGACCGATACGGCGGATATCGAGACGAACTGAGGCATAAAACTTTAGTGCGTTACCACCTGTCGTCGTCTCAGGGTTGCCAAACATCACACCGATCTTCATACGGATCTGGTTGATGAAGATGACGGTCGCATGAGACTTGTTGATGATGCCGGTCAGCTTCCGAAGCGCCTGGCTCATCAGTCGAGCCTGCAAGCCCATGTGACTATCGCCCATGTCACCTTCGATCTCAGCCTGTGGCACGAGTGCAGCGACCGAGTCAACGACGATGAGATCGACGGCGTTACTACGAACCAGTGTCTCAGCGATCTCAAGTGCTTGCTCACCGTTGTCTGGTTGTGATACGAGCAAGTTTGCCGTATCGACACCTAGTTTCTTTGCATAGGCTGGATCAAGCGCGTGCTCGGCATCGATGAAGGCAGCTGTACCGCCTTGTTTCTGGATCTCAGCGATCGCGTGCAAGGTCAGCGTCGTCTTACCAGAGCTTTCCGGACCATAGACCTCGATGATGCGGCCTTTTGGATAGCCTCCACCAAGCGCAAGATCAAGACTTAGCGCTCCAGACGATAGCAGTTCGACGTCAGCCTGACGCGTCTCACCGAGTTTCATGATAGAGCCATCACCGAACTGTTTGGTGATCTGCTCCATGGCTAGCCCGAGAGCTTTTGCCTTACCATCAGTCGTCGTTGCTGCCACCCCAGCATCAGCCTTTTTAGATTTGTCAGCCATAGGTTCCTCCGTGTGTTTATCTCTCTATTATACCTCTTGCAGTGGTATAATTGTACCTATATGAAGAAACAATCTGGCTTTACTGTTGTCGAAATCCTCGTTGCTATCGTACTCATAATCGCCGCGGGAGTACTCTTCTTGCAGCAAAAAAGTCAAATCGAACGCGTCGACCGTGATCGAGAACGCAAGATTGCCATAAATGCCATGTATTACAGCCTGGAAGAAGTCTACTACACGGCAAACAAATCCTACCCGAGCAAACTGACCGCGGACAATCTTAAAAGCATGGATCCAGCCCTCCTCAAAGACCCAGACGGCATCAAGATCGGTGATCAAGGGTCTAACTATCGTTACGACCCGACGGGTTGCGATGGCAATGCCTGCAAGAACTTCACACTTCGAGCAACACTCGAAGCTGAAGCTGACTTCGTCAAAAAATCAAACCGCTAGTCTAATTATTATCACCGATCGGGCGACCGTTTTTGAACGATTCAACGGCATCGTTTAGTACTGCGACCTGATGCCCGGGATCGCTGACGAAGCTAAAACGGTACGTCGTCTCATCACCCTGCGTCGATAGCCGAAGCGTGCCGTAGTTGAGTAGCGTCTGTATGATACCACTCTGTCGGAAGCTTGCGTCTTCGATGTTGATGAGACTAATTGTCTGTTCCTTCCGAGAAAATGGGCTTATCTGGATGTGCTGCGTCACGCTTTCGTTCGTCAAGAAAAATCGATTACTCTCATATACCATCGTCGCGATGACGCCACCGAGAAACACGAGTACGATCAGGCCCAAAAATATCATTGTAAGCCACGGTGAACTCTCAATCGGCATCAAACTCGACCTCGCCGTATTGTCACCCACCGCAAGAAAGACACCTACAGCAAGCAGCGACATCGCAACCAACACCACTACCCATATCTGGAGAATACCGATGGGATGCCGTCGAACTGCACTTATCACATACTCGCCTTCGCTAAGGTTGAGAGATGGGTACTGCCTCTTCGACTGCTCATGTTTTTTCATGACATCGTCGGAGATCGGCTGCTTCATCGGCTCGTGCGGCCTTGTCATGTAGACAACCTGTGACGCATTGGCCGTCTGATCGACAACCGGTTGCGTCGACCTCACCGATGCAGCAAACTGCTTAGCATCAACCGAGATCGGATTGCCATGTGCATCATAGACAGTACTAGTATCGCTTGCTTGCTGTTTCATAGGATTCATTATACTCCCTTAGACTTCTTTTCTAGATGCCTTACGGCACGCTCTGTGACGCGGCGACCACGAGGCGTTCTCTCGATAAACCCTATCTGCAAGAGATACGGCTCGTAGAAATCTTCGATAGTACTCATCTCGTCACCGGTTAGTGCAGCGATAGTGTTGAGCCCGACAGCGCGATCACCATATTTGTCGATGATGCTACTGAGCAGCGATCGATCTGCCGGATCAAGTCCGAGCTCATCAATCTCCATCATACTGAGCGCTTTGGATGTGATGACGGTATCGATGATCCCGTCGCCATTGACGTCGGCATAGTCCCGAACCCGCTTCAGTAAACGGTTTGCAATACGCGGCGTGAGACGAGCCCGAGTCGAGATAGTCTCAGCGGATTGATCCCGCAAAGCCGTCCCAAGTATCCCCGCAGAACGCGTGATAATCTGAGCAATTTCTTCAGGTGTATAAAACTCCAGGCGGTAGATGTGACCAAACCGATCACGCAGCGGCGCCGCAAGGCTGCCCGTCCGTGTCGTCGCACCGATGACCGTAAATTTCGGCAGATCGAGTCGGATACTCCGCGCCGCCGGACCTTTGCCGATCACGATATCGAGCTTGAAATCTTCCATCGCACTATAGAGTACCTCCTCGACAGTACGACTAAGACGGTGGATCTCATCGATGAAGAGAATGTCGCCATCAGCAAGATTAGTCAGGATGCTCGCGAGGTCGCCAGCTCGTTCGATCGCCGGACCAGCCGTTACCCTGAGGCCCACACCCATCTCATTCGCGATCACCGTCGCCATAGTTGTCTTGCCGAGTCCCGGTGGGCCATAGAGCAGTACATGATCGATCGGTTCACTTCGTTTTTTGGCTGCGGCGATGGCTAGCTTGAGATTTTTCTTCAGACGCTCCTGGCCGATATATTCATCAAACCGCTGTGGACGCAGCGTCACCTCGATGATCTGCTCATCGGTATCATTATCATGCACACCAGTATCTATGATCCGTTCAATCGCCATATCTATAGTGTATCGCAATCGACCCAAGTATGCATGATAAAGATCGTAGCAGTTCTAGTATCCACTACCAAATCGACTAAACGCCATAACCATGCTTATCAGCGGCCATACAAAAAAGACGAAGAGTAGTAACGCAACAACAATCTTCCCCGTCGGACTACTATGATGAGCCTGCTCTTGCTGTTTGAGCTCTGGGTGCTTCTGTGTATACAGTCGATGCATAACTGCGATTACCATACTGAGTGTGACATCAACGATAGCGCTTGCCCCAAGCAGACGGCCATAAAAGCCGTCCAGCATACCCCAGCTGTTATCAACATACACAAGACCAAGGATTAATATCGCAACAAGAACCATAAATGCATAATTTGCATAGACATACGGCTTCACTTTGTTATACACGACCTCGACGTCTATCAATGTCTTAGCGTGGAGTACCATGAAAAGTACTAGGGCATAGGTCGCGTATAGTCTGAAAGGAAGCGCACCGGTCATGATATCCCACATAGCAAAGATCGATGTGAAGAAACTAAGTATCGTGATAACGATCGATGTGTTGACGACGAAATCATTTGATTTTTGGAGTAACGGGTTCCGATCAGACGTCATCGACAAGACAGCAAACAGGATGCCGATATGTATGATTGCGGAGATGATCGTATTGATCGCCTTCCAGGCAACATCACCCATCGAGCCCGCCAGGATAGCAAGTACGGCGACAGATGCCGCCGCGATGAGGCAGGCGAGCATTATCTTGATCAACAAACTTTTGAGCTGTGCACTCCGCGAATTGTCCACGGCCTTATCTTGACTACCAAAATCCTGAGAGACCGAGGCAACGGCGGGGATTACTGGCTCGGTGATTGCTGACGGAGGAGTTTGATTACTATCACTGCTTGGTACATTTATCGGATCGGGTGGAGTACTGGATTGTTCTTCATTATTCATGGCTAAAGTATACCATAAGCACGAGCGCGATTCTCTAGGATCGTTTCAGCGCATCACGGACACGTATCGACGTCGACAGTTTCGTGTCGATTCCCTCAAGTGCCTTACTCGCGTCGGCCAGCGTATAGCCAAGCGCGATCAGTGCTTCGAGTGCTTCATCTGTCATATCGATCTCCGTCTGCACTGGCGTCGCATGACCATAGGCTGTCGCGAGGCCGACCTTGTCGTGGAGATCGACCACGACACGTTCAGCAGTCTTTTTGCCGACGCCACTCGCGCCAGTGATATAGGCTGAGTCAGAGTTAGCGATCGCATTGCGCACCTGTTCGGCCGAACCCAGACTCAGGATTGCGAGAGCCGCCTTTGGACCGACGCCCTGCACTGTGATAAGCATCTCAAATAATTTCTTTGCGGCCAGTGTCGAAAATCCATAGAGTTCTTCAGCTTGTTCGCGAACGTGATGGTAGGTGTAAAATTTTGCCTGTGAGTTGAGCGATGCATTGTCAAAATCAGTGAGCGCCGTCAGGACTTCATAGCCAACACCAGCCACGTCGACGATGACCGCTCCGTTGAATTTTTCGGCAACCGTGCCGATGACATGCGCTATCATACAGCTATTATACCCTGCTCATCATACTATCGGTAATTGCGGCGGCGAGAGCATCGGCGGCATCATCCGGCTTCGGGATCGATTGCAAGCCGAGTTGCAGCCGCACCATCTCCTGTATTTGTTTTTTATCAGCTTTGCCGTAGCCGGTCAGAGTCTGTTTGATTTGGAGTGGCGTATATTCACGGATCGTCAGTCCGGCTTTTTTGCCAGCCAGCATCGCCACGCCCCGTGCATGCGAGACACTCATCGCCGTCGTCACATTGCGCGCAAAGAATAATTTTTCGATCGACATGATCGTCGGCTGCGTCTCGGCAATAATCTCCACTAGGCCATCATAAATCTCAACTAGTCGCTCATCGAGCGGCGTGTGTGCGGGCGTACGGATCACCCCCGCGGTCACGAGCGTCATCTTGCCACTGACGATATCGACAACGCCAAATCCCAATATGCCCGTGCCAGGATCAATCCCAATAATTCTCATATAGTTATAGTATACGTCACTTTTTGCCGAGCTTCGTAGCTAGTCGCTTGTACCCGTCTCTCACTTCGCTGCGCCATTCATAGAGTGCGTATCCTACACCGCCCGCCACCACGACAGCGACGATAGCATACGGATTTGTCAGCCATGATGCTGTCGACGTATCAGCTTCTGCCGGCTGAGCAAGACTCGATGTGACAGTGGAGGCGCCAACAACTTTTTTGCATCGGTTAGTTGCAGGATTTCGTTCATAACCCTCATCACATGGCAGCAATTCTGCGACGGCGCTGGCAATACTACGACAGCGATTAGTCGTTGGATTACGCTCCTGACCTTCACCGCATGGCACGAGCGTTGTCGAAGCGCCAAGTACCGATGATCGACAGCGATTAGTCGCCGGGTTACGTTCTTGACCTTCAGGACAACTCGTCAGCGCATTGACTACTTCTTCGATCGCCCGACAACGATTTGTCTCAGGGTTACGATACTGACCAGCGGGACACGACTTCGGTGCTTCGATGACGATTTCTGGTAGCGTTATTTTGTTCACCATATCTGGTTGCGGCGTCATGGTCCATTGCCATGTGCCTTCACTATCGCTGACCCACGACCAGCCTTGATGGTCGCTCGATGCACTGTCGTATTTCGTCATCGAGGCTTCATATATTGTGTTGTATTTATCTGCCAGCCAGACGTAGCCACCCGAATTTGTCAGGCTTATCCGCGCCCCATCGTCAGTTAGAAAAATCGTCCGGTAGGCTCCTGGCATGATCCCACCGCTAAGACTAAATGTATTTGAACTTGTCGAACTTGTCGAGCTACTATCGCTCCGCAGCACGAGGTCGTCGAGAAATTGCACAGTATTAGTTGGGTTGTATAGCTTCACATAGTCGCCGCACAGCACACTCGTATCGATCGGCGAACAATCACTGGCGTATGGATAAATCTCATCGATGATGATGGCTGGAGTTGGCGGTGCTGTATATAGCCAATCATTCATGAGCGTCAACTGCGCCAGCGACGTCGAGCCGATTTCATCAAACGCAGCGGCGGCCGTACTATAGCCAGTCGTCGTCATGCGTCGCAGCCACGTATCATTTGGATTTGTCGATTTCGTAGCCTGGATGACCTCGCTCGTTTTGTACGAGCTACCCACAGGCGGGATTATCTTGATGCTATCGGTGCTCACGATCACACGGTTGAGAGCAATGACGGGCGGCATGTCGTCACCGGACATGACCGCATCGTTATAGCTCGCGATGACATGATGTTTTGCTTCGAGCAGCCCATCGAGATGCGGCAGTAATCCAGTGCTATCCGAAGACGTGGCGATCGTCCAATCGTTTAGATCAATTGGACTCGAACTCGTATTGTACAGTTGTAAAAATGAGCGGGTATTGACGCCTGTCGTACGCTGAAAAGCCGATACAATGATCGGCGAATCATACAAAAATTGTGTTTCGACAGTCGTGATCGCAGAGGCTTGAGATGTAGCCATGGCCGAACCAATGGCTAACCCCACCCACAGTATTACCCTCACTGTGGCTTTCATTCTTCACTGAGAATAGACCGAAACACATGCAGCGTCAATGAATATTAGTCAGAAAATGTTGCGTTATTGTAAACGTTTGTCACATCATCGAGGTCATCAAGCGTTTCGAGCAATCGGAATAATTTGTCTTCAGTTTCTTTGTCGTCGACTGGTACCGTCGAACTCGCAACGTACTGCAATTCTGCATCATTGACCGTCATGCCTGCATCCACGAGCGCCTTACGGACAGTATGCATATCTTTCATGTCAGTATAGACAAGCATCTCATCGCCATCGACGAGAGCATCCTCGGCACCGGCATCGAGTACTTCGAGAAGTAACTCGTCGCTATCGCCCTTCACGGCGAGAGTGATGACCCCGCGGTGCGCAAACTGGAACATCACGCTGCCTGGCTCGGCCACCGCACCACCGCCTTTGCTGAAGGCGTGTTTGACTTCAGGATAAGTACGGTTTTTGTTGTCAGTAGCCGCTTCGACGATGATTGCGATACCGCCAGGACCATAGCCCTCATAAATAATCTCTTCGAGTTGGGCGGCTGATTTGTCGGACACGCGGTCGATAGCCCGCTGGATGTTGTTCATCGGCATGTTTGCGCTCTTGGCCTTTTCGATCGCGAGAGCTAGCGAAGAATTCAATGTCGGATCAGCCCCGCCGCGCGCCGCGATAGCGATCTGATTGCCGAGCTTGGTGAAGACGGCGCCGCGTTTGGCGTCTTTGGCGCCTTTTTCGCGCTTGATGGTTGACCATTTACTGTGACCTGACATATTGCTCCATTATACCTATTCGATGATATTTTGTGAACGAAAGTTAAACTTTGTGTGTCGCCATATGACAAGAAATGCTGCGATCAACATGAGATACACCGCCACCATCACATCTGCCGATATCGTCAGTAACTGCTGCGCCCATGACGGCGAAGCAAGCCATCGGACGATCGCAACGAAGTAGCTCAGTAGTATCTCCGCCGGTAGTCCAACGATTGTTGCCAGCGCCGGTACAATCATCGCGCCAATCCCTGCGATAAATGTTAGTAACATTACAAATGGGATAAGCGGCGCCGTCAGTACATTTGCGACGATCGCAAGGACGGGTAGATTTCCAAATACCATCAGGATGATAGGCAGCGTCATTATTTGCGCCGCAATTGTCTCGACCACAATCTGCACGATACCGGATAGTTTGCGCTCACGCATGATCAGCCGCGTCATGAGTGGTGCGATGATCAAGATACCTGCAAACGCAAGAAACGACAACCACCAGCCGACGTCCGCCCATAGATACATCGGGTTGATCATGGCCGTCGCAGCGGCGACATACACCAGCAGCAAGAATGGATGAAAGGCCCTCCCGAAATACCACGCCAGCAAGCTCAGTCCGGCGACAATACCCGCACGATTCATCGATGGGCTAGCACCAGAAATCGCGATAAACCCGACGATCAATATCGACGAGCTAAACGCCACCAAATATTTCGATCGTTTTTCGAACAAGCGTTTGGCGGCACGTACCAAGATCGTGAGATTGTACCCACTAGCCACGATAAGATGTGTCAGGCCGACGATACGTAGCTGCTCTTCGAGCGTCGGCGGTAGTGCCGTCTTCTGCCCGACAACGAATCCTACGCCGAGACTCGCAGCTGGTTCGACGACGGCCGTTCGTACCGCTCTCACGAACTGATCACGAAACGCAACCATCGGATCACCTGATGCGACGTGGGATACGAGTGTCGGATACAACATGGTCAGTTGATATGACCCGAAGCCCGGCTTGGTCGTGCCGTTAAGAGTGATACTATCGCCTCGCGATATGTCAGTATGCTCACCGCGAAGTGTCAGCCAGATATCGCCATCCATCGCCTCATCATTGATCGCAATATGCGTCAGGCTAATCCGTGTATCACCACGCGGAGAGATCTCCGGATCTTCGGATAGCACGCCCCGCACCAGCACTTGCTTATCCTGCATGGACTGGATAGTCGATAGATCGTGCTGCGTAGCCGTTCCCCTCATCATGCCGATCACAACCGCTATGCACGTAATACCAAGCAGCGCATACCATCGCCGACTTGCAAATGGCGCCGCCATGACGATACACATGACACCCATGATCCAAGCATCCACCGGCATATATATCAGCCTTGATAGGCCAAGTCCGACGAGCAGCCCAGTACACATCCACCCAATCGCATATGACGAATGGAACTGTTTATAGAGCCAGCTATGGTGGTTCATTGTCCTTTACTATAGCATCACTTTTTCGCACTTGTCGCCTCTATAAAACTGTTGTGCTTTTTATTACATGGTAAATATTGTATGATAGCAGTATGAAATCAGTGCGTGCGTTGATTGCACTCCCGTTTCTCAACAGACACATGGACAAGATGCTAACGATGAGCCTCCGCGAGGCTCGTCAGTATTTTGAAAAAATATCAAAGCCACGAATCACGACGAAGATACGTCATGTGGTCGATGATGCGGTCGGAGAGATCCCTATCCGCGTCTACCAGCACCGTGCTCCCGCCGATCGGGGCGTGATGATTTTCTTTCACGGTGGCGGCTTTTCACTTGGTAGTATCAACACGCACGATAGCCTGGCTCGCCTCCTCAGCAAGCGCGCACAAGTCACCGTCATCTCAGTCGGATACAGCCTCGCCCCTGAGCACACTCATCCGACACCTATTCTCGAGGCACTGCACATCATCGAAATGCTGCCAGAACTCGCCAAGAAATACAACTTTGATGCGAAAAATATCATCCTCGCTGGCGACAGCGCCGGTGGTTTCATCGCACTGCATACCGCCCTGCGCTCCAACGACACGATTAGCTCGCTGATCCTACTCTATCCATCGATCGAGCCCGGTGCCGAGACCAAATCAATGCAGCAGTTTGCGACGCGGCATTTCCTGACCGCATCAAACATCCGAGCATTTTGGAAGCAATATCTAAAAGGTGAAAGCATCACCCCACTAACTCCTCACACTGTCGATACACTACCCCCGACACTCATCATTACCGCCGAATACGACGTGCTTCGTGATGAAGCTAAAGATTTCTACGCCCAGATGCGCAACCTCGGCAAAGCGTGCCAATACGAAGAGATCAAAGGCACCTGGCACGGCTTCATGCATAGCCCTAGCATGATAAGTGGACGGTCAAAAATCTTCCCGATCATCGCAAAATTCATCACCATGCATCAAATCCGGTAATGTCCCGGTGCGATAACATTGACAATAACAGATACAAAGTGCTATATTATTGCGGTTAGTCTTGTACTCACGGTCGAATATGACGTGGGTCCGTAGCTCAGCTCGCACCAGGCGGCGATAACCCCTTGTGCAGATGAATTATCGAGCACCTCGGTGCTCTAACCAGCTGGATCATAGTTACGATGACCGCATGTACCTTCCACTCCACATTTTACCCAATTACGGGTCCGTAGCTCAGCTGGTTAGAGCACCTGCCTTTTAAGCAGGGTGTCATGGGTTCAAGCCCCATCGGACCCTCCACGAATAAAGTTCTGTCCGAATAGGATAGGACTTTTTTCGTGGCTGCGATCCCGAATGGGGCTTGAACCCATGACACCCGAAGGTTGGAATGGGTGAAGATTGCCAGTGGCAATCTGCAAGAGAACCTTTCAGCATAGCAACTTGTTGCTAGCTTGAAAGTTCTGGGGCCGCGGAACGTGGCCAAGCCCCATCTGTTCTAAATTCTATTTCTTATCCTTATGATACCGTCGCCCGACGGCACCATGCACCATATACGTATCAATCAACGCAAAGACGAGCGCGGCGATGATGACATAGTTTTGCAAACGCGCCATGATCGTTAGCGTATCCCGCACGATCGGATTATCCGTCGGCAACACACTCGATAATGGCCCCAGGACAAAGAAAAGCCCGAGCAGCGCAAACCCCGTCGCCCCGATGATAGCCGCTCGCCGCGTCCGATACGTCGGGCCACCCGCCAGCAAGACAAGAGACGGTGTCATGACGAGAAGGATACTGGCCAAACTTTCGTACGACATGCCCGGCAAAGTTAGCTCATAATTCTTCAGAGCGTCACCGAGATACCCACTGGCATATTGAGCCAGCACTGCCCCTGCGGCAAGTGACAATCCAAGCACACCAAATCGCCTCTGCGTCACAAAGGCGATCATGAACAGGATCACGGTGATAGCGATGATAACCACTAGCGTCATATCACTATCATACCACGAGGCACGACCAGAAAATTACGCGCCGATTTTGTCTTTTTTGTGACTACGGCCAGCATTCATCTCGACGTAGTCGATGATTTTGGAAGCCACGTCGCGACCAGTGATCAGCTCAGGCGTCTTGATACTAGCAGATGAGTTCACTTCGAGAACGAGAGGACCACGATCACTACGCATCATGTCGACACCACACATCGTCAGACCCATGGCCTTTGCGGCCTTGAGCGCTGTTCGTTTCTCCTCGTCGGTCAATGTGACCGCAGCACCTTCACCGCCTTGATGGGTGTTGCTACGAAAATCGCCATCCAGACTTTGGCGCTTGATCCCAGCGACGACTCGGCCGCCGATCACCAGCACTCGTATGTCGGTTCCGGCCGATTCTTTGACAAATTCCTGGACGAGGAAGCTCACACTCTCGACATAAAACGCCTGCATTACAGCTTTGGCAGCTTTGGCTGTCTCGGCAAGCACCACGCCGTTACCGTGAGTACCGCTCGCGACTTTGATGATTAGCGGCGCACCACCAGCCAACTCGATGACATCTTCAAAACTCGCCGTCTCGCGGGCAAAGACAGTCTTCGGGATGGCCACGCCCGCCTTCGCAAGCACCTGGTAGGCGCGTAGTTTATCACGCGATCGATTGATCGCGATTGAGCTCGCTGTCGTGAAGCTCCCTTGGGCCTCAAACTGCCGCACCATCGCCGTACCGTACTTAGTGTACTTCTGTGCAATCCGTGGGATGAT
>Ga0075163_10006412_pt1 | contig 15580 bp, 9 predicted proteins | sample JI1023141ADNA_FD_71478 | JGI IMG/M metagenome (GOLD analysis project Ga0075163, IMG submission 71478) | Wastewater effluent complex algal communities from Wisconsin, to seasonally profile nutrient transformation and Carbon sequestration -... | ecosystem: Engineered > WWTP > Effluent > Algae... | reverse complement strand
ATGTTATTGGTCGCGACGCCCCACAGTGGCAATGCCGCCATCAAAAAGGCTAGCTGAGCAGCAAGAATCAGACTTAGTTGACCGAGTTCTGGGATCATGGTGGGTAAATCATCCTTCTTGACTAACCGCTGACGAAGGGTCTTGCTGCGACTGCGGGCTCGCCTCGGTGGCACCTTCAAAGCCTTGCGTGGCAGGCGCATCATGCGTTGCGTCGGTGGTGGATTCGGATGCCGCGGCGGCGCGTTTCAGCTCTTCCGCTTTGGCGATCTGCGCTTGGGTGATCTTGTCGGCCACTTCAGGCGGCATGTAGCTCTCGTCATGCTTCGCCAGCACTTCCTCGGCTACAAACACGTCATCGACGATCCGGCCACGCGCGATGACGCTTTGACCTTCGCGGAACAGATCAGGCAGCACACCGCGATAGACCACCGGGTATTCGTATGCGCGATCCGTGACGACAAACCGGTATTCGACCTCGCGGGTTTCCTCGATGCGGCTGTTGCTGATGCTGTGCTCCAGCACCACGCCGCCGAGGCGAAACGCGGAATCCATCGGGGCTTTGCCCGCTACAACCTCGGCCGGGGAATGCAGGTAGGTCAGGTTCTCCTGCAGCGCTTGCGTAACCAGGGTTCCGGCAACCCCACCGGCAAGCAAAACCAGCAGGGCGATGGTGAGGCGCTTCTTGCGAACCGGGTTCATGGCAATGGGAGCTCCGAAGTGGATTGCTGGCGCGCATGTTCGCGGCGCGCGCGGTGAAGAATCTGTTGACGCAGGCTGCGGCCTTTCCACCATGGCCAGAGCAGATCCCATAGCAGCATCAGCGCAAACAGCCCGTAGCTGCTCCAGACGTACAGGCCATATTTGCCCATATCAAACCACTCGGTCATGCGGATTCTCCACGCGTTGCCTTGGGATTCACCAAAGACTCCCTGACCCACTCCTTGCCAATTTCAGCCTCAACCAGCGCCACCCTTGTACGCGCCAGCAGGGATCCTAAGAACCAGAGCTTGGTGGCGAACGCCAACGCAATGAGCGGCGCAATCATGCTCGGATCCATCGAAGATCGGCCAAACAGCTTGATCGTCGCCCCCTGATGCAGGGTGTTCCACCACTCGACCGAGAAGTGCACGATCGGGACATTAATGATGCCAATCAATGCCAGGAATCCGGCAGCGCGGGCAGCAGAACGTCGATCCTCGATCGCCGCATACAAGCCCATCACGCCCAGATAGAGAAACAACAAAACCAACTCCGAGGTCAGCCGGGCGTCCCAAGTCCACCAGGTTCCCCACATCGGTTTGCCCCACAGCGATCCAGTCAGCAGGGTCAGCAAGGTGAAGGCGGCACCGAGCGGTGCGCTGTGCATGGCCAGCAGTTCGCTGAGTTTGATCCGCCAGACCAGCGCAATGAAGGCGTTCACGCACATCACGAAATAAATGAAAAGGCTCATCCATGCGGCAGGCACATGGATGAACAAGATTCGGTAGCTATCGCCTTGCTGGTAATCCACGGGTACCACGTAGAGCGCTGTCCAGACACCCCACAGCAACATGGGCAGGGCCGCACCGTAGAACCACGGCATCGCGCGTCCGGCAAACCAGTAGAAATAGGGCGGCGAGCCAAGTTGGTGAAACCAGCGAACAATGGGATTCATATCGTCACAGCCGTCAAACAATTCCAGGGGTCAGGTCAGGGAAATTCGCAACGCAGTCGCCGTGGCCAAGGGCGTCAACACACTGAACATAGCCAAGCCTGCACCCAAAAGATAAAGAGCACCTTGGTAGGGCAAGCCCTCGCCAGCCGCCATGACGCAGCCTGCACCGAAGATCAGCACCGGCACATACAGCGGCAGAGCGAGCAGCGCCAGCAACATGCCAGAGCGTCGCATACCTACTGTTAAGGCAACGACCATGGCCCCGACCAAACTGAGAAGGGGCGTACCCAGGAGGAGCGAGATCAGCAACACCGGCAGCAGGTCGGAGGGCAGAAACAGCATCTCGGCAAGTAGTGGTACCGCAAGCAGCAGGGGCAGCGAGGTGGTCAACCAATGCACCAGCACCTTGACGAAAATCATCAGGGCCAGAGGTTGGGGGGCAAGCAGCAGTTGCTCGAGGCTGCCGTCTTCGAGATCGCTACGAAACAGGGTATCCAGCGACAACAGACTGGCCAGCAACAGGGCAACCCAGATAATGCCGGGAGCAATTTGACTGAGCAGTTTGGGCTCGGGACCGATGGCCAGAGGAAACAGGCTGGCAACCAGCAAGGCAAACAACGCCGGATTGATCGCATCGCCACGACGTCGCCAGACGAGAAGCAAGTCTCTACGCAGAAGCGCACGGGCCGCCATCGTTGCGGACGCCTGACTCATGCCGTTTCCTCGATTCGACTGGGCTCTGCTGCACGAAGCACCAATGTTCGTGTGCGGACGGCACCTGTTGCATACGCCCCATGGCTGGTGACCAAAGCACCTCCACCACGCTGAAGATGGTGGGCAATCAGTCGATTGACCAGGTCAATGCCGGGCAGATCGAGATTCGCATACGGCTCATCGAGCAGCCAGAGTTGCGCGGGGATGCTCAGCATGCGCGCCAGCGCCAAGCGTTTGCGTTGCCCGGCGGACAAGGTGCGCGCCAGACTGTCTTCGAAACCCGCCAGACCAACTGCCGCCAGTGCGCTGGTGGGCGATAGTCCCGGACGCTGTCCGTAGATACCCAGCGAAAAACGCAGATTCTCTTCCGCCGTCAGTTCCCCCTTGTGGCCCAGCAGATGCCCCAGCAAGGCGGTTGACTCGGCTACACGGTGCCGATCTGCGACTTCTCCGTCGATCTCGATTTGCCCATCCGAGGCACGCAGCAGCCCGGCGAGAACGCGTAGCAAGGTGGTCTTTCCGGCACCATTTTCACCATGGACCAACACGGCTTCGCCGCGACTGACATGGAAATCGACCGGGCCGAAAATCAGTTCGTCGTTGCGATGGAACCGCAGGCCATGGGCGGCAAGTAAAGGGGGCTGGCTAAGTTCGTTCATGCGAGTCGCGCATCGTACCGGCGCAGGCAACGTCCGTCGATGCCAAATCGAACTGGATCGCTCACGTCTCGATGCAGGATCTCCGCTGTCGCCTTCGACAGCGGAGATCCTGCAACTCGTGGCTACTCGAACCCGTTGTGGAAAATCATGTCGGGGGAGACGGCAGCCGTGCACGACTGGACGCGGACATCATCGATATACCAACCTTCGGCACCGACGCTGGAATCGGAGGTCAGGCGGAAGCGAAAGCTTGCGCTCTGTCCGGCATAGGCATCGAGGTTCACAACGCTACGGGTCCAGTTCTTCAAATTGCACCACCCATTTCGACCTGCCAGCACGTTGCCAGTCTGAATGGCGCCGGTGTAGGGGTCGGTCAGCAAGGTCGCATCGGGTATGGCCGACCAATTGCTTCCGCCATCCGTGGATACCTCAATGACGCCTGCGTCATAGCAGCCACCTGCGGAACGTTCCTCGATGTCGCGATAGTGGAAGAACTGCAGGGTCAGCGGTGACTGGCCGCTGGGCAGGTTGACCGAAGGTGACACCAGTTGCTGATCTGACGTGGTGGCCGGGTCGGTAGCTTTCCAGGAAAAACTGCCCGAATTGACGCGGCTTCCAGACTGCGCCCAGGTGTTCCCCGTGCCTGTACTTGACCAGCCTGCTGCACCCGTTTCGAAGTCTTCGCCGAATGCGGTCTGCACTTGATCGCCGACGCCGCAATCGCCGGGCGCGGCCTCAGTGGTAAAGCTGAAGACGGGCGAGACGCTGCTGCTGCCACAGGTATTCGCCGCCGTCACACGCCAGTAGTAGGTCGTACTTGTTTCCAGAGCGGAAGCAGGGGTGTAGGTGCTGCTGCTGACGGTCGTGGATATGGTCGGCGAGCTGAAATCGGCGTTGTCGTCGACTTCGATCAGATACGTCTGCGCCTGTCCGGCGTCCGCCCAGTCAAACACCGGGCTCGTGATCTGATTGGTGGCCAGATTTCCCGGCAACAAGAGGCTCGCCGTGTCGGGCGTGGCGTTGAACAACGAGAGCGACAGTGGACGGGTCTTGGTCACGCTGGCGGATGTGCCGGTAAGCGTCATCATGTAACTGCCCGGCGTAATCGCCGACGTGTTGCCGATGACCAGACTGGTGCCATCCGGTGGCGTGAGCGGATTGGCGCCAAACGAGACAGTCGCATTGGCTGGCGCATCCGGCAGGCTCAGGGTGACCGATTCGGAGAAGCCCAGAATGCTGGTGAGATCAACGTCGAAACTGGCGGTTGCCGGGGCGCAGACACTCTGACTGCCGGTGTCGGTCGACAGGCCGAAACTGGCTGTCTCGGCGCAGTTACTGCAGATCAAGGCAAAGTCCTGATCAGTGCTGTCGCCGCTGGGCACACCGTCGCCATTGATGGCCGTCGCCTTGATGGTAATCGTGGCGTCACCGCCTGGGACGGGCACCAGAACCTGTTCCGTGTTGTTGCGGGTGTCGGCACTGCCACCGGTGGCTGACACGCCTGCGGCAAAGACGTTACCGCGATAGGTGGACCCGCCGGTCGTCACCTCAAGATCCAGGTCGTTGACCAAGGCAGGATTGGCACCGACGGCCCCCGCCGCGTCCGTCCAAACCAAGGTGACCTTGAGGGGCTGCAACGGATCTGGAATACCGACCGTGATCACCTGCTGTTCGCCGGTGGCGTTGAACACCGTCGACTGATCCCGGTATTCGCGCAGGATGCCGTCGCCGATGCTGTTCGGTGTCAGCACTCGCCCCCAGCCCTCGTTGGCATTCGGGATGTCGGCGGTGCCCATGTCAACCGCGCCATTCACCAGCAGAGCCTTCAGCATGGCGGGGCTGGGCGTGGCACCGGCGTTTTGCGTCCGCCACCAGTCCGTCAGTTGCACCACCGCGCCAGACACATGCGGTGCTGCCATGGACGTACCGCTGCACAGTGCGTAGCGGTTGCCGGTGCCGGAAATGGACGTGGCACAACTTGACGCACCCGCGATGCGTTTTGTCGACGCAATACTCTCACCCGGTGCCGCAATGGTCGGGCCAAGTCGACCATCCACGGCGGGTCCACGACTGGAGAAGCCAGAAATGCCATTGATCGATCCAGCCCGGAAATTGGCACTGGACGCGGTCACGATGACGTTTTTGGCTTCTTTCGGCGCAGTCAGGGTGGAAGCGCCCGGTCCCGAGTTGCCTGCCGAGAAGACCACGACAAAGGGTTCTGCTGCAGGCGTATCAAAATCGCCATCGCGCACCATCAGGTCGTGGGTGCGCTCGGAAGCCTGATACCCATGTGCCGTGCCCTCACCGCTGGTCCAACTGGCATTCATGCCCACCGCACCGCCCGCAATCGCCAGTTTGCTGTGCAACTGCCAGCCGCCGGAGGGTGGCCATGATGAACACCCGGAAACAATGGGATACAGCGTCGCCGACGGCGCGACACCCAGCCCGTAGAGAAATCCGTTGGCATCAGCCTCGGCATCGCCCCCTGCGCCATCACCGAGTCCCAAGCCGGCAACGATGCCACCAACGTGCGTACCGTGCCCGCCACCAGAACTGTCATCGCCACCGGTTCCGGTGCAGTCCGCGGTGGTGAAGCCAGCGCCGAGATTTGGCAACAGATCGGGATGACTGCGATCCACGCCGGTATCCACAATGGCCCAGGTGACCCCGTTGCCTTCATAGCCAAAGTTCAGCAGCCATGGCAGGTAGCCGACTTGCGGCACGTTGCTTGCGTTGAAGTTACCCGCTTGTATCTGGTCGGACATCTCATCATCGAGAATGCGCTGCGGGCTGGCGTAGCCAAGCCACAGGACTTGTGGATGTGCAGCGATGGTCTGCAACTTCGCCGCATCCACCTTGATCCACGCATCCCAGAACGCACCATCCGGCTGCGCTTTTCCTTCGCTGACGAGTTCCGCACCGATCGACTTGAGCCAGTCGAGGACGTCGGCGTGATTGCTGTCGTTGTAGAACTCGACTTGGACATTGCTGATCAGACCTTCGCGCTGCGCGAGATCCGAATTGATTTTGTAGGACTGGCCGAACTCCCCTTGCCAGCGCACAAACTCCAAGCCGCCAGCGCGGCTGACTGCGCTGCCATCGGCCCAGACAAGGTAAGTCTGATGCGGGTAATACTGCAGCACCTTCATCCCGACCGAGTGGAGGCTTTCCAACCATCCTTCCTGCGCCGGAGCATGCAATTGAACCAGCCGCAAACCGTGGCCCGACGCGCTCGTGCTGTACGGCTGAACGGCAGCGCGCGAGGCTTCATTGATTGGGTCGAAGTCGAACTGGCCAACCCGAACGCGTCCCGCATCAATGACACGTTCGAGACTCGCCCCGGCAGGCAGTTTCGGTGCGCTATCCGCTTCAAACCAGAGCGTGTCGCCATAGAGGTAACTGCGCGTGGCCTGAGCTTGCAACGCGGCACGTTGGTGGCTGGGAACATGTTCAATTCGCCACACATCTGCCTGCGAGCTGGTACAAGCGCCGAGTAGACCCATCGCGATTGCCGCAGAAAGTGAGTGCATCCGTGTGTTGTGCTTCATCAGATTCCCCCGGGAGAAAGACGATTGCCTGCTGCGCGGATCATTACCGCTACGCGGCGCCGTATCAAGTCAGGGAGGGACAGTCGGTGCCTCGTAGTGAGTCGGTGTGTATCTTCCAGTAGAGCCGTGGGATGGACGTTCCACTCGCCTCGGTCTGACGACCCACAGCATCCGCGGGTTCATCAGATCATCGCGGGCGCACGGGGCTGGTAGCATTCCGTTCTGGAGCTGTCGCAAAACTGGAGACGCTGGAGATGAATGGATTGCCTGGCTGGATCGCCACCACGCTCACGTTGATGCTGCTTTGGACGCACAGTGCGGCGCGCGTCCCTGAAGACGTTACAACAGCGAAGTCGAGCGATCAGTCATCACGCTTCATCGTTCATCTTTCTTACCCGCCTTTGGCATTGTTCGATGCCGAGGCCGCGCAAACACATCCCAAGTTGGCGGGCTTGCTGCCAGTCAATTCGCGCAATGGGCGTCTTCGACTGGATACGCCGGAAGCCGAAAGTTATCGAGGTGAACTGGCGGCGCAGCAGGCGCGCGTACTGGATGCGCTTGCCAGATATAGAGGCAAACGGACGCCTGCCACACGCGCCATGGATGTGGCGCTGAATGCACTGGTGCTGGACCTCACCCCAGCGCAGGCGACTTGGCTGGCGCAACAGCCGGAAGTACAACACGTCGAGCTGGATTGGGTAGCGCGGCCCCAGACCGATGCGGGGCCGAGCTGGATCTCTGCGAACACGCTTTGGGACGGTAGTGCCGGTGCCACCACGCGCGGCGAAGGTGTGGTGGTCGGAGTCATTGACACCGGCATCAATCCGACGCATCCATCGTTCGCGGCGTCTGGGCCGCTGGATGGCTATGTTCACCAGAATCCAAGACCCAATCTGGTCACGATTTGCAATGGTGGCAACTCGCCCTGCAATGCCAAGTTGATCGGCATTCGTGATTTCACCAGCGGCAGTAGCAGTGCCGAGCCCGACAACGGTCTGGATGTCGACGGACACGGTAGTCATGTCGCCAGCACGGCGCTGGGAAACGCACTAGAGGTCACGTTGGAGGTGGGCTCCAGCACCGTGCTGCGCACCGTTTCGGGGGTGGCACCACATTCCAACCTGATCAGCTACAAGGCGTGTGAGCAGGAAGCAGATTGCTTGGGAAGTTGGTTGTTGGCGGCAATCAATGAGGCTGTCGGCGACGGCGTGGATGTCATCAACTACTCCATCGGCGGTTCGCCGCGCAGCCCCTGGACAGCATCGGATGCGCAAGCCATGGCGGCCGCGAGAGCCGCCGGTATCGTTGTGGTGGTGTCTGCGGGCAATGAAGGCCCCAGCGCTGGAAGCCTCAGTGCGCCTGCCAACGCGCCCTGGGTCCTGGCCGTCGCCAATGCCACGCACAATCGGACGGTCGGCAATCGATTACTGGATTTCACTGGCGGCAGTGGTGCAGCGCCAGGCGGTGGCAGCCTGTTGGGCGCGGGCAATACCGTCGGATTTGGTCCCGCCTCAATCGTTATTCCCCAGGACTTCCCGGGTTGCGGGACTGGCGATGGCTTGGGGCTGGGCGCAAACGGGCAGCCGGACGGCTCATCCAACCCGTGGGCCGATCAGCCCAATCGATTCAATGGTGAGATTGTTGTGTGTCTGCGTGGAACCCAGGCGCGGATTGCAAAAAGTGACAACGTGCGGCGTGCGGGGGCAGGTGGCATGGTGTTGCTCAACGGGATTGGCGACGGCGAGTCGATTGCCGCCGACAGCCATTCATTGCCGGCGACGCATCTGGGCTTTGCTGACGCTGAATTGCTCCGGCAATGGCTGGCCGCTGGCGGACAGCGCGGGCGGATCGAGGGCGCGTTGCTCACGGTTGAGAATGCGCTCGGAGATCGCCTTGCGGCATCCAGTGGCCGCGGCCCGGTGGACATTGGCGCGCTGATGAAACCCAATATCACGGCGCCGGGCACCTCGATCCTGGCGGCAGCGGGGACCGGCAATGGCATCGTCAGCCAGTCTGGTACGTCCATGGCAGCACCGCACGTCACCGGTGCGGTTGCGCTGCTTCGATCTGCACGTCCTGCCTGGTCGGTCAGCCAGATTGAATCGGCACTGCAGACCACGGCGTTGAATACGATTCGGCTGCAGAACGGTGTCACGCCGGCCGGACCGTTGGCGGCGGGCGCTGGTCGGGTCAATTTGGCAACCGCCTTGGGTGGCGGGCTCTATCTCGATGTCAATCAATCGGCGTTTCAGTCGGCCAATCCAGCTTCCGGAGGTAATCCCGGTGGCTTGAACCTGCCGGGCATTGTGATGACGCGTTGCCTCGATACGTGCAGTGCGCAGCGCACAGTGCGGGATCAGATCGGTGGCGGTCGTTGGCGCGTCGAGAGCAGCATCAGCGAGGGCAGTATTCGCGTTACGCCCGCAGAATTCACTCTGGCCGCCGGTGCCAGCATGAACTTGAGCGTGGTCATCGATGTTGTCGGTGTCGCGAACCCCGGTCGCTGGATCGATGGCGAAATCCGTCTTGTGCCGGTTGCTGGCAGCGCCGCCGTCACTCGACTGCCGGTGACGGCGTATGCCGATCCAGGCGAGATCAACGCCGAAGTCAGGGCAACGGTCAGCGGCGATGCCGGATTTGTCGATCTCCTGGTGGGGGCCGACTCTGCCAATCTGGGCGCGACGAGTGCGCAGCTGGCCGCTTCGCTGCCGGAGATGAGCGATGCGACATTTCTAGCGAGTGATTGGGGTCCGCCCCAGGTCACGACCATCGAATTGGCCCAGGACCCAACCCCGAGTGCCGTTTACGATGGATTTGGCACGGGGATTGCGGTTCAGACGGTGAGTATTCCGGCGGCAGTCGGCGCGGTGTCGACCTGGCGCTTGCGGGTTGCCACACACTCGACATCCGCTGTCGATGTGGACTTGTATGTAGGCAACGACATCGATGGCGACGGTTTGCCCGCCGAGGCAGAAGAACTATGCCAATCAACCGGCGGGAATGCCGAGGAGGTCTGTGATATTGAGATTCAGCAAACAGGGAGTGCGCAGACGCTGTGGATTCTGGTGCAGAACTGGCAGGCAGGCGGTGCAGGGCTGGATGCGGTCAGCGTTGATCAGCTCGCTTTCGATACGCTCGAACCGCCAAGTTCGATTGCCGTCGCGACGGGACCAGCGCAAGTGCTGCGATCAGATGCCTATAAGGTGCGATTGGCTTGGGATGATCCAGACTGGCTGCCTGGCCAATCGCGACGCACCGTTCTGACCTTGCGTACCCGCCCGGACGTTGCCGCCTTCGCGCACGTGCCGGTCACCCTTAGCCGTGCCGTCAACGATGCCAGTGCCGCGCGTGCGCTGGTCTCCGGCGTGCCTGTTCACATGTCGTTGGCGGCGGGCCAGAGTCACGAGAAACTGTTCATTGATGTGCCCTCCGGTAGCAGTGGTTTGCAGGTTACCCAATCCGGAACTGGCAATGTGCATCTGTATTTGGCGCGGGAACAAGGCAGTTCCGGGCCTGCCATTGCCTCGGCTCCCGCGCGGGCTGCCGCGACGGCGAGTCATACCGGAAGCGGTGCCAATGCCAGTTTCAATCTGACAGGGACGAGCTTGTCACCTGGACGCTGGTACCTGACACCCGTCAATGCCGGGGCTGAGGACGCCCGCATCACGGTACAGGCGAACCTGAGCCGCACTGTACCGATGCCCGTGCCACGCTACGGGGCGTTCTACAACCCCCTGCGTTCGGGATCGGGCCTGTTTCTGTACCCGCTGTCCGGGCAATGGGGCGTCATCTGGTATACCTATCTGGAGGATGGCACGCCGAGCTGGTACATCGCGGCGGGTCCCCAACCAAGCGCCAATGCGTCGTCATGGCAGGCACCGGTGACGCGACATGTCTGGAACGGCTCGGTAGATCGCGGCACAGTAGTCGGCAGTATGCAGCTTTCGGTCCTTGACGCTGACCAGATGCAGTTCAGTTTTGATCTGGACGGTGTGACAGGCAGTGAGCGACTGGTCTCCTTGCCCTTGGCAGGGTGTGCCAGCGTGGCTGGCCAGCAAACGTCGCTGGATGGATTCTGGTACGACCCGACTTTTCCGGGCTTCGGTTACACCCTTGTCGCTGGCAGCGAGGCATACTCGATCGCGGTATACCTGTACGACCGCAACGGCATGCCACGATGGATGTTGGGCGCCGAGGGGACCAGCACCAATCCACTGTCGCTGCTGCAGTTCAGCGGCTTCTGTCCGACATGTGCGTACGTGGCGCCGGGCAACACGGCGGGTGGCAGCGCGTTGCTCGCGCTCGGAAATGCCAATGCCGCGCAGGTTGGTTTGGCGGCGGAGTGGTCGCCTCCATTGACGGGGCGGTGGAGTATCGATCACGCGGTGATCAAACTCAGCGATGCGTTGCAGTGCAATTCGCCTTGAGTTCGGGGTGTCACAAATTGAGCGGATGGCCCGGCTCGCGCCTGTCGTTCCACGCGTAACCGTGCGTTACGCAGAGTTTTTTAGGCCTGTTTCCAGAGTTGATTGAGCATGTATATCGAAACCAAGCTGCCGCGCGTCGGCACCACGATTTTCACTGTGATGTCGCAGTTGGCGATGGAACACAATGCGGTAAATCTGGGTCAGGGCTTTCCTGATTTCGAGGTGCCTGAATTGCTGCGTGATGCACTGGCTCGCGCGATGCGGGAAGGCAAGAATCAGTACTCGCCGATGATGGGCATCCTGCCGTTGCGGCAGCAAATTGCGCTGAAGACCGAGGCGCTGTACGGGCGCAAGGTGGACGCGGAAAGCGAGGTAACTGTCACCAGTGGGGCCACTGAAGCGATCTTCGCCGCCATTCACGCCTGTGTTCGTCCGGGCGAGGAAGTGATTATGCTGGACCCTTGCTATGACTGCTACGAACCCGCCGTGGATCTGGCTGGGGCTGTGGCCGTGCACGTCCCACTCGATTCGAGTGACTTCAGCGTCGACTGGCAACGCGTGAAAGATGCCATCACGCCACGCACCCGCATGTTGATGATCAACTCGCCACATAACCCGTCCGGTGCCGTGCTGACTGGCGCTGATCTGTCGGTGCTGCAGGATATTCTGCGTGGCACTGACATCGTTCTGCTGTCGGATGAAGTCTACGAGCACATCATTTTCGATGGACGGGAGCATGCCAGCGTGTTGCGGGTGCCTGAGCTGGCGGAACGCAGCATCGTGGTCAGTTCGTTCGGCAAGACCTTTCATTGCACCGGCTGGAAGTTGGGTTATGCGGTGGCGCCCAAGGCGCTCAGTGCAGAGTTCCGCAAGGTTCATCAGTACCTGACCTTCTGCAGTTTCACACCCGCACAGTGGGCCATCGCCGAGATGCTCGAAAAGCAACCCGAGCACTATCGCGAGTTGCCCGCCTTCTACCAGCAGAAGCGTGATGCCTTCCGTGCACTGCTGAAGGATTCGCGGTTCCGTCTGCTCGATGTGCCGGGTGGCTATTTCCAGTTGGTCGACTACAGCGCGATCAGCGACCTCGACGATCTTGATTTCTGTCGCTGGCTGACCGTCGAAAAAGGGGTTGCTGCGATTCCGCTGTCGCCGTTCTATCGCGCCCCCCCCAAGGATCTGCGACTGGCGCGACTGTGTTTCGCCAAGACCGACGCCACCATGCAGTTGGCGGCGCAGCGACTCTGTGCCATCTGATTGGAGCAAGGACAATGCAGGATTTGCGCGTCACCCTGGTTCAGGACGCGACCGTCTGGCGCGATGCCGAAGCCAATCGCGCGTTGTATGGCGCACACATCGCCAGCGTCGCCGGTCGATCCGATCTGGTCGTGCTGCCTGAGACCTTTACCAGCGGCTTTTCCAACGACGTCGTCGGCGAAGCCGAGACGATGCAGGGTGCGACGGTGGCATGGCTTAAAGCAATGGCCGCCACGCATGATCTGTGCGTGGCGGGCTCGGTCGTTATCCGCGACGGTGAGAAGGTATTCAATCGCTTGCTCTGGGCTTACCCGGACGGACGAATCAGCCAATACGACAAGCGGCATCTGTTCCGCATGGCTGGAGAACACCTGCGCTATGCGTCTGGCGCAGACCGATTGACCGTCAGTTTGAAGGGTTGGCGAATCTGCCCGGTGGTCTGCTACGACCTGCGCTTTCCCGTCTTTCTGCGCAATCGGTTTGGTGTCGAACAAACCGATAGGTTCGACTATGACTTGCTGGTGGTGACCGCCAATTGGCCGGCTGCGCGGCGCTATGCCTGGCAAACCCTGCTGCGCGCCCGCGCCATCGAGAATCTTGCCTGTGTGGCCGCCGTGAATCGCGTCGGCATGGATGGCAACGATCTGAGCTATGCCGGAGATAGTGTGGCGCTCGATCCCTTGGGGCAAGTCCTGATCGAATGCGGCGCGCAAGCGCAATCCGTGACCGTCCAGTTCAGCGCTGCGGGACTGCTCGCGCATCGGGAACGATTCCCGGCACAGTTGGATGCGGACAGCTTTCTGCTTGAGTGAGATCACTTGACCAGTCCATCCTGGACTGCGTTGCCAGGTTGAGTGAATCGCGGGTCTCGCTCAACAAGGCGTGTCGGTTCTGAAGCGCGTCCAGATCTGCTCTGCGGTCAGCGGCGGGCTGATGTAGTAGCCCTGAATCGTCTCGCATCCATGCTCGCGCAGGTAATCCGCCTGCTCAGGCGTTTCCACGCCCTCGGCAAGGACTTCGATGCCAAGACTCCTGCCCAATTGAAGCATGCTGTCGACCAGTCTTGCGTTGCGCTCATCCGTGGTCAGTGCAGAGATGAAGCTGCGATCAATCTTCAGCTTGTTGACCGGGAAGCGCCGCAAGTAGGCAAGTGACGAATAGCCCGTACCAAAGTCATCAATCGCTATTCGTACGCCAAGCGCATGCAGGCTTTTCAGGAAGTCCTCCGCGCGTTCGCCTTGTTCCATGAGACCCGACTCCGTAATTTCCAGTTCAATACGTTCGGGAGCAATGCCGCTCTCCTCCAGCGCTGCCTTGATTCGTTGCTCTACCGGGTGCCTGGCGACCTCGACAGGGGATAGGTTGATCGCCATCACTCCGAAGTCCCAGCCGGCATTCAACCATCTGCCCGCTTGGCTGCAAGCCTCCCTCGTCACCCAGTCTCCTAACGCCTCGATCTGCCCGATATCCTCCAGCACGGGTATGAACTCCGCGGGACCTAATGGTGGCAATGTGGGTTGATTGAGGCGGACCAATGCCTCAACGCCAACGAGGCTGTCCCCGCTGAGGCCCCATAGCGGCTGGTAGTGAAGGACGAACTCGTGCTCAGCCAAAGCACGGCGTAGGCGCGTCTCGATTGCGAGGCGCAGAACCGCCGTTTCGCCCATGGCAAGGGTGAAGAAACGGATCGCATTGCGTCCCGCGCGCTTGGCCTCGAACATGGCCAGCTCGGCGTTGCGGATCAAGTCGGATGCCGTGCCCTGATGCGGTGGACAGACGCAGATACCGATGCTCGCCTGCACGTAGACAGGCTCGAACTCGGCGATTTCGAGTTGCTCGTCCATTGCGCGATGGAGTTCTCGGGCAATTTGCATCGCCATATCGGCATTCGCCAGGTTTTCACCCAGCAGGGCGAACTCGTCGCCGCCCATTCGCGCCAAAGTGCAACCGAGGGGAGTGTGCTCGGACAAGCGAAGCGCGACTTGCCGCAGCAGCTCGTCACCGTGGTGATGGCCGAGACTGTCGTTGATCGTGCGAAAACTATCCAAGTCAATGTAAAGAATCGCAAGCGCGTTCTTTTGGCGGTCCGGCTGCAGGAGCGCATGTTCCAAGCGGCTGAGCAGAAGGCTCCGGTTGGGCAGTCCGGTCAATGGGTCAAATTGTGCAACGCGGCGCAGCCGGGCTTCATCCTCACGTTGTTGGGTTAGATCGGAGAACACGACAACCCGATGTTCCTGGTCACTTTTTTCTGCGGTGACGCGGCTGACGGTTACCCCCAAGGTGTGCATTCGACCGGAGGGCAATTGCCCAAGAATTTCACCTTTCCAGAATCCTTCCGACCGCAGCGACTGCTCGATCAACTCACTCGTATAGCCGGACTCCTGCAACATCTGACGCAGAAAGCTAATCTTGCCTATGGCGTCGTGTTCGGAAATGCCAGTGATCTTGCTGAATGCCCGGTTGACCGACAGGACAACACCTTGGGGATTGGTCACCAGAACGCCATCGCGCGTGGCATCCAGCGCAGTGGCATGCAGCCTGACACGCCCCGCCATCTGCTGCCGTTCTGCGTCACGTCGAATACGTCCGATGGCATAGGCGACGTCGCCGGCAATTTCATTGAATAGGACCTGATGCTCCTCATCAAAAGCATCCTGTTCCCGGCTGTGCAACACCAACACGCCAAGGGTGATCGCCTGCTCTGAGTAGTCGGATCGCACCGGTATCATGACCAGGCCGGGCAGTCCAAGACGCATGAGGTGGGCGCGCCATGAGGCTTGCACGGCGTTGTCGTTGAGGGACAAGCAGACCACGGACTGGCTATTGATCGCCGATAGCAAGGGCGATTGGGGGTGCTCAACCAGAACACTGACATGTTGACTGTCATCCACCGATCCGCTGGCGCGAACCAGATGTGTGGCGTGCAAGCCGAACCGTCCCGGCGGCCGTGTCGCGAACCAGGCGTAGGCAAAGTCGCCGTGCTGGGTGGCCACGGAACAGATCCGATCTATCAGACTGTCTTCGTCGCCAACCCAGACGATCGCTTGGTTCACATGGCTCAAGAAGTTGTAGTACCTGCCAAGCGTGCGAACGCGGTGCTCACTGAAGACGCGCGCACTGATGTCCCAACTAACCCAGACCGCTTGTTCGCGACCACGCAACGGACTGCATCGTGAATCGAAGTGCAGAGTCTTCCCTTCGATTTCGCGCTTGTACGATAGCGACATGACCTGCTTGGATTGAATGCATTCCTGGACCAGATTGCGGACCTGTCCCACGAGCGCGCTGTCGAGCGCGTTGGTCAACGGGTCAGGACCTGTG